>WNGK01002458.1_pt1 | contig 22011 bp, 16 predicted proteins | sample 5400601 | NCBI WGS metagenome assembly WNGK01 (sample SAMN13153376, study PRJNA577476) | soil metagenome | isolation source: 60 cm soil or saprolite under Garry oak tree replicate 1 | place: USA:California | collected 2016-06-15
TTACCCACGGCGTGTGTTTTGTACCGCTGGCTCCCATCAGTGATCCCGACCTTGTCGTCTCCGCCATTGCGCATGCACTGGGACTCCAGGAGTACGGGAAGCGTCCCCTCTTCGAATACCTCAGTGCGTTCCTGCGCACCAAACAGCTCTTGCTGCTGCTGGACAATTTTGAGCAGGTGCTGCCAGCCGCTCCTCTGCTTGCTGATCTCCTCATGGCTTGTCCCGAACTCAAGATAGTGGTGACCAGTCGAGCTGTGCTGCATCTTGAAGGCGAATACGTGTATAAAGTGCCGCCGCTTGCCGTGCCTGATGTGCAGCATCTGCCAGCGCAGGATAGCCTGTCGCAGGTTGCATCAGTGGCACTCTTCGTTGAGCAAGCGCAAGCCAACCAGTCCGATTTCGAGCTGACCGGGGATAATGCCGCTACCATCGCCGAGATCTGCGTGCTCCTGGACGGCTTGCCCCTGGCGCTTGTCCTGGCCGCCGCACGAATCAAGGTTCTCCCACCATGGACACTACTGGCACGCCTCTCGGATGGCTTCGAAGTGCTCACCGGCGGTAGACGAGATACGCCTGTACACCAGCACACGCTGCGCGCCACCATCAGTTGGAGTTACAATTTGCTCTCGACTGAGGAGCAAAGCCTCTTCCGGCACTTCTGTGTTTTTGTGGGAGGCTGTACGCTTGAAGCGGCCGAGGCGGTCGGCAAAGCAGCTAGCGAGAACGTCACTCCCATTCTGGATGTGATCTCCTCCCTGCTCGATAACAGCCTGCTCGTGCAGAGGGAACAGGAACAAGGGAAGCCACGTCTCTACATGCTGCAGACCATCCGTGAGTATGGCCTGGAGGCCCTGGCCGCGTGTGGAGAGCTCGAGCGCACCCTGGAGGCCCATGCGGCCTACTACCTGGCGCTCGCCGAGCGCGCTGAACCGGCTTTGCGCGGTGCAGAGCAAGGGAACTGGGCGGAGCGGCTGGAGCGAGACCTTGAGAACATCCGGGCAGCCCTGCAGTGGCTGCTGGCAGCCCATGAGATCGAGGAAGCGTTGCGCCTGGCAACCGCCCTCAAACTATTCTGGTTATTGCGTGGTTATCTCAGTGAGGGTCGTCGCTTCCTGGAACAGGCGCTGGAAGCAGCAAGCGCGGACCAGCGCGTGGTCTCGCCACAGGTATGGGTGAGAGCACTTTACGCTGCCGGATACCTAGCGGTCTTCCAGAACGGCCCGGGACGGGCCACCGCTCTGCTCGAAGAGAGCGAGCAATTAAGCCGACAACTGCTAGACAAACGAGGCATCGCTAGCGCATTGACCTATTTGGGGTTGATTACACATAATCGTGGGGAGGTAGAGGCTGCACGGAGGATGCACGAAGAAGCCCTCAGGCTCTGCAAGGAGACTGGAGAGCGCAGAGATCTCGCCGAACTCCTGGGGGTGATGGGAGGAATAGCGATGTTCCTTGGAGCGTATGTGCAGGCGCGTGAGCTCATCGAGAAGGGTCTGGATGTGTTCAAAGCAGAAGGAGACACCTGGAAAATAGCCATGTTCTTGCATTTTCTCGGATGGTTAGCCTACGAGCAGGGAGCGTATACACGCGCACGGGCGCTGACCGAGGAGAGTCTGACGCACTTCAAAACATTAGGCAAACCAATTATGTTCATGGAAGCCTTGATCACGTATGCCTATGAATTGCTAGCACTTGGGGACGAGTTGACCGCACGCACATTGCTGGAGGAGGCGCTCTCGCTCAGTCGAGAACTGGAAGGCCTGGATGATAGGGCGCGGACGCTCTGTGGACTGGGCCATTTCGCCCTGCGTCAGGGAGACCTGGACCAGGCACGCACGCACTACGAGGAAAGCATTACCACCTTACAAGGACGCTTGATCGTCCCCCGGCTGAGGTGGGCGCTGGCCTCGAGCCTGGAAGGCCTGGGGGAAATAGCGCTCGCAGAGGGGCAGGCCACCTGGTCTGTCCGGCTGTTCGCGGCGGCCGATGCCGTTCGCACCGTCCATGGTTATGCTTACCTGATCGGGATCGAGCAGCCGTTCTACGACCAAACACTAGCAGCAGCACGCGCTCAGGTTGGGGAGAAAGCCTTTGCTGCCCTCTGGACCGAGGGCCAACAACTTACTCCATTACAAGCGCTGACCGCAGAAGCACGTGCCCCCATAGCCACGTCGGGCCCACAGGCGGTGCCAACTTCAACGCTGCCCCTTCTTGCTGCTTCTCCCAGTGGGCTAACGGCACGTGAAGTCGAGGTGCTGCGCCTGGTGGCAATGGGGCTCTCCAGGAATCAGATCGCCGAGCAGCTCGTCCTCAGCCCAAACACCGTCAATGTGCATATTCAATCGATTTATGGGAAGCTCGGCATCAATTCACGCAGCGCCGCCACTCGCTATGCCATCGAGCATCACCTTGCGTGAGTGAGAAAGGTAGGGGCGAGGCTTTTCCTGGCATCTCGCCTGACTGCGCAGCAGTTGCTTCTCGTTCTGACTGAGCGTCAGCTAGATGCGCGAGCCTCGTTGTCAGAACGGGTAAGAACTGACGCGCTCGCGTCGTTGGTGAGATGGATAGGTGCCAGCCATCGCCCGGTAGCCTCGCTCCAGTCACATATGCTTCTCATCACTTCTAGCGCAAACACACTAGACAACACGATCGACTCACAGTGTCGGCAAACACAAAAATAGTGTGTTTGAAAGATGCCTTTCCGTTCTTACTCCTGTATACTTATGATTGGGAGTTACCAGACCCCATGCATACATGCAGAAGTTTGCATCTACCTTTCAACCAGGACGTTGATGAGCCAACATCCCTACGTGCGTGACGCAATAGGACTGGTAACGAGAGCGACAAACGCGCTCCCGAGAGACGTATCTCTCGACGCCCCACACGAGATCGGAGTAATCAGGTTGATCTTCAAGTACAGGACGTTGGCCCTCATGCCGATCTGTGCAAGTTCGAAGATTCTCCTGCGCTTGCCTGATTTTTTCTTGCATCAACAAAAGACTCCTCTTTTGTATGCTGGATCCAACTATCGTACAGGTAATAGATTGTATGCGAAAGGAACGAATTCATGAGCGAACAAACCATACCACAAGTCGATCAAATCGAGGCCCTGTTTGTGCAGAGCGCCCACGGGCTAACGACCAGTAATGGTTCCGTGACATTTCACGGACTGGCACACGCGACCATCTTCTTTTCCGATCGGCCCCAACGGGTTGTGGGCCACCTGACTTCCAAAAAGTTCGTCGAGCAGTGGGGCGAGGGCGAAGACAGCTTCGCCGAGGATCCACCGAACGCGGTTGTGTCCTTCCTGGAAGATGGCGACACGGTCCCCGAAGAAGTGACGATGACCATCAGCGATCCGCAACTGGACGGGGATACCCTCACCTATACGGTCGATATCCTTGACGGGATGCTCCCGACCAGGGCGGGGCCCTGCTCGCTGTTCATTGACCCGGTCGGCAGGCCGTTGTCGCCGGTGTCGGTTGCCGGCGTGCGTCGCCGCCAGCGCCGCCGTGGTCGTTAGGAGTGATGCTCTAACCTGAACGGGGCGAGGGCATGGGCAAGCGTCATTGCCCGAATTACATTATTCGTTTCGGGCAATGACGCTTGTGGTCGCCCCTGGACGCAATCGCGTATCTATCACTGGCAGCAGCCCTTCCGAATGCAATTCCATATGCAAACATATCAGGCGACACGTTCAACGCATATCTACTGTCAGCAACGACAGAAAGAAGAGGAGTCTTATGACAACCACAACTACCTCATCCAACATACCAGGTGAATGGTCGCGGGATTTGTCAACGCGAGCTGAGCGCTATGCTGCCGGTAAGGCGCTGCGGAGCAAAGCGCCCCGTTCCAGCCATGCAGAGTGGGCGCCAGACCCCGAACGTCCCGACCCGATCAGTATGTTGGAAGAGTCCAATAGGACACGACTGCAACACCTGGTGCCCATCCGCTTTGGACGCATGTCGACGTCAGCTTTCACGTTCTATCGCGGAACTGCCGACATCATGGCATACGACCTGGCCAGGACGCCCGTCTCAGGCATCCAGGCGCAGCTCTGCGGTGATGCGCATCTGAGCAACTTCGGCGTCTTTGCCTCCCCCGAGCGCAGGCAGGTCTTCGATGTGAACGACTTCGACGAGACACTCGCCGGCCCCTGGGAATGGGATGTCAAGCGGCTGGCGGCCAGCGTGGTCATAGCTGGTCGACAGAATGGCTATACCGCCAAAGAAAGCAGGCAGGCGGTGTTGAGGTGCGTGCAAAGCTACCGTGAGCATATGCAGCAGTTTGCCCTGATGAACCACCTGGATGTGTGGTACTACCACCTCGACGTGGAGGCCATTCTCGCCATGGCACGTGGCATGGCAGGCGCCAAAAGGGTCCAAAAACGCGCGGAAAAAGCAGTGGCGAAAGCCAGCAAGCGCACCCGCATCGAAACGTTCCCCAAGTTGGCCGAGGCCGTGAATGGCCAGTATCACATCAAGGATGAGCCGCCGTTGATCTTTCACTACGACCCACTGGACACCGACAAGAACAATCTGGATACCGGAGAGTGGAGAGCGATGGTGAGAGGATTCCTGGCATCCATGCCGGAGGAGCGGCGTATCATTGCCATGCGCTACCGTGGGGTTGACCTCGCGCAGAAAGTGGTGGGCGTGGGCAGCGTGGGCACGCGTTGTGCCATCATGTTGTGTTTAGGGGGAGCAGAAGGTGATGACCCGTTGATCATGCAGCTCAAAGAAGCTGGGGCGTCGGTGCTTGAGCAGTACGTGGGGGCGAGTCCCCATAAGAACCACGGGGAGCGGGTGGTAGTAGGCCAGCACATGATGCAGGCAGCCAGCGATATCTTCCTGAGCTGGTCTACCTTCAATGGCAGAGACTACTATGCGCGCCAGTTGCGCGACATGAAGTTCTCGGCGGAGGTCGAGACGATGGTCCCGGTAGGGTTTACCCTGTACGTCGAGTTATGCGCGACCACCCTGGCGCGAGCGCACGCGCGCACCAGTGACCCGGCACAGATCAGCGGCTACCTGGGCAACAAGGATGCGTTTGACCAGGCCATCGCTGACTTCTCCGAGGCCTATGCGGACCAGGCCGAACGCGACCATGCCGCTCTCCTTACTGCCATTAAAGACGGGCGCGTGCAAGCCCAAACCGGCGTGTAATATCCAGATGGTTTGTTCGTTGAGCAAAACTAGTAGGAATACGATCCGTGGAAACACAGGGACAGAGGCATACCCAGGATCCAGAAACTGCTGACAGCGTCCTGGTTCAGCAAGCACTCGCAGGTAATCAGGAAGCATTCGAAGCGCTGGTCAGCTGTTATAACAAAGCGCTTTTTGTTCTGATCTACCACTATGTAGGCGAGTATCACGAAGCGCATGATGTCATGCAACAGGTATGGTTCCAACTCTACCTGTCCTTAGCCACGCTCCGTCCGCATCTGCACATCAAGCCATGGCTCTTCACCGTTGCACGGAATCGCAGCCTGGACCTCCTGCGTCGCAAGCGCCTTCTCTCTTTTTCTGAGGTAGAGACGGGAAATGAGGAGGATAAGGCGGCCTTCTTAGACACCATTCCTGATACGAGTCCTACGCCAGAAGAACTGGCAGAGCGTCGTGACCTGCAACATGAACTACAGCGTGCGATCCTGGCGTTACCGCACACGTATCGCTCGGTCGTTTTGCTTTACTATGGAGAACAACTGAATTTCTCTGAGATCGGACAGGCCCTCAACATGCCAGTTTCGACAGTAAAAACCCATTTCCATCGAGCCAAACCATTCCTACGCGCTGCCTTGACAGCACAGTTGCACATTACGAGTGTCCAGGCGTAAAGATCGAAATTACATGCATGACTACAGGGAGCAGAACGATGAATCTGAGAGCTATGAATCAAGATGTGCTGCCAGGTTTCTCTGAGATGGTTGATCACTTTATCAGGCGATACTGTAGGCTTGGAACCGACGTGAATATCTCAGATAGAACGCTTTTCCCTGCGTTTCGAGCTTTCTGGATAGCTACAACACATGAGACTCCACACCCCGCACTGCTTGGTCAGTTCCGCGTTGAGTTGACTGAGCGAGGGTACCATTCAAACGGCCGGAAAAGACCTCGCTGGTATGGCTTAACACTGCAACTTGATGCAGTGTTAAGCGAAAAAGAAGATGAACGTCTCATTGTTCCTTGATCTGAGTCGGTTTCTTCCCCCTTACACATCGACCTCCATAGAGTATCAAATGTGTATTACATCTTTAGACACGCTTGTTTTGCGCGCTATTGCGAGCGATTGGCGCCCGACACCCTCAGGACGGGTAGTAGTGTGTTTGCACTACCTAAGTTGACCACTTCCGGTGCTGTTCATGCGAACAAAATAGCGTGTTCTGAAGATGTGTTTTCGTCCTTACGCCAGTATACTTATACTAAGGAGGTGCACTTCACACGAGTCTATTTAGAGAACAGAACAGGTACCACTCCAGAGGGCATATCCTCTGGACTCGATCTACATTTGATACATCCAACTTGAAAGGAGTACATACCCATGGCAACGTTAGTCGTCTTTAAGTTTCCTACGGCCGAGGGGGCCCAGACCATGCTGTCAACTTTAGCGGGTCTGCAAAAGCAGCAGTTGATCCAGATTCAAGATGGTGCCATCCTCACCTGGCCTGCCGGAGCGAAGAAACCCAAGACCAAACAGCTCAGCGACATGACCGGGGCTGGCGCACTGGGTGGCGCGTTCTGGGGCATGCTGTTCGGCTTGCTGTTCTTTATCCCGTTCCTCGGCCTGGCGATAGGCGCCACGATGGGTGCGCTCATGGGGCATTTTGCTCACTATGGGATCGACGAGAGCTTCATCAACCAGGTGCGTGCCAAGATCACGCCAGGCACTTCGGCGCTGTTCTTGCTGGAGAGTGGTGCGGTGGTCGATAGAGTTGCTGAGGCGGTCAAGGGTCAGCAGTTCGAAATCATTCAGACCAACCTGTCCAAAGAGCAAGAAGACCAGCTCCGTGCGGACTTCGGCGAGTAAAGCAGCGTACAGCACGTGCTGCTCTTGTTGCAAGGGTGGAGGACAGATGCTCGTCTTTCCTCCACCTGCGTCTTTCTCTTAAGCGGAGGCTCTGGAAGCCCATGGAGGAGTATATTCCATGTTTCCCTCCCCCACCAAACCGGGGCAAGATCACCTTAGGATGGAGGAGTTTTATGTACGAGGCGAGCGTGCCGAAGCCACCTGGTATAGGTGAGCGAGATACACATACACCTGCCTGGCTCCGTGATGCTTGATAAAGAGACCACTCTTTCGTATTTTGCATCTGACTATCGTCGTTCAACAGTGTACTAACTTTACAAGGAGAACGAACCATGACCAAACCATTTCAGGGCGTCGTCAACCTGGATATCCGCGACTCGGTGCCCGACTGGGAGCCGTACGAGCAACCAAAGGCGCCGGAAGGTGCGCCCAATGTCCTCTTCATTGTCTGGGATGATGTGGGCTTTGCAGCGATGGAGCCGTGGGGTGGACTCATCGAAACCCCTACTATGAACCGCCTGGCCCAGGGAGGTCTCACCTACACCAACTGGCACACCACCGCGCTGTGTTCCCCCACGCGCTCCTGCTTGATGACCGGGCGCAACCATACCAGCAACGGTATGGCCTGCATCTCAGAGGCGGCGATCGGCTTTCCCAATGCCAACGGCCATATCCCGTTCGAGAACGCGACCGTCGCCGAGATGCTAAATGAGCACGGCTTCAACACCTACATGCTCGGCAAGTGGCATCTCTGTGCCGAGGATGAGATGAACATGGCCTCCAGCAAGCGTAACTGGCCGGTGGGACGCGGCTTCGAGCGCTTCTATGGCTTCCTGGGCGCCGAGACCAACCAGTGGTATCCCGACCTGGTGCATGATAACCACCCGGTCGAGCAGCCCAAGAGTCCCGAAGAGGGCTACCACTTCTCGGTTGACATTACGGACAAGGCGCTGGAGTTCATCCGCGATGCCAAAGCCATCGCGCCGGAGCGGCCCTTTTTCATGTACTTCTGCCCCGGCGCTGCCCACGCGCCGCATCACGCGCCCAAGGAGTGGGCCGACAGGTACAAGGGCAAATTTGACATGGGCTACGAACGCTACCGAGAAATCGTGCTCGAGCGCCAGAAGCAGATGGGCCTTGTGCCACAGAACACCGTGCTGTCGCCGATCAACCCGATTGGCACGCCGGCTGAAACGAAAAGTCCCGATGGAAAACCTTACCCTCCAATGGATTACGTCAAACCGTGGGACGCGCTGCCTGAGAACGAAAAGCAGTTGTACCGGCGCATGGCCGAGGTGTACGCAGGTTTCTTGAGCTATACCGACCACCAGATCGGCCGGATCATCGACTTCCTGGAACAGTCGGGTCAGCTCGACAACACCCTCGTGATCGTGGTCTCCGACAACGGCGCCAGCGGTGAGGGTGGCCCCACCGGCTCGGTCAACGAGTGCAAAATGATGAACGGCATCCCAGATAGCCTGGAGGAGAACCTCAAGTACCTGGACGTGCTGGGCAGCCCTCTGACCTACAACCACTATCCTACCGGCTGGGCGATGGCTTTTAATACCCCGTTCAAGATGTGGAAACGCTATAGCTATAACGGCGGTATCTGCGACCCGCTGCTTATGTCCTGGCCCAACGGCATCAAGAGCCGTGGCGAGGTGCGCCACCAGTACCACCATGCCATCGACATCGTGCCGACGATTCTCGATGTCGTAGGTGTCGAAGCGCCGGAGGTGGTCAAGGGCTATACCCAGCATCCCATCGAAGGGGTGAGCATGCGCTACAGCTTTGACGACGCACAGGCACCCTCGAACAGAGAGACCCAGTACTACGCGATGTTAGGCACGCGTGGCATCTGGCACCAGGGCTGGAAAGCAGTCACGACACACCCGGCGATCTCCGGTTGGAGCAACTACACGAAGGATACCTGGGAGCTCTACCATACAGCCGAGGATCGCTCCGAGAGCTACAATCTCGCTGTGCAGTACCCGGACAAACTCCAGGAGTTGATCGGGCTGTGGTTTTTCGAGGCGGGCAAATACCAGGCATTTCCCCTGGATGACCGCTCGGCGCTCGAAATTTTCCTCACCCCACGCCCACAAATGACCAAACCGCGTGACCGCTATGTCTACTACCCGAACACGGCCGAGATACCTGAGTCCCAGTCGGTCACTATCCGCAATCGCTCCTACGCGATCAGAGCCGAGGTGGAGATTCCAGCCAGTGGTGCAGAGGGGGCAGTGTTCGCCCATGGGAGCCGCTTTGGTGGGCACGCCCTTTATGTGAAGGATGGTAGGTTGCACTACGTTTACAACTTTGTCGGCATCACCGAGCAGAAGATCAGTTCCAGCAATTCGGTACCGACCGGAGCCTCGACCCTCTCGGCCATCTTCACCAAGGATGGAGAGAACCCACCGCACGTTGCCAATGGGACGCTGGCCATCTACATCAACGACGAGAAGGTCGGCGAGGGCAAGATCAAGACCCAGCCGGGCAAGTTCTCAGTTGCAGGTGAGGGGCTGAACGTTGGGCGCGACGGTGGCGAGCCGGTCACGCCGGACTATCCAGGCGAGTATCCCTGGGCGTTCACCGGCACGGTCAAGCAGGTGGTCGTGGATGTCAGTGGTGAGCTGAACATCAATCACGAAAGGGAAGCGCATGGGATGCTCATTCGGGAGTAACATTGCAGTGAGCTGACTCTTCGTGCTCGTGCAAACGGGCAGGAGTTGACTTCTCATCAAAGGGCCAACCTCCTGCCCGTTTCACGTGATGCCAGTCGTTTACAGGTCAGCGCCGACACGCACAATGATGATTTCTTATGTGGTTCGATCCGTTCACGAAGATTCTTGAGAGCCAACCATGCCCTCGGCTTCAGCTCGCCCACCACGCAGGCTTACGACCAGGATGAACATGCTGATCACAAACACCCATGCTGGAAAAACCAGAATCAACCAGGATGTGAAGTCGCTGCTCACCAGCAGCAGCAACGCCAGCGCGTAGGTGAGGAACACAAACACACGCGGCATGACGCGAGTGCGAATCCAGATGGTGGCCAACGCAATCATGAACACACCGGCCATGCGAACGGCATATACTTTCGTGATCGTGTACATCACCGCACGCCCAAAGAGAAGAACGCCGCTCTTCGTCAACGTGTCCGGTGAGAGGGCATAGCTGGAGAGAATACCACCTGCGATCGCAGCAGTGGCAAACATCATCGCCAGAAACAGTAACCCGCTGCCAAAGAAGACGGTCGAAAAGAATTGATCTTCCAAGGCGCCCATGCGATCGCGCACCACGCCTATGAACCACAGGAAGGCAATGCCTGCAAAAGGCACCAGCGTCAGCGCCAGCGAAATCGTAGTCGTGTTCCCCTGCAGCCAGGCGGCGGTATTCGTCCCACCCAATTCTTCGGGGATGGCGAGCCGGATAAGCACCAGGCTGGTCGTGATCAACACCGCAAAGATGATCCCTGCGACCGCGGCGGCGCGCGGCGTCTTGAGGGCCTGACGCGTCAAGGCAACTTGTTGTTTCATTGCTTGCTCCCATTGATTGTGCCAAGGCCAAGACCTGACAGGTTTCTCTACGTTCGTGTTACCCAAAAATCCGGGCGATGACAACCGTTGCGCGTGCCATGCCGTCAGAGACGGGCGAACCGGCTTCGCTGCCACTATGACGCTGATCGTTTATAGCTTCACCTTTCCTCACGGAAAGCACGTTCGTCTCTGCTTCTAGTATAGATTACAGTGGTCAGAAACACATCTTTAGAACGCACTATTTTTGCGCGCTGCTGCTACAAGTCTCCATCTGTTGCGCCCAGATAGGGTAGCACATTTGCGCTAGTATCAGAACAAACGGGAAATCAGGATGAGCAAAAGGGTCGCCCAATCAGCGTCACCTGTAAGGCCGAAGGTGGCTGGGTGGATGCAGGATGAAGGTCAGGCTCTTTCTGGGGCGGAACCCAGGGTCTTCAAGGTACGGATGGCCTCGTCTGGTCTCACGACTATGGTGAATAGCACGCCACAGACCAGGAGCAACACCGCAGCCAACACATACGCATGGTGTAATCCCTGGCTGGCATCGTTTCCTGCCGCCTGAACCAGTAGCCCGGTCACGAAAGGAGCAAGAAAACCGGGCAACGTGGCAAGAGTCACGATGGCCCCTTCGAAGATCCCGCGATGCGCCTCCGGCGTCACGTCCAGCACGATGGCTGCCAGCAGGGGGATAGCAGCCCATGCAGTCGCTGCAAGGATGAAAAACGGAACGGCTCCCAGCGTTGAAGGAATAGTCACCGCCAGAAAGAGGAAGATGGCGCCCAGGATCAGCAGTGCCCCGGCCGGTATGACACGGGATGTGCGAGCCCTGCCTGTCCGCCGGAAGGCGCGATCAGCCAGCGCACCACATAGAAAGAGTGCAAGCCCCTGAACAATCCAGGGGAGGCTGACTCCTACAATATAAAGAGGACTGGCGAGTGTGAGATGCAGGACGGTGGCCAGGTAGACCGGAGTCCAACTGAGCGCTAAAGCCGTTGCCCAATAGATGCTGAACGCTGCCAGGATAGTGAACAGGATGGTGCGCGAGAAGAGGATGGGAAGCACCTGTGTCCAGTTCGTCCTGTGGTGAGTCGCGAGTGTCTTATGTACTGGTGGGCTCTCATCGGCTGGACGTTCTCGTGCCATCAGCAGCCAGGTGACCACCTAGAGTGCGCCGATGATGCCGAGAAACACAAAGGCTGCGCGCCACCCAACCATCACGATCAGAAAGGTGAGCAATGGGGCAAAGACAGCAGGCCCGATCGCGCTGCCAAAAGTCACCACGCCCAGGCCAAGTGCACGGCGGTCAGGTGGTACCCATTTCGACGCAGCGGTGATCGAGGTGCCATAGGACGGCCCTTCTCCTGCTCCCAGCACAACGCGTATGAGGAGCAACCCAAAGAAGGTCATAACAAAAAGGGTGGCAATTTGCACAAAAGCCCAGGTTGTCGCCAGCAGCGCCAGGATTTTCTTCGTTCCGATCGTGTCCGCCCAGGCAGTCACTAGCACCGACGAGAGCGAGAATAACCAGAAGAGGCTACCACTTACTACGCCATACTGTGCCGGGCTCAAGTGTAGCTCCTTGATGATGGGAACCGCCGCCAGCCCAAGCACCGCTTTGTCGGCAAAGTTAATGGCGCCCAGGACAAACAGCATGACAAGCATGACCCAGCCATATGGTGAGATGCGTGTACGAGTATGGCTCTGCTTTTCCTCCTGCGGCTGATGTGGTAGACTCGCTTGAGCAATGTCGGACACGAGATACTCCTTTCGAGGAGCCTGAAACTCGAGAGAGTAAACTATTTGCTCAGCAATTCTACCACATCAAGGGAGCAGTATACCAGGGTCAGGGTCTATGAATACTTCCGTGAGGAATATATCCAAGTGGGGATGATCGCGCATCTTGAGAACACACCATTTTGCGCTTGCGGGGTGCTTCAAAAATCGTGTCAACATCGTCTCCTCCTCCCTCCAAACTGATTGGAGTACCTTAGTAACGGCTTGCCCGTTTCAAGGCATACGCAAATTCCTGCACATGCGCAAAGCGATGGTACGGGTCTTTAGCAAGCCCCTTCAGCACCACTCGCTCAACGGTTGGCGAGATCGATGGAACACTGTTGCGCAAGCGTGAAGGAGGCGTCGAGAGGTGCTGGAGACAGACCTGCAGGCCAGCTCCCTGGAAAAGATGCTGACCGCAGAGCCACTGATAGACCATCACTGCCAGGGCGTACTGGTCGCTCGCCGGCAGAGGACCGCCACTGATCTGCCCAGGAGCCATGTAATTGGCAGAGCCTTTCAACTCGTGCGTCCTGAACTGCTTGTTGCTCGCAGCCGATGAGGTAAGAGCAATACCGAAATCACTGAGCCAGATCTCGTGCCGTGGCCCAAGCAGCATATTTTCAGGTTTGACATCGCAGTGGATGAAACCCTGATTGTGCACATACTGCAACGCGCTCGCGACCTGCAAGACGACAGGCAGGATGGCGCTGATTGGGAGTGCTCTACCCTGTGGAAAATACTGCTGGAGATTCCCTCCAGGAGCATACTCCATTGCCAGGAAAGGAGTGCTTCTTTCCACACCAAAATCGAGCACGCGCACAATATGCCGGTGTCCCAAGTAAGCAAGGATGCGTGCCTCCATCTGGAAACGCTTCACGTCTTCTTCGCTTGCAAGAAAGCGATTCAGGAGTTTGAGCGCCACGTGGGTGTTGAGGTATTGATGCATGCCCAGGTAGATACTGGCATAACCACCCTGTCCGAGCTGGCGGATCAGTGTATAGTGACCAAGTTGCTGCCCGCTTAAGGGAGATTCTCCCCTGATAGAAGCAACACCGGCTTGTGCAGCAGAGCCAGCATCCGTTTCACTCTCTACCACCTGTTTGAATGCAGGCACTAGACGGGGTGTTGGTAGTGCTTTATCCTGCATGTGGCTTCCATTCTGATGAATCCCTCTCTCTCATTGCCTGGGGATAGCATCCAGCAGGTAAGGATAGATATATGTCGTCAATGCTATTCAATGGGTTCCTCTAGCCGGGAAATCGCGAAAAGAACGTACTCGGCACTACTGGTACTAGTGTACTGACTATGGAGTGAAAGCACATCTTCAGAACGCGCTATTTTTGTGCACCTGCGGATACGGCAAAAACACGTACTGTATGAGTGGTATAGCGCGTTTGCACTAGGTAAGCTGACCACTTCCGGTGCTGTTCATGTGAACAAAATAGCGTGTTCTGAAGATGTGTTTTCGTCTTTACGCCAGTATACTAAGGAGGTGCACTTCACACGAGTCAGTTTAGAGAACAGAACAGGTACCAGTCCAGAGGGCATATCCTCTGGACTCGTTCTACATTTGATACATCCAACTTGAAAGGAGTACGTACCCATGGCAACATTAGTCGTCTTCAAGTTTCCTACGGCCGAGGGGGCCCAGACCATGCTGTCAACTTTAGCGGGTCTGCAAAAGCAGCAGTTGATCCAGATTCAAGATGGGTCCATCCTCACCTGGCCTGCTGGAGCCAAGAAGCCCAAGACCAAACAGCTCAGCGACATGACCGGGGCTGGCGCACTGGGTGGTGCGTTTTGGGGCATGCTATTCGGCTTGCTGTTCTTTATCCCGTTCCTCGGCCTGGCGGTAGGCGCCGCGATGGGTGCGCTCATGGGGCATTTTGCTCATTATGGGATCGACGAGAGCTTCATCAACCAGGTGCGTGCCAAGATCACGCCAGGTACTTCAGCCCTGTTCCTGCTTGAGAGCGGGGCGGTGGTTGACAAGGTGGCTGAGGCCGTCAAGGGTCAGCAGTTTGAGATCATTCAGACCAACCTGTCCAAAGAGCAAGAAGACCAGCTCCGCGCGGACTTCGGCGAGTAAAGCACGAACTGCTCTTGTAGTAAGGGTGGAGGTCAGACGTTCTCTCGCCTCCATCTGCGTAGGCTGACCAATGCGACGCTTGAGCATGGGCATGCAGTGAGGTGACGAGCGGTCGTGTGTTGACGAAGGGCAAGCTGTGCCGAAGAGGGAAATCGCTTGCCCTCGCTCTGTCCTTTACCCGATGTGCTTGCTCTTCCGCATTCCCCATACGCATGGAAGAGAGGATCGAAGATGAATACCTTCACACGTGTCATGCTGAGCATCCTTATTTTGCTCCTTGCCCTCGCCCTTGGCCTGCTCGTTCGTCATCTCCTCCTCAAACAGTTCAAAAAAGCGAGTCTGGGCTATGCCCTGGCAAACGCTGTCGGTATGAGTGTCATAGCAGTTCTGCTCTTGCTGGCTGTGGGCATGGGAGCTGCCATCATCACGGGAGATATCGACCTGCTTACGAGCATGCTGGGACTCGGAATGACAGGGAATAAGCTGACGCCCCTTGAAAGCCTGGTCAACGTACTGTGGCATGTGGCCATCACCGGTGTGCTCGGCGTGCTCGGGTTTCTCATGGCAGGCCAAATCAAAGCAGCTTTGGAAAGAAGGCTTGAACAGCAAAATGTGACGATCAATCTGCGTACCTTGATTGGGCGTGCCTGCTATGTGCTGGTCCTGGTCGCCACCTTCTTCGTGATCCTCACGATCTGGAATGTGCAGATTGCCCTCCCCGTCGCCATCATCACCGGTGTGCTCACGTTTGCCCTGCGCGATCTGATCAAAGACCTGGTCGCGGGCGTCTTTATTCTGGCTGATCGTCCGTTTCAGATCGGCGACGAGATCACCATCAGCTCCTCTACCGGTGACGTGACCAACGTCAGTATCCGTACGACAACCCTGCACCTAGTCACCGGTGAAGAGATGATCATTCCCAACGGGTGCTTTATCGATCAAAATGTCAGCAACAATACCCGCTACCAGAGCAGGCGAGCCGCCATCATAGCCGTCTTTAAGGAAGAAGAGTACGTGGAAGATGAAACGCAGCATCAATTGATACAAGTCGTCAAGGGAACGGCGATTGCCAGTGCTGATCGAGTTCCAAGGATTACCTTGAACGCCGCCACGGGCAGAGTCGACGGGTTCAGCGCCGAGAGAGGAGGCTACAGTACCAGGACCATTACCCTGACCATCCGCTTCTGGGTTGAGGGCAGTAACCGTGATGCCGTCACGGAAGTGATGGAGGTCCTGCGTAATGCCTTTCCGCATGCGGACTTTCGTGTACTCGAGTTTGCAGGAAACATCTGAGCAGAAGCAGCAAGGGAAAACCAAACGCTCCAGACGTTGTGGGTGCTCAAGGTTCAGCATAATGGCTCTACGGATCTGGAAAGACTGGAGGATGAGCACTACCTCCAGGCAACAGAAATCAGGAACTTTTAGAAAAAGGTGTGTCAGGAAGTGGTAAAATTGATGAATAACAGCATACAGAACATTCATCTAAGTTGTACATCACCCAACAAGAAGGAGAGGAGCGACTCATGAACGAGCAGATGGGGATATCGGTAGCAGCAGATCAACCTGGGCAGCCAGGCTCACCGCCGTATGAAGATATGGTCTGGATTCCCGGGGGTACCTTTCTAATGGGGTCGGACCATCATTACCCGGAAGAGGGACCGACCCATGCTGTGATTGTGAGTGATTTCTGGATGGACACCTCTACGGTGACCAACGCCCAGTTTCAGCGGTTTGTCGAAGAGACCGACTATGTGACGGTGGCAGAGCGCCAGCCAGACCCTCGGGAGTATCCCGGTGCGTTACCTGAACTGCTGGTACCCGGCTCAGCCGTTTTTCAGCAGCCCCCTCATCGCGTTGATCTACGTAATCCTGGCAACTGGTGGATCTACGTGCCTGGAGCCAATTGGCAAAATCCTGAGGGGCCAGGGAGTTCACTGAAGGGCCGGCGGAACCATCCGGTAGTGCATGTCGCCTATGAAGATGCCCTGGCGTACGCGGCATGGGCAGGGAAAGAGCTGCCGACCGAGGCGCAGTGGGAATGTGCTGCGCGCGGGGGAGTAGAGGGTGCCACCTATACCTGGGGGAATGAATTTGCTCCTGGTGGCAAGCTGATGGCCAATACCTGGCAGGGAGAGTTTCCCTGGCAGAACCTGGTGAAAGATGACTATGAACGGACGGCGCCCGTGGGCTCCTTCCCACCTAATAGCTATGGGTTGTATGATATGGCTGGCAATGTATGGGAATGGACGACGGACTGGTACCAGGAGCATCATCCAGAAAACGCGACCAGGGCATGCTGCATCCCGGTCAATCCGAGAGGGGGGACAAGAGAGCAGAGTGTTGATCCTGCGCAACCGGAGCTCAGCATCCCAAGAAAGGTGCTCAAAGGCGGGTCTTTCCTCTGCGCGCCTAATTACTGCCTGCGTTATCGCCCGGCGGCACGTATTCCCGAGACGATTGATACCTCTACCTGCCATATCAGCTTCCGCTGTGTAGTCAATGTCTCTCCAGATCATTGATCGTATCCGCATAGTCTACCTGCTGAGCACAAAAACGCTGTCTGGCAACCTCATCGGGATTGCGGGAAAGCCAGCGAGGGGCACCTTGTCGAACCAAATACTTGCTGGGCAATAGCAAGCAGAAGCATATGATCGAGCTGGTGGCTTCAGACCAGCAGCAACAATTTGGGCTGCACAAGCGCGACTCACTACCACGCTACTGTCGCGAGTACGAAGTGCGCTTCGCCTGTCACGGCGAGTGCCCCAAGAACAGCTTCATCGAGACACCCGATGGTGAGCCGGGCCTGAATTACCTGTGCGCAGGCTACAAAGCGTTCTTCCTCCATGTCGACAAACCGATGCGCATCATAACCGAGTTATTGCGCCACAATCGCGCCCCGGCGGAGGTCATGCTCGTGCTGGCATCCGAAGACGCGCAATTGCAGAAGGCGTTCGCCAAAGCGGGACGGAATGAGCCGTGTCCCTGTGGCAGTAGTCGTAAATTCAAGCATTGTCTCGGAAGATAATGACTTTCTGCTTTGCGTGGATACACCTTGCCTCTTATTTCTTCTCTGTGTACTGCCCTTTGTGCAAGTGTGGTTGTCAGAGCCCTGACAAGGAATGAGTGATAAAACTTGCAGCGAGGTATCAAATTTGTTCCTCCACTATGTGGCAGTATCTGATACCAAATCTGAGCTAATGGCCCCTGCTCAATTAGGCGTGCCAGTGTAGTAGTGAGCATCACATATCCTCGTGCATGAATCAGTATATCAATTGCTATTCGAGCAATGCGTTACTCCCGAGAAAGATCAGAAGTGACGATAAGTAGAAACGGAAGATCTCCATTTTCCCTGACCACTCGTGTGAGGCCACGCAGTACTCATAAGCTCTGCAATCGGCGACCAGATCTCGTATGCTCATGGTTTCTCGATCCCTTTCATACCAGAAACGCACACACTGCTCTTCCGTCTGAAACTCTGCGAATGCATCGGAAGAGAGATTATGCCAGTGCTCATGATCATGATACCGTCGCTCGCGAGCTACCCACGGCAAGATTCACTAACAAAACCTAACATAAGGCGGATTATGACCGCAGTTGGTGCTATTCAGCACTTTCCTTAATGCTCAAACGCACTTAAAACATGACGTCTAAAGCCCAAAAAACACACCACATAATTCAGCTCATTAAAATAAGTGCTGAACTGAAGCAACCTGAACTACCCAGAATGTACTGTTCTGGTTCCTTTGGGCGACATCAGTTCAACAAGAGATCAGCAGCCGTCTGCACACTCAAGGGTAAAAATGGAGGCTATATATCAACGTAGAGGCTAATTCACATTGCAGAAGAAAGCAGCCTGATGAACAATACATAGACTGATGTACTTTATCTGTTTTGCGTTCTTCATCCAGGATTAGATATGGATGATTTTATAACAAAGTGTGTTATAATCGTTGCCAAGCTAAAGCTATAATTTGCATTACTTTCTCCTGGATTGCAAATTACTTCTTTTTAAGACTGGTGGGGTAGTAAATGACGTTGGAACCATCTCAAGCGACAGAAACTGGGAAACTATTCATTGGAAATTCAGAAGAACTTCTTACACGATCTTTAGGAGCAGAGTTACGCGGCAAAGTCCAATTGATTTTCACCTCGCCTCCCTTCCCCTTAAATGAGAAAAAACGCTATGGGAATCGCCAAGGAGAGGCTTACATCAAGTGGTTTGCTGCATTCGCACCTGTATTTGCTAACTTGCTTACACCGACGGGGTCCATTGTAATAGAATTAGGCAATGCCTGGGAACCTCAAAGGCCTATACAATCTTTACTTCCTCTTCAATCCCTGCTCAGTTTTGTCCAACATAAAGAAGCGAATTTGAGACTTTGCCAAGAGTTTATTTGTCACAATCCCACAAGGTTACCCTCTCCAGGGCAATGGGTAACTGTTGAACGCATTCGAGTAACAGATAGCTATACCCACTTATGGTGGATGTCTCGAACTGACAGACCGAAGGCCGACAATAGAAAAGTACTAAGGCCGTATAGTAATGCGACGAAACGTATGCATCAACGAGGGAACTTTAATGCTGGAGCAAGGCCATCGGGACATGTGATTAGTAAGGATGCTTTCTTAAGGAATAACGGTGGCAGTATTATGCAAAATGCCATCGAAATCGAACCAATTGAGCCCAAGAAGGATGTACGATTTCCGACCAATGCATTGAGCATTGCACACACTAATTCGAATGACTATTACCTTCGTAAGTGTAAAGAGTATAGTATAAAACCTCATCCGGCACGTATGCCTTTACAGCTCGTAGATTTTTTCATCCAGTTTCTGACCGAGCCAGATGATCTCATCCTCGATCCGTTCGCCGGATCAAACACTACAGGTTTTTGCGCTCAGCTTGCTGAGCGCAGGTGGATAAGCATTGAAGCGAATCAAGAATACGCTCAACACTCAGAAATTCGGTTCTCAGAGAACACCTTGATATCCAAATCGTTTGCCGCAAACGCAGTCGATTAAGCTGGCAGAAGATGCTTATATATACACAAAGGAGAATACGTTGAGTATTTCAAATCAAATTAGGCAAGCTGCCTCGGTCAACATCTTTAAGCTTTCAGACGACAAAAGTGCTTTCGTGGGCCACCCGTTCTATTTCGACTATGGTCAAGTCCATATACTTGTTGCCGATGCTCGTAAAAATAAAGTTGGAGGTATTCCGCAAGGGACATTTCTTTTAGCATTCTATGATAACGAAGAAAGTGAAAGTGAAGCTGTACTCCTTCGTGCATTGAGGCCGACGAAACTGCCTACTGACCAGGATGTGATTAAGTCAATGATCGAGTATTACAAAGATAATCTGCGCATGAGCGGAGAGTCGTCACAATTGGATGAGTATACCCGATATGAGTTTAGCTTTTCAGGATTAGAATGTCGTGTTCTTGGTACATTTTATCAAGACGACGCAGAGAATCTGGTCTTTGGTGCAGACTTGGAGAACTTCTATAGCGCTCATAACTACAGCGTTTACAAACCATCAGGTGTTATGCTGGAAAAAATTGTTAATTTCCGTGAAGGCGATACCATTCCAGGACAAATAGCTGATGTACGTATCGACTTTTTGGTATGACTCGGACTGGAAAATCAAACACTGTCAAGAAGATTATCCAAGCAACAGTTGAGATAAGCGATACTGCCATGCTTACATCCGATCTCTTAGGAACGCGGGATACTCTTTTTGATACGAATCCTTCTGATCCGTTTACAGGAGATGGCAGACCAAAGTTTCCAGTTGGTCAGATCATCTTTGATATTAATGGTGAGTACGCTAATGCTAATCTTCAAGATGAAGGCACAGCCATTTTTGAAATGTACAAGGATCGAGTCACTCGATTTAGTATCTTGGATAAACCAGGCTTCAGAGTAATGAAGACGAACTTCTATGAGGATATTGAAGCTGGTTTTGAAATACTGACATCTCTTCTCGAGGAAGACGATACTCGATTTGTTCAGAACTTTCGTGCAGTTGATCTTGCGATTCCTCTGGAAAAGAAAGATGACAAGAGTTTTTTGACTCGGCATAGTCGACGCGTGGTAGCATATCAAAGTTGCCTTCATGCTGCAGGTTTCAAGCATGGGAAACAAACTATCCAATTTCAGGGAGAAGCAAGGCTTAATGCTCTGTCTGGCCTAGACCCGACCAAAGGTATCTCTTTTGATCAAGCAGTATACTGGTTTACGTCTGTGTGGGATGCCATTGGTAAAGGGATTGATTTAGGTGATAACAAGGAATTTTTTAGTGAATATAAAAAAGAACATGATGGTAGGGAATGGGCAGACGAAGACCTGAAGTCTTTATTAGTGATGCTGACAAGGAAACGAACACCTGGTGGAAAAAATGTCGACTGTAATGGCTATCTTGTTTTGAAACGCGCTCTAGATCTTCACACTGACTCCCTCGAGAAACCTTATGCCGAGACAATTTTGGAGTTACTCAGAGAGGGCAAGATTGTCATTGCTGATCTTTCGCAGGGAGAACCCACCATCATTCAGTTGTACTCCGAAAAAATCTGCCAGCGTATTTTTAATGATGCGATGAGCAGGTTTATCCAAAATCGGAGTAATAACTTTATCCAGATGTACTTTGAAGAAGCTCACAATCTTTTCCCGAAGAAAGAAGATAAGGATTTGAGCCAGATATACAACAGGTTAGCAAAAGAAGGAGCTAAACTTCATATTGGACTCATTTATGCGACACAGGAAGTGAGTTCGATTAGTTCCAACATATTAAAAAACACGCAGAACTGGTTTGTGGCCCATCTCAATAATACCGATGAGCTAAAGGAAGTAGAGAAGTACTACGACTACGAAGATTTTTCTCAAAGTCTCTCAAGGTTCAGTGCTAGTACCGACAAGGGTTTCATCCGTGTGAAAACGTATTCTAACTCATTTACCGTTCCTATACAGGTAGATCGGTTTGCGGTGAAAATCTAAGTCTATAGATATCGGGAGGGTAAGGACGTGGCGTACAGTAGCAAAAACGGACGCAAACCAATGGAGATTGCGAGTAAGACTAGTCACTCTCATATTATTCGGCATGCTCTGGTGCAAGAGTTTTTACAATCCTGCAATATTCCTCAACCTGCTGATTCTGAAGTTGTTGGTCTACAATTGGTTCCTGTTGAGCCACCTGTTGAAGATCGCATCCGCCTGGTAATCACCATTGATGGAGGCTTTACCGAGGTATCAATTCAGGAAAGATTCCCATCGAGTACCTATACTTTCTACAATTTCGGCGGTCTTCTTTTCGAGAAAGCTGATCTTCAAACACTCCATGAGAAGGCATTCATTGATCCTGAAGACATGGCGAAGCTACGTAATATACAACGATTCCCTTTCGTATTACCGACGCAAAATATTTGCCTAAACCACTGTACGACACTGATCGAGTCGGTTCGTTGGTCCATTTTCGATTTCTTCATGAAACCCCACGATGGTGAAAAGCCTCTGATGAATGCGCTACGTTGGCTATTGTTTCAAGAATATAATCCCAATGTGGCGAATCGCACTTGGATTCTA
>WNGK01004226.1_pt1 | contig 22005 bp, 22 predicted proteins | sample 5400601 | NCBI WGS metagenome assembly WNGK01 (sample SAMN13153376, study PRJNA577476) | soil metagenome | isolation source: 60 cm soil or saprolite under Garry oak tree replicate 1 | place: USA:California | collected 2016-06-15
CATGTTGCCTCCTTTTAGACGCTTGACCCCCTTCCCGTGAGAACGGTCACGCGTCTTCCGCCGCCCGCTTGTACATCCAGTACTCGGGGCCGGCCTGCGCCTCCGGCCAGTCGGCGATATGCTCCTGGCCGCGCCAGCGATCGTCGCTCGGACCAGCGCGCCACGGCTCGGCGTCGCATTGGCGATCGCCGCGCCACGCCTCGTCGTCAGCCCATTCGTCCGGTCGCCAAGACTGTGTCATAGGTCAGTCCTAGTCGCAAGGCACGTGCCGGGCGGGGGGGCGTGCGGGACAACTCGGCCCGTGCTATAAGGATAGGGGCGGATCGGCGGGGACCGCCGGCGCCCCTGGCTGCCGCAGAATCGGCCGCGATGCCGCACTCCGACACTAACATCCAGCGTGACCGCGATCACCATGCGCCTGCGCGTGACGTACCACCTCGCCTGCTCCAGCCGGCTCGCCGCCGCGAAGGCGCGCGACATCGCGTTCGAGCAAACGGTCGAGCTCGCCGAGGACGCCGTGTCGCCGGAGATTGCGGCGCGCGTCGCGGGGCGCGTCGAGTCGGTCGACTCGCTCGGGCGCGGTCGCTGCCGCGCCGTCATCTCGTTCGACCCGATCGCCGTATGCGGCGACCTGCCGCAGCTCCTGAACCTCCTGTTCGGCAACATCTCGCTCAAGACCGGGATCCTGATCGCCGGCCTCGAGTGGCCGGACGAGCTGCTCGCCGCGCTGCGGGGCCCGCGGCTCGGCATCGCAGGGCTACGCGAGCTCACGGGCGCGCGCGGACGGGCGCTCCTGTGCACGCCGCTCAAGCCGCTGGGGCTCTCGGCGACCGGATTCGCGGCGCTCGCGTATGGGTTCGCCCGCGCGGGGATCGACATCATCAAGGACGACCACAGTCTGGCGGATCAGACGACCGCGCCGTTCCGCGAGCGCGTCGCGCGGTGCCAGGAGGCGGTCACGCGGGCCAACGGCGAGACCGGTGGCAACGCGCTCTACTTCCCGAACGTGACGAGCGGCCCGCCCGAGATGCTGGAGCGCGCGGACGCAGCGCGGCGCGCCGGCTGCCGCGGCGTCGTGGTCAACGCGCTCCCGGCGGGGCTCGGCGCCGTGAGCGCGATCGCGGCCGCCACCGGGCTGGCCATCATGTCGCACCCATCGCTGGCAGGCGCGTTCTTCCAGCCGGACCATGGCATCGCGCCGGCGGTGCTGCTGGGCGATCTGTTCCGCGTCGCGGGGTGCGATGCGGTGATCTATCCCAACGTCGGGGGGCGGTTTACGTTCTCGGAGGCCACGTGCACCGCGATCAATGCGCGGCTGCGCGGGCCGCTCGGACCCGTGCCTCCCTCGTTCCCCGTGCCGGCGGGGGGAATCGACGCGGTGCGCGTGCCGCGCTGGATCGAGCGGTACGGCGCGGACACCATCTTCCTGATCGGCGGCAGCCTGTACGCGCGAGCCGATCGCGCCACGGCGGTGCAGCGGCTGGTCGCGGCGGTGAGACGACATTCCCATGGATGACCGATCAAAGGTCCTCAAGTTCGGCGGGTTCCGCTGGGACGGAGTCCCCGTACGCGAGTACAAGGCCGGGGACGTGCCGTACCGGGACGTGACCCGGCAGACGCTGTTGGGCGAAGGCGCCGGCGAGGAGCCGTTCAGCTTCGTCACCCGCTACTTCGAGATCCAGCCCGGAGGGTATTCGACGCTCGAGCGGCACCGGCATCCCCACGCCGTGATCGTCATCCGCGGTCGGGGGCGGGTGACCCTGGGGGACAAGAGCTACGACATCGCCCCGTTCGATTGCGTATATGTGTCGCCCGGCATGGCGCACCAGTTCCAGGCGACCCGCGACGAGCCCCTGGGGTTTGTCTGCACGGTGGATCGGGTGCGGGATCGGCCTGAGGTGATCGCGTGAGCTTCCAGTCGGTCAACCCCGCCACCGGCGAGGTGCTGGAGACGTTCGAGGAGACGGCGGCCGCCGCGATCGACGACATCCTGGAGCGCGCCGACGTCGCGTCGCGCGAGTGGCGCCGTCGGCCGGTGACAGAACGGGCGGAGCGGCTGCGCGCCGCCGGTCGCGTTCTGCGGGAGCGCAAGGACGAGTACGCTCGCACGATGGCGCTCGAGATGGGAAAGCCGCTGGCGCAAGGCGTGGGAGAGGCCGAGAAGTGCGCCTGGGTGTGCGACTTCTACGCGGAACACGGGCCTACCTTGCTCGCCGATGAGCCCCGCCCCAGCGACGCGACGCGGAGTTACGTCCGGTTCGAAGCCCTCGGTCCCGTGCTCGCGATCATGCCGTGGAATTTCCCGTTCTGGCAGGTGTTCCGCTTCGCCGCGCCGGCGCTCGTCGCTGGGAACGCCGGCATCCTGAAGCACGCTCCCAACGTGCTCCGCTGTGCGGTCGAGATCGAAAACGTCTTCCACGACGCGGGCTTTCCGGATGGTCTGTTCCGCGCGGTGTTCCTGTCGAACGAGGGCGCCGGCAGGGTGATCGCCGACGGGCGCGTACGTGCGGTGACGCTGACCGGCTCGGACCGCGCGGGGAGCCAGGTAGCGGAGCAGGCGGGGCGCCACCTCAAGAAGACGGTGCTCGAGCTCGGCGGCAGCGATCCGTTCATCGTGCTCGACGATGCCGACCTGGAGCGAGCAGCCGCGACCGCTGCCGAGGCGCGTCTGATCAACAGCGGCCAAAGTTGCATCGCCGCGAAGCGCTTCATCGTGGTGGACGGCGTGGCTGACGCCTTCCTCGAGCGGTTCACGACCGCCATGCGCGCCCGGAAAGTGGGGGATCCGCTCGACCCGACGACCCAGGTCGGGCCCCAGGCGCGGCTCGATCTGCGGGAGAAGCTCCATTCGCAGGTGCAAGAGTCGGTGAAGCGCGGCGCTCAGGTGATCCTGGGTGGGCAGCTCCCGGTTGGTCGAGGCGCCTTCTACCCGCCCACGGTGCTCGTCGCGGTAGAGCCGGGGATGCCGGTGTTCGACCAGGAAACGTTCGGTCCGGTGGCGGCCGTGATCCGCGCCAAAAACGAGGTAGACGCCATCCGCGTCGCTAATGCGTCGTCGTACGGCCTCGGCGCGGCGGTCTGGACTCGGGACGCGCAGCGGGGCGAGCGCGTCGCCCGCGAGATCGAAGCAGGCAGCGTGTTCGTGAACGGACTCGTCAAATCCGATCCCCGGCTGCCGTTCGGCGGGGTGAAGCGCTCCGGCTACGGGCGCGAGCTGTCGAAGGAGGGCCTGCGGGAGTTCGTGAACGTCAAGACCGTGTGGGTGGCGTGAACGTCCGCGTGGGGACCTCGGGCTACAACTTCCCGGAATGGAAGGGAACGTTCTATCCGGCCAAGACCCCTGAGTCCAAGATGCTCGAGTATTATGCCGAGCGGCTCGGCACGGTGGAGATCAACTACACCTTCTACCGGATGCCGAATGCGAAGACGGTGGCCGGCTGGGACGCCGCTACGCCGGCCGGGTTCACCTTCGTCCTCAAGGCACCGCAGCGCATCACGCACATCGCCCGGCTCCGAGACGTGGACGACCCGCTGCGCTACTTCCTCGAGACGGCGCGCAAGCTGGGCCCCAAGCTCGGGCCCATCCTGTTTCAGCTCCCGCCCAACTTCAAGAAGGACCTTGCCCGGCTGAACGACCTGCTCACGCAGTTCCCCGCGGACCTGCGGTGCGCCTGGGAGTTCCGGCATGAGTCGTGGTTCGCGGACGACGTGTACGAGGCGTTGCGGGTCGGGAACGCCGCGCTGTGCGTCGCGGACACCGAGGAGGGGCATACCCCCCTCGTCGCCACCGCGGACTTCGGCTACATGCGGCTGCGCGACGAAGGCTACCAGAAGCAGGATCTCGAGCAGTGGGCCAGGACCGTGAAGGACTTGGGGAAGGGATGGGGGGACGCGTTCATTTTCTTCAAGCACGAGGAGTCGGGGATCGGGCCGAAGCTGGCGCAGCAATTCGCGACGTTGCTCTAGGCGCCCCCCGCCTCGAGCACCTGCTTCACAAGTTCGAGGAACGCTTTCGGCTCGACCGGTTTGATCACGACGGCCGCCGCCCCCTTCGCCTTGGCCTCCGCCTCGAGCCCGCGTGCCGTCATGGCGGTGACGATGATCACCGGGACGTTCTGGGTCTTCGACGAGTCTCGTAGCTTGTCGAGCAGCTGCATCCCGCCCCCCGCTGGCATGCTGAGGTCGAGCAGGACGAGCGCCGGGGCTTCGCGCCCGGCGAACATGAACCCCTGCATGGCGTCGAACGCGACCACGGTGCGGTAGCCCGCCGAACGCAGGAGGGCCGCGGCCATGGTCGTGAATGTCTTGTCGTCGTCGATGACGAGGATCTTCGGGGCGGCAGCCATCGAGCATCACCTCAGCGAACGAGGGTGAGCCGCTTGCACATGCCCAGCTGCCTCAGAGCGGCGGCGCGCTTGTCGACACTATCATACAACCATCCGCGGGCATAGTGGGCATCGGCTATGAGATGATGCTCGCGCCGCTTCACGCTCGAGGTGCCGACCCCCGCAGCCCGTAGCTCACACCGGCGACCACCGTCGTCAGCACGAAGTTCACGAGCTCGGTCGGCGTGACGGCCCGAACCGCGACGCTAGGGCCTTGCGCCCAGTCGAGCATGCGGAGGTACCACACCGCTACGCTGAGAATCAGGAGGCCGAGGTTCGCCGCGCTCTCCGCAAAAGCGAGGCGGCTCGCGTACGACGGTGAACGCAGCATCACTATGCCGAGGACGAAGCAGAGCAGGTAGTATGCGTTACGTCCTGCGGGGAAGTCATCCAGGAAGGCGACGCGCACGTTGACACCCCATATCACTCCCACCAGCCAAAAGAGCGGTGTCGCGATGTAGTACCAACGCAGGAACGAGAGGCGGGTGGCCGTGGGCAAGCGGTCTCTAGAACGCGCCCCAGGCCTGCTTGCCGGGCATGTAATAACTCGGGCAGATGAACTTGAGGATGTTCGCGACCTTGCGGGCGCTTTCGACCTTGGCCTTGTCCTCGCGGAGCATCCCGGCGAGCTGGGTATCGAACATCTCGCGGTAATACGCTTGCGCGGCCTTGTGCCGGTCGGCGTCGGACTTGTAGTCCGAGCGAATTTCGGCGAGCTCGCCGGGGTCGAGGAAAATCCCCTCGCACTTGGGGCACTCGTCCACCACGACGTCCCGCTTGACGCTCCAGAAGTGCCGCATCATGACGACGCCGGGATCGCGGGGACAGGTGCGGCGCTTGTCCGGGTCCACCTTGACTGCAGGGTTCTGCTCGATATGGAGCAACGCTTCCCCCGACGACTGGTCCGGCTGGTCGACCTTGCGGAGCGTCCATTCGTCGAACCACAGCCCGCCGCAGCCGCCCTTGCAGGTCTGAATCTTCACATCGCTCACCGCAATCTCCGTCATCACGGTGCCGCAGGCTGGACAGTTCATGGTGATGACTCCTTCGCGCGCGTGTTCAAGATATCCGACAACCTCCTAAGTTAGGCTGCGTGGCTCCTAAACGCGATGCGCGACCAGCAAGCCGTCTCGCACCGGGATCACCGACGCGATCCACCGCGGGTCTGCCTGGATGCGTCGCGTCAGCTCGCGCACGCCGCGGGTCGCGGGGCTCGTGTCACGGCGCTCGAAGATGCGCCCGCTCCACAGCATGTTGTCGACCAGGAGCAGCCCGCCCGGTCGCAGCTTGGTCACGATGACATCGAGCGCCTTCGGGTAGTCCTGCTTGTCGATATCGTTGAAGATGACGTCGAACGGCCCGGCCGCGTGCTGCAGGACCGCCACCGCCTCCCCGACGTGGAACTGGACCACATCGGCCAGGCCGAGGGCCGTGAGGTTCTGCCGCGCTTCGCGGGACAGCTGCTCGTCCCAGACGACGTGGTGCACGGTCCCGCCGCCGTTTTCCTTCACGGCGCGCGCGAACCACGCGGTCGAGTACCCGAACCCTGAGCCGAGCTCGAAGACGTGTCGAGCGTTGCTGAGGCGGGCCAGCAGGTAGCACAGGTGTCCCGTCGCGGGGCCGATGATGGGGAAGCCGGTGCGCCGCGCCTCCGTTTCGAGCTCGGCGAGCCGCGCCGGGCGGGGGGGGACGAGCTCGTCCAGATACGCGGCCACGCGTCGGGCCAAGAGGTTCATGGCTATGCCTCCATCACCGGTCGGTCAGCAGGCGGTATTTCGATAAGTTGCGCAAGGCCGCCGCGCGCTTCCCCGCCTGCTCGTACAGCCGCGCCAGATTGAAGTACGCGTCCGCGAGGCGCCGGTCCGCCACGATCGCCTGCTCGTACGCTTTCACGGCGTCGTTGGGACGCCGCCGATCCTCCAATGCGATCCCGAGGTTGAACCACGCAGTCGCATGCCCGGGGTGGTCCGCCACCGCGGCGCGAAAGTGCGTCTCGGCCTCCTCGGCCCGGTCCGCCTCGACGAGGAGTCGACCCAGGTTGACGTGCGCGTCGGCGTGGTGGGGATCCAGCTCGAGCGCGCGGCGGTACGCGTCGCGCGCTTCGTCCGGGTCGCTCACCTCGAGCTCCAGGCCGAGCGCGAACCACTGCTCCGCGTCGAGTTCCTGCTCGGCCCGGCGCGCCGCGGCCGCCCGCCGCCGCGCGAGCGGCGCCGCCCGCTGCCCCGACTCCGGATTCCAGGCGATCGCCTCGTCCCGCGCGACGACGCGATGGCCCTCGGCCGTGATGCGGAGCTCGGAGAGCGCGCGCCCGCGCGGCAGCTGCTGCTTCAGGCGACGCAGCGAGCCGCGGATCTTGGCGGCCGGGATGCGGGCCGCCAGCAATCCCTTCGCGGCTTTCAGCAGCACGAGGTCCTGAAAGGTGAAACGCAGATCCCCCCCCGCGCCGCGCGCGGGGGAGAGGAAACCGGCTCGTGTATAGGAACGGATCTGCTCGGCGGAGAGACCGAGGAGGCGCGCCACTTCCTCGGTGGTGTACCCGGTCATCGCCTACGCGCTGGCGGCCTTCCGCTTGACCGGGCGCGCCTTCGCCTTCTCCGCCGCGGCGTGCTCGGCGCGCTTCGCCGGCTTGCGCTCGGCGCCGGCCGGACCCTTGCCCTTGGCGAGACTCGCCTTCAGGGCCTCCATCAGGTCGATGATCTGCGTCTTGGGGGCTTCCGTCGGCTCTTCGGTGATCTCCTCGCCTTCCACCTTCCGCTGAATCTGATCCTGGATACGGGCCTTGACCGTGTCATCGTACTTCTGGGGCTCGAACTTCTCCGACGCCGCCTGCTCGATGAGCTGGACCGCCATGTCCAGCTCCGCCTTTTTCACGTCGATCTTCGGGATCGGCACCTCGTCGATCGAGCGCACTTCGTTGGCGTAGCGCAGCTGCTCCATCGCGAGCCCCCGGGAGAGCGGCCGGATCATGACGAGGTATTGTTTGCCACGCGCCGCCCACTGCCCGATCGCCACTTTGCGGGTCTTCTTCAGTGCCTCGCCCAGCAGCGTGAACGCCCGGTCGCCGCCCTTGTCGGGTCCCATGAAGTAGACCTTGTCCATGTACATCCGGTCCACCGTGTCGGCGTCCACGAATTCGGTGATGTTGATCGAGCCCGTCCCCTTCTCCTCTAGGGCCTTCAGCTCGTCGGGGGTGAACTGGACGTAGCGGCCCTTGGCGAACTCGAACCCCTTGATCATGTCTTCTTTCTCGACCTTTTCCCCGTCTTTCGAGCAGACGTATTGCTGCTTCAGGCGGGCCCCGTCTTTCTTGTGCAGCCAGTTGAACGAGATCGCGGCCGACGACTCGCCGGCTGAGAACATTTTGATCGGGACCGAGACGAGTCCGAAGGAAATCGTGGCGGAACCAATGGAATGCGCGGGCATAGGGCCTGCTGGTGATAGGGTGAGCGTCCGACCGACCGCAACAGGAAATTACCACTGGCGCGAGGGAGGGTCCATCCTGCGTCGGCCGCGCGGATTGCTACCGGGCGCGCTTTCGGTCTACAATGGACCACGACCGTGACACCGACCCGCCCTCCCGACGACGCGCTCAAGTCGTACCGCGCCAAGCGCTCCGCCGACCGCACGCCGGAGCCATCGGGCTCGGTCGCCGCTGCGCCCGGGCGGCGGTTCATCGTTCACCAGCACGCCGCCACCCGCCTCCATTTCGACTTGCGGCTCGAGATGGACGGGGTGCTGAAATCGTGGGCGGTGCCCAAGGGTCCGTCGCGCGACCCCGCCGACAAGCGGCTCGCCGTGCACGTCGAAGACCACCCCATCGAGTACGGGGACTTCGAGGGGCTCATTCCCGAGGGCAACTACGGCGCGGGCGCCGTGATCGTGTGGGACCGCGGCGTGTGGGTGCCGATCGAAGATCCGGTGCCAGGATTCGCAAAGGGAAAACTGCTCTTCGAGCTGCGCGGCTACAAGCTGCGCGGCGTGTGGACGCTCGTGAAGATCAAGAAGTCGGTGAAGGACTGGCTCCTGATCAAGGAGCGGGACGCCTATACCTCGAAGAACGGGGCCACGTTTCCCCCCGGATCCGTGCTGTCGGGGCTGACGGTCGAGGAGCTGCGCGACGGCAACAAGAAAGCGGCGAAGCTCGTGGCCGAGCTGAAGAAGCTCAAGGCGCCCGTGCGCGCCGTCCGTGCCGAGGATGTCGCTCCCATGCTCGCGGAAACGCGGGAGGAGCCGTTCTCGCGCGCTGGGTGGGTGTTCGAGGTGAAGCTCGACGGCTATCGCATGCGGGCCGTGAAGGAAGACGGAACGGCGCGTCTGATCACGCGCAACGGCAACGATTACTCCGCGGCCTTCCCGGAGCTGATCCGCCCGATCGCCGCACTGCCGTACTCCAGCCTCATTATGGATGGGGAGCTGGTGATCCTGGACGAGCAGGGGCGGCCGAGCTTTCAACGCCTCCAGAACCGGGCGCGCATCGGGCGCGCCCCCGAGATCCGGCATGCGTCCGTCGAAAGCCCTGGCACGCTCTATCTCTTCGACCTGATGGCGGTCGAAGGGTTCGACCTGCGGTCCCTGCCGCTCGTGAAGCGCAAGGCTCTTCTGCGAAAAGTGTTGCCGGAGGCGGGACCGCTGCGCTACTCGGAGCATTTCGAGAAGGACGGCGAGGCGCTGTACGACCGGGCGGTGGGGATGGGACTGGAGGGGATCGTCGCCAAGAAGGCCGACGCCCCGTACAAGAGCGGCCGCTCCGACCTCTGGCAGAAGATCCGCGCCGACAAGACGGGCGACTTCGTCGTCGTGGGCTACACCGCGCCCAAGGGCAGCCGTGGCGGGTTCGGGGCGCTCCACCTGGGGGGCTACGCCGACGGGAAACTCGTCTATGCCGGTCGCGCGGGCAGCGGATTCACCGGGCAGATGCTGAAAGACGTCGGCGACCAGCTTCTGGCCCTCGAGACTCCCCGGCCGCCGTTCGAAGGTCCGGTTCCCGCGGAGAAAGAGAGCCACTGGGTGAAGCCGGAGCTGGTGGCCGAGGTCCGATACAAGGAGGTCACGGGGGACGGCCTGCTGCGGCAACCGGTCTTCCTCCGGTTCCGAGACGACAAGAAGGCGGAAGAATGCGTGATCGAGAAGCGTGGTGAGTGGTCCCTGGTTGATGCCGGTGCGCGACCGGAAGAACCACACACCGCGCACCACGCCGTGCAGTTAACAAATCTCGACAAGGTGTTCTGGCCTGACGAAGGCTATACCAAAGGGGATCTGATTGAGTACTACCGGGCCGTTTCTCCGTGGATGGTGCCCTATCTGGCCGATCGGCCCCTGGTGCTCACGCGCTACCCCGACGGCATCAATGGGAAATCGTTTTTCCAGAAGGACGCCCCGGAGTATGCCCAGGCGTTCGTGCGAACGGTCACGATCTGGAGCGAGGACTCGCAGCGTGAGCTGGATTACTTCGTGTGCGACAACGAGGCTTCGCTCCTGTACATCGCCAATATGGCGGCGATCCTCTTGCACGTCTGGTCCTCCCGCGTCGGGGCGCTGGAGACTCCGGATTGGTGCATCCTGGACCTCGATCCGAAGGAGGCCCCGTTTACGGACGTGGTTACCGTCGCGCAGGCCGTCCAGGCGTTGTGCGACGATATCGGCCTGCCCACGGGCATCAAGACGAGCGGCTCGACCGGCCTTCACGTGCTGATCCCGTTGGGCCGCCAGGTCACCTACGAACAATCCCGCACGCTCGGCGGACTCCTGGCGCGGGTCATCGCGGCCGAGCTGCCGGAAATCGCCACGGTCACACGCCAGGTCCAGAAGCGCGCCGGCAAGGTGTACATCGACTACGTGCAGAACGGGCACGGGCGCTTGCTCGTCGCACCATTCAGCGCGCGGCCATTGCCGGGCGCGCCCGTCTCGATGCCGCTCAAGTGGAGCGAAGTGACGCCGCAGCTCGACATCAAGAAGTTCACGATCAAGACCGCCCCGACTCGCATGAAAAAGCTGCGGGACGACCCGCTGCTTCCGGTGCTCGAGCTGAAGCCCGACCTCGTCCAAGCGCTCGAGCAGCTCCATGGCCGCCTCGGTTGAGCTGCCGATCGCCGTCGGCGAGCGGGCGGATGGCGTGTCGGGGCTGTGGCTCCGGCCGGACGGCGCGCGGCTGCTCTACGTGCTTGCACATGGCGCGGGAGCCGGGATGCGACACCCATTCCTCGAATCGATCGCCCAAGGGCTCGCGGAGCGGAGCATCGCGACCCTGCGGTATCAGTTTCTCTACATGGAGCGGCGTGCGCGCCGGCCCGACCCGCCGGCCGTGGCGGCCGCGACCGTGCGGGCGGCTGTGGCGGAGGCCGCGCGCGTCGCGCCGGGGCTGCCGCTCATCGCGGGGGGCAAGTCGTTCGGCGGACGGATGACGTCGACGGCGCAGGCCGAGGCGCCGCTTCCCGGCGTGCGGGGGCTCGTGTTCCTCGGGTTTCCGCTGCATCCGCCGGGGCGGCCGGGCGACAAGCGGGCGGAGCACCTGGCCCAAGTGCGGATTCCGACGCTGTTCCTGCAAGGCGACCGTGATGAGTTCGCCGACGTGAAATTGTTGAGGCCCATGGTCAAACAGCTTGGGGAGCGGGCGACGCTGCACTTGGTGGAGGGCGGCGACCACTCGTTTCATGTCCTCAAACGGTCGGGCAGGACCGACGTCGAGGTGATGGCGGAGCTCGTGGAGACCATCGTAGCTTGGACAGCCGGAATCGTGTGATGGGCGGGCGCGAGGGTGCCGGGCTCTCGCGGAGCGACTGTGTCGTTTTGTCGCGGAGCGAGGGCCCGGCGCCCGAGCGCCTGGAGGTCGCATGCCGAGCTACTGGATCGTAAAGACCGAGCCGTCCACCTACAGCTACGACGATCTGGCGAGCCAGAAGACGGCCGTCTGGGACGGGGTCAAGAACAACCTGGCCCTGAAGCACCTGCGCCAAATGAAGGCCGGTGACCGGGTGTTGGTCTATCACACAGGAGACGAGAAGGCCGTGGTCGGCGTGGCCGAGGTGACGTCCGAGGCCTATCCCGACCCCAAGCAGAAGGATCCCAAGCTGGCCGTGGTGGATCTCCGGGCAGTGGAGAGACTGCCGCGGCCGGTGCCGCTCGCCGAGATTAAGAAGGACCGGGCGTTCGCCGACCTCGGGCTGGTGCGCATGGGGCGTCTCTCGGTGATGCCGGTGTCGGCGGACCAGGTCAAGCGCATCTTGCAGCTCGGCGGCGCGAAGTAACGGACGACAGACAATGGAGAACGTCTTATGGGCAAAGGTGACAGGCGCACCAGGCGTGGCAAGATCTTCCGCGGTAGCTACGGCACCACCCGCCTCAAGAAGAAAAAACTGAAGAAGAAGGCGGCTGAGGCGGCGAAGGCGGGGAAAGTGGAAGGGCAGTGAGAGCGCTCTGGGTCACCGGGGTCGTCCTGCTCGGCGCCGCGCCGATCACGGCGCAGCAGGACGACCGCTGGCAGATCACGCTCAACGACGGCAGAATCCTCTGGGAGCTGCATCTCGTCCGGTTCCGGGGCGACACGCTCGTGGTGCAACAGGGCGACTCGACGTTCCGCTTCCAAATCAATCAGGTCGACGAGCTCCGTCTCGTGCGGAAAGCCGAGCGGCGCCAGACGGCCGAGCCCAACCGCTATGGCGGCGTGCTGGGCGGCGCGGATGACGAGGTCTTCCGGCTCACCTTGTACAACCTCGTCGAGCGTCGTCAGATCGTCGCGCAGATCTTCAAGGACCATCCGCCCGCGCCGTCACCCTAGCGTCGATGGACGTCTTACCCGTCCGCCGGATTCTCCTCGCCGATGCCGACGCGTTCTACGTGGCGGTGGCGCGCCTGGCGGATCCGGAGGGTGCGGGCAAGGCCCGGCTCCTCATCGTCGGCGGCTCTCCCGAGCAGCGCGGCGTCGTGACCTCTGCGTCGTACGAGGCCCGAGCCTACGGCGTACACTCGGCGATGCCCATGGTGCGCGCGGTGCGCCTCTGTCCCGGAGCGACCGTCGTCCCGGTCCCGTGGGAAACGTGCGGGCGGAAGAGCCGGGAGATCGGCGCGGTGCTGCGACGCTTCACCCCCGTCGTGGAACAAGCCTCCAGCGACGAGTTCTATCTCGATCTCTCGGGCACCGAGCAGCTGTACGGCGGAGAGCCGCTCGCCGCGACGGCGCGCCGGATGCGCGATGCCGTGATCGCCGAAACGTCACTCTCATTGTCCATCGGGGGTGGGACGTCGAAGTTCGTAGCGAAGCTCGCCGCCGGCCTCGCCAAGCCGCGCCCCGGCGGGACGGCGGACGGCGTGCACGTCGTGGCCCCCGGAGCGGAGGCCGACTTCATGCTGCAATTCGCGCTGGCGGACATCCCGCTCATCGGGCCCAAGTTCCAGGAGCGCTTGGCTCGCGTTGGCCTCCGCACCGTGCACGACGTGGTCCGGCATGAGCGGGAGACGCTGGTGGGCTGGCTGGGAGAGCGCGAGGGCGGGTGGCTGCACGAGCGGGCGCGCGGCATCGAGCGGGCGCCGGTCGAGACCAACCGCGAGGCCAAGTCGGTCAGCCGCGACGAGACGTTCGCCACCGATCTGGACGACGACGCAGCGCTCGCCGCCAGGTTGCTCACCCTGGTCGACCGGGCCAGCGCCGACATCCGGGAAACAGGCGTAGTCGCCCGCACCGTCACGGTGAAGCTGCGCGATGCCGATTTCACGACACGGCAGGCGAGCCGCACGCTCGGCGACCCCGTCCAGTCGGACCGAGCGGTGTACGCCGTGGCGCGCGAGCTGCTGACGCGGCTCCGCGCCGCGCGGCGCGTTCCCGCGCGCCTGCTCGGGGTGGCCTTGTCGCAGCTCGTTCGAGCGGGCGGCGAGAGCCAGCTGTCCCTGCTCGAGTCCGCCGGCAACACTGTCGAGACCGAGCGCGACCGGGTCATCTCCCGCCTGATCGACGAGGTGCGCGAGAAGTTCGGCCCGGACGCTCTCGGGCGGGGTGGGGCGCGCTAAGCTAACGTCTTCGCGTGACGTTCTCGCGCGACGTTTCTGCTCGACGTCTCTTTTCTTTCACATTGCGCCAAGGGCGGCCGCGGCCTTGTTCACGGCCGCCGGTTTCACCCACAGAATAGCGCCATACCGCCCCATTCCTGCGCACACGCCTGTCACGGCCGTGACGTTGACCTTCGCCGCGCCCAGCCGTGACAGGATGCCGGCCAGTGCTCCGACCCGGTCGTCACCGTCGATCAGGAACGCCGTCTTCGGCTTCGAGAGCTTGATCTTTGCGCCCTTGGCGGCGGCCGTGAGCAACGCCCCGTCCGACGGCACGAAGTCCACCTGTGCTTTGCGCGCGCTCGGGAAGGCGTGGAGGGCCAGCAGGTTGACGCCGGCGTTCCTCAGGGTCTCGAGCAGACGGGCGCCCTCGCCGGGCTTGTCGGATATGGTCGTGTAGTAGTAGGTCACTCTGCGGATCGTGTCGGCCATGGCGGTCTCCGATGTGGTTTCGTCGCCTGACAATGGCCCACCGTCCGCCCGACCGCCAGAGCTACGCTATCTCACGTAGAACGCCGTCCGCTCGAGGCGTCCCGAGCGCTCGAACCAGACGGTGACCGCCCCGGCTCCGGCCGTCGCGGCGAACCCCCGCCGCAGATCGTCGGCGCTCGACACGCGCACCCGGTTGATCTGGAGAATCACGTCTCCCGAGCGCAGGCCGGTGGCCTCCTCCATTTCATCGGGCAGATCGTAGATCAGCGCCCCGTGGTCGCTCTGAATGTTGCGCTCCGCGCGCACCGCCGGCGTCACCGTCACCACCTTCATGCCGCCCAGCACGGCAACCTTTTCGGCGAGCGTCGTCGGGAAATCGGTGACGGCGAGCCGGGCGCTGCGGTTTTCACCCCCGTGGCGGTAGCTCACCGTGAGCGTGTCGCCGGGCCCGGTGTCGAGCATGACCGCCTCCCAGTCGAGGAACGTGCGCAGCCGCCGGCCGCGGGCGCTCACCAGCACGTCGCCCGCCGCGACGCCGGCCCGGCCCGCGGGCCCGCCCGGCGCCACCTGCGTTACCCGCAGGCCGCCCGCCCGCTTCCACCCCCGCAAGTCTTCGGCACCCGCGACGTCCAGCCCCACCCAGGCGCGTCGCACCTTCCCGAAGCGCCGCAGCTCGTCCGCCACGCGCAGGGCCCGCTCGATCGGGATCGCGAATCCGATCCCCACCGATCCGCCCGAGCTTGTGAAGATCGAGCTGTTCACGCCCACCACCTCCCCCACGGCGTTCGCGAGCGGCCCCCCCGAGTTGCCGGGGTTGATCGGCGCGTCGGTCTGTATCATTCCGACGTAAATGCCCGACTGGCCTTGGGAGGGAAGCAGGTTCCGGCCGACGGCGCTCACCACCCCCGCCGTCACGGTAGGCTCCGTGTTGCCGAGCAAGTAGGCGAATGGGTTGCCGACGGCCACGACCCACTCCCCGATCATCAGGTCGGTGCTCTTCCCGAGCGGCGCGGTCGGGAGGGCCGTCCCGTCGACCTTCAGCACCGCGATGTCCGTGAGCGGATCCTCTCCCTGGATCGTGGCCGGAAAGTCCCGTCCATCGCGCGTCGTGACGACGATCTGCTCTGCTCCTTGCGTGACGTGTTGGTTGGTGATCACCACGCCGTCCGGTGAGATGATGAAGCCGGACCCATAGCCCTCGACCACCTGTTCCGAGCCGCGGGGCATGAAAAACAGGTCGAACGGGTCCTGGGGCAGCTGTCGCTCGCGCCGCAGCACGTTCACGCTCACCACCGCCGGGGCGAGTCGGCTCGCTGCGGTAACGATGGCGGTCTGACGAGATCTGCTGACATCCTGGGCTGCGATGTGTGGCGTGGCCGCAACGGTCGCGAGCGACGCGCCGACGTACAGGAAGCGTCTTGTCATGGCGCGAATCTTACACGCTTGACGCGCGTTGGGCTCGCCGGTAAATCAGCCGGCCAGACCCAACGCTCATTGCTGTGTTTTCGTATCCCTCCAGGGACCCACCTTTAGGAGTTCGTCCGATGCGCCGCGTGGCTCGCCGTCAAGCCGGTCTCTCCGTTCTCCTGTTCTTGTCGTTCGCGTTTGCCTCGCCGACTGCGGCGCAGGGTCGGGGCCGCGTGAAACAGAAACCGCCGTCCGCCGCGTCCGCCGTCGCGGGTGCCGACTCGCTCAACAACCTGAAGTTCCGCAACCTCGGGCCCTCGGTGGCCGGCGGCCGCGTGGCCGCCGTCGCGGGTGTGCCCGGAGACCGCAACGTGTACTACGTCGGCGCGGCAGCGGGCGGCGTCTGGAAGACGATCGACGGCGGCGATTCGTGGGAAGCGGTCTTCAAGGATCAGCCGACGTCGTCGATCGGCGCCGTCGCGCTGGCGCCTTCGAACCCGAACGTCGTGTGGGTGGGCACAGGCGAGGGGAACCCGCGGAACGACGTCGTGGACGGCCGCGGCGTCTTCATGTCTCCCGACGCGGGCAAGAGCTGGCAGTTCATGGGTCTTGGCGACGTCGGGCAAATCAGCCGGATCGTGATCGATCCCGCCAATCCCGACGTCGTATTCGTGGCCGCGCTGGGCCACGTGTGGGCGCCCAATGCCGACCGCGGCGTATTCCGCACCGCGGACGGCGGCAAGACCTGGCAAAAGGTGTTGTTCGTGAACGACACGACCGGCGCCGCGGATCTCGTGATGGTGCCCGGCAACCCGCGCGTGCTGTTCGCGGGCGTCTGGCAATTCGTGCGCTATCCGTGGGAGCTCGTGTCGGGCGGGGCAGGGAGCGGGATCTATCGCTCCCGGGACGGCGGCCTCACGTGGGAGCGGCTCACGGAAGGCCTGCCCGCGGGCCCGCTCGGTCGAATCGCCCTGGCCGTCGGCCCGGCCAACCCGAGCCACGTGTACGCGCTGCTCGAGACGAAGGAGGGGATGCTGTGGGACTCGAAAGACCTGGGTGACCATTGGACCAAGGTCTCCGACTTCCATGGCCTGTCCGCTCGACCGTTCTACTTCTCGCTGGTGCACGTCTCGCCGGCGGATGACCGGAAGCTGTTCTTCTCGTCGTACCTGCTGCTCCGCTCGGACGACGGCGGCAAGACGACGACGCCGATCGACCGCGGCGTGCACGTGGACCATCATGCCTTGTGGATCGACCCGCAGAACCCCGACCGCATGATTCAAGGGAACGACGGGGGGGCGTACCTGACGGAGAACGCCGCCAAGAGCTGGCGGTCTTTGAACAACCTCCCGATCGGGCAATTCTACATGGTGGCGGCCGACAACAACAACCCGTACATGCTGTGCGGCGGCCTGCAGGACAACAACGCGTGGTGCGGGCCCTCGAGTGGCGCGGCAGGTGGTGGCGGCGGCGGAGGCGGTGGGGGTGGCGCCGGGGGTCTGAACGGCTCCGAGTGGTTCACGGTCACGGGCGGCGACGGGGAATACGCGGTGCCGGCGCCGAGCGACTCGTCGATCCTCTACGTGGATTCGCAGAACGGCAACATCACGCGCGTCGATCTCAAGACGGGCCTGACCCGCTCCATTCGGCCCTATCTGTCGAGCGTGAACGAAATGAAGCCGGCGAACTTGAAGTACCGCTTCAACTGGACGTCGCCCATCGCCGTGTCGCCGCGTGATGCGAGCACGGTGTACGTGGGTGCCAACGTGGCGTTCAAGACCACGGACGGCGGCGAGCACTGGACGGCGATCAGCCCCGACCTCACGCGGAACGACAAAGCGAAGCAGGTGACGAGCGGCGGTCCCATCAACTACGACATCTCGGGTGCCGAGACCTACAATACGATCCTCACGGTCAACCTCGCGCCGACCGATTCCAACGTGATCTGGGTCGGCACGGACGACGGGCTTGTGCAGGTGACCCGGGACGGCGGGAAGACGTGGAGCAACGTCTCCGGCCATTTCCCGGGACTGGCGAAAGACGTGGAAGGGCGGGTGTATCAGATCGGGATCTCCCCGTTCGACGCCGGCGTGGCGTACATCGCGATCGACCGACACGAGCTCGACGACCGGCGACCGTACGTCTACAAGACCGGCGACTACGGTAAGACGTGGGTCGACATCGGCAAAGGGCTCCCGCAGGACGTTGCCGCGCACGTGGTGCGCGAGAATCCGAACCTGCGCGGCTTCCTCGTCCTCGGGACCGACGCCGCGCTGTGGTATGCGCGGGACGGCGGCGCGAGCTGGAAGCCGCTCAAGGCGGATTTCCCCACCGTACCGGTCTACGACGTGCAGTTCATCAAGCGCCAACACGATCTGGTGGTGGCGAGTCACGGCCGCGGGCTCTTCGTGCTCGACAACCTCACGGCCCTGGAGGAGCTCACGCCCGACGTGGCCGCCGCCGACTTCCACGTCTTCAGCACGCAACCCGCGCAGATCCGGGTGCGGCCGCGCCGGCCCGGGGTCGCCCCCACGCGCTTCACCACGCCGAACGCGCCGGCGGGCGCCGTGATCGATTACTACCTCAAGGCCGCCTTGGACACCGGCTCCGCCGGATCCCAAGGGGAAGGAGAGCGGGGGGGGGGACGCTCCCGGCGCGGGCGCGTGATCGCGACCGTCACCGACAGTCACGGCGACACGGTGGTCGTCGATTCCGGGGGAGCGGGGAAGCAGGGCGTGAACCGCTATGTCTGGAACCTGCGGCACGCCGGGCCGACCCGGCTCAACTTCGAGCGGGCCCCTTCGCCCGAGGACGAAGAGAATCCGTTCCGTAACGTCGGCGGGCCGCGCGCGATCCCCGGGACCTACACCGTCGCGCTGACGGCGGGGGGCCGCAAGGAGACCAAGACGGTCACCCTAGAGCCTGACCCCGTGCTCGGCGGCGACCCCGCCCGGTTCGCCGCGCAGCTTCGTTCCGGACTGGAATGGCGCAACGCCTTGTCCGCGCTCAACGAGATGCTCAACCGCATCGTGAGTCTCGAGACGCAGCTCAAGAACACCCAGCAGGCGTTGCGCGACAACGCCGCGAGCGACACGGCGACCGGTGCACCCGTCATCCGCCAGGGGCGCGAGCTGGGCCGAAAGCTCAAGGAGCTCAAGGACAGCCTTTACAATTCCGACGTACAGCGCGACGCCGGGCAGGACGACATCCACTACCTGAGCCGTTTCCACGACCGGCTGCAGGGCCTCGGCTTCGGCCTCGCCTTTGCCTACGCCCAGCCGCCGAGCGAAGTCGTCGCGGGGCGGCTGAAAGAGCTGCGCGCCTCGCTCGACGACTACCTCGCGAAGTTCAACGAGCTAGTCCGGACCGACGTGGCCGCGTTCAATAAGACGGCGCAGGATCATGGCACCCCGGTGCTCGTCGCGGGCGCGCCGGTGGCGGTGAGAGCGGTCGCCGTGCGGTAACGCGCATAGGCGCAAGAACAGGTAGAGAAAGGAGATTCCCATGGTCACTCGCCGCTTGCTCTGGGCGTCCGTTGCCGTCCTAGGCGCGCTGTCGCTTGCGTGCGACGGCGGGGAGCGCAGCACCGCTCCGTCCCTCACGTCACCTTCGTTCTCGGTCCGGGCTGCCCCGTCGCAGTTCTACGAGCAACACAACCTGGTGTCCGACGGGGCCGTGCCGGCGGGCCTCGTCGATGCGGCTCTCGTCAACGCCTGGGGGCTGGTGGCCAGCGCCACCTCGCCCTGGTGGGTGGCCGACAACGGAACCGGCCTCTCCACGCTCTACAATGGCAACACCGGGGCCAAGGTCACCCTGACCGTCACCGTTCCTGGCGCGCCGACCGGCATCGTGTTCAACGGCGGCCCTGGATTCGTCCTGACGGGCGGCGCAAGGACGGGCCCGGCGCGCTTCATTTTCGCCAGCGAGGACGGCACCATTTCGGGCTGGAACCCGACGGTGGCGGCCACGCAGGCGATTGTCGTCGTCGACAACTCGGCCGGGGGCGCCGTCTATAAGGGGCTGGCCATCGCGACCACCGCAGCCGGCGACCGCCTCTATGCCACCAACTTCCGCGCGGGCACCGTGGATGTGTTCGACACCGCCTTCCATCAGGTGTTGGGCGGGTTCACCGACCACCACCTTCGGCCGGGCTACGCACCCTTCGGAATCCAGCAGCTGGGGGGCACGATCTACGTCACCTACGCGCTCCAGGACGCGGACAAAAAGGACGACGTGGCCGGCGAGGGCCATGGGTTCGTGAATGCCTTCGACACGGGCGGCCACCTGCTTCGTCGCGTGGCTTCCGGCGGGCGACTCAACTCGCCGTGGGGGCTCGCGCTCGCGCCTGTCGATTTCGGGGCCTTCAGCGGGGACCTGCTCGTGGGGAACTTCGGCGACGGCCACATCACCGCGTTCGACGCCCACCGCTTCCGCGGCCACCGCGAGCTGCAGCCGCGGGGCCAGCTCCATGCCGCCGATGGCCAGGCCATCGCGATCGACCGCCTGTGGGCCATTGCCTTCGGTAACGGCGCGGCCGCCGGTCCGACGAACGTTCTCTTCTTCACGGCCGGTCCGTTCGACGAGGAGCACGGCCTGTTCGGCAAGCTCGTGGTGTCAGCGGCCGGCCAATCGAGAGGGGAGTAGTGAAAGGCGTTTCGCGCCAAGCCACGCGGCCATCACGAGCACGCCCAGCGGGATCACGATGCCGAGGCCACGGATGCAGGCCGCCACCAGGGCCACGAAGTTCCGCCACGCTTGCTTGAATGCCTCGCCGATCACGCTCGAGCCTGCCCGGCCGACCACGGGTAGCGGCTCGTGCACGTAGATCGTCAAGGTGCTCAGCACGGCGTGGGCGTGCAGGTAGCGCAGTCGCCCCTCGTAGCGCTCGATCTCCTCCCGTACCCGCGCGAGCTGCTGCTCCACATCGAGCACATCCTTCAGCTTGCCGGTACGGGTTGCCAGGAGGTCGATCAACCGGGACTCGAGCCGCCGCGCATTCCCCATACGTGCGGTGACGTCGGTGAACTCCTCGCCGACGTCTTCGGCGTTGACGTTGACAGACTCGACCTTGCCAAGACCTGCGAGCCCGCCGAGTCCGTCGTCGAACCGGTCGGCCGGGATCTTCACCTCGAGGGTCGCCGACCGGAGCTGGCTGCGGCCCGTCTGCACGGTCGTGTTGGCGACGTACCCGCCGATGCGGCCCGCCAGCAGGCGGACCTGCGAGACCGCGCGTTCGAGCGAGTCCACCTCGATGCTCGTTTGGCCGGTGCGAATGACCATATTCGTGGCCACGTCGGCCCGCGGAAGCAGCGTGGTCCCGTCTGAGCTGACCGCGGATCGCGCCCGCGCTACGTGCTCCTCCACCGCGGGGGCTGGAATCGCCAACTCGGTGCGCTCGGCCTGCGCAGCGGAGACCGAGTCCGGCCTGGGGGCCTGACGCTCGAGCGGCGAGTTGCAAGCGGCCGCCGTGGCGAGCACCACGGCGATGATGGGTGTCCGCATGGAGATCTCTCCGAAGGGGATAGGTCCTTAGAGAGACGTGCACGACACCCCGGCGTGCACACCGGCGTAACCCTCGGCCGGGGCCGCCCGTATGGTGCCCGATGCAGAGGAAGGAGAGCGCGAGCGAGCCTGTCATCCTGAGCGCCGCAGGCGCGAAGGATGTGCTTTTGCGGCAGGCCGGCGACCATCTGCACGTCGAGTTGCCCATGCGCTGAGGAGCGGTAGCTTCTCCCGGAGACCCGTGCTCGTTACCCGTTTCGGTACGAGAGCCCCAGGCCCATGTCCAGACTCGCGCGTCTTGCGCTCTTCACGCTGATCGTCCCCGTGTCGCTCCCGGCCCAGACGCCTGCCCGGTACGACACCAGCCTGTTCCGCGCGCTCGTCTGGCGGCCGGTGGGTCCGTTCCGGGGAGGGCGTGTGACCGCGGTCGCCGGCGTGTCCGACCAGCCGCTCGTCTACTACCTGGGAGCGACGGGGGGCGGCGTGTGGAGGACGACCGATGGCGGCCTCACGTGGCAGGCCACGTCGGACAAGGATTTCACCGCCGGCTCGATCGGCGCCATCGCCATAGCGCCGTCCGACCCGAACGTCGTGTACGTCGGCACGGGCGAGTCGCCGATCCGCGGCAATCTCTCGCCCGGCGACGGGATGTATCGCTCGACCGACGCCGGGAAGACGTGGACCAAGATCGGGCTCGCCGACGCCGGTCAGATCGCGCACATCGCGGTGCATCCGCGGAACGCCGACCTCGTGTACGTCGCGGTTCTGGGCCATGCCTTCGGGCCCAACCCCACCCGCGGCCTGTTCCGCTCGAAGGACGGCGGCAAGACGTGGGAGAAGGTCCTCTTCAAGAACGACAGCACAGGGGCGATCGACCTCGCGATGGACCCCACCAACCCGCGCATCCTGTACGCGGGCTTCTGGCAGGCGGTGCGCCGGCCGTGGGAGCTCGTGTCGGGCGGAGCGGGCAGCGGGATCTGGAAGTCGACCGATGGCGGCGACACGTGGAAAGACATCACCCGGAGCCGCGGGCTTCCAGAGGGGATCATCGGCAAGATCGGCCTCGCGGTCTCGCCGGTGAGCCACGATCGGGTGTGGGCGCTGGTGGAGGCGGACTCGGGCGGCCTGTTCCGTTCGAACGACGGCGGTGCGACCTGGACGCGCTCGAGCGGCGACAACGAGATCCGGCAGCGCGCCTGGTACTTCACGCACGTGGTCGCGGATCCGGGCAACGCCGACG
>WNGK01003612.1_pt1 | contig 21994 bp, 21 predicted proteins | sample 5400601 | NCBI WGS metagenome assembly WNGK01 (sample SAMN13153376, study PRJNA577476) | soil metagenome | isolation source: 60 cm soil or saprolite under Garry oak tree replicate 1 | place: USA:California | collected 2016-06-15
ATCCGACTCCGCTTCGCCCCGCTCAGGATGAGCTAACGGTCATTTCACCTTGATGTTTTTGCGCAAATAAGTCGGGACGTCGAGATCTTCGCCTTCGACGATCGTTGGCTCGCTTTTTTCAAAGCGTCCGCGGGTGACCGGCTCGAATTGCAAAACTTCCTGTTTCGCCTGCGCAGATTTTTCGGCAGGTACTTTTTCTTCCTTGTGCGGGACCGTTTTCTTCTGCGGCGTAATTGTGAGCGGCTTTGGTTCACTTGGCACGAATGCAGGAGCTGATGTCGCTTCGGCTGTCATTGGCTCTTCAAACGAAATATTTTCCTCCGGAGCCACGGGTTCCATCGCAGCTGGTTCTGGTTCGATATGAATCTGTGGCGCGGGATGCTGGTATTGCTCCTGCGCTGGTGGCGCAGTGGATGCGGTGCTGAACACAGAAGGAGTCGAAATCACACCCGCCTCGTCCTCCGCGGCGAGCGAACTGATGATGGTCACGCTCAACCGGTCGCCCAGCCGTCCGTCCACAGCGGCGCCGAAGAGGATTTGTGTTTGCTCGCTCACGTGACGGCCGAGTTCCTGCATGAGGATTTCGACTTCAGACAGCGTCATCCCGGGCCCACCCGCCACCTGCACAAGCACGTGCGTGGCGTCGGCCAGCATACGGCCACGATCCATCAACGGATTTTTCAGCGCCTGCGTGAGAGCGTCATGCGCGCGATTGTCCGAATCGGCTTCACCGTAGCCAAACAAGCAACGGCCGTTGTGAGCGCGCAATGCCGCGAGCAAATCGTCGAAGCCGATGCGAATGAGTCCCGGCCGCTGGATCAGGTTCACAATCGAGCGAACACTCTGGCTGATCGTGATATCGGCCGTTGCGAAGGCTTGATGGATTCCAGCGTGTGGCGCGATCATGTCGCCCATTCGATCGTTCTCGAAGCAAATCACTGAGTGGGCGACCTCGTTGAGCCGTGCGAGCGCCTCTCGCGCCTGCGCATTGCGCCGTTTCCCCTCAAATGTGAATGGAAGAGTGACGAAGGCGATCACCAGCGCGCCGGCTTCACGGGCCAGTTGCGCGACGTAGGGGGCCGCACCCGAACCGGTGCCTCCACCGAGCCCTGCACAAATGAAGATCACATTCGCTTCCGACAGCGCTTCGCGAATTTCTTCGGTCGATTCTACAGCGGCTTGGTAGCCAAGCTCCGGGTCGCCACCCGCGCCCAAACCGCGCGTGAGCGTACGCCCCAGCTGCACTTTATGGGGCGCTACGGAACTGGTGAGTGACTGCACATCGGTATTGATCGCAACTACGCCGGCTTTCTCCAAGCCATCGAGCACAATTCGATCGAGCGCGTTTAAACCGGCGCCGCCAACGCTCACCACTTTTACCGGAATAAATTCTGCGAGGTGGTCTGGGAGACTGTAATTTTTGCTGAGTTGAATCATATCGATCTTGCTACCCCATTTCTTAAACGTGTCATTCCGAGCGAAGCGAGGAACCTCTCAATTTGAGAAGAGGTCACCCGAACCAAACACAGCACTATTCGCGCTTTATGGTCACGCGCATTGAAGCAAGCAAACGCCCAGCGCATTTGTGAGGTCCCTCGCCCCGAAAGCTTTCGGGGCTGGGGATGACCGCTGGAGAGTGCGTTCGAACTTCTCATCGGATTCCGCTGAAAAATCTTCCGATGATCCGGCCGAAGCCTCGCCGCGGTCGATCGGTTTGCATAACTTGTGCGAACTTGACTAGGCCGATCGCCGTCGAGAACTGGGGATCTTCCACTGCGGACGTTACGCCCCATGTGGTCTGCGCGTGCGCCAAGTGTGCAGGAATTTCGAAAATTTCCTCTGTGAGATGGTCGATGCCATTAAGAAGGCTACAACCGCCGGTCATAAAAATGCCAGCGCCGAGGTAGCTAAGATACGGCTCGTCCTCGAGTCCGCGTTTGAGTAGCTCAAGTCCTTCGCGCACGCGCAGGTGAATGATCGTGTTCAGCGTTTCCCGCTCGATCTCTTTGCCCGCGAAGCCTGAATCGTCCTTCAACAAAATTATTTCGCCAGGCAAACAATTGCCCAGGATGCAACTGCCCTCTTCAATTTTTAATTTCTCCGCGCGCGCCATCGGGATGCGCAGTCCCATGGAGATATCGTTGGTGATGTGGTCGCCGCCGACGGCAAGGCAACCGCTTTGTTTCACTGCGCCATCGGCGTACAAGACGTAATCGGTCGTCCCGCCGCCCATATCGATGACCAGCGCGCCAAGATCCTTTTGATGCTGAGTGAGCACCACCTGCGCAGAAGCGAGCCCGCCAAAAACAACGTCCTCCACGTCCAGCGGCAGTTCTTTCACGCAGCGGATGGTATTTTGAATGCGCGTGCGCACACCGTGGATGATGTGAAAATCGGCTTCCAATTTTTGGCCCAGCATCCCGATCGGGTTGAGCACCCCGTTCTGTCCAGCGACATGATAATGTTGAATGATGGAGTGCAGGAACGCGTTTTGCGCCGGAATGCTCACCTCGCGCGCATTAATTTTTACGTCCTCGACATCCTGCTCATCAATTTCATCGCGGTCCTCGGGCAGCATGACGCATCCACGGTTATTGAAACTTTGCAGATGCGAGCCGGCGACTGCGACGTAAACGCTGCGGATCATCACATCGCTTTTCTGTTCGGCATCGACCATAGCCTCGTGCACGCATTTCATCGCCGTTTCAAAATCAACAATCTCCCCCTTGCGCACGCCGCGTGACGGCGCCTGGCCGACACCGAGGATTTTGAGGGTGCCATCCGTCCGGCTCTCCCCGACGACGACGCAGATTTTGGAGGTGCCAATCTCGAGACCGACCATCAGATTATTGCTCGCCATCGTTGTTAGTCCGTTTTTTTTCGTTGGCTGGGAATTGCCCTCGGAAGGGGTTTCGAATCGGCGCGCGGCTTCGGCGCTGACGGCGCAGGTTTCTCGCGGGCCTGCACCGGGATTGCCTTCATGATACGCGGCTCCACAGCGGGCTCGATCGTATCGTTAATGACCGCAACTGCTCGCTCGGCGAAAGTGACGGGAATATTCCGTTGCACAAGCAAGTTTACAGTCCCGAGTTCCTGCTTTGAGTCATCACAATAAACAAGAAAATGTTCCAGCCGCCGTAATTGGGTTTCCAGATCATTAAACCCGAACGTCACGCGTGCGTGATTTTTGTCCGTCACCAGCAGGCAATAACCTTTCGAGACGTCGATCTCTCGAATCTGAAAGCGCATTTGCAAAAAGCTGCGCGCGCTCAGGCGCAGCAACTCCAGCGCTGTTTTTGCTTCGGATGATTCGACGACTTTTCCCGCCTCGAGCGCTTCGCTCGAGCATCCCAGAATGAGCGGCAATCCCAGATATTCCGGCAACAACTTCTTTTGTTTCATCAAAACACCCCGCGCGTCCACCAAAAAAGCAGCATCCGACGCAAATGGATCTGAAATTTCCTTTTCGCTCGTGATCCAGGCGACCGGCTTTCGTTCCACCACGCGAATATCGATCTCGCCCGGGAATTTTCGCACCACCTGGACTTCGTCGGTCTGAGGAAGCTGCTGTATCCGATCGTGAACGCGCGCCAGGTTTACCTTGAAAATATTTTCGCCTTCACGCAGATCGGCTTCTTTCAACACCTGCTCTCGCTGCAAGGTGCCGTCAGTCTGTAGTTCAATTGTCCTGAGTTGATAATCCGGATTCTCGAAGAATAGGCGTCTTGCAGCTTCGCGCGCCCCTGCGTAAACGGCACCGAGCAACGCCGCGAGCAAAATTACTCTGGAGAGCACACCCATGGCTCTTCGAACGAGATGCTGTGTCGCTCTGCGGGAACGGACCTTCACGTCGAGCAAGTGCTGCTGACGCCGCTGGCGCACATTGGACACTCGTCGGTTGCGCGATTGGGATTTTTTTTGGCCAAGACTCATCTCCGGCTCCCTTCTGTTCTGTCGCGAGAGAGCGCGATAATGCGGGCGCAAAGATCGACGTAGCTGATCCCCGCAGCCGCGGCGGCTTCGGGCAGCAGGCTGGCCTCGGTCATTCCAGGAATGGTGTTGATCTCCAAGATGAACGGCTGCCCGTTCTCAGACAAAATCGCGTCCACCCGCGCGTACACCTGCAGACCCGCTGCGCGAAATGCGCGGAGCGCTAGATCCTGAATCTCTTTTGTTTTTGCGGCGTCGATCTTCGCCGGGCAAACATGCTCTGCTCCACCGCCAGCTTGCGGATTGAGAAACGGATACTTGTTGTTGAAATCGTAAAAGCCGCCCTTGGGAATTATCTCGAGAATGGGCAAGGCTTGGTCACCGAGGATACCTATCGTCAATTCCCGGCCGAACACAAATTTTTCTATCAACAATTCGCGGCCATACTTTGCGGCTTCGCCGATCGCGGATTCGATTTCGCTTTCGCTCTTTACAATCACGACGCCCACCGTTGATCCCTCACGTGGCGGCTTGACGACGATCGGCAACGGAAGGGTAGGACGCTGGCCGGGATGAATCACTTCCCAGAGCGGAGTCGTGACTCCGTGTTCCTGAAATTTTTCTTTTGTCCGAATTTTGTCGAACGCGGTTTCGCTTCCTTCTACTCCCTCGCCCGTATAAGCGACGCCGCGGCGCTCCAAAATTTTCTGAAGCTGGCCGTCTTCGCCGAATGTTCCGTGAATCGTAATGAACGCAAGATCGACATCGCCGGGTAATTCGAAGTCTTTATCCCGCACATCGATTTCCGCCACTTTCACGCCTAACGAGCGAAGCGCTTTCGATACACCTCGCCCGGTGGCGAGCGAAACGTCGCGTTCGGAGCCAGGGCCTCCCATGAGAACCGCAATTTCTTTCGGAAGATCCTCGCGGCTTTTCATTCCGGTTCCCCCACAATTTCCACTTCAGTCTCCAATTCGATCCCGCGCATTGCCCGCGCCGCGCTTTGGATCTTGTCGATCAACTGAAGCATTTCCGCCGCAGTCGCGCCGCCATCGTTCACGATGAAATTGCCGTGCACTTCCGACACGCGCGCGTTTCCGACTCGCGAATTCTTTAGACCCAATTCATCCACCAGTCGTCCCGCCGGAATGTTGCCGGGGTTCTTGAAAATGCAGCCTGCGCTCTTGGCGATTGGCTGCGTAGTGCGTCGTTTCTTCTGCGATTCGCGCAAGCGACTATCGATCTCTGCGCGCTCGGCGGGCTGCGTACGGAATGTCGCCGAAATCGCAAAATTATTTTCCAGCAACGGAAACCGCCGGTAAAAGACCTCCAGCTCATCTCGATCCTTGACGTGCGGATTGCCTTCGGCGTCGAGATAGCGAATCCGGGTCACGCTCTCGAAAGTTTGCGCGCCCATTGCGCCGGCGTTCATCCGCAACGCGCCACCGACGGCGCCCGGAATTCCTTCCATCCACTCGAGCCCGCCGAGATTTGACGCGCGCGCCGCGTAAGCAATTTCCCTCAACTTTACGCCTGCGCCTGCGGTAATTTCGGAGCTGTTGACCTGGATTTTGTCGAAATCGCCGCCCCGCGGATGAACCACCACACCGCGGATTCCACCGTCGCGAACAAGAAGATTTGATCCACGACCCATTGCGAAAAGCGGCAGGTTTTCATCGCGGCAAAACCGAATCAAATCCGCAAAGGCCTTTTCGTTCCGCGGCTCGACCCAAAATTGCGCGGGGCCGCCTACGCGCAGCGTCGTGTGTTTCGAGAGTGGCTCATAAAGGCGGACGTCACCTTCTTCGCCGACGACCGCCTTTAACTTTTCGGCAATCACCAGATCCGCCGCCAAGATCGACAATTGCTCGTGAATATTGCCAGCACCGAGACTCAACACGAAATCGCCGACATCGAGGGCGTTGCCGATATCGCAATGCACGCGCTCGAACCGCGGCTGGTAACTCGCACCGCGATGACCGCGTTTGACCATTTCATCAACAATTGTCTGCCCGCTGATCCCAGGAATCGGCGGTTCGCTTGCGGGGTAAACATCCGTCACCACCACGCGATCAGCCTCATCGAAGGCGGAGCCAAACTCCCTGCACAGCGCTTTGGTGCGGGAATAGCGATGAGGTTGAAACATGGCCAGCACCCGTTTGCGACCCATGGCTCGCGCAGTCTTCAATGTAGCGCGAATTTCGGTGGGGTGATGCGCGTAATCGTCAATAAGCAGAAAACGATCGCTCTCATACTTGATCTCAAACCGGCGCCGCGCGTGCTCGAATTTACGAAGCGAAGCCGCAATTTTTTCGAACGGAATTCCAAGCTCTGAGGCGAGTGCGATTACCCCAAGGGCATTGTGCACGTTGTGTTCTCCGGGAACATTAAGAATCGCCTCACCCAGTTTTCCGCCGCACCTATCAACGCAAAAAACCGAACCAAAATCCCGCAGCTCGACATCAATGCCGCGATAATGGGCCTCCTCAGAAAATCCGTAGGAAACCGCACCTTTACGTTTCGCACACAACCGCGCAGCGTTGGGATCATCAGCGTTATAGAAGACTGTTCCACTCGTTTGATCGATGAGCTGCTCAAAGACCTTCTCGATCGCGGCTAGGTCGGCATAAAAATCGAGATGCTCTTCCTCGATATTTAGAATGAGGGACTGCTCGGGATGAAAGCAGCGCAGGGTGCCGTCGCTTTCGTCCCCCTCAGCAACAAAATATTCGCCGCGCCAATCCCAGTGTGCGTTCGTTCCGAGAAGCGGAATTTCGGCGCCGACATAATGGGACGGATGGAGGCCGCCTTCGCGCAACACGTGTGCAGTCATTGCTGAAGTTGTTGTTTTGCCGTGCATTCCGGCGATAACAATCCCGCGCTTTGCGCGCATGATTGCAGCCAGGGCTTCCGCGCGACGCACGACCGGTTTACCGGAATCGCGGCTGGCCACAAGAATTGGATTGTCGCTTTTGATTGCGGAAGAAAAGACCACAAGATCGGCGGCATCCGCGTGCTCCGGCCGATGCTGGTCATGAAACCGCAGGCCCAGCCGCTGCAATCGCTCCGTCTCCGTAGTGGTGACCTTGTCTGAGCCGCTCACTGCGTGCCCGAGCTCAATCAAAAGCCCAGCGAGGCCGCTCATGCCGCTTCCGGCTACACCAACAAGGTGGATCCGGTGGTGCTCGCGCGTGAGGAATCGCGGCAAGTCAAGCGGTGGGACGCGACTCGGAAATTCTTCGCGAGCAGAGTCGGCGAGCGCGTCGCATTCTTCAGAGGCGGGCTTCATGAGTCGTATATTTCTCCATCGTGGTAGCTACTAGGCCGGCCGCGTCTTTCGGTGCCAGACGCGAACAATTCGCAGCCATTTGCTGAATCAGCTGCGGGTCCTGGATCAGTTCGCGGATTTTGCGTGCGAGCAATTCCCCGGTTACCTCTGACTCCTTGAGAAGAATCGCCGCCCCAACGCGAGCGTAAATTTCTGCGTTACGCGTCTGATGATCATCGGTGGCGTAAGGGAATGGAATCAGGATGCCGGGCAACGAAAAAGCGGCGAACTCAGCCAGGCTGGCCGCGCCAGCTCGCGCGACAAACAGATCGGCAGCGCTGTAAATTTCTTCCATCCGATGGTAAAAAGCAGCGATGTAAGCAGGGACATTTTCGCGGCGATAGTTATCTGCAACTAGGCGTTCATCCCGCGTGCCGGAGAGGTGGATCACCTGGAGCGGCACACCTTGCAAGAATGGGACGGATTTGATCAGCGCCTGATTAATTCCGCTCGCACCCTGGCTGCCTCCCATAACAAGCAACGTGGGAAGATCCTCGTGTAGCCCGAGTTTTTGGCGCGCAACCTTCCGATCCAAACGTACCAGTTCGGTCCGGACCGGCGTACCCGTGACTTCAGTGTGTGTTTTTGGAAAAAAGGGCGCGCATTCCTTGAAGCCGAGCATGACCGCATTCACTACCCGCGCCGTCATCCGGTTCGCCTTTCCGGGGACGGCGTTTGATTCGTGAATAAAGGTGGCAATGCCGCGTATCCTCCCGGCCAGCACCGGCGCGGTGGAAGTGAACCCGCCCATGCCGAGAACCACCTGAGGTTTGAACTTACGATAAAGAGACCGGCAAAGTGACAAGCTTTCACAAAACCGGCGAATGAACCCAAAGAACGCCGGGGAAAACGCGGAGGGTAGCCCGACCGTGGGTAACTTCTCGACTTGGAAAGTTGTGCGACCAGAAAGCGCCAGAGCGTCAATATCTTTCTCGGAAATTAACAGCATCACTTCGTGCCCGCGATCGCGCAGCACTTCCGCCACGGCGATGCCGGGGAAAAGATGGCCGCCCGTTCCTCCGCATGCGATCACTGCATTCATGAAAGTCGGTTTTCGGTTTTTGGTTGCCGCACAGGATTCATAGGATTCATCAGTCGCATCTAGATCCGCAGTGTCATCCTCGCATGCATGGTGGCACGTCTCTTGTGCGGCGGTTCTAGAATGCCCTGCCGATAAATGTTCAGCAACAAACCGATGCCGAACATGCACGCCACCAAATTCGAACCTCCATAGCTGATAAAAGGCAGCGGCAAGCCCTTATTCGGCAGCAGCGACGTGGTCACGCCGATGTTGACCGCAGCCTGTAGGGCGAGGAGCGAAACAATGCCGCAGCCGAGCAGCAGGCCGAAACGATCCTTGGCGTGCAGCGCAATCATGATGCCGCAAACAATTATCACCACGAATAAAAAAACCACGAGCAGACTGAACCGCAGCCCCAGCTCTTCACCGATAATTGGAAAAATAAAATCTGTGTGCGCGTAAGGTAGATAAAGCATCTTCTGGCGCCCGTTGCCCAGGCCAAGCCCTTCCATTCCACCGCTGCCCCAGGCGATCAACGCCTGCATCTGCTGCAAGCCAGCGTCTTCTTTGAAATTTTCCGGGTGAAGAAACGCAGAGAGCCGCCCCATCCGCTCGGAGATTTGCGTAGCGACGATCAGAAGCGCGCCGAGGCCGGCAAACGACACAGCACCGAGCCATAGAGGATTAGCGCCGGCAATGAACATTACGACGAACGCCGTCGTTCCGATCAAAGCCGTTGTTCCCAGATCGACTTCGCCCAGCACAAGCGAGGCCGGCAGGGCGATAATCGCAAGTGGAAGAATCAATCCAAAGAGCACATTGCCACTTGGTTTTTCATAGCGCGCAAACCACGCAGCGAGAAAAAAGATTGCGGCCAGCTTTCCCAGTTCCGATGGCTGAAAAGTAAGCGGTCCCCAACCGATCCAGCGGCGCGATCCGTTGAGGCGCATTCCGATATGCGGAACATAGCAAAGCGCCAGAGCCGCCAGTGCCAACCCGAACCAAAGCCACCATGTCCGCCGCCAGAAGTGATAGTCGATCAGCGCGGCAAAGATGCAGAGGAAAAGTCCAATCCCAACCCACATCGCCTGCCGTTTAATGAAGAAATAAACGTCCCCGTGACTGTCGCGCGCAAACGCGCTCGTACTGAAAAGCATGACGATCCCAATGACGAGTAGTCCCAGCACTGCGAGGAAAAGGATGTAAGCGCTCTTACGATGCATAATTAGATTCCGGCATCGATTTTCATTTCTTGGCTTTTTTTGGGTTTGTTGTCTTGGGGATTAAAAGCTTTTGGCCAATCTGCAATTTATGCGGATCTTCGATGTGGTTGAGAGCAATCAGATCGTCGTAAGAAATTTTCAGTTTCTTTGCGATTGTGACGGGGTTATCGCCCTTTTTTACAATGTAAGTTTTTCCAGAAGACGCAGGCGTGTTCGCGTGTTCGTCCTTCGGAGTCGAATGTGAAAGTTTCGCATCGTTGCGCGACGCAACTTCCTTTTGCGAAACTGAAGGCCGCCGCTTGGCCACATCCGCGCCAACTGGCGTCCCCGCCGTGTCAGCCACCTTATTTTCTGTGTTCGTTGGGACTGCCGGGACAAATGAACTCTCTCGGGTCTTGATCGCGTTGAACGCGATGATTCCCGACACGGCAACCACGTGCAATAGCAACACGATCAGCAGCGCCCGCGACAGCTTCATGTTTGGCTCCGGGATGTCCCCGAAATCCATTCCTGCAGACGCAGCCGAGGCGCGGCGCGCGGTCGCCGCCAGGAGTTTTTTATATTTGAAGAGTTGCAGGATTTTCATCGGTCTGTTTGGGGCAGGGCCTGCACGAGCGCACGAAATTGATCACCCCGATCGGCGTAGCTTTTGAACATGTCGAACGAGGAGGTTCCGGGAGAAAAGAGAACCACTTCCCCTGGTCGTGCGCTGGCATGTGCCCGCTCGACTGCGTCCGCGAGCGAATTTGCAATTTCGCATTCGACCGCGCCGCTCCAGGAACGCCTGATGCTCTCGCCCATTTCGCCGATCAAAATCGTCGATCTGACCTTCTCTTTCACCAGGGATCGAAGCGGATCAAAGTTAAAACCTTTGTCCTTGCCGCCAGCAATAAGGACGACCGGCTTGTTTTGCGCACGCAGCGCTTTGTCCACTGCGTCGAGGTTGGTCGCCTTGGAATCATTCACATATCCAACGCCGCTGACTTCGCGCACAAATTCACAACGATGCGGACGCGGTTCATAGGCACGCAGCGGCGGCACCATCTCCCGAAACGACAATCCGCGCGCCATGCCGGCCGCAAGTGTCGCCATTAGATTCTCGATGTTATGCAGGCCGCGCAGTTTGGTGTCCGCCAGCCGCAGGACCGCTTCGTTGTGATAAAGGATCGCGCCTTCCGAGACACGGAAGTCCGCTTGATCGACATAAGCACTAAACGTGATCTTGCGCAGGCGAATCGCGGGAAATTTTTCGATGGCGTTTACCACTGCCACGTCAGTGTCGGTTTGATTTTCGAAAATGCGCAGCTTGGCCGCGCGATAATCAGCCACGGAGCGATAACGGTCGAGATGGTCGGGAGCGAAGTTGAGCCAGAGGCTGATCGATGGACGAAAGGTGCGGATCGCTTCCAGTTGAAACGAGCTCACTTCAACCGTGAGCACATCGAATGGCTGCCTTTCCCGCGCCACTTCCGAAAGCGGTTTGCCAATATTTCCGCAAGCAATCGTTCGCTGACCGCAGGCATTCAACATTTGAGCCAGCAATTCGGTCGTTGTCGTTTTGCCGTTGGTGCCCGTAACAGCGATGACCGGAATTTCGCAGGACCGCCAGCCCAACTCGATTTCGCTGATGGTTTCAATCCCGCGCGAGAAAAAATTGCGCGCCAATCGGGAAGCCGGATCGATGCCCGGACTTAAAATGGCAATGTGATATGCGGCTGAATCTTCATCAGCCGCAGCGCTGCAAATCACACGGACACCGTGTGCCCGCAGATTGTCTATGGTTGATTTGAGTAAGCTTCTCTCCTCGGCCCTATCGAGCACCGTGACCTGTGCGCCCTCCGACCTGAGCAGAAGCGCCGCAGCGCTGCCGCTCAAGCCTGCACCAAGAACGGCGATATTCTGATTTTTGTAGAGCGCGTTTTTCATCTCAGTTTCAGTGTCGCCAGGCCAAGCAAGGCGAAGATGATTGACAGGATCCAGAACCGAACGATCACGGTGCTTTCCTTCCAGCCCGTTAGTTCGAAATGATGATGAAGCGGAGACATGACGAAAAATCGCTTGCCCGTCAGTTTGAAACTCAACACCTGCAAAATCACTGAGACGGCTTCGATCACGAAAACACCGCCGACCACCACCAAAAGCAGCTCCTGCTTACAGCAGATCGCGACGACGCCCATCATGCCGCCGATGGCCAGCGATCCGGTGTCGCCCATGAAGACTTTAGCTGGATAGCAGTTGAACCAGAGAAACCCGAGACCCGCGCCGATGAGTGCCGAGCAAACAACCGTCAGTTCGCCAGCAAACGGATAAAACGGGACCTGCAAATATTCGGCGATCCGGAAATTGCCAGCCGCGTAAGAAAGCAACGCATATGCAAATGCCGCGGTAATAGTACAACCGATCGCCAAGCCATCCAGCCCGTCGGTGAGGTTCACAGCGTTTGAGGAACCGACAATGACGAGAGCAAAAAAAACAAAGGTAAACCAGCCCATATTGGTGATGACTGGCGCCTTGACGAAGGGCACGTACAAAGAGCGCGCCTGCACTTCCAGCAATGGGCTCGTGAGAAAAACAGCTGTGACGATTGCAGCAAGGGCGATCTGAAAAACGAGTTTGATCCGACCGCTGATCCCGTCAGATTTCTTCTTCGTCACCTTTAGGTAATCATCGGCGAAGCCAAGCGCGCCTAGATAGACCATGCTGAACAGAGCCAACCAGACGAAGCGGTTGTCCAGACGAGCCCAGATAACACTCGACACAAAAACAGCTCCGATAACCAGCACCCCGCCCATGGTGGGCGTGCCTTGCTTGCCGCCGTGCAGCTCGGCAAGGCGGTGAACCTCTGCCGCTCCGCGAATCGGTTGTCCCAACTTCAGGGCAGTCAGTTTTCGAATGATAAAATTTCCAAAAATCAACGTGCCCAGAAAAGCCGTGACGGCCGCAGCAATGGCTCGAAAAGTGACATAAAGGAAAACATTAAACCCGATGAAATGATCGCTCAGGCGATGGAGGTAGTACATCATGGCGAGTTGGCGAATGATGAATGATGCAGCTCGAATTGGTTGATGACTTCCTCCGTTCGCGCGGCGCGACTTCCCTTGATCAGGATAAGATCGCCAGGCGCCGCGATCTCATTCAAGAGTCCTGCGGCTTCCGATGTTGAGTTTACAACGGTCGTTTTTCGCAAGCCTGCATGTCTTGCGCCGTCAGCAATCGCAGCCGCGACGTCTCCGATCGCGATCAAATGATCGATCTTTAGCGCGGCCGCGGTTTCGCCTACCTCGCGATGTCCACGCTCGGACTCATCGCCCAATTCGTGCATTTCGCCCAGGATGGCGATGCGCTGTCCATCGGCGTCCAGTTCCACCAATGTATGCAACGCTGCCTTCATCGAATCGGGATTTGCATTGTAACTGTCGTCTAGAAATTGCACGCCACCGATATCCCTGATTTGCAAACGCGCCTTTGTGAGCGGCGCGGCGAGCAGGCCGGCGGCGCAATCCTCCAGCGACACACCAAAGACGCGACCTGCTGCAACCGCTAGCAACGCGTTTTGCACCATGTGCAGTCCGGGCACGGGCAACTGGGCGCGGCAGCGATGCGCCGCCTCGAGAATCGTGAAATCTGTTCCGGTTCCGCTCTGGCTAATTTCAGCGGCTTGAATAGTGCCCGTTGTGGTACCGGCTAAAATTACTTTCCCGCGCGTCCGGGTTGCTATGTCCTTGGTAAATGGATCATCCGCATTCAAAATGACTGTTCCTTCGGGACCCACAGCGTCTGCAAGCGCTCCTTTCTCCTCCGCAATTCTTTTGCGCGATCCCATGAACTCGATGTGCGCCAAACCAATGTTTGTAATAACGGCCACATCGGGGGCTGCCACTTTCGCCAACGTCGCAATTTCACCCGGGTGGTTCATGCCGATCTCCCAGACAGCGACTTCATCGCCCGAAGTGGCCTCCAAAATTGTTCGGGGCACGCCGACGTGATTATTGAAATTTCCTTCTGTTTTCGTGACTCGAAAACGGCGAGCCAGCACTGCTGCAGCAAAGTCTTTCGTGCTCGTCTTGCCGTTGCTTCCAGTGATTGCGACCACCTTTAGCGTGAGTGATTTCCGGTAGTTGGCAGCGAGTTCCTGGTACGCCTGTAACGTGTCTTTCGCTCGGATAAGCGCGAAATTTTTCGGGACGCTCCCCTTCCAGTTGGAATCGACAATCGCCCCGGCCGCGTCGGTTTTAGCGGCGGATTCGACAAAATCGTGTCCATCGAAATTTTCGCCGCGTAACGCGACGAATAATTCGCCCGGCTTAACAGTGCGCGAATCGCTACTGACCTTGACGATCACTACAGTTCCATCTCCGGATGCGAGCGAACATCCGGCAAACTGCGCGATTCGAGAAAGTGGAAGTGGATTCATGCTAACAGATAAAGTCAAAACTCCACTGGATGATCCTCAATCGCCCGACGCGCGACCTGAATATCGTCAAACGGGATCGTGTAATCGCCGAACTCCTGATAATTTTCGTGTCCCTTGCCCGCAATCAATACAATGTCGCGCGGTCGGGCAAGCGCAACGGCGCGATCAATGGCCTGTGTACGATCGACAATTTTTTCATATCGATTCGAGCGAAATCCTTTTTCGACCTCCGAGATGATGGCGCCCGGGTCTTCCTTGCGCGGATTATCGGACGTGATGATGGAGTAGTCAGCAAGGCGATCTGCCATCTCAGCCATCAACGGGCGTTTTTGCCGGTCGCGATCGCCCCCGCAGCCAAAGACGGCAATCAATCGCTCCGGCTCCAGCTCCCGCAGCGTTTTAAGAACATTCCCGAGCGCGTCCGGCGTGTGCGCGTAATCGACGAACACTTGAAATTGTCGCCTGGCCGGAACCATTTCCAGACGTCCCGGCACTTGCGGCGACTTAGCGAGACTAAACACCGCGTTTCGCAGGTTGATTCCGAGAGCGTTGGCCGCAGCCAGCGCGGCCACGGAGTTTGTCACGTTAAAGCGGCCAATTAGTGGGAGACGCACCAGGTAGCTCTTGCCATGCGCGTCCAGCTGATAAGACGTGCCGCCGAACTCAGCACGGTAATTTGAAGCGCGGAAGTCTGCGCGCGTCCCCATGCCATAAGTAACAACCGCCACGCGCTTGTTGATTTTGTCGAGCAGTCGCTGGCCGTACCGGTCGTCAATATTTACAATTGCAACAGGCTTGCGCTTTCTTTTCTGGTTCACGAGTCCTGTGAAGAGCTTCACTTTGGCGTCGAAGTAGTTTTCCATTGTCCCGTGAAAATCGAGATGGTCCTGGGTGAGATTTGTAAACACAGCGACGTTCCATTCGAGGCCGCGCGTGCGATCCTGCGCGAGCGCGTGCGAAGAAACTTCCATCGCCGCGGCCTTGCAGCCCGCGTTGGCGATCTGCGCAAGCAACTCTTGTAAATCGAGCGATTCCGGCGTCGTGCGGATGGCCGGCAGGATTCGCTCACCAATCTCGTAGCGCACGGTTCCGACTAATCCGCAACGCAAGCCGGCTCGTTCACAGATATGTTTGATGAGAAACGTTGTCGTAGTTTTGCCATTCGTGCCCGTGACCGCCGCCAGTCTTAATTTCCGCGCCGGGTGCCCGTAAAAAGCTGCCGCAAGGTCTGCAAGCGCGGTGCGCGTGTTGTCAACAACGAGACAGGTGACGCGCGGATCGTTGTTCTCGCGTTCAGCAACGATCACCGACGCGCCTTTGTCGATGGCTTGACCAATGAATTGATGGCCATCGGTTTTCTCGCCCCGCAATGCCGCGAACAAGCTGTTTCTTTGCACTCGCCGCGAGTCATACGCGATGTTTTCCACTGGGCGATCAAGTGACCCAATGACCTGGCGAACTGGAGTTGCGGCGAGGAGAGTCTTGAGCTGCATGAGGTTTCAACATGCCGCGGCGAGGCATTCAATGGCGTGCGGCATTGGTTAAGGCGATTCGTTCCGCCGAGGCAGTTTTGCGGGCTCGCTCTGCCGGCGGCGGTTTTTCGACTCGCTCCACGGGAACCGCTTTGCGAATCTCCTCATGCGGCTCAAGATCGAGATAGCGGGCGGCCTTCTCCGCAAGATGGGAAAAGATCGGCCCCGCGACAAGCCCGCCGTAATTCAACTCCGGTTTGCTCGTGTGCGCATCATCGAGCACCACGAGACCGACAAACTCGGGATGCTCAGCCGGAAGATAGCCAGCGAAAGAAACGACGTACTTTCCCTCTTCATATCCGCCTCGAGGATCAACTTTCTGCGCGGTTCCGGTTTTTCCAGCAATGGTAAAGCCTGGCACGGTCGCGGCGGCGGCGGTCCCGCTGTCGCTCACGACGCCTCGTAGCGCATCACCAATTTCTCTGGCGGTTTCAGGAGAAATAACCTGACGCAGCACCACTGGAGAAAGCGAACTGATGCTTTTGCCGTCCGACGTTGTGATCGATTTCACAATGCGCGGCATGATCAACTTGCCGCCGTTGGCAATCGTCGCCATTGCCACCGTCATTTGCAGTGGCGTCACCCCGATTTCGTGCCCCATCGGAATACGGGTGATCGAGATTTTGCTCCAAGATTTCGGAGACCGGATGAGCCCGTTGATCTCGCCGGGCAGCTCAATTCCCGTGCGCTCGCCGAATCCGAAGCGTCGAATGTATTCGTAAAACTTTTGCTCGCCTACACTGAGGCCAAGTTTGGCCGCTCCGATATTGCTCGATTTGATGAGAATCTCGCGCACGCTGAGATACGAAAACGAGCGATGATCGTGCAGGGCGGTGCCGCCGAAGTTCCAGAGACCGTTCTCACAAAAAATCGACGAATCAGGCCGCACCTTGCGTTCATTGAGAGCTGCGGCGGCTGCGACAATCTTGAAGGTGGAGCCCGGCTCCATCATGTCGATAATGGCCCGGTTTTTCATCTGATCAGGCCGGGCCTCCGAGCGGAGGTTCAAATCAAAATGCGGCCGATTGGCCATCGCCAGGATTTCACCGGTCTGCGGCCGCATCAGAATAATGGTGGCTTTTTGCGGGAAATATTGCGCCATCGCGGCGTCGATTTCATTCTCCACGATGTTCTGCAGACCAAGATCGACGGTCAGATGGATCTGGTAGCCGTCGCGTGGAGCGCGCTCCTGTCCGCGGTAAGGCACGATCTCCTGGCCGGCTCGGTTGTGCTCGATGAAACGATAGCCGTCCTGCCCGTGGAATGATCAAAGTCGGTAAATCCGATGACATGACAAAGCATGGAGCCGTTTGGGTAGATGCGCGTGGCGTCGTGCTCGAAATAAATTCCGCGCAAATTGCCCGCCCGAAGTTTCTCACGCAGCGCGTTTGCAGTGGCGGCGGGCACTTCCCGCTTGATCACGATGTAACGGCGTTCGTTGTCTAATTTTTCCGCGAGCTCCTTGGACGGAATGCCAAGTTCGTGGCTTACGAGAGCAACGATTGCTTGCCGATTGTTAAGATGCGTAGCATCGGCGACCACGGTTTCGACAGGAATGTTGTGCGCGAGGACCTCGCTGTTCGCGTCGAGAATCGTGCCGCGCTCTGCATGAATGATTTGCTTGTAAACGTGTTTTTCAGCAGCAAGCCCGGCGTATTCGTCGTGCTTTATTGCCTGCAGATAAATCAAGCGAAATGAAAAGATGCTGAAGAGTCCGATAAAACCAGTGCATACTAAGACACAACGGCTTCGGCTATTTGGATTCATCTTGTGGCAGAGGAGTTGGCTGCGGGTTGGATCGCATCTTCGTCTGCTGACCGGGGAGGAATAGTCAGCCGCACGATGTTTGCCTCCGAAATGGGGACCATTTTCAGGTAGCCTTCTTTCAATCGGCGTTGCAACGCCGAGCGCGAGGTCAAAGCCGCGATTTGCGCGCTGGCTATATCATTTTGAGTGCGCAGACTAACAAGCTCGTTCTCGACTGCCTTTCTGCGCTCGCCCAGATGGTAGAGTTGCAGCGTCAAATAAACGTAGCTCAATCCGGCCAGCGCCAGAAAGGCAGTCATCAAAATCCAGCGCGCAAGCGAGGCCGCGTTTACCGCATTACAGTTTCTTCGACGTGAGCGCTTCATTTAAATCTTCTCGGCCACGCGCAACTTCGCGCTCCGCGAGCGGGGATTTGCGCGCTGTTCTTCATCACTCGGCTCCACCGGTTTCGGCGTAACCAATTCAAGATCGTAATCGGGGTTGCGCTGCGGCTCGGGCCACTCCGGCTTGTCCAACCATTCCCGGCTGTGATCGCGAAAAAAGTTCTTCACGATCCGATCCTCCAGTGAGTGAAAAGTGATCACGGCAATGCGCCCGCGAGGTGCAAGTCGCGCAGTTAAGACACGCAAGCCTTCTTCAAGCGCGCCAAGCTCATCATTCACTTCCATCCGCAGCGCTTGAAAAACCTGCGTGGCTGGATGATGACGACCGTGTCGGCCGACCAACTTTTCGATGGCGCGTGCCAGCGGCAGAGTTTCGCGAAACGGCGAAGTCCTGCGCATCTTCACGATCAAGCTCGCGATCCTGCGCGCGGCCGGTTCCTCACCGAGTTCACGAAACAGGCGAGTCAATTCCTCTTCGCCGTACTCATTTACAATCTTACCAGCAGTCAGCTTGGTTCGCGGGTCCATGCGCATGTCGAGCGGACCATTTCGAACGAAGCTGAAACCGCGATGCGCATTCTCGAGTTGGCGGGAAGAAACACCAAGATCAAGGAGTGCGCCGCCGATGGTACCGAGGCCACGCTCGTCGAGAACGCTGGCTGCATGCCGGAAATTCGCCTGCCGCACGATGAGGCGCCGGCCGAAATGTGCCAGTCGCTCGCTCACATGCTGGACTGCATCAGGATCCTGATCCAGGGCCAGAACGTCGGCCCCACTTTGCAAAAGCGCTTCGGTATGGCCGCCACCGCCACATGTTCCATCTACGATGAGGAAACCGGGTTTCGGCTTTAGCAACCCCAACACTTCTCTCTGCAACACTGGACGGTGGTACACGAAATCCTCGATCGCATGCGGTTCCTCGTCGTCGGCCCGCGGATCAATGGCGAGCCACAAAAGCCGCTCAAGACAGAGTGTGTTCATAGCGTTTTGACGAAACATCTGCTTACAATCCAATTACACCTGCCACGTGCTGGTAAGTCGGCGTTTCCTCCTCGTGCGCTCGTTTCCAGCGTTGCAAATTCCAAATCTCAAAGCGGCCTTGCCCGCCAACGAGAGCAACTTCACCTTTCAATCCGAGCTTTCGGCAAAGGTCTTCCGGCAAGACAAGGCGCCCTTGTCGGTCCGCGCCCGCGTGCTGAGCCCGCGAATGCAGTTGGCGCAAAAAAACGCGGCGATCACGCGCGGAAACGTTCTGGTTTGTTTCCGCGGCCGAACTCATTTTCGCAAACTCCTTGGGCGACATAACGAGGAGAAATTGATGCGTCGCCTCCGGCAAAAGAATGAATTCCTCAGGACGGTCGCGTCGCCAACGAGAGGGAATCGTGATTCGATTCTTGTCATCGATGGAATGCCGGAACTCTCCGGCATAGAAGCGTTCGGATGGGGAATCGGCGTCCATTGATCGAGTGGCGTAATCGTCCATTTTGCTCCACTCGACCCCACTTTTAACCACCTCCCCAGCCTGTGGTCAACAAAAATTTTTCAGCATATTGCGCCCGGCCGCCTTCACCGTAAGCTCCTCGGGTCATGAAATTTTTACCGCTCGGGCTGGCGGTTCCTTGCGCCCTCCTCGTCTGCGGCAGCGCGATCGGATTTGGCCAGTCACCGGAGCAAGCTCAGAGTGACGCGGTGCGGGTAACCGTATCGATGCACCCGGACGGCTCACGCACCGTTTACAACTTCGATAACGCGCAGCATAAGGCGGTGGCGACGACCACCGATGTGGACGGCAAACTTCGCCAGACAATTCGTTACGAACTGGATGACGCAGGGCGTTTCTCGAGCGCGGAAATTTCGGGACCTGACGGCCGCCTTCGGCTCAAGAGTCGCTACAAGTACGACGATACAGGCCGCATCCTTGAGGAAACTCAAAGCGCCGCGGACGGCACTCTTCAGCACAAGATCGTTTACAACTACGACTCATCCGGAAAGCAAACCGGCTACTCCGTCTTCGACGCTTCGGGCAAATTAGTTAGCGGCAAGGGCGCTGCTGTCGTTCGCGCGTCTCCCTCGCCAAAACCGCGCGAGAAAAACAGGCGATGAGAAGTCCCGCTCCGAGTAGCCTCCCGCAGAGTGTGCATTAGGTTGTTGCCTTGCCACAGTCAAGAAAGAGCGCTACAAAACCGGCGTGATCGATTACATCCAAAAAGGCGGACTGTTGATGTGGCCAATCCTGGGCTGCAGCATCATCTCGATCGCTGTTTTTGCCGAGCGCCTCTTTTACTTGCACCGCGCCAGCATTCATGTCGGCGAATTCTTGAAGGGACTGTCGAACCTGATTCGGCGTCGCAATTTCGCTGAGGCGCTGCATGAATCAGCCGGGACGCCGGGGCCGGTGGCGCGAGTGATTCATGCCGCGATTATCAGACACGATGCGCCCCGGGCGGAATTGCGCGATATCGTGCAGGACGCCGCCCAGCTGGAAGTACCCAAACTGGAGCGGTTTCTTGCCGTGCTTGCTACGATCGCGTTCCTGACGCCGTTGCTCGGATTGCTTGGGACCGTCGCGGGAATGATCGATGCCTTCGGGACCATCGCTTCAAGCGGTGGTTATGCGACAGTGACTGAGCTTTCCGGCGGCGTGTATAAGAGTTTGCTGACCACCGCCGCCGGCCTGGTCGTAGCGACACCCACTTTCGTTGCTTATAGCTATCTCTCCTCGCGCGTGAACACGATGCTTCATGATATGGAACGCGCAGGGATTGAAATCGTCCACATGTTAACTGAAAGCCGTCCGATCAGCGGCATCATCAGCTTTCAACAACCCGAAGAGGCGGCCCGGGAGGTTGAAGCCCGCCAGGATCTGTAGAATTTACCCTGTGCACGGCACTGTCATGTTGAGCGAAGCGAAACATCTCTAATTAATTTCTGTGGGGATCGATCTAAAAAATGGTCAGAGATTCTTCGCTTCGCTCAGAATGACATTAGGAGGTGGGCTCGCTTCATGAAGCTTCACCGCACGATAAACTTCAATTTCGCGTGGATTGTCCTTGTGGCGCTGGTGGATGTCGCCTTTCTGCTTGTTTTCTTCCTGTTGCTCAGTTCGAATTTCATCCTGCAACAAGGCATCTCAGTTTCGATGCCGTTCTCGCGCTTTACGCTTGGTCCGCAGACCAGCGGGCAAATCATCAGCATCACTGGCGGCGCAGTTCCGGCCATTTATTTCCAGGACCAGAGAGTGACAATGGAGGAACTCGGGCCATTACTGGATGCAGCCAAACGCAGGGACGAATCAATTATCATCAAGGCGGACCGTTCTACGTCTTACGAAACGGTTGCCGAAGTGGCAAACGCTGCGCTTGAACACGGCATCACTTCCGTCGCATTGGCTGCGACTCCGCCGCGATGAACAGCGTTATCGCGCAGAGCGCAGCCGAACCGCTTATCTTCAGTTGGGATTCGCCTCGTGGCGAAAAACTCGCGATTACAGTCTTTCTGGCGATCTCTTTGGTCGCGCACGCCGTCTGTTTTTACATTTTTCAAATTGTTTATCCGCCAACGGTCGCTCTTCTGCCGCCGCCAGCCCGCGTCACGTTGATCACGCCCGCCTCCGAAGAAGGTCGCACGCTTCTTCGGTGGATCGATGCGGAAGATCCTGCACTCGCCTTCACAACTCGTCGTCCGCAGGAAACAAGGCTGCGTGCGCTGCCAAAAGCTGAGCATGTGCCGTCCTATTCCGCGATTGAGCCGACTTTGAAGAATATTCCGCCGCTGGAGCGCCATCTGCGAATCCCGAGTTGCCAGCCACCGGGCGCGGTACACTTTGCCCGGCAGAAAACCGCCCTCCCCATCACGGTTGCCAAAACGTCCGTTTCGTTTTCAAACGAGCTTGAGGTTTTTGGCGTTCCGATCTTGCCAGAGCCAGCTTTTGTCGCATCCAACGAAGAGATGCCTGAGACGATTCGGTTCCGGGTCGGCGTGAGCAAGCTTGGAGAAATCCGCTATTGTTTTCCTGTTAATTCATCAGGTGACTCCGCGCTGGATGAGCAAGCCCGCTTATATGTTGCGCATTGCCGTTTTTCTCAAAACACCGCAAACGCTGGCAAAGCCGACTCGTTTCTGGCTTGGGGCACTGCAACAATCGTATGGGGCAATGACATCGCGCGCCCACAGCCGGCACGAGCAGCCAGCGTTACCCAGTGATTCGCGTTAGTCTTGCCACTCTGGTCACGATTTATCTGCTGCTTTTTCTTGCGGCGGTTTTCCTCTTCTGGATAGTTGGAGAATGGAATCGGAGGCGGCGGGAGCGACGGGCTCTCGAGCACCGGTTGCGCTGCGTGATTTGCGCGTTCGAATTTGAGGATCGAACCGACGCGCTGCTTCCCCGGTGCCCGCA
>WNGK01003810.1_pt1 | contig 21994 bp, 16 predicted proteins | sample 5400601 | NCBI WGS metagenome assembly WNGK01 (sample SAMN13153376, study PRJNA577476) | soil metagenome | isolation source: 60 cm soil or saprolite under Garry oak tree replicate 1 | place: USA:California | collected 2016-06-15
CACGAGAGGAACATGCGTGTCATAGGGCCAGGGATCGCCATGAGAGGTACCGGTCGGCTTCGAGCTAAACAGCGTCCATTCCTTTGTTAGGTAGTAGATATCACCGCTGCGACTCGCGGAGGTGCTATTTCTGAGAAATCTGCCGACCCAGCCCGGCACAGATGCTAATCGCGATGTGTCATAAAATCCTGCAACACCGGGGACATCATGCACCTGCTTCACCAGGGCCAGCCTGGCAGCAGCGAGCGCAATACCGTGCCGAGTAAGCTCGGCGCGATCGAAGTAGAGCATCGAATCTGCCTGCCCTGCAAACCAGTGCATTTCGCCAGTGATACTGAAGATCGCATTGAGCTGTTTTTCCACCGAATTGAGCGCGTCAGAAAATGGAATGCGCTGGGCTGATCGATTGTGGTCGAGTTCCAGTTCAGCTTCGGGTGTTGGTTCCGCCCCGTGATCCGCCGAGAGCACCCACAATACATTCTCCTTACCCAGCCTTGCGCTGAGAGACTCGACGAGATGCCCTAAAGTGCGATCCAGACGAATCTGCTCATCCGCCATTTCCGGGCTGTCTGGCCCGTAGGCGTGTCCGACCGCATCGTTGGAAGAAAACCCAATAGCCAGTAGGTCAGGCGCATCGCGCGTATTCTCATCAAGTTGATGTGCAGTAGCTGCACTTTCCGCAAGGGCTCCCAATACTTCATCTCCAAACGGAGAACCATATACTCGATCGTAAAGTTCCTGTCCTGCTTTATCGGGCATGAGATGGGGAAACTGCCCAGCAACTTCGTGCGTGTGATACGCAGGAGAGCTGTCACCCATCACAGGTGTCCACTCTTTGCCGCGATAGGAGTCGGGGACGCGCTTGCTATTGAACTCCTCGACCCATCCTGGCAGCCGATCGGCATAATAGCGGCTGGTGATAAATCGTCCGGTCTCGTGGGAGAACCAGAAAACACCTTGAGGATGATGTCCGCCGAGAAGAATGGCCGCTCGATCCTTGAGCGAAATGGAAAACACGCGAGCTCCGGGATACGAAGTTTGCAACCAATCGCTGAAATTCTCGCCCAGGAAGTTGCGCGGCGAGACAGGGGTGCCCGAGTCACCTATCACCGCCGAATTGGCGTCCGCGACACAGTAGATCGATTTCCCGCTGTCGCGGTCGTACCAATCATTTGCGACGATCCCCGTGTGGACGGGGTTTCTGCCAGAAAGCAGGACTGCATGCCCCGGGCACGTCTCGGTAGGCAGGTGCTCGAAATTGGCGTTGAGGAAGTTCGCCCCTTGTGTAGCGAGGAAATGAAGCCCGCCGCGCTCATAGCTCGCAAAACGATCCAGATAGTCGGCACGCATCTGGTCGACGACAAGTACGACAATCAGTTTGGGATGCGGTTGAGCCTGAAGCGAGAGAACGAATCCAAACAACCAGCCAGCCAATAGACTTGCAGTCTTCTTTCGGTACACATTCACTCCTCAAGCTGAAGTCATCCTTAGATTTGCTTGGCAAGATGACCACCCCATCTTGCTGTTTAGTTACCGCTACCCGCTTTAGCAGATGCGGCATTATTAACAGAAATCGCAACGGAGTCGGGCTGTGTCCAGATCTCCTTTCCGGTGGTGAGGTCCAGGCGGTTCATTGTCACAATCATCTTGCCCCGGTCCACTTCGACGAGAAGGTAATGGTAGTTCACAGCCTTACTCTGGAAAGGATCGCCCGGGGCACGTTCGATGGGATACGCATGTGCTCCACCACCACCAGTAACGAAGTAAGTAACGCCGCCGTGCTGATGCCGCTCGTAGTTGTGAACGTGTCCAGAGAAAACCACAAAACGCGCACGCGTATGCTGCTGTCGGTCCTCCAGCAACTTCGCCAACATCTGTTCTGGAGAACGCGCCGAGTGTCCTCCGCCATACTTCTTTTCATCTGATGAACTGGTGTAGGGCGGGTGGTGAAGAACTATGAAAACAAATTCCACATCGCTGGGAATCGCGTCCAACTTTTGCGTGAGCCATTGCCCTTGCGGGCCCGAGGTTTCGTCGACCGAGCTGTCTAGCACGAGCATCAGCGTGTTTGCGATGCGGACGGAGTAGTAACGGCTGTTCTTCAACTCGGGGAAGCGCTGGAAATAGTTGGCCAGAGCAACCTTCGGATCACCATGAAGATCATGGTTGCCCAGTACTGGGTAAATGTGGATCTTGTTCTCCCGCCATACCCTGGTTTCGCTGTCCCAGGTTTTCCAGTCGTCCAGGTCATAGCCGTTGAAGACGATGTCTCCACCAAAGGACACAAACGACGGCTTGGCGCTGGCTATCGCTTGAACCAGCGCTTGACGCACGGCAACGTTCGCCGCTTCGGTATCTTTCGGATCATGGAATCGGGTGTCGCCGTATGCAATGAAACGGAAGGGGACATTTACCGCCAGCTTGAGTTCTACCGGGCCCTGGCCCCGAGTGCAGGATACCTGCGCTAGGCAAGCTATCGCGGCAGAAATGATTAGCAGGATGCGCGTGAGAGATCCGTGTTGCGAAGGCATGTCGAGAATAGTGACTGCCGAAGCCAGTGATTTTCTATTTCCCCACCACCAACACTTCGAACTGCCCGGCTTCAGCCGTGGACAGAAAAAGCTGGTGGGTTTTTGAATCGAGCGCCATAGTCTTGGCTCTCGGCAGTGTCTTCACATTGTCCAGCACCGAGTAATTATCTGGAGAGTCCTGATGAATTACCGTGACGGTGCCTTCGCCATTCGAGTTAAAGATGAGGCCCGTGTCTGGATCGAAGGCGGTCGCGTCCACATGATCGCCGATCGGCAACGATGTAATGACCTTACCGCTGTCCGCATTGACTACAGCCATTACGTGGCTTCTGCACCCAATGAAAAGCCTTCTGTGCGGCTTGTCCATGGCCATGCTCGAAGGCGATTCGCAGGGCGCTGTGGGCCAGCGTTGCTCAACTGTCATCTTCCGGGAGTCGATCTTCAAGACCAGATTCTTGTCTTCCAGATTGTTAAAAACGTATCCCCCACCATCGGCGACCGCGAATTCAGGACCGCCGCCTAGATCGATAGTGCCGGCCACCTTGCCGTTCTTGGCCTCGACCACTGTGGCGCTATTCCCGTCGCCATTAAATGCAAAAACTCGCGAGGTGGTGGGATCGTAAATAATCGCATCCGGCTTCTTTCCGGACTTCACCTCGCCCACGGCCTTAAGCGTCTTCAAGTCGAACACGGTGACCGTTGAAGATTGGCCATTGCTGACGAAGCCGCGCCCTAATTCGGGAGCAAGCGCAATCCCGTGTACGCCGAGGGTGTTGGGGATTTTACCCACAATGCTGCCCGAATCCACATTGAGAACGTCAACCTGTGTTCCATGCGAGACATACAACCGCCTTGCCGCCTCATCGACGATCAAGTAGTCCCAACTTCCGCTGCCGGGAACCGGGATTTTCTTAAGTAAGTGGTAGCCACTGCCAGAAGGCACCGGACTGGCAGTTGACACAATCAACAAAATCAAGAAAGCAACGGTAGTTTTCAATGGGATCTCCAAATGCTCAGGGTGTGAAAAAATCGGACGGTGAATCAATCACAGACTCCACCGCCCAAATCAGTAAACGTCTGTCCCCTTGAGAACAAACTCCCAGTCAGTACTTTTTGCAGGCAACGTCAATTTCAAATCGCCAAACGTATCCACGCTTTGCGCCCCGCACTTGCTAAACAGAGTGCTAGGCCTCGCTCTCAGAAGCCGCGTGGCCGTACCAGAGGCAATCGCGAGTCGACTTGATTCCATGTGGAGTGCACCCAAAGATGGTCAGGATCCTCGGTGGTCGAAAGCAGACGAGCGCTACCCGCCAGACAATTCAGGTAGTAGACGTTGTAACCGTGCCCGGCCACTACAGGGTGGTAACCATCCCGCACCAGCACTGCATCACCATCACGCACCGTCAGAGTGAGATCACGCTGTCCGTTCCGAGTGTATAGACGCTGGTGCGCATAACCTGCGGGGCGGTCCATCCTGTAGTAATAGATCTCATCAAGATCGACTTCGGTCGGAGGATTATGAACGTCATGCTTGTGCGGGGGATAGCTCGACCAGTTGCCGCTGGGGGTGTAAACCTCGACTACCATCAATTTGTCTGCCGGGAAATCGGGAGGCATCACATCTATGATCTGGCGCGATGCATTGCCGCCACCTCGCAAGCTGCTCTTCACGTCTCGGGGGCTGATCAACTGCGGTTTCAGGAGAGCACTCGATGGCACTCGACATTCTGCAAACTCGCATTCGGTTTCCGCTCGTAGCTCCGCTCGACTTGTAGCGGGGAGATAAATTGTGTACGGCAAGCCATCGAAGACTTGTGCTCTCTCCCCGATTCGGTGCTGTCCTTCACCCCAATCGGCGACACACTTGCCACCGAGAAGGACGATGGCTACTTCTTCATTCTCGGTATGCACGCTGTGCGATTCATCGGGAGCCAACCGACGTACGAAAAAGCTCATCCACTCCCACCCCGCAAGTTCACGTGGCAGGCTCAGCAGATCACCTGTACCATTTCCCGATTGTCGTGAATGAACCAGAAAATCTCGTGGAGTCATAGCGTCTTTCGTTCAGTGCGGCTCGCGACCGACTTTCATCGAACTCGTTTCGGCAATCGCCGCCTACAGGTCCTCTCCTTGATGGTCAACCATCTTCTGCAAATCGAAACTGACCTTGATTTTGATTGCTCCCCCTCGAGTAACAAACTTGAGTTCCTTCTCGTCCGACGAAACGGTCGCCTGGCCGGCGGCGTTCTTCTTCGGAAAATGGAAGATGAGGGCGTTGATTTTCTTACCGTCAGCTCCCTGCACGATTTCCACCCCAGTCGGCGCAATTTTTTCTTTCGACTTCTTTGCAATTAAATAACTCTTGTTCGTAAGGGCGGACTCATCGGCATTCTGAAAGGAGCTCATGTCAGTGCCAACTACGGCTAATTCGTAATCGTCGGCCGCTGGCGGCAGGGACTTGTCCGCATCCGCTTCGGGAATCCGTCCTTGCAATACCTGGCCGCGGATCGAGGCTTCACGGAGAGTTCTGGACGAAACCCAACGGACCGCAAATTTGGCGTGTTCCCTCTCCTCCTCGTCTTTATCTTTCTCCCGGCCGTGATGTTTCTCTTCTGCTTCGTCCTCGTCCTCATCATCTTCTTGGTGGGCACCGCTGACTTTAGGAGCGCCCTCGGGTGCTTCCAGCTCCTCATGTTTCTTGTTTTGACGTTCAGCCTCGACTAATTTTGACCATGGAGAATCGTTCAGAATCTGTCGTACGTCTTTCGCATCCCACTGCTTATAGGGCTTTTTCCACGGGTCATCCGCCCAGACGTTGACTGCGACTAATAGAGTAGCCGCAACTAGCAACCTGCGCGTCATTTTTGCCCACTCCGTCTTTGTGTTTGCCAGAAACGCTCTCCTCAGAATCACCGGGGTTGCGTTTGCCAAAAGACATTCGCTTGCTCCTATCGAGCAGGCGCACGACAACTAAAACCTCAGGCGCAGCATGAACTCTATCTGCCTCGGCAGGCCCGTACCTGTGTTGGCCGAGCTCAGGCTGTCATTATTATTGTTAAAGTTAACCGTCGTGTTTATTACGCCAAACCCCGTAAACGTCGGCAGCGACGGCGTCGGGGGGCCATCCAGAATATCCAAATCACTGGGGTCGCCGAGTTGCGTCCGGTTGAAAACGTTGAATGCTTCTACGCGGAACTCCAGATCCACTTTTTCCGTGAGCTTCGTACTCTTCGTGAGTGCTGTGTCCACCTGCCACATTTGGGGAGCCCGGATGATACCGCGGGGAGAATCTCCGAAATGCAATATAAACCCGGTGGTGGGATCCGTCGGGGGCATCACAAAGGCGTTCCAGTTTATCCAGTTATTGCGGTTTTGCCCCGGCGGTATGACTGGAACCCCCGGCACCATGTCAGGTCTCTGATCGGCATTAGCGTTGCCATCAGGAAGCTGTGTGCTGTCCAGGCCTATGAGCGGGGTTAGCGGGTGCCCGGTATGCCACAGGCCGAGACCGCTCAGACTCCAGCCCTCCAAAAATTTGCCGAGCAGCCCGCCATGGTTCCAATAACTACGCCCCGGGCCGATGGGAAGGTCATATACAGTAGCTGTTGTGAAGTTGTGGCGTACATCAAACACACTGGGGCCCCTGTCGCAGCGGACGCAGGCTGCGTTTTCAGGGGCATTCGCTTCTCCCCCGCCCACCGACCCGTCGTTAATCGAGTGAGACAGCATATACTGGGTATCCAACAACCAGCCATGGGTCATTTTCCGGCTGAGAGAAAACTGAACTGCCTGGAAGCTGCTCGTTCCCTCGTCTCTCTTTATGTCGATTTGACCGAAATTTGTGAATTGCCTTACGCAGACACCGGCGTTTATGGTTTGGGGTTCCTCACACAGGTTTGTGTAATTACGCGCGAAGAGCCGCGTGCCATGAGTACCCATATATGACGTTTGGAAGACAAAGCTCCCCGGCAATGCTTGTTGGACCGATAAACCCCATTGCTCGACGTATAAGTCACGCCGGTGGCGCGCTAGCGCGCGTGGAGACGCCGAGGGCCCGATGCCGGGGCAGTCCGCAGGATTCACAGGATACGCCAGCCCGTTACCCAGAGTGCAGTCTGTAGACGAGATTTCGGTCCTGGAAGTATCGCTTTCGAGCGAGGCGTTGAGGTCATCGTTTTGTCCCGCCCCGTGGTAGATTCCAAATCCCGTCCGAATGACTGTCTTGTCATGCAACGCCGAGGGCGCCCACGCGATGCCGACTCGCGGGTCAAAGTTGCGGTAATTTGGGAAGTAGGGCGGCGATCCCTTGGGGCAAAGCCCGGCCACAGGCGTGGTTGTGCCAGGTATAAATCCGCCGGTACACGTCGGGTCGAAAATGGTCATGTGGCCATGAGCTTCCGAAATCACTGAATAATATTCCCATCGAATGCCCAGATTCAGGGTCAAGCTGGGACTGAGCTTCCATTCATCCTGGAAATAAGGAAGAACGTAAGTATGCCGTAGGCCATGCGGGTACCACGGGGGCCTAACGTCAGCGCTATTTAGGTTGTCATTGATAAGCGAGTTGTTATCCGTGAAGGCCAACCGGTCATCTTCGGTGATCCCCTGATTCAGCCGAATCCGTCGAACCTCAATACCCGTCTTAAAAGTGTGGCGGCCATGCGAAATCGCCAGATTGTCGATGTATCCAAAAGTCGTGCCGATTTCGTGATCTGTAGCGCTGTTGTTGAGTGCTTCGAAAGCGTCGGTATCTATTTCGGTTGGAAAAACGGTAGCCTGGGGATTGTGATAGGGAACACGGTTGATGCCAAATCTCGCATCATTGAAGACATGAAGCGAAAAGGTATGCTGCCATGCGAGTACGTAATTGGCTGGATGGGTAATGATCTGCTGCGTATCCAGCAAATTACCAAGAGGGGCAGCGGTGAATGAGATATCCCGGCCAGCGCGAGCATATATAGTGTTTTGTTCATTGAACCTGTGATCCAAACGGAACAACCAGCTGTCTTCGTTCAGCCTGACCGCGCCCGGGTGGACGAAATTATCGTTGCACGGGTCGCTCGTCGGATCAATACAGGTACCACTGCCATCCCCCACCGGGAAGGCGGTAACAATGGGCGCCATCTGTGGGGATTGGCTAAGGATGGCATTGCGCAAGGGCACACTGGGAACGGCAGCGATTAAGGTGCGAGTTTGAGCCTGCCGCAGCCCTTCGTAGGTCAAAAAGAAGAAGGTCTTGTCCTTTGCAATTGGCCCGCCCAAACTCAATCCATACTGATTGAGATGGAAAGGGGGCCGGACAAACTGGTTCGTGACAGGGTCGAAATCAAGGAAGGACCGAGCATCCAGCACATTGTTTCGGAAATACTCGAAGAGGCTGCCATGCCAATCATTTGTGCCTGTCTTCGAGACCAAATCTACCTGTCCCCCAGCGCCGGCGCCGTGCTCGGCCGTGTATAGCATGGAACTGACCCGGTACTCGGCAACAGCTTCCTCGGAAATCTGCAATCGAGTTGTTGACTTGGTTGCTTGCTCCTGGATGCCAGTGGCGTCTATACCGTCCATGGTGTAGTTGTTGTCGTCGCGCCCACGACCCGCAAATCGAATAGTTCTCTGATCACCCCCGCCGTCATCAATGGCTCCGGGAGCGAGGAGCAGCAGAGTCGCCCAGTTCCGGCCATTCACCGGAACGGATTGGATCTCCTGACCCTTAATCACGCTAGACATTTCTGGCGAGCTTTCTTGAAGCGATGTGGGTGTCACTTCTACCACAATCTTTTCCATTGCGGTGGACACTCTCATTTGCGCATTGAGTGTCCGGGTCTCTCCCACCAGCAGCGTGACGTCCTTATACTCGATAGTCGCGAAGCCTTTTCGCGCTACCCTGACCGTGTAAGAGCCCACCCCCAACCCGGAAATACGGTACTCGCCACTGGAGTTCGTCTCAGTTTTGTCCTCGAAACCGGTAGTCTGGGCGACTGCGGTGACCTCTGCGCCCACAATGACCGCCCCGCTCGGGTCCTTAACGGTACCTATCAGGGTAGCCCGGTCGATCTGGGCCTGGAGAGATACAACGCTCAAGACTGCTAAAAAGGCTCCCAAGACTGGGATCACGAGACAGTCGTCACGCACACGCATCATATCTCCTCCTTGCAACCACCAAAAGCTGCCTCGCGGGGTTATCTTTCAGTTAAACCTTGCTCGTCCCCCTCCGGACGATGGCGAACGACTTGCGCCGATGCCAGAACTGAACGCCACACCCAATCCAATCGCTCTAACCGCTTATAAGTCCCGTCTTGTATATCCAATCCCCCGCAATTGTCAAGCACTATTTTTTCCGGGAAAGAGTTTAAGCGACATCCGAGTGCCGTTTCATAAACGCTTAGACATGGAGTGGTATGGGTCGCGCGCCTCCCGCTGTGTTCTTCCCACGATCTTTTTCAGTCACTGCGGCATTTTGGCAGCATGGTACCGCTTGTTACTCTATTTCGACTGGCCTATTCTCCCGAAAGGATCTGGTTGCGGCCACGCTTATCCGTAGCGCAGCGACGGCATCCGTTCCGGTAATGGAGGGTTCCTCATCCTTCAGCACCTTGTCCACGAAATCTTGGATCTGAGCAAGATAGGCGTTCTCGAATCGTTCCATGAAGTGTGGCACGACATCGTGCGTGATCCCTTGCTTGGTCATGACCAAGATCGGTGTGTGCCGAAAATAGCCGATCTGCAAGGAGCCTTGTGTTCCCCAGATTTCCGTGCGAACGTCGTAGCCGAAGACAGCATTTCGGCTCAAATGTACAACGCCCAGCGATCCATTCTCGAAGACCATGTTGATGATGGCATTATCGATATCGCCGACGGATTTCATTTCGGGATAAGCTAGGGCAGCGCCGATCGCACAGACGCTCCTGACATTCCCCACAAACATTCGCGCCAAATCAAAATCATGGATACCCATGTCGGCAATTAACCCGCCGCTGACCTTCGGATCACAATATTCGAGCGGCGGGCGAAAAGGATCCCGTGAAGTGAATGTGAGGAGCACGGGGGTGCCAATAGTTCCCGCATCGACTTTCTTTTTTGCTTCCACGTATCCCGCATCAAAACGCCGCTGAAATCCCATCTGAAAGAACACGCCCTTGTGTTCCACCACGTCGAGCATTTGCCCAGCTTCCTCAAGCGACAGCGAGATTGGCTTTTCACAAAAGATTGCCTTCCCGCTCTTTGCTGAATCGATGACTACCTCTCTGTGCGTGCTTGTGGGGGTAATGACGGCCACTGCATCAATATTTTTGTCGTTTATCAAATCATGATGACTCTCGTACCATTTCGGAACGCCGTACTGTGTCGCAAACAACTTCGCGACATCCGTGTGCGTGTCGGCCACTGCTATCAGTTGCGCATTCGGTACGTGACGGGCCAAATCCGCGGCATAAACGCGGCCGAGTCGACCCAAACCAATGACCCCGACATTCAGCCGCGCTTTCATCTCGCCAAAACTCCCGTCACGAAATTTCACTCAGCTTGACGGGGCGATTTTCCTTTACCGATTTCGCGGCCGCAAGCCCGATCGCCACGGACATGAGGCCGTCTTTTCCGGCTACTGGGACCGGCCTATTGTTCTGAACCGAGTCCACAAATGCCTGCATCTCGTTTAAGTAGGACTCTGCGTACCGTTCCAAGAAAAAGTTCAATGGCGGAGAGGAGTGCGCCCCCTTTCGGTCAAGATAGATGTGATTATCCGGCGTCTTGTTTTTGACGGATACCATGCCCTCGGAACCGAACACCTCAACCCGCTGATCATACCCATAGACAGCTCTCCGGCTGTTGTCTATGGTTCCCAGCGCCCCGTTCTGAAACAACAGTGTGGTCACGGCCGTGTCCCAATCGCCCAGTTTCCGGAACACCGGATCGACTAGGACATTTGCTTTGGCATACACTTCGCTGACGTCGCTGGCCATTAGGTATCTGGCCATGTCAAAGTCGTGAATGCTCATGTCTAGAAACAGTCCACCGGACGTGCGGAGATAGTTTTCGGGTGGCGGAGACGGATCGCGGCTAGTAATCCTCAAAACATGTGGTTCTCCGATTTTTCCTGAGTTCACCATTTCGCGTACTTTGGAAAAATTGGGATCAAACCGGCGGTTGAACCCCACCATCAACTGGACGCCGCGCTTTTCTACTTCTTCATTGATCCGCTTAATCTTGTCGACGGACAAATCAATGGGTTTCTCGCAAAAAATGTGTTTGCCCGCTGCAGCTGCATCCAGGATTATTTGGTAATGCGTGTTCGTGGGTGTGCAAATGACAACAGCATCGATATCAGGAAGGTTCAGTACATTCCTGTAATCCGAAACCGTCTTCGGTACACCGGACCTCGTTGCCACGGCGGTCAATTCGTCCGGAAAGACATCGGCTAGAATTGCCACTTCCGCTCCTGAAATTCGAGCCACCAAATTTGCAGTGTGGATTTTTCCGATTCTTCCCACGCCCAACACGCCAAATCGAAGTTTGTGGCGGTTCATGCTTTTGGGTTCCTCTCTACTTTCGAAAGGCGTCTTAACGCTGGTTCACCGGCCCCGGAGGCAAAACGCGGCGATCTTAGTTCGCAGAACGCAGCTTGCGTTCTAGAACTTTCTTGACCAGCTTTTGGGCCAGCGTTCCACAACAACTTTCTTATCGGTGTAGAACTCAATGGCATCCCGTCCCTGGGCATGGAGTGAGCCGAAAAAGCTGTCCTTCCACCCGCTGAAAGGGAAATAGGCCATGGGAGCGGCGACGCCAATGTTGATGCCGACGTTGCCCGCCGGCACTTCGCTCTTGAACTTGCGAGCCGATGCCCCGCTAGTGGTGAAGATGGAGGCCTGATTCCCGTAACGGCTGTTCGAGACCAGAGCAAGGGCTTCCTCTACATTGCTGGCGTGCACGGTGCTGAGTACGGGCCCGAAAATCTCGGTGTCGATCAGGTCGCTCTTTGGAGACAATCCATCCAGGACCGTCGGCTTCAAGAAGTTGCCGTCTTCGCACGAAGGAATCTTTGCGCCCCGTCCATCCACCACCACCCTCGCTCCGTCGTTGATACCCTTGGCGATGAGTTGTTCGATTCGTTCCTTGCTTGACGGAGTGATAACCGGCCCCATCTGAACCCCTTGCTCCAGGCCGAAGCCAACACGCCAGTCACTGGCAAGACCGCCGATGGTCTCTTGAAAAGATTTTCGAGCCTCACCAACAGTCACCACGACCGAGATCGCCAAACAGCGCTGCCCGGCACAGCCGAACGCTCCATCCGCGATGATCTGCGATGTGCTATCCATGTCTGCATCAGGAAGCACCACCGCGTGGTTCTTTGCCCCGCCCTGACATTGCACTCGCTTGCCGGCCGCCGCCGAACGGGCGTAGATGTAACGCGCGACCGGGGTGGATCCGACAAAGCTGACAGCGCGAATGACGGGATGATCCAGAATAGCGTCCACAGTCGGCTTGCTGCCGTTTACGAGGTTGACCACGCCCGGCGGAATGCCTGCCTCATCGATGAGCTCGACAATTCGTTGTAGTGAAAGCGGGACTTTCTCCGACGGCTTCATGATTACCGTGTTGCCGCACGCGATCGCATAGGGCAGAAACCAAAGCGGAATCATGGATGGAAAGTTGAACGGAGTAATAATGGCAATCACCCCCACGGGCTGTCGGACCATTGTTTCGTCGATACCGGGAGCGATGTCTTCGAGGTTGTAGCCTTGCATCAGGACCGGAGTTCCACAAGCGACTTCCACGTTCTCGATGCCCCGCCGCAGTTCACCCTTTGATTCCGTCAGCGTCTTTCCGTTCTCGATCGTGGTGATCCGCGCAATCTCCTCGAAATACTCCTCGAGTAATTGTTTCAATCGAAACAGGTATTGGACGCGCTCACCGACCGGTGTCTTTCGCCAAGTCGGAAATGCTGCCGAAGCTGACTTTACTGCCTCCTCAACTCCGGCTACGCCACTCTGTGGCGTTCGCGCAATGACTTCTCTTGTTGCTGGGTTGGTGACTTCCATGGAATGACCTGAGGCCGGCATGTTCCAGCTCCCGCCGATGTAGTTTCGCACCTCGGTCATCATGCGATCACCTCCTGTGGCTTGTTATAAAGATCCGCTCGTTAGCAATCGCCTTTTCATATGCCTCGCGCACTTTGCGGACAGCGGACATCTCGGAGACCTCAGAGACGGGGACATCCCACCAGGACTCGTAACCGAGCACTCGAGCCTCTTTGTCGGTTTCAATTACGATTACGCTGGTACGCGGAACCGTCTTGACCTCTTTCAGCGCTGCTTCGAGCTCCTGGTAGGTGGTAGCGCGAACTGTATGCGCGCCCATGGCCCGAGTAATGGCGGCGAAATCCACTAACATAGGATCGCCATCGAGCTGGCTGGTCTCCGCGCGGCGGTGCCGGTAATTGGTTCCGAACCCTTGTGAGCCGAGGGACTGTGATAATCCGCCAATGCTGCTGTAGCCGTGATTATCGACGAGGATGATGGTGAGCTTGTAACCTTCCTGGATCGAAGTGACGAGCTCCGACGACATCATCAGGAATGAGCCGTCGCCAACCATTATATAAACCTCGCGCGAAGGGTCAGCCATCTTGACGCCCAGTCCACCCGCGATCTCGTAACCCATGCAGGAGTAGCCGTATTCGACGTGATAGCCGCCCGGTCTCCCGGTCTGCCAAAGCTTGTGGAGATCTCCAGGTAAGCTGCCCGCTGCGCATACCACGACGTCCTGGGGCCGCGATGCGTCGAGCACTGCCCCGATCACTTCTCCTTGACTAATCGGTGGTCCGTGGCGAGACGAGAATATGCGTTTGCTTTCTTCTTCCCACAGCTTGCGATAATTGCCGACCGTCATCGAGCGCTCGCTGTTGATCCTGTACGATTGAAGAGCTGTAGTCAGTTCTTCCAGCGCAACACGCGCATCGGCAACTAGCGGCAATCCGCAGTGCTTGAAGGCGTCGATCTCGGCAACGTTGATGTTGACGAACTTGGCTTCCGGATGCTGAAACGCAGTTTTCGACGCCGTGGTGAAGTCGCTATAACGTGTGCCAATGCCGATAACCAGGTCGGCCTCGCGGGCAGCGATATTGGCGCCCGGCGTTCCAGTGACGCCAATGGCGCCGAGGTTTTGTGCATGATCGAAGGGCAGCGATCCTTTGCCTGCTTGCGTCTCGCCAACCGGAATGCCGGTTTGTTCGACGAAACTTGCCAACGCCTCAGCAGCTCCGCTGTAAATGACACCGCCGCCAGCGATGAGAATCGGCCGCCGCGCCGCGCGAATCCACTCAACAGCACGTTGCAGAATCCCACGCTCCGGAGGCGTTCGCGGGATATGCCAGACTCTCTTTTCGAACAGATCCGCAGGGTAATCCCAGGCTTCAGCCTGAACGTCTTGCGGCAGCGCCAGAGTAACAGCTCCGGTCTGTACCGGAGAAGTGAGCACACGCATCGCTTCCATCACCGAAAACACCAGTTGCTCAGGGCGGTTGATCCGGTCCCAAAAGCGCGAAACCGGACGAAATACATCGTTCACCGATGCGTCCTGAGTAAACTCGGTTTCGAGTTGCTGGAGCACCGGCGCCACATTACGGCGAGCGAAAATATCACCCGGCAGCAGCAGTACCGGCAGCCGGTTAATGGTCGCGGTGGCCGCGCCTGTCACCATGTTGGTTGCCCCTGGCCCGATGGAGGAGACACAAGCAAATGTGCGCAGACGGTTACTAGCCTTCGCAAATCCCGTGGCGATATGCACTGCTCCCTGCTCATTGCGGCAAAGGTAGTAAGGAAAATCCGGATTTTGTTGCAGCGCCTGCCCCACCCCGGCTATGCAGCCATGGCCAAAAATCCCCCAAGCCCCCGCAAAGAAGCGTGTCTCCTGTCCGTCGCGTTCGATGAACTGATGCTTAAGAAACAGAACGAGCGCTTGTGCCATCGTCAGTCGCCGTGTCTTCATGGGCCTCCTCTCTCCATCGATCTTTCGGAAATAGTGCGGTAGCGAGTCCGCTCCAGCCTTCTACACACTTGTTGCCTCGAGAGCTTGGTCAACGGTCCAGGCCTTGTGCACGATTCCACCGACCGCTTCCGCAACTGTGAGAGGGTCGGCTTCACCGGGATACAACACGTTCCGACCGACCAATGCACCGCGGACGTTTGACCCAGCAGCCATTGCCGCTGCGATCTGCCTTAGGAACTGAAGCGGGTCACCTGCTGACTCGCCGCCGAGGATTAGAATCGGCAGCGAGGTAGCGCCGGCTACAACCTCGTAGCCCTCGCAGTACGGGAGCTTCAGCCAGAGATAACGGCTGCTATCGCCCAATGCGGAGGCGATGGACACGGCTGAAGCCAGAGTTTCCCTGGATTTTTGAACCTGAAATCCCGTTGCGCTTTTCACTACGGGCAGTGGCTCCAGGAAAGTTGGCAGCGAGAGTGCGTTGGCTTGAGTAATGGCTTGAGCACTGGCAACCATCGTTTTGAGCGAGCTGGCGTCGTCCAAGCAGATTCGCAGGAGGATTTTCGCTCCGTCGAGCCTCCAGTCGACACAGGTTTGCGGCGACGGGCCGGTCATTGGATCGTCCATTTCCCAGTTGCTCCCCACAAGCCCGCCCCGATTCAGGCTGCCGATGAGGAGTTTGTCATCGAGCATCGACGGTTCACCTCGTTCCCGCAGTACGGCGTCAATAATGAACAGATCCTCAAGCACATCCATGGTCGCCATGACCCCGTCGATCATGTCGCTCGAGAGGACTCGCAGGACGCGACCAAGATAGTCGCGCCGGTCGGCCATGCGGATTGGGTCTTTGCTCACCGAAAGTACTCCGCGGGCGGGATGATCTGCGGCGATTACGTTGAGCTTGGATCGAGGGGCCAGCTTCGGCCTGCGAACGCGGCGCTGGGCCTCGCGGAGGGAACGGTCGGGATCAGAAACACGGATCTCAGTGATTCGCTCGTAAAGAGCGAGAGGTAAGATCTCTGCCGTCTGGAAATGATTCATCAGAGTCCGCCTCGTTCCGCAGCAAAAGCCAGCGCCTCATGCTCGTATGGCATAAAGTTTGCACAGCCGTGCCTAGTCACAACAATCGCGCCGCAAACATTCCCCATTCGTGCCGCCTTTCTCCAATCCCATTGTTGCAGGTAGCCATACAAGACCCCGCTAGCAAACGCATCGCCTGCACCGAGCGTGTTGTAGATTTCGACGCGGAATGGCGCCGCCGATACGATCTCTCCCCCGCGCGCATATACGACGGCTCCTTCTTCGCCTTTCGTAATAACCAGGGCTTCGGGTCCTCGTTCCAGCAGTGCCCGCACTGCCACCTCCATGTCGCCAGCCACGCGAGCGTCCGAGATCTGCGAATGCTCGACTGACACAGAGAAGGAATCACTCAGCATTGCGGCTTTCGCTTCATTGTCGGTGCCGACAGCGATGTCCACGAGGTGGAGGATCGAACGGGTAACCACGCCAAAGGCTCGAGAGTCGTGCCACTGGTCCGGCCGGAAGTCGATGATGAGGCAAACCTTCACTCCGTGCTTTCTCGCTTCTTCCGCAGCATAAAAGCTTGCGCTCCGGCTAGGCTCGCGACTCAAAGCTGTGCCACTGATGACTAATATCTTGGTCCGCGTGACCGGGGCCTTCGACATATCGTCGATCGTCAGCTCAATGTCCGCGCAATTGTCGCGATAGTAAACCAGAGGAAACCGATTGGGGGGTCGTAAATTGATTGGGTCATTGGCTCACCAACGGCACACGCGGGCCCTTCTCTTCCACCGGTCGCGCACCAGGCGCAATCCGTAGGCGGATTCCATCGAGACCTTCGGAACCAATCAGCCGCTCGCTGGCACGGTGCAACACCAATTCCTCCACATGAATCCGGTGCATTGTGAACGCGGATTGGTTGCGCCAACGACCGCGCTCGCGATCCTTAGTCTTAAAGTGCGGCCACATCGCGAAGATACTGACGACTGCGGGCGGCGCTTTCCATGGGCACCACGCCTGGCTTTGTCGGATCCACATCCTGTTCGAAGACTGCCCATCCCTCATAGCCGCGGGCTTGTAAGACCCGAATGACGCCAAGCACGTCTACTGTGCCGGTACCTAGCTCACAGAAAACTCCCTGGCCGACCGCGTCCAAAAATCCGATTCCCTCCTTACGAACGCGATTAAGAACATCCCCTCGGACGTCTTTCAAGTGAAGGTGCCAGATGCGGGCCGCGTGTTGTCGGGCCGCCTCGACGGGGTCGCCACCTCCGTAGAAATAATGTCCCGTGTCTAGGCAAAGACCGAGCAGAGAAGGGTCGGTGCTCGAGAGCAGACGATCTATCTCTCTGGGTGTCTCGACGTAGGTTCCTGCGTGGTGGTGGAAAACGGCCCGCACGCCTAACGCGTTCACTTTGCCTGCGATCTCTTCCAATAACTTGGCTGCCACAGCCCACTGTTGGTCACTAAGTCCATCCCGTTCTTCGACCACGCGGCCAGCGATGGCCATGCGGCGCTCGTACATGGCATCTGCCAGTACCACGACTGGGGCCCCACAATCCGCCAGGAGGCGCGCAGTCGTAACCACCGATTCGATTCCTGCTGGGTGAAGTTCGGGTTGCGCCAATGCGAACGGAACAAATGCACCGATTAAACGCATCTTCCGGCGAGACAGCTCGGCCGTGAGATGTCTCGGATCCGTAGGAAAGAAGCCCCACGGGCCCAACTCCGTGCCGTTGTATCCAGCTGAAACCATCTCGTCCAGAACGGAGTCGAACGTCCGGGTGCGTCCCCATTTCGTTTCCACTTCCATAATTCCCCAACTCACGGGGGCGGTTCCAATTAGAACGGGCATTTATCTTCGCTTTGCTTAGCCGGTTTTCGAAACCAATACTGTGTTAGTTGAACCTGGTTATTCGCCAAAGAGCGATGCCGCCCGCTGCCAGGACCAGCAGCATTGCTGCAGTAAGGCCAACTAGCCAGCCCCACTGGATCTCCATCTGAGGCACCGAGGCGATCACACCGAAGCCGACAAAAATACACGTGGCCCCGCCAATGAGCAGCCAATCCAGCCAAGTTCGGCGAGCCCGGCTGGCATGCTCGTCTCGGCCCTCCATTCGTGCTACCACATACGCAGGCTCAATGCCGTATAAATCGCTCTCTCGTTGGGCCGCTTTCTTCCAACTCGAATACTCGTCGGCCGTAGCGGAGGAAAAAGCGATCGCCAATGCTCCCGCCGCCATCAACAGCGAACCGCCTGCCACCTGGGCATAGACGTTCAATGTCAAACCCCGGAGCTCGCTGAAAACCATTGTGGCCCAGACTAAGCCCCAAAGCTGGTTCGTATTCGACAAGGGTATTCCACGGCTTATGCCCACGTACTTGGCGGCATAATTTTGAAACAGATCGCCCACGACCCACATGAATCCGCCCAGTAAGGGCCAGAAAAGAATGGTGCTGTTCATCGTAAGTTGATGCCAGAATGGCCACCAGCCTCCGGTGAAGCTGACCGCCAATATAGTCATTGTCGTCATCTCACCAAAAGTAAAGAAAGTGAGAAAGGTAAATGGATTCAAGCCCGTGATGTACGCTTTGCGAAAAGGTATGTATTGAGAACCAAACATCAAGCCCGCACCTAACGCCGAGGCGACTCCGCGGATTGGGTGTTCGGATGCGGAGTGAGAAGTTGAAACAAGGGACAACAGGAGCGCTCCTGCGAACATGACTACTGCCCCGCCCACTACTCCTAGCCATCGCAACCAGCCCGCTCGGTGCAATTCCTTGAAGAGGAGAGTGCCCCAGATGATTGCAATCAGGCTGTTGGCGTTCCATAGGGGAAAAGCAATACTCAAGCCAATGTCCCGAACAGCGAACACGGTCAAGGTATTGCCCACTGCCCAAAGGCAGCCCGCCATCACGCCCCAGGCGATCAGGTGAGGCACATTTCGGATGTCAGCGAAGGTTCCAGAAGTCCCCTGGATGAGGGCTGGTAAGCTCCACCGGGAAAGGAAAGCTCCGAGAACCATCATGAATGAAATCACGAACGGAGACACAGCGACTGCCACTAACTTCGTCGGTGCTTCGGCACCTGCCAGCCAGAGGGCTGCTGCGAAACCACAATATATTCCCAGTAGTTGAAGCGTCCGCTGCCGAGGACGTTCTATCAGGCTTTCGGTGATGATTGAACTCAAGGCGTTGCGCCTCCCATGAGCTTATTGGACCAGATACAAAATCAACGCTCCTCCCAGTAGGGCCGCCAAGGGAACCCAAAAGTGAACGTCGCGAAGCATCGGCCTGAGCCAACCCCGCCGCGGTGCGCTCACTTCGTGATTCTCGGATCTCATGATAATTGCGATTCTCAGACTGAATTCGATAGGCTCAAGAATTACTTCCTCCCCGGCACGCCGCAAGCCAAGCACCACCCATATCCTCTTCCGGCATTGTCCCACCGAGGGTAGCCGGGCCTAAGTTGTAAGCAACTTGTACCCAGATCGCCTACAACCACCTAAGACTCCTCCACCCGGCTTCCGATCCCAAACGTTGGGTCTTAAAACCAGCCATTTTTAAATAGTCGAGAAATCTAACCGCTTAGACCACGACTGTATACACCTTACGGAGAATGGCTGTCAATGGAATTTCCTCCCAACGCATTGGTTTTTCCAGTTCCACCCCGGGCACGGGATAATTGCCTGTCATCATGGAACAATCTCATGCCAATCGTTTACGATTATCGCGGCAAGGTTGCGCCAAACGCGACCGGCGACGCTCAACGGCCCGACCAGGGCTATATAATGCAGGCTGTACTCGATGAACGTTTCTCTTGCTTTCGGCTAGGAGGATGATGGAACCGAGAAGGGTTCGAAAGCGCAAAGCGAACAAGTCGGCAAACATTTACGATGTCGCCAAGCGGGCGGGAGTCTCTGTCTTCACCGTCTCCGCTGTGATCAACAAGACGGGTCAATCTAGTGTGGCACTCCAGCGGCGTGTAGAGGCAGCCATACGCCAATTGAATTACCGGCCTAACCTCTTAGCTCGGAGCCTGGCGAAGCAAAAAACTCACACTCTGGGAATGATAGTTACAGATATCGCGAACCCATTCTTTCCTCTGGTGGTGCGCGGTGCGGAAGACACGGCGCAGAAAGCAGGCTACAGCATTCTCCTGTGCAACAGCGACAACCAACGAGAGAAGGAAGAAACGTATTTAGAATTGCTCATTTCTAAACGGGTGGATGGCATCTTGCTAACCGTCGCCGCCGGACCAATTAACCCCTCAGTTTGCCGGATGCTCACAGACGCAAAAGTCCCAGTCGTGTTGGTCATGCGCACCTCATCCGATTTGGAATATGACGCAGTCCTGACGGATGACCATAGAGGAGCTTTCGAAGTCGTTTCTCACCTGGCGCGAGTAGGCCACCGTCGAATTGCCTTCGTTAGCGGCCCGCTCGAAGTAAGTAACGGCGCAGCGCGTTGGAAGGGATACCGCAAAGCGCTCCGGGCGCACGGTTTGCGCTACGATCCTGAACTAACCGTAGAAGGGGACTATCGAATAGAGTCTGGTTATCGTGCGGGTCTCGTGCTGCTGCCGCGTCGCCCCGATGCAGTTTTTGTGGCGAACTATCTCATGACCGTGGGTCTAATGCAAGCCGCTGACGAAATGGGGATGTCCTGTCCAGAAGACTATGCTTTGGCTAGTTTCGATGATTATCCTTGGCTTCGTTGCTTCCGTCCACGCTTGACGACGATTGAACTACCGAAATATGAGCTTGGAGCACGGAGTACACAAGTGCTGCTGGACCGCATCTCCGGCAAAGAAGGCAAGATCCTGATTCAGCGGCTAGCACCGCAATTGTGTGTCCGAGAATCTTGCGGCTTCATTCGCAATATCCGAAACTCGCATGGACTTGCCACCGTTGATTCAACCAGCAATAAGAATGGCGACGGTCCGGCCTGCCCGGCCCATGTCACCGAGCAGATCTTGGGCGACCCACAGGAACTGTCAAATCTCAACAATCGAAGTAGCTAGACTTTTTGGGCTCCAATGCCCTCTGAGGAAACCCCTGGCAAGAGTCGTTCTGCTTCGGCTATGCGCATTGTGACTGCGGTAACTCGTCCCAATAGGTGTACGCATCGGGCGGTTACGGAAACTGCCGGCCCTAACCCCGCGACTCGTGCGCGGGACCAGGATCAATTGGTTCCCGTCCAGTTCACACCAGTTGTCGTAAGGAGTCGCTCCTGAGCGATCAGGTAGAACCCAATGGAACCTAACCCTCTCTCTTGTTCTAACCCCTCGCTTGCTCCACAACGTGCCGCTCGGGGATGCCGGTATGCTTCAGGACCCACTAATCGGGCCGCTTGTGTGGACACCAATCCGGGTGGACGGTGTGGAAAGAGCTTTCTGTGTTCGAACCGTTGAACCCCTTCAGAACTCGAAGTCCAGCGAGAACTGAATCTGGCGGGCACCGATTCCCTCAGTGGGTTGGCCGAATCCAGGCATCGGCGCCAGGTTTGAGCCAAACACAGGATTGACTTGGGCAACGTTCGCGCGATTGACAAGGTTGAAGAATTCCGCCACTAAGTCCAGGCGCCTTGACTCGCCGAAGGGAAAGTACTTGAGAACGCGGAAGTCCATGGTGACGATTGCTGGTGTCTGCATCGAGTTCCTACCGAAATCGAGCGGCCGTCCCGACAGTGGAAAGGCATGGCTTCGATTCGAGTCAAGTCCAGTTAGGGGATTCACGGGACGACCGCTCTCTGCCGTTAAAATCGGCGCAACTTCAATGTGGCTGAAAGCTTCTGTAACCCACCGGAGATTTTTGTCCGACTTTCCGCCGTCATCCTGTTCGTCGCCGATGGGCAAGTCCCAGAGAGCGTTAAACACAAAACGTTGCTGCTGATGTTGGCGCGAGAGCGCGTTTTCAGCGGGGAGGTTGAATGGGGTCTGGGGCTGCTCGTCGTAGTCGGAGGCATCATCATCGGTTTTCGAGAGTGTGTAGCTCGCCGAGAATTCCAGTTCTTCGTTCATCTTGCGGCTGAGGGTCAGGGAAGCCCCGTTGTAGGTTGAACGGGAAGAGTTTTGCAGTTCACAGATGTCGTCAAAGTTCGTGCTGAGCCGTCCCGGTGAAAAGACATCTCTTCCTACCTGCTGTGGCGTCGGTTCAGGAATGCCAAGGCTCGCGGCGTTCGCAGGTGTCAGGACAACCGGAGGCAACAGATTCTTGTTGAGCGTTCGAGGCAGTTTGACACCGCGGACGAACAGATAATCGGCCCGAAGCGTCAGATTCTTCGCAAGCAGATACTCTGCCCCGGCGCTCGCTTGCTGGCTATACGGCGTCGCCACGCGTGGGTCAGGACGAAAGATCGATGGCGCGATTTCGGCTGCCGGAGCAGACAGTGGACCGCCTAGCGTCAGCGCGAAGAGATTTGCTGCTGCACTTCCGTCCGCTACCTGCTCGAATGCCTGGGAACCA
>WNGK01002253.1_pt1 | contig 21985 bp, 18 predicted proteins | sample 5400601 | NCBI WGS metagenome assembly WNGK01 (sample SAMN13153376, study PRJNA577476) | soil metagenome | isolation source: 60 cm soil or saprolite under Garry oak tree replicate 1 | place: USA:California | collected 2016-06-15
ACCGTCGCCGCCTAGCCGGGTATTTTCATGGCAGAGTCACAGAGCCACCGAGAAGACCGATCTTTTTTAGTTCTCTGTGGCTCAGTGTCCCGGTGGTGAAAAAGGTGCGCGGGTGCCCCGTCCATCCCCGTTATTTGGGGAGGGTGGGGATTTTGATTTTCCCCAGGCGGCGCTGCTTTGAACGCGTCGAAACTCAGGAGCTTCAGCCAAAATGGCTGTGAAATGCGACGCCCGGGGACCTTCGCGCCAAGAAACTTATTGCCCGCCTTCTGCCGCGAGCAAGAACAACTGCGACCGTCTGCGGAGGTCGCGAATCCTAATTATGCAGCGCGACCTGACAACGCGAACTGCCCATCCGGAGGACACACATGAAGCTCAACCACCTGAACCTGACCGTCTCCAATGTTCCGGAGACGCATCGTTTTCTGCAAAAGCATTTTGGTCTGAAAAGTCTGGGAGGGGAACCGAGGGAGGCGATGGGTTTCCTTACCGACGACAATGGGATGGTGCTGGCGCTGTTTCGCGGGAAAGATGGCAAGGTGAGTTATCCGCCGGGTTTTCACATCGGGCTCGTGCAGGAGAGCGAGGCGCAGGTTGATCAGATCAACCAACGTCTGCGCGAGGATGGGGTCGAGGTCCCGAAACCCGCCCGCCTGCACGGCTCATGGACGTTTTACTTCCAGGCGCCGGGAGGATTCACGATCGAAGTTTTGTGCTAGTGCGCATCCCAGGTCTCGCACCCCTCGACACCTGGAGCGGGGCCACCCACGTCTCGAATATCAGGAGACGGCGGCGCCCCGCCTTGTCTTATCGAAGACCGATGATCCTGGCACTTCCGCTGTCAAGACCACGCGTTATCGAGAAGTTGATGAATGTTCTCCGGAGAACGGCTCTCCGCCGAGAAATCCGGCGCCTCGAAGATCTGGCGGAGCTCAGTCTCACCATCCCCGGCCACTTTGAGGAAGTTCTTAACCTGTTCGATAGCCTCTTCTTTCGAGTTCGCCCGGATTAGCGCGAAACCGGCAACCAACTCTTTCGACTCCGTGAAAGGACCGTCGGTGACGGTGTACTTTCCTCCGGAGAGGCGGACACGCGCACCCTTCGCGCTAGGCAGGCAGCCCTCGGTGGCGAGCAGTGTACCGGATTTCACCTGCTCCTCAATCAGCTTCCCCATATCCGCCATTTCCTGCTGGGTTAAGAAATCGACACGCGGACTAATTTCGTTTGCGCATCCACCACGCTGCCCGGTCATGAGGCCTTCTGCTTTCCAATCTCCTCGCGAATGCGCTCTTCTTGTTTTCTGAGCTCAGGGGTGAGCTCGGCGCCGAAGTCCTCCGCTTCGAACACCTGGCGAATCTCGATCTCGGTCCCTCCGCCGAATGGGGCACGCTTCAGCCATTCAACGGCTTCGTCCATCGACCTCACCTGCCACAGCCAAAAGCCGGCAATCAGCTCCTTGGTCTCGGCGAATGGCCCGTCGGTCACAGTCGGCTTCGGGCCAGAGAATTTGACGCGCTTGCCTTTGGAACTGGCCTGCAGACCCTCGGCCGCCAGCATCACGCCGGCCTTCACCAGTTCCTCGTTGTACTTGCCCATTTTGGTGAGGATTTCTTTGTCTGGGAGAACGCCTGCCTCTGAGTCGTTGTTGGCTTTGACTATCACCATTACTCGCATTGTCATCACTCCTTAATTAGTGTTGGTTGAGAGCTGGCCGCCCGGACCGTCTCACTGGGCGATTCTAGCCTCTAATTGGACGTCGAACGAGCGGCGGCGAAATCGACACACTTGGCATTATTTTTGTGGCCAGCAATTTCCCTTGAGCGAATCCACCGTAGGTGATAATATCCCGCAAATTTCGCGTGGAGGCTCCATGGTCACCGTCCTACGCCCGCTTTCCACCAGTGAACTCCTGGACCGCACTTTTCACCTGTATCGCAACAATTTCCTGGTGTTTGTGGGAATCACTGCCATTCCGCAACTCGCAGTTCTTGCTCTACAACTCGCCTCGGCGGCCATGCTGTTCTCGGGGTCCGCGGCCGGTTTCGGTTTAGGAACTGTCATTGCAGGACTGGCTAGCTTCATTGCCGTCGAGATCTCGCACGCCGCGACCATAATGGCTGTATCTAATCTTCACCTGGACAGGCCGGCCAGTATAGGTTCGGCCTATTCTTTGGCAAAGAGCAGCATCGGCCGGGTAATCGGAATTTCGCTTGGCATTGGAATCGGAGTGGCCATTGGCCTAGTTCTTCTTGTCATTCCAGGTGTGTATCTTGCGCTGGCTTGGTCATTGGCCATACCCGTAACCGTTCTGGAAGGCGGCGGACTGAATGTCAGCACGACTCGCAGCAAGATGTTGACCAAAGGAAGCCGCGGCAGAATCTTCGTGATATATCTTCTGCTCGTTATTCTTATATGGATCGTCCAGATGTGCGTTCTCTTTGTTTTGGGCTTATTGCTCGGAACTCTCGGGGTTCGCGGCACTTTGGCCACCCAGGCCGCCGGTCAGGCTATCAGTGCGATTGGCAGTTTCGTCGGGACCAGTCTGGTGGGACCTCTGGTTACAATCGCCTTGACCCTAATCTATTACGACCAGCGCGTGCGGAAAGAGGGTTTTGACCTGCAACTGATGATGGCGACTTTGCAACCAGGGCAGCAGGGCGCAGCAACGGCCGTCTAACCGCGTTTGCTTATTTAGCGTGACGTACTTGCTGCGAGGAGATATTGATGGTCACTGTGCTGCGTCCGCTTTCGACCAGTGAATTGCTGGACCGGACGTTCCATCTGTATCGAAACAACTTCCTGCTTTTTGTGGGTATAACAGCGATACCGCAACTGGCGGTTCTGGCTCTGCGGCTGGGTGATACGGGACATATATTCTCCCCCTCTTTCATTGGCAATATTGCGACCACGCTAGTTCTAGCTCTCGCCAGTTTCGTTGCCATTGAAATCTCTCATGCTGCGACGGTGATGGCGGTCTCGAACCTCCACTTGGACCGGCAGACAAGCATCGGGTCGGCATATACGTCGGCGAAAAGTAGCCTGCCTCGCGTTGTTGGGATCTCGCTCGCCGCGGTTGTGATTCCAATTCTGATCGCTGTTCCGATCGGAATAATTTTGGCGCTCATTCTCTCTGCGGTCGGTGCTGGGAGCTTTGCCGTTGGAAACGTCGCGGTAATTCGCCTCACCGGTGGAACCATGGCGCTGGCTGTACTCGCGCTGGCGCTCCGTTGGTGGCTGGCTTGGTCTTTAATTGTTCCAGTAACGGTTTTGGAAGGCGGTGGTTTGCGTAGCAGCATGCGCCGCAGCAAGAACTTAACTCTGGGCAGCCGCAGGCGAATCTTCCTGGTTTATCTATTGATAGTTGTGCTTAGCTGGGTTGTAGGCACGATTTTCCAACTTACCGCCGGAATGCGAGCTTTCAGAAACCCCGACATCGGAGGACTTGCGCAGATACTTCAGGCCGTAGGCGGTTTCATTAGCACGAGTTTACTGGGTCCGCTTCTGACCATTGCATTCACCTTGATTTACTATGATCAGCGCGTGCGGAAGGAAGGCTTTGACCTACAGCTAATGATGTCCGCACTGGAGCCGGCGACGGAAACTGCCATTGCGTCCACCGCCTAATGCGACCTGTCCGATTTGCTTTCGCGCTGTTGTATTCCATTTTGTTGTCGGTTGCCGCGCCGTCGGCTATTTTCGGTCGCGCTTTTTCGATAGGCGAATATGGCGCCGAACTGAACCGGCTTTCCACTCTAGCCACTCAAGCCCGCGACAGCCCTAGCGCAGCCGATTCTGCGATTGACGAATTGCGCGGTAACTGGAAGATAGAATCCAACGGCCAGGTGTTTGATATCAGTACCGCCTGGATGGTGGACGAGTTTGAGAAGCTGAAACAGAATCGCGACATTGGCGTACGCGATCGGCTGCTCGAACGAATCAACGCGATGAAGACCGACGCGCAATTCTTCCAGCAAACACCGCAAGATTCGTCCAGCATCCACACTGCGCTCGACAGGATTCTGGACCGCAGCGAATTTCATCAAGTCCACGGACCGACATGGCTCGACCGGCTCAAGCTGAAGATCGCTATGTGGGTTTTCCGCTTGCTTTCCCGCCTCTTCGGTTCTTCTGCGGTCCCGGTCGTGGGCAGAGTCTTTGTATGGAGTCTGGTTGGGATTGCCATCCTCGTGCTCGCATTTTTTGTCTATCGCACCATGAAGCAGAACGCACGCATGGAAAACATCGTGCCGGACGTGTTGCCGGTATCCGCAAAGCAGTGGCGAATCTGGCTGGAGGAGGCGCAGGTGGCGGCGTCCAAGGGGCTGTGGCGTGATGCGGTTCACTTGGCCTATTGGGGTGGGATCTCGTTCCTTGAAGAAAACGGCATGTGGCGGCCCGATCAGGCCCGCACACCGCGCGAGTATCTACGCCTGCTGCCCGCCGAGAGCCAGTATCGCACAGCTCTCTCCACATTGACGCGCCAGTTGGAAGTTACCTGGTATGGCAATCAGCCGGCGGGACCGGACACCTTCGCGCAAGCTCTTACTCATCTGGAGGACCTTGGATGCCGCCAAGTCTGAGTGCCGGGGACCGCAAGATTCTGTTCATCGCGGGCGGAGCTTTCCTGATTCTCGTCGTTCTGGGATTTCTTTTCGCACCAACTACCAACACCGAAAGCAATGCGGCAACAACTTATTCCACAGCATCCGAAGGCGCGAAAGCTGCTTTTTTGCTGCTGCAGGAGACTGGATACCATGTCGAGCGCTGGCAGCATTCTCCGACCGCGTTGAGGCCTGACGGGCACACCGTCCTGATTATTGCCGATCCCGCCGTCATCCCGAATCAAAAGCAGAAAGCTGCGCTGGAGCAATTCATTTCCGGCGGAGGGCGACTCATCGCGACCGGGCTCTTTGGCGCGCGGTTCCTGCCCGACGATTCTTCGGAATACAATCCGATGCCGAAGAATCCCTGGAGCGAATTCAAAGCGCTCGCGCCTTCCGCGATCACACGCGCCGCCCCATCAATCACACTGGCTCCGGTGGCGCGTTGGTCGGGAAGTTCCGGCATTGCGCTCTACGGCGATCGCGATCAAACGGTTGTAGTTCGGTACCCGCATGGACAAGGGGACGCGATTTGGTTAGCTTCGGCTACTCCTTTCACCAATGCGGGGATCAAGGAGTCCGGCAATCTTGAATTTCTTCTGGCCGCAATCGGCGACACGCAGCAGACCCGTGTGCTCTTCGATGAATACGTGCACGGCTACGGCGACAGTGAGGCGCCAGAAAAGAGCCATCCGCTGATGATCGCTCTAGTCGCGCAGTCGGCAGTACTTGCCCTGGCGGCTTTGCTTACGTTCTCACGGCGTAGCGGCCCGATTCGGCCCATGCCCGCGGAGTCACGTCTGGCTCCACTGGAATTCGTTGAGACTCTGGGTGGACTTTATCAGCAGGCGCACGCAGCGTCCATTGCCGTGGACGTTTACTATCAGCGCTTTCAATACTGGATTACGCCGCGCCTGGGCATTGGGAAAAATGCAACCCCCGAGGAGCTGGATCGTGCCGTGCGCGACCGCTGGGATCTTCGCGATGATGATTTCCTGCCTACACTGCAGGCAGCCGCCGCGGCACGTTACCGGCCCGACCTCCCACAGAGAGAAGCGCTGGGAACTGTGCAGGCGCTCCATTCTTATGCTGTGACCCTCAAGCTGTTTCCCACCACAAAGGAGAAACACTAAATGCAAGCTGTCCCGCAGTTGCTCGAACATCTGCGCCAGGAATCTCGCAAGGTCATCGTTGGGCAGGAGGAATTTCGTGATCACTGCCTGATTACTCTGCTATGCCGCAGCCACGCCCTGCTCGAAGGTGTCCCCGGAGTCGCCAAGACCCTGCTGGTCAAAACGCTTTCGCGGATTCTCGGACTTGAGTTTCAGCGGGTGCAGTGCACCTCCGACCTGATGCCTGCGGATATTATCGGGACGAATATCCTGAACATGGCAACCAGCAGCTTCAATCTGCATAAGGGGCCGGTGTTCACCGATCTGCTGCTAGTAGATGAAATCAATCGCATGCCGCCGCGCACGCAGGCAGCACTTCTTGAATGCATGGAGGAATATCAGGTCACGATCGACGGCGTTCGTCACCAACTCCCGGCTGAATTCAGCGTCTTTGCTACGCAGAACCCTATCGAGTTCGAAGGCACCTATCCATTGCCTGAAGCCCAGCTTGACCGTTTTCTTTCGAAGATTCGCGTCGGATATCCCACAGCAAACGATGAAGTTCAGATTCTCTCGAATGTTCAGAACGGGTTTGAAGCTCGCGAGATCGACGGCATGGGTCTTATACCTTTGCCAGCCGGTCTGCTGGCGCAAGCGCAACAAGAAGTGAAATCAGTAAAGGTCGAATCCGCGCTCTTCAGCTATGTCGTGCAGATCGCGAGGCGCACGCGCGACTGGCCATCATTGTCGCTGGGAGCGAGCCCGCGCGCAGCTATCAGCCTGATGGTTGTCGCGCGAGCTATCGCTGCCATGGACGCTCGCGACTATGTGATCCCCGATGATGTGAAAGCCGCAGCGCCACCGGTACTGCGTCATCGAGTTGTTCTCAAGCCCGAAGCCGACCTTGAAGGACTCACCGCGGACCTCATCATTGCCGACGTGCTCCGTGCGGTTGAGGTCCCAAAGTGACGGATGTAACCACGCTTGTGCCGCCTGTGAGAACGGCCAAGGCGGAAAGGCGCAAGCGCCTGGCTGGAGCTTTTGGCCCGCGTTTCTTTTTGCTGATTGCGATCGGGCTCGTATGGCTGGGCGCCGCCTTCCATGATCCTCGCTTCTACTATGCGCTTGCCGCATGGGACCTGCTCGTGGTGATCCTCTGGGGAATTGACCTGGCCAGCCTTCCCTCGCCAAAGAGCATTTCCATTACACGCCGCTGGCGTTCGGCCGCGGCGCTCTCGGTTCCGTCCACGATTGAGCTGCTGCTGGAGAACCTGAGCCGCGTCCCCATCTTCGCGACCATAATCGACAATATTCCTCCGGAACTGCGCACTGAAGCGCCCAAGCTTGATCTCAAGTGCCGCGCTCGAAACGAGGCCGTCGCTTCTTATCAAATCATTCCGACGCGGCGCGGCGACATCGAACTAGGCGCTGTTTACGTGCGTTATCAAACTCCCATGCGCCTCGCCGAACGTTGGGCAACTGCGCGAGTGGAGCAGAAGGTTTGCGTATACCCAAATCTCGAAGAAGCCCGCCAGCACTCGATTTACCTGGTGCGCAGCCGGCAAATCGAAATGGAAAAAAGGCACACGCGCATTCGCGGCGCAGGTCGGGAGTTCGAGAGCCTGCGCGAGTATCGCGAAGGGGACGAATTCCGCGATATCTGCTGGACTGCCGCCGCGCGTCGCGGAAAACTGGTCACGCGGCTTTTTCAGATCGAGCGTAGTCAGACCATATGGCTTGTTCTGGATGCCGGCCGCCTGATGCGCGCCCGTGTCTCGGGCCTAAGTAAGCTCGATTTTTCGGTCAACGCCGCTCTCAGCTTGGCAGAGGTGGCGCTTGGGACCGGAGATCGCGTCGGCCTTCTGGCTTATGGACGCCAGGTGCAGAGACGCATGCTGCCATATCGCGGAAGCGCTCATCTGCGACAACTGATCCAGCAACTCGCCTACGTGAAGGAAGAGCCGCTCGAAGGCGATCATCTACAGGCGGTCAGCGCTCTGCTCTCGACACAGAAACGCCGCAGCCTGATCGTCTGGCTCACGGATTTTCCCGAGACGGCCATGACGCCCGAGGTGATAGACGCGGCTTCCGAGGCCGCATCCCGCCATCTTGTGCTTTTTGTCGTAATCGGCCAGCCAGACCTGACTGCGCTCGCTGCTAGCGAACCGGACTCGGTCACTGCGATGTACCGCACTACTGCTGCGCAAGAGACGCTACACCGCCGCGAGGTGATGCTGGCCAAGTTGCGCCAGCGCGGAGCATTGGCGGTTGAGGTCAGCTCAGCCGCGGCGTCAGTCACGGTGGTGAATTCGTACTTGGATGTGAAACAGCGGAATCTGCTTTAAGCAACCGCAGCCAGAGATTCCTTCGACATCACCTGCCATCGCGCACTCATTTAGCTAACTCATTGATAATCAGTAACATCATGGAAATTACCACCGTGGTTCTATTCCCCTTTGGGCGATTGTGGTGCCTCGACCCGCAGCCTATAATTGGGGCACTCTGGTAAGGGTTCTCCGTCAGGTTCCGGGAAGGTAGGAGTAGAGGTGTGTATGTTTTTGCCTCTGCGAAACTGTGTCCCGGTATGCGAAAACGCCTGCAACTCGCCCTGATGGCAACGTCTGTAATCGCGACCTTCCTTTCTCTAACGCCAAACCTGCAGGCGAGCGCGGATGCCCCGATTTCAACCACGACAGACAATGACGGCCACAAGGTGTATGTCAATGATGCTGTGGCGCCTGTGCTGCGGCAGACGTTTCGCGCCCAGCAGAACCGCCTCGTGTTTTGGAGTACGACTGAGCGCCGTTGGAAAGCAGTCCCACACGCCAATGTTCAGGCGGCAAAGTCGGCTGCCGCCGAGGTAGACCAGTACCTGGGAAATTCCTCGGCAGCACAGAACTCTGCATCTCGAATCGGGTTTACACCGCAGGAGATCGATGCCGCGATCGACAAGGCCGCGTCACGCCATAACGTGGACGCTAATCTGGTGCGCGCTCTGGTTAAGGTCGAATCGAACTTCAATCCAAACGCGGTTTCCCGAAAGGGAGCCATGGGGCTGATGCAGCTTATGCCGCAAACTGCTCGCCAGTTGAATCTGCGGAATCCGTTTGATCCAGAAGAGAACGTCGACGCCGGAGTGCGGCACTTGAAAAAGTTGCTCGAGAGCTACGGCGGCGATGTCCGTTTGAGCCTGGCTGCATATAACGCCGGAGCGGGGGCTGTGGCGCGGAGTTCGGGGATTCCGCGATATGCCGAAACACGGAACTACGTGCAGCGCATAACTCAGCTCTATGGCGGCAACCTCGGGAGCAGCTATTTTCCTGGCGCGTCGCGGGAACCGGTAAAAATGCAACGGGATGCAAGGGGAGTGCTTTACATCAGCAACACGGACTAAGGCATCTTAGTTGAGGCTGTTTGCGGGCGTGAGCGAAGCGGGACCCCGCAGCCGAAATGAAACAGGATCTCTGGCAGTAGGACTTACTCTCAGGTCGCGATTTGAAAAGCTTTGGTTCAAGTCCGTGCGTGCGCACAGCCGCTGTGCTTACGTGTCTGTTGTTGCTCCCGGCAAGTTTCGCGCAGGCGCGTATCCATCGCTCGCAAGCCTGGGCCGAAACCCAGTTTGACAAAGCTGAAGCCCAGCGCGAAACCCTGAATGGACACGCCGAACAGGCGCGCACCCGTCGTGAATACGAAGCTGTAATCGCATCCTACCGGCGTATTGTTCTTGAGGCGCCGACTTCCTCCAAGGCCGACGCAAGTGCCTTTGGGGTGGCGGAACTAACCGCCGAAATGGGGCGTCATTTCAAAGATGACCTGACGCTGTATGCCGCCGTTCGCGAGTACAAATATCTTCGAAGGGAATATCCCGGCAGCAAACATCGGATTGAAGCGCTATTGGCAATCGGAGAGATTTATAAGAACGATCTCGGCGACGATGGAGAAGCGCAAGCAGCCTTCGAGGAACTGCTTCACCGTTATCCGAACAGTCACTATGCAGCGGAGGCCCGGGCAGAGCTGGCGACTTCGACTCCATCATCTCCAAGTGAGACCGCACAGAAGCATTCATCAGAACCAACTGCCAGCAGCGTGGTTCCCGACGAAGACCGACGCGCGGCTATTAAGCAATCGCCCTCTGAGCAGCCGTCGACGAGAGAAAATAGCGCCGACAAAGTTGTGCGGGTTACTGCTGTGCAACACTGGTCCACGCCAGACTACACTCGTGTCACAGTCGACCTTGAGCAGGACGTTGAATTTGAATCCCAGCGAATCGATAATCCCGACCGTATCTTTTTCGATCTCAAGAACGCGCGGCTTGCCTCGGGCTTGATAGGAAAAAGTCTTGATGTTGATGACGGCTTGGTTAAGAAAGTCCGGATCGCGCAGTACAAGCCTGGAAGGGCTCGCATTGTAATTGAGACCGAAGACCAGGCCAGCTACAACGCGTCGCTCCTGCTGAATCCGCCGCGGCTCATTATTGACGTGCACAGTGAGAATTCTCAGCCTGAACAATCGGCAGCTGTCGCGGAGAAGAAGCCGTCGAGCATGCCTGCAGATGATGCGACGGCAACAAGAGTGTTGCCGGCATCGCCAGCCGCCGCGAAGCCCTTAGCTGATGCGGTGCCTAAGAAAGTCGTTGTCGAAGCGGACGACAGCGATGCTGATGCTGATTCGCCGAAGTTGAGGAAGAAGCCGGTGAAAGTCTCCGCGCCAGTTCGGGGCTCGAAGAGCCGGGTGGCGTCAGAAAAGAACATGCGTGAGGCGCAGCCCACGTCAGATGGCGACCGCTCGTTGATTCGAGCGCTGGGCCTCAAAATAGGGAAAATTGTCATAGATCCCGGCCACGGCGGGCATGACACTGGAACGATCGGACCGAACGGACTCCTCGAGAAGGACCTCGTACTCGACGTAAGCAAGCGGTTGGGCAAGCTGCTCGAAGTGCGATTGGGTGCTGAGGTTGTCTTCACCCGCCGCGATGACACTTTCATCCCGCTTGAAACTCGCACATCCATTGCTAACCAGGAGCAGGCGGATCTCTTCGTTTCCGTGCATGCTAATTCCAGCCACGATCCTGATGCCCGCGGCGTGGAAACTTATTACCTGAACTTCACCTCGTCTCCTGAGGCGCTTGAAGTTGCGGCGCGAGAGAATGCCGCTTCCGACAAGTCCATCCACGAGCTGCAAGATTTGGTGAAGAAGATCGCCTTAAAAGAGAAGATCGAAGAATCGCGAGAATTTGCCGCTGACGTTCAGCAATCGCTGCACAGTGGTCTTTCCGCGAAGACTACGGGAATCCGCGATCGCGGGGTAAAGAAGGCGCCATTCGTGGTGCTGATCGGCGCCAACATGCCTTCGATTCTGGCGGAAATCTCTTTCATCAGCAATCCGGACGACGAAAAACGGCTCAAGGGGCCCGAGTATAGACAGCGCATCGCTGAGTCGCTTTATCGCGGAATCTCGCGATATGTGAACGGATTGGGTGGGGTTAAGGTGGCCAGCAAGATTGAGAAGGCGTCCGTACAATAGCGTTTGACCTGAACGGTGCGGCGCGCGCGGGCGTGGACGCCCCGCGGCTATACGAACATCGCTGGAAACTTTCCCTCGGCCCCGGTAGTCTAATCATCAGGAGCTTTTGATCCGCTCTTTCATGAGAATTCCCGCCGCGTTTTGCCTGTTGTTCTTCCAATTTATATTGCAGGCAGGCGTGTCCCTCGCCGCTGACAGCGCGCCTAAGCCCAGGATTCTTCCACAGTCGTTTGCGGGATGGCAGGGCAACAAGTCCCTACAGATCAGCAAAGATCCTGGTGCAGCCGATGCCGCCAATGCCGCCTTGCTTAAGGAGTACGGCTTCACGGATTTTGAAGGCGCTACTTACACGCGCGATGATGGCCGAAAACTCACGGTCAAGGCCGCGCGATTTGCGGACGCCAGCGGCGCTTATGGCGCGTTCACGTTCTACAAAACCCCTCAGATGCTGAACGAAAAGATTGGCGACCAGGGATCATCGCTGAATGAGCGTGTTCTGTTTTATCGGGGAAATATATTGGTCGATGCCGTCTTCGATCGTCTCTCAGCTATGTCTGCGGCGGAGTTGCGGGAACTTTCCAGTCTGCTGCCCAAGCCTCCCACCGCTGGTGGGAGCTTGCCTGGGCTTCCCGCATATTTGCCGAGAGAGTCCTATGTAAAGAACACCGCAAAATATATTGTTGGGCCGGTTGCTCTCGAGAGGATCGGGGCGCCACTGCCGCCGCAGTACGTTGATTTCAGCAAGGGAGCAGAGGTTGTGCTAGGGGAATACAACGTATCGGGCAATGCAGCCAGGTTGATGCTGGTCAGCTATCCGACTCCGCAGATTGCGGCGGCGCGGTTCAAAGAGATTGAAGCTGCGCAGAAGGAACAGAAACTTGGTGACTTGGTTATTCGCCGCACCGGGCCAATCCTGGCGCTGGCGAGCGGGTCTCTTTCATCTAGCAATGCCCAGTCACTGGTTTCGTCAGTGAACTACGAAGCGGACGTTACGTGGAATGAGAAGGCCCCCTCTCGTCGTGACAACGCAGCGAACCTGATCGTCGGCGTAATCCTGCTTGCCGCAATTGTCTGCGGGCTGTCCATTGTTGCGGGGGTCGCTTTTGGCGGCGTCAGGATTGCTATAAAACGGCTGCTTCCGGGATTGGTGTTCGACCGGCCGGACCAGACGGAAATCATCGCGCTGCACCTGTCCGATCGCTCCAATCCTGCTCCTGAATCGAGCGTAAGCTCTTCAATCAAAGCCGGTTGAGGCGGCCTAAGGCGAGTTTTGTCTCAAAAAGAGCCGCTTTCAACTTTCTAACAACCTATATACAATTCATTGAAAACATTGGGTTTATTTCCCAAAAAGTTTCTTGACACTCCCGTTTCTGGCTCATAAGATTTCGCCAGAAAGTTTTGACGGCCTAAACCTCCGTTGGAACTATTCTCCCTTGAAGAAGAGGCCGCCCTGTTGCCGGGTGGCCTTTTCGTTTACGAATGGTCGAACGAACTAGCTGAGAAACTCGTACTCTAGTAGGACGACGAACGGGAGGTCAGAATGTTTTGCGATCAATGCGGCACGGCGTTGCAAGCGGGGCAGGGTTTCTGTAACCGGGGCGGAAAGCAAATTACTGAGTCGATCATACCCGGCTATCCGCGCCGCAGCCGCGTGCAGGAACATCTGCGCCTGCTGGCGATACTTTGGTTCGCAATGTCCGCTCTTAACACCATCGGCGGAGTAGTACTGATCGTTCTGGCGCATACCCTGTTTCTCCATCTGCATGACATGGGTGCTCCGGAGGCTCTCACGGCGTTCTTGCATCCTCTGCTGACCGTGATTGGAATTTTCATCGTGGCAAAAGCCGGTGCAGGGTTCCTGGCGGGATGGGGACTGATACAAAGAGAACCGTGGGCGCGAATTTTGACGTTGATCCTCGGCTTCCTCGCTCTGATTCAGGTTCCTTTCGGAACTGTACTTGGGGTCTACATGCTGTGGGTATTGCTACCTGCGGATTCCGAACACGAATATAAGAAATATCAGAGCGCAGCAGCATAAGCTCTGCGACTGACACTGTCAGGCTTGGTTTGGCGTGCCCGGATCGCATCCCGGGTAAATGCGCGCCCGAATGGTCATACGTCTTCTTTACGCTTCGCACGAAGCACATTTAAAATCAGAACAAGCCGACGTAGCTCAGTTGGTAGAGCAGCCGATTCGTAATCGGCAGGTCAGCGGTTCAAGTCCGCTCGTCGGCTCCATCGTTTCAATCACTTCCATATCCTCTTACTGAACGCGCAACTCACTGTGACGTGAATTGTGACGTAGATTACGTTGATCGATGGCTTGGCGCAGCGAATCGAACGCCGGATGCTGGTAGCGCATCGCGGTGCGGACGTCGCTGTGACCCATCACCTTCATGATCACCGCCAGGTTGCCGGTTGCTTCATAGGCCGCCGTACCAAAGGTTGTGGCGGGCACAATAAAGAACCACCGAATCGGGCAAGCCAACGCTCCGTCGTTGCCTCCCGGAACTGCCGGCCAACAGTTGTGAGATGACCGTTCGCCGATCGCTTGGACGGGAACAGCCAGCCCGTGGGATTTGCCCGCGCAGCGAAGCATCAACAACTCGAGCATGCGCTCGCTGATGGGGACGTGACGGCGAGCGGGGTCTTACCGTGCGGATTGAAGATCAGCCGCCGGCTCCAGTCGATGTTCTCAATTCGTATCCGAAAGACTTCCTCCGGACGCAGCCCGGTATCTTGGATGATGATGAGGATGTCTTTCACCGGCTGTTTCGCTACCGCCAGCAACTTCGCCTCGCTTTCTGGATCTATAGTTTGCTCCCTACCAAGTTCTTTGAGCAGTCTGATTCTTGGTGCATTGTGTTTGTGGGCAACGTACTTCGTCTCCACCGCACGTTGATCGACTACGCCGGGCCTCTTTGTACCCATATCTGATTTCTGGGACTGATGATTCTTGTTTCAGAATTCGGACAAAACCTGGGCCAGGCATTGAATCCTCAAGAAAATGCGCTAAACTGCCAGATTCCCACTAACCTAGGGCATTGGGGATCCAGGAATGAAAGCAGGAAGCCAAGCCACAGGGCGGCGATGTCTTCATTGTCGAAAACAGCGATAACGACTGGAAGGTACGTCAATGTCTCTATGACTGCGCTGATATCGCCCGGGCATTGGACATTGCGACTGGGCATTTTGAAATTGGCGCTTTACTAAGCCTAGTTGTCCAAACTGTCCAAGCAAATGGAAAATGTTTGTCCTACCTGAAATCCCTAGCTCGTCATAGTTGTGGAACCCGCAGAAATAGAGGCTTAATTAAGCGACACGCGACGGCACCCACACTCTCTTCATCGTTAGTCTTACCGCGTTGGTTTGCCATTTACCGCACAATTGGCATCGTACCGGACATCGCCGCACAAACCGATGCACATGCCAGATTTTGAGGGATGCGAGGTGCTAAACTGAGCAACGGCGGTCTCCCGATGCGAGCTAGTCCTGGCGCGCCCCTTATTCATCAATGGCAAAGGAACCTCGTCGTTGTTGCGCTTCTCGTCCCTGTGCTCTCTGCGAGCGCACGGCAGGCACTGCCTGAGCGATACAAGAAATGGCTTGAACGTGATGTCGCCTACATCATCACCAATGAGGAAAAGAGAGTCCTTCTCGATCTTCCGAGCGATGCCGATCGCGACCGCTTCATTGAGCACTTCTGGGAGATTCGTAATCCTACACCGGGGTCGCCTGATAACGCTTACAGAACCGAACACTATCGTCGGATCGAGTATGTAAACCAATACTTCGGCCACATCGCTCATACCGAAGGCTGGCGCACGGACATGGGGCGCGTGTACATCACCTTAGGGGAACCGCAACAACGCCAGAAGCTCCTGGGATTACAGAAGGTTACTCCCATGGAGATATGGTTTTACTCCAATACGAACCCAGCCCTACCGGCTTTTTTTTATGTAATTTTTTATCAGCGTGATCCAATGGATGACTTTCGTCTCTATCATCCTTACAGCGACGGCCCGGAAAAACTCATCACCGCTATAACTGGGCCTTCGCGCCAACAGGCGCTAAATATCATTGCGCAGGATGCTGGCAAAGACGTCGCGCGCGAAACATTGAGCCTGCTGACCGACGAGCCTGCGGACTTCAATGGAGGCACGGTTAGCCTTGCTTCCGACGTAATGCTTGCGACCATCCGCGATCTGGCGAACAATCCGATCTCCAAGGCCGAACTGGCTAACCGCAGAAGATTACTCGAGGATGTGACCCATCGAGTCGTCTTCGGAGAGGAGTTCCTCGACGTGGTTACGGTCACATTGCATGATGCTGTCGGAAATACGAACTTGCATTATTTGCTAAGACTAAAAAACGCCAACGACTTCACCGTCGGCCAATCGGCAAAGGAGGGCTATTACTATTCCGTTCTGGTTACCGTCAAGGTGCATGGTACGGAAGGCAAGCTCATTTTCTCAGATGAAAAGAAAATATCTCACCAGATTTCTTCTGGAGAGCTCGAGGATGTGAAAGGGAAAATATTCGGTTACGAAGGACTGCTGCCACTTCCGCCAGGCAAGTACAAGGTGGACTTCGAACTCTCAAACTTGTTAAGCAATACCGCGTTTCATCGCGAGATCGAGGTTACAGTTCCGCTAGTTCAGTCCACTGGTTTGCAAGTATCGGAGCTCGTCCCGTTCGTTGATGCCAGAGTCATTCGAGGACAGACGAGTGGCCCACAGCCTTTTAGCGGCGCCGGTTAAGATTCGTTCCGCGCGCCGGCCAAGAACTTCAACTCACGCAAGGGGAGGCGCTGAAGTTTTTCTATCAGGTATGGGCGCCTTCGCTCTTGGGTTCGGAAGTATCGAACACAAAGCTGAAAGTTGAGTACGTCTACGGAAGGCTGGGGGCACAGGATAGCAAGATCATCACCGATGAGATTCCGCTGAACCAGCTTGATCGTGGAGGATCGATAATAAATGGTAAGCAGATTCTGACTGCAGACTTGCCTCCCGGGAACTACCGTTTGGTTATGACGCTTCACCATCCCGAATCTCAGGCAAAAATCTTCGGCGCTCTTACTTTCAGCGTTTACACAACCACATCAGGCGCGTCCGCATGGGATATCTCTGACGATAGTGTCGTTCCGGGGGACCTTGATTGGCAGCGCGCCTCGTGCTATTTGGCCTCTGGAGACAAGGCGCATGCGACCGAATGGTTCCGCGCCGCATATTCAGTAGATCCGGGGAATGAACGCTTCCGCGACAGATTGATCGAACTTTATTTTAACCAACAGAATTACGCACGGGCAGTTGAGCTCTACTCCAAGGGTGGATTGAGCGACTCCACGGACGAACAGACAATCGTGAGGCTTGCAGAGAGTTTCGCGAAACTAGGAGACCTCCCACGGGCCGTGGCGGTTATGGAGTCCGGTACTGCCCTGAACCCCAAGAGTGCTCCTTTGCTGCTAGGCCTCGCAGAGTACTACAGAAAGACCGGCAATCTCGGCAAGGCCGCCGCCGCCGAGCAGCGAGGAAGACAGCTGATGTCCGCAAGTCCCGTGTCGTAAATTAACTCTCAATCTTCAAGAAAACATATTGCAGTTTAGGAAAATATGAATTTGAATATCCATATTCCGAGAAAGACTTTTGTTTTCATAACGTTAGAATCTCAGTTCCCTGGCCTAAAAATTGCAACGCTGAAACGGAACATCTGCACGTCTGCTAGAGTCTAGAAGTGCATACCTCCTACCCCTAAGGAGTGACGTATGAAGCACGTCAGCAAGATCCTCTCAGCGTTTCTGTTGTTTTTTAGCCTCAACCTGCTTGCCCAAGAATCCACCGTTAAGGGCGGCCTGGGAGGGACTGTTTTTGATCCCTCGGGAGCGGTGGTTCCCAAAGCCAAGATCACAATGGTCGGCCCCATCGGCACCAAGACTATTACCACGGATGCCCAAGGCCGATTCATGTTTGACCTGCTGACTCCAGGCTCCTACTCGATCAGAGCCGAGGCGAGTGGCTTCAAATCAACTGAGATTAAGCAGGTCGAAGTCCTTGTAAACAGAACCGCTTCCATCCGCGTCACTCTTCAGGCCGGCGGCGCTTCGGAGGTCGTGGAGGTGAATGCTGCGTCGGCGGGTGTGGATGAGGGGTCCACTAAGCTCGAAACCAGTTTAAACGATACCTTCTATTCCCAGATGCCCGTCCAGAGGAACGTCACTGGTTTATTTTATGCCGCCGCGGGTGTGAATGAAGGCGGAGGTACTGGTCAGGCCAACCCCTCGATCGGCGGCAGTAGCGGCCTCGAGAACCAATACATAGCTGACGGCGTGAATATCACGGATGGGAGCTTTGGTGGGATTGGCGTCTGGTCCCGGAATTACGGGCCGCTTTCGACCGGTATCAACTTATCTTTCGTCAAAGAGGTGGATGTAAAGTCAGGCGGTTTGGAATCCCAGTATGGTAAGAGTGACGGCGGCGTCGTGCAAATTGTTACGAAGTCGGGCGGCAATGCGTACCATGGCCAGTTCAGCGCCTTCTTTGGGCCGCAGCAGTTTGAGGTTCAGCATTTGAATCCGGACGCGACCGGTAGACTAAATCAGCAGGGTGTGGCCTATCATCAGGGCGAGTGGGACATCGAGGGAGAACTCGGAGGCTATGTTCCTGGACTCAAAAATCGACTTTTCTTCTTTGGTTCTTTCCTGCCTGGAATCGGCTGTATCTCCAGACTGCCGATTTCCATGGTGTCCTTCCTTACCCATTACTGGGTAAGAGGACTATTCCTCAAATCAGTTATGACTATGCCGCTAAGCTGACCTTCAAACTCAACGACAGCCATGTATTGGAAAGCTCGGTTTTCGGTGATCCGACCCGCGAAACCAGCGCCGCTCCGAACTTCTTCCTGGACGCCTATAGCCCGACCACCTTCAGCAAGCTCTCAAATGGAACGCGCAATTGGGTACTGCGGTACAACGGAACCCTCTCGCCAACATGGCTTGTCAATGCGTCACTCTCATGGGGCCACAATTACCTGACTGAAACTCCTTCCTCACCAGATGTCTTCCAGGTATTCGACAATACGGGAGCTGGCTGCTGGGTTCCTACTGTGTCGCAACTCGACAGTGGAGTGACATGCCCGGCGCAGGCAGGGAATCTTGGGTGGTTGGGCACTCAAGTGACCGGACTCTACAACCACCAAGGTCTTGGGTACTACGAAAATACTTTTGGCGATAACTGGAAATTGTCTTTTGGCACGCAGAAGGTTATGCATTTGCTCGGTGAGCAAACGCTAAGTGCCGGCTACAACTACGAACGGGATGGCTATGGGGGAAGCCGACAGGCGACTGGCGGCGGAATCCCTGTTCCTCCAGGTCTAGAAGCTGCCTCGGCACTTCCGACAGGGCTAACCGATTTCGCTGATCAGTTTGAACTCGATGCCGCAAGTGCGTGGGACATTCCCTCAGGCGTCGTGGCAAACATCCCCGGTAATGGCCCAACGGAAGTTCTTCTGCTGCAGACGAGAGGTTTCTTCAGCACCCCTGCCTTCCAGACTTACGAACGCTATCACGCCATTTACGGCAACGATTCCTGGGCCTTCGGCCGCCACCTCATTATCAATGGCGGTCTGCGTTGGGATCAGGAAAGACTTATTGGTTCGAAGTATCTGAATCCGTTAAATAACTTTACCCCAACCCAGATCCACTATACTTTTACGGATAATTGGTCTCCGAACGTCGGAATATCCATCGATCCTAAGGGAGATCGCAAAACCAAGATTTATGCGAACTATGGCCGCTATGGTTACGCCCTTCCTCTAGACGCCGCGATTCGTTCGTTGAGCAACGAAGAGGATGCCTTCTTTGCGTTCTGGCAGCCTCCTTTCACCAACCCAAATCCGGGAACCCCATGCGACGCAGTTAGCAATCCCTGTCAGCTCGCGCTCAATCCGGACGGTACAATGACACCAAGTTTCACGGACAGTACCTGGCTAACTCCCTTCTTTGCTGCATCGTTACAGGGCGGAGAGGCGATTGCCCATGGCACCAAGCAAATGTACCTCGAGGAGTACGTTGGCGGAATCGAACACGAACTACCGCACGGAATCGTCGTCAGCATTCGGTATCAGCAACGCCGGTTGCGCAGGATTGTCGAGGACCAGTCCGGCGTTTCTCCTGAGGCGAATCTAGTGGGAATCACGCAACAATTCGAAATAGGAAACCCCTCAAGTACCAGTGATCTGTTCACCAACGTTGACGAGACCGTTTATCCTGTTGGTGGCCTTCCGGCTTCTTGCCCGATACTACCAGGTACCAGTCCGCCATCGCCGGCAGGCGGGACGATCTTTAACCCTTATAACACCAGTCAGGGTCTGGCCGACATCTGCGTCAACAACCCGGCCACCGCGGGCAATGTTGTCCCTGATGGCAAGCCAGACGGTTTTGTGAACGCGGTTCGTACTTACAAGGCCATCGAGGTTGAACTCACCAAGAGCTTCAGCCACGGTTGGCAATGGCGTAGCAATTACCGCTGGTCCACGCTGGTGGGCAATTACGAAGGCGCTTTTCGCAATGACAACGGCCAGGCGGATCCAGGCATCAGCTAACTGTTTGATTTCACCCCCGGCTCGTTGAATATGCTTGGTAATCAGTTCGGTCTTGGTTTTCTGAACACTGACCGCCGCCACATCTTCAACAACTTCTTGAGTTACACATTTGCCGCTGGAATACTGAGGAATCTGACATTGGGGACCGGAGTGCGCATCGAAAGCGGAGTTCCGGTTAATGATCTTAGAGCACATCCGGTTTACCAAAACGCTGGCGAGATCCCATTTGGCGGGCGTGGTTCGCTGGGCCGGACACCCACCACCGGCGAGGGCGATGTGCACGCAGAATATGGGTTCAAAGTTCGTGAAAAACAGTCTGTACATTTTGGCGCTGATCTGTTCAACGTGGCTAACCAAAAAACTCTATTGGTCGTGGATCAGTTCCAAGATGCCTCTCTGGGAACTCCGAACTTCGATTTCAAGAAAGCCCGCGGTGATGGAAATCTCGGGGTTCCGCCCGCTTACCAGCGTCCGTTTAATGCACGCTTGTTCGCGAAGTGGACGTTCTGATTCTTGGTATCCTGAAAAGGGAGGGCGGGACCAGACTGTTACGAAACGAGTCGGTGATTTGAAAGCAAAGGCGATGTTCCAAGTTCTGGAGCATCGTTTTTGTGTTTTTGACTACCGAAGAGCTCTGGGCGAAGGGAGAACATCCGAAAGCGATTCAGGCTGGGGTTAGCGCGGCGGCCAACTGCGGTCGGCCGAGAACGTTCATCATGCGTTTCAAGTTGTAGACGATGACCGCCAAGCTCATCTCCGCTTGTGCTCCCCGACGACCGCGTAGGAGGAACCGCGGATGACCGAAGATGTGGTATTTCAAAGTTGCGAACGGATGTTCCACCGTCGATCTGCGTAACAGCATCGCCTCCGGCGTAGCCCGTTGCTGCATCCGCTGGAGCGCCTCATCATGCCAGTGGCGGGATACCATGCGCTGTGCGCCTACCGTGCAACGCGACTTCAGAGGACAAACACCACAGATTTCGCGTCGACCTGCGTAGTACACGGAACGGTCTTTCCGCGATATCTGCTGGCGTTTTAGTACTTGTCCGGCAGGACAGAGAAAGGTGTCTGGCTCCGGCTGATATATGAATGCGCTGCGGTCAAACAGTTTTCCACCGCCCTGATTGTTCACGCCGCGATTGGCAGGCACGTGCGGAACGATGCCTTTGCTTTCGCAAGCTTCCGCCGTTCTCCGTTGGAATAGCCTGCATCGGCGACCACGTGCAACACTTTTCCCGGATCACTCACCGCCGCCTGCGCGGCTTCGGCCATGAGCAGCAGGCAGCGATTATCCGTGGCTTCGGTCGTGACCTGCTGGGCCACGATCAGCGCATGCTGGCTATCCACTGCAGCCTGCACATTATAGGCAGGGACTTTGGCGCCACTGGTGGCGCGCATGAAATGGGCTTCCGGTTCTTTGTGCTCCCGCAGTTTCTCCAGAGCTTCAGCGACCTTGCCCGGCTCGATCACCAGTTCCTCTTCCTGGTCCGCCGATTCTAAAGTCTCCAGGTAATGCTTCACTGCCTCTCGCTCTCGCACGCTGCCCACGCTGCTGACCGCCCGAAACTTCGATCCATCCACCGCCACCCACTCTCCGCGCACCAGTCCCAGAGAACGCGCAAAGCGAATCAACTCCGCCCCCACCTGCGTCACCGCCTCGCTGTGCATGCGCCGGACCTCCGCGATGCTCTTGTGATCGGGGCTCAGGCGATTCAGCAGCCACATCAGTTCCACATTGCGCCGACACTCACTCTCCAAACGCCGCGAGGAGCGGACTTGCTGCAGGTAGCCGTACAGATAGAGTTTCAGCAGATCGCGTGGATCGTACCCAGGCCTTCCTGTATCGGCTGGATCTGCACGTTCGAACCCTAAGCCTGCCATATCCAACTGATCGACGAAGGCATCGATCACACGGCAAACATGGTTCTGCGGAATCAGTTCCTCCAGAGTCACCGGAAACAACGTTCCCTGCGTTCGCCCTTCTCCTCGAATGAAGCCCATAAAGATGCCCTCACTCACGTGAGGGCTTCTTCGCACTGTTTTTGTGAGCCGCCTAGTGTTTCGTAACAGTCTGGGACGCCCTCCCTTTTTGCTCTAAATTAAGCAATCGCCAGGGCGGAGCGATATTTGAGATTTCTTCCTCTCCGCAAG
>WNGK01013054.1_pt1 | contig 21979 bp, 24 predicted proteins | sample 5400601 | NCBI WGS metagenome assembly WNGK01 (sample SAMN13153376, study PRJNA577476) | soil metagenome | isolation source: 60 cm soil or saprolite under Garry oak tree replicate 1 | place: USA:California | collected 2016-06-15
AGCACGAGGCCCAATTCGCCTCCATTCATGATCGGGAAGAACTTGGCTTCGAAGGTGGGTAAATTTGCATTTCCCACGTAAAACATGAAATAGCCGACCGCCATTTCGCCACTCGCTAAGAATGCCGCGATCCGCGTGAACAATCCAAACGCGATAAAAAGCCCACAGACGAGCTCGATGACCCCCGCGGTCAAAAAGAAGCCCGACGTGCCGTGACCGCCGCCGGGAAAGCCAAAAAGCTTTTGCCCGCCATGACAGGCATAGTTCAAGCCAATGACCAGTCGCACGATGCAATAAACTGGATCTGCAAATCGATTGAGAGAGCTCATGAAGGCAAGGTTGAGAACATCAATCTCATGTGTCAAGCCAATGCGCAGCCTGCAAATTCGTCACGCGGAGAGCACGAAAATTTTTTCCGTAAAAATGCGTAGTCGACCGATCAGCTTCTGACCACACTCGGCTTCGTGTGGAGGTCGAGCTTAAAGCGCGCAACTCGTTCACCGCTTTCCGGGGCTGGATGAGAAGAGGACTGGCACTTTCGTTTGTTTTCGCGGCCACCGTCGTTTTTGCACAGACGTCGGATTGGAAAGCTCCGCCCACGGCCGTGAACCGGCCGAATCCGGTCCCGGCAAACCCAAACACGATCGCGCTCGGACAAAAACTTTACGTTTCAAACTGCATGATTTGCCACGGCCAAACTGGAAGAGGTGATGGTCCAGGCGCAGCCGCCTTGGAGAAAAAGCCGGCAGACTTGGGTGCGCGGATCAAAGCTGGCGAGACCGATGGCGAGTTGTTTTGGAAAATCACGGAGGGCCGCTCGCCGATGCTTTCGTGGAAGGGGTCGCTCACTGAGACGCAACGTTGGGAAATCGTTAACTACATCAAAACTTTAGCCGGCAAGTGAAATGAAACGCGCAATTTTCTCTCTTGCCAATCCAACAATCCCATGCGCGATGGTTACCGTCGCTTTGCTGGCCATCCCGTACACGATGGTCGGGCAAGATGTCGCTACTTCTCCTCTTCCCAATTACGTCTCTCGCGCCGAGTACGACAAACTCAAAGCGGAACACGAAGCAATGAAACAAGAGCTCGAAGCGTTGAAAACCGCGGTTCGGCAGGTGGCGAATGCCACGGCAGCGGCTGCGCCTGCGGAAGGCCCGACCAAAACCGTGCCGGAAAGCAAGCAGGTGGTGAGCGCGCCTTCATCGCAAGCGGTCGACGAGCTGCGGCAGGAAGTTGAAACCCTCAAGACGCAGGTGAAAGAGACATTTCCTGGATCAACCAAGTTTCTGCTTGCCGGTTACGGCACAGCCGGATTCACCGCGCGCAGCGGCGAGGACCCATTTTTCGATGCCGCATTCAATGCGCTTTTTCTTTGGAAGCTAAGTGACCGGCTCTTTTTTGAGGGAGAAATGGAACTCGAATTCGAGGACGAGGCGACGACCATCAACCTCGAGGTAGCGCAGGCCTCCTATCTTTTGAATGACTACATGACCATCGGTGTCGGGCGCTTTCTTAATCCGATGGATTTCTTTGTCGAGCGGCAACACATGAACTGGGTCAACAAGCTTCCGGACAAGCCGCTGGCCGTCTATGATGGTTTGTTTCCCGAATCGCAGTTAGGCGCACAGCTGCGCGGTGTCATCCCGATTGGTCCGACCAAGCTGGAATACGCCGCTTTTGTTGCAAATGCACCTGGGCTTATCACTGCGCCGGATGATTTCAGCGAACTAGGCACGTTAGATTTCGATAATGATGCCAATCTTGGCGGACATATCGCGCTTGGCGGGCATGTCGGATTCATTCCGATTCCGGAATTGGAACTTGGCTATGGAATTCAACGTTCGAAAGTTGGCCCGCGTGACCATGCGGTCGAGAATGTTTTGCAATCGGCCGATTTTAATTACGTCCGTGATTCGACGTATCTCAAAGGGTTGATCAACTTCCGGGCGCAATGGGGCTGGTCGCATATCGGACGTTTCGTTTACGATGCCAACGGCGAACAAGGTTTTGGACCGTTCACATTCAACAACAATCGCAATGGCGGTTATGCGCAAATCGCTTACCGGCCAACCCACATCGAGAATGACATCCTTAAAAATCTCGAAGCAGTGTTTCGTTACGATCGGCTTAATCAACTGCACACACCGGTTGGTTTCGATGAACAACGGTGGACCCTTGGGCTGAACTACTGGCTCAACCCCAGCACGGTGATCAAGGCCGCATATGAATTCGACGATAAGAATGGAGGCGCGCGCGATCAGGACGCTTTCATGATGCAAATGGCGGTCGGTTTCTAATCATGAAAGAAAATATTTCGCGGATCTGGAAATGGATCGACCTCCCCGGAGCGACCATCATTATCTCCTGTGCTGCTCTGAACTGGCTGATCGGTTGCGCCAGCAACACGAAAACGGGAGAGGTTGCTGGCGGAACTCCTCCGTCGGCGACAGAAAAAAGCGGCGCGCAGCTGTGGGCGGAAAACTGCATTCGCTGCCATAATATCAGGTCGCCTAGCAACTACAGCCCGGCGCAGTGGGAAGTAGTTATGATGCACATGCGCGTTCGGGCCAATCTCACGCCGGAAGAGCACAAAAAGATTTTGCAGTTCCTGAAGTCAGGTAGTTGAGTTCGTCGTTCAATTACGTTTTCAAAGCACTGACGCGGCAAACGTCGACACAGCTTCGGATTGTTCATTAGTAATCCCAAATGGCGCGGGACATTTTCCGTAAAAATGCGCAGTGCTTTAGCGGCAACGCTCCATCATCGCCGGCGTTCAGCGACTTCGGCTGCGCGATTTTATTTCTGACTTATCTGATGTAAGGCGACGCCCAAGGCCGGCGTAAGCCACGACCAATTGGCGCGTTGGCAGCTTACGCCTCCGGCTCAAGCACGAAGAATCCGGTTTCACCGCCGCCTGAGGTGACATTAACGACAGGCGAACTCGACAGACGAACCATTGCGCCACAGACTTTGCCGCGGAAAAGGAATGGGTTCGTGTCCACGAACATAGGATGTAATTTCCACTCCTTCTCGTCGAATATCGGAAACTCTTCGGGGTACAAATCGACCGCTTCCTGCACTACGTAGTCTTCTCCCAGCGCAGTTTCGATTGTCGCGTTCCACTCCTTTTCTCCCAGGCGCGAGCCTATGTAGATACCTCGGCCACCATAATCGTCGTTTGGCTTGATAATGAGGCGGGCGCGCTCTTGCCTGACAAACTTAACCAGCTCCAGGTCGTCGCCGCGATAAGTCGTGCGGCGGTCGCGTAAACGGCGCGTCCACGGCACGGAGTCGCGAATTGCTTTGCGTTCCTCGGTTGTAAACCAGCTCTGCCGCGTCTCGTCCGTCAATAGCTCGAAACCAGCTTTCTTGTGCATGATCTTGCAGCGAAACGGGTTCACCAGACATACATCCCGGCTGATATAAGCGCGCACGAGCGGGTGGGTCTCGTCATAGCGTGCGAGCAATTCGTGGATGATTATTCGTTTATAGACAAGATCGATCGCAAAATCGCCACAGCGTAGCTTTCCGCCCGCGTACTCGAGGCTCTGCGGTGAACAGATGATCGTCTGCACGCCGTGGCTGATGAAGTGATCTCGGAGGAGGACAAATTCGTTTGCCGTCGGCACGTCATCCCAGTCGATGATTGCAACCCGCGGAATCTTCTTGCCGCCCCATTCCCGATAAGTCGCAAGCAATGCTTCGAGCAGTCTTTCTACTGGCGAGAACTGTCGCAGCCGGTGACGCTGGGCGAAGGCCGACATCTCCGGGAGCGCGAACAACAAACGGTTGAGTCCCTCCTGATCGGACAGGCTCGAGGGGTTCTCCGCGTTGTATTCGACGAATTTGATCTGGTTTCCGTGAACGAAACCGTCCATTCGGCTCGTAATCGCCGAACCAGAAAATCCGGGGTCGATCAGCGCGAGTTTCGCTTCTAAAGGCGTTAAGCCTATTTCATCCATTACCGCGGGAGATTCCAGTGCGGCGGCTGCGACCCTCTCGAGGGCGCTGGCGACCAGTTCCGCCCTCTTCGCCAACAGTTCAAACTGCTTCCGCTCTAGAAAATGCGGGCGCAACGCCACGCCAATTGGCCGGTCGCCATAAACCAGCAACTTGCTACGCATGGCCGCGCGCAAATTCTCGAAAATACCGGCTGACAACCCAGCGTCCGCAGCCAGCATCTGGTGATACTCCGCGATCGCTTTATCGCGCAAACTCATGCCAACACCTTTTTAGGCTGAACCCGAATGCACTGTCAGGCGAATCTTTCCATTGGGCGACGCTTGGGTGTAAATTGAGAGCACCTGATTAATTCGCCGCATGGATGAGCATGTTTTTACCCTCGGCATCGAAGAGGAATTCCAGCTGATCGATCCCGCGACGCGCGAGCTGCGTTCACACATCCAGCAAATTATTGAAGGCGGCAAAACGATCTTGCAAGAGCAGCTTAAGGCCGAGCTGCACCAGTCGATCGTGGAGCTCGACACCAGCATTTGCAACGACGCGCGTGCGGCTCGCGAGGAAGTTATTCGGCTGCGGAGTGGGCTGGCGGCGCTCGCAGAAACTCAGGGATTGAAGATCGCGTCTGCTGGGACGCACCCGTTTTCACATTGGATGGACCAACTGATCACACGGCACGACCGTTACGCGACCATCGTCAAGGATATGCAACAAATCGCCCGGGCCAACCTGGTCTTTGGTCTGCATGTGCACGTCGGCATTCCCGATCGAGAGGAAGCGATCGATGTGATGAATCAAGCGCGCTACTTTCTGCCGCATCTTTACGCTCTCTCCGTTAACTCGCCATTCTGGCTGGGCCAGAACACGGGATTGAAGGCTTACAGACAGATGATCTTCGAACGGTTCCCCCGCACGGGCATTCCTGACGCTTTCGACAGCCTCAGCGAGTACGAAGATTACCTGGAATTGCTCGTCTCAACCAACTGCATCGATAACGCAAAGAAGATTTGGTGGGACATTCGGCTGCATCCATTCTTCAACACCATCGAGTTTCGCATTTGCGACGCACAATCGCGGGTGGATGACACGATCGCGCTGGCCGCCTTGATGCAAACGATTGTGGTGAAGTTGCTCAAGCTGCGGCGGCAAAACGTCACCTTTCGGAACTATCCTCGCAGGCTGATCGACGAGAATCGGTGGCGCGCAAGCCGTTACGGACTGGACGGCAAGCTGATCGACTTCGGCCGAAAACGTGAAATGGAAGAACGTGAACTGCTGCACGAGATGCTACAGTTCCTCGCCGAGGAAGTCGAAGAGCTCGGGAATCAGCGCGAGATTGAGCATATTGAGGCGATCATTCGCGAAGGGACGGGCGCCGACCGGCAATTGGCGGTTTGGGAACGGACGCAAGATATGAAGGCGGTCGTTGATCAAATTGTTGCCGAAACAAACGAAGGATTGGCCGAGCCTTCGATATCGGCTGAAAAATTTGCGCAAAGAGTCCGCTAAGTACACCGGAAAGCAATTGTGCACGTAAATCACCGCCACATCGGAAACAGCGATGTATAACTGGAAAGACCGCGGACGTACTGCGCGCGCTCAAACGCACTGGGATCCGGGCAATTTTTCTGGCTCATCGTGCCTTTGAGTTCGCCTAGCGACTGATGGTTGTGTGCTTCGAGCCAGGCGGTGAGATCCATTTCGATTCGTTGAATATGGGTAATGCCGTGGCGCATCAGGGCGCTGCAGAGCATCGTCACGTCGGCGCCAGCCATCACTAGTTTGAGAACATCGTGCGCCTGGTAAATGCCGCTCGTGGCCGCGAGATTCGCACGAATTCTGCCGTAGAGAATTCCGATCCAGTGCAAAGGCAGCCGCAGGTCAGCCGGAACACTTAGGGTAAGGTTTGGCGTGACCTCCATCTTCTCGATATCGATGTCAGGTTGATAAAACCGATTGAACAAGACCAAACCCTGAACGTCGAGCGCATCGAAAGAATCAGCAATATTGGCAAAATTGCTGAAGTATGGACTTAACTTCACTGCAAGCGGGATTGCCGTACCCGCTCGGACACTGTGCACGATCTTGATGTATTCCTCTTCGATCGTGCTTCCGGGAATTTGGGTGTGCGTTGGTATTTTGTAGATATTCAGTTCGAGCGCATCCGCACCGGCTTCCGTGATTCGGCGCGCGTAGTTCAGCCAGGCGCCGAGCGTGGTGCAATTTAGGCTGGCGATGATGGGAATCGAGACGCGACGCTTCGCTTCCGCGATATGGTCGAGGTACGTTTTCGGATCGACGCGGAATTCTGGCGCAACACCGCCGATTTGTTCTTCGAACAAGGAATGAAACACGACTGCTCCAGCCCCAGCCTGCTCCATCGCGCGGACATTCTCTATCTTTTCCGAAAGCGGCGAAGCCGAGGGCACGAGAGGCGAACGCAACTGCGTGCCGAGGTATGTCATGGACAAGTCCGCCACAAAATCAGGTGGTCGAATTTAGCCGGCTTTGCAAGAACAAGCGACAGGGGCCCCAGCACGGAAGGTGCTCCCGCTGACTGATGATTGGAAGTTCCGCGCAATTGCGCACAGTCATCTTCTTATGCCGGACCGAGTACATGCTGATCGTGTCGAGCCCGAGTTGATTCCCGGCGCTCGCAATGCCATCGGCAGTTGTCTGCAATTAACGCGAGAAGAACGGATCACGATTGTTACGGATGAAGCGACGCGTGATATCGCCGCCGCGCTGCAGGCGGAAGTAGAGCGCATCGGCTCTGATTACAGCTTGTTTGTGCTCGAACATCACGTTCGCCGGCCGCTGAAATTCATGCCGGAACCGATTCTGGAGGATCTCGCCACCTCACAGGTGTCTGTCTTCGCCGCGCAGTCGCAACCGGGTGAGCTTGGCCCACGCACCCAAATCACAAACGTGGTTAACAATTATCGCATTCGTCACGCCCACATGGTGGACATCAACCGGGCAATTATGCGCAAAGGAATGCGCGCCGACTTCGGCGAAGTCGATGCATTTAGCCAGCGACTGCTTGAGCTGGCACGCAACACGGCGCATATCCGCTGCACGACACCAGGTGGCACTGAATTTGAAGCCGATTTTTCATCGAAACTGAAATGGCTCAAGACCAGTGGCATCATCCAAAAAGACAAATGGGGCAACCTGCCCGGCGGCGAAATTTTAACTTCTCCGCTGAATACAGAGGGCGTCTTTGTCGTGGACGGGGTAATCGGCGATTACCTGTGTGCGCGCTACGGCGATCTAAAAGAGATGCCGCTCACCATTGAAGTGGAGAACAGTCGAATCCGTTCTGTGAAGTCCGAGAATAAGGATCTACGTGACGATTTTCGCGCCTACACCCAAACGGATGAGAATAGCAATCGGGTTGGCGAATTTGCCATCGGCACGAATACCGCGTGCACTCACGTCATCGGCAATATTTTACAGGACGAAAAAATTCCGGGAATTCATATTGCGTTTGGTGATCCCTACGGCGAGCACACCGGCGCCAAGTGGTTTTCCAAGACGCACATTGACTGCGTGGGACGTCATTTCGATGTCTGGTTCGACGGCAAGCAGGTTATGCGAGCCGGCAGATTTCTGGTGTAAGGGCTAGTGGGAAATCGCGCTTTACGGAGACTTTGGCGCGGCGGGCGTGGCCGGCCTGGGATAAGTGGAGAGCGCACGCATGTACTGCGCGCGTTCGAAGGCGCTTGGGTCCGGACAGTTTTTCTGACTCATGCTGCCCTTGAGTTGCTCGACTGATTCGTATTCGTGCTCCTCCATCCACTGCAGCATTTCGCGTTCAATCATGGCGATGTGACCGATGCCGCGCCGCAACAAAACCGACCACAACATCGTCACATCAGCGCCTGCCATTAACATTTTCAGCGCCTCGGTTGCGCGATAAATGCGCTTGTCGCCGCCTTCGGAAGCAGCCAGCAGCATAAGCCAATTACTCGATGATATGAGCGACATTCTGAGGACTTTCGTTTCTCCGTATCGCCGTCAGGCATAAACAGGGTATTCAGGTTCGAACATCATTGAGCGAATATGGGAATAAGGGTCGCCCGGGATTTCACGTGTAGCGAGATTCTGGCGGCGAGCCGTTTCGACAACGGCGGCGGCCACGGACACTGAGACCTGTCGGATCGCGCTCAGCCGTGGATAAACGCGACCCTCATTCAGATCCGCCTGTGAAACTTCGTGGGCCAGCGCGTGCGCGGCACCCAGAAACATTTCATCGGTGACGAGGCGACTTCCGCAGGCGATCACGCCCAGACCAACGCCCGGAAATATGTAAACATTATTGCCCTGCGAGGGGACAAACGTCCGGTCGCCGATTTTCACCGGATCAAACGGACTTCCGCTGGCGAAAATCGCGCGACCATTTGTCGATCGATAAGCCTCTTCCGCAGTGCACTCGGCCGCCGAGGTCGGGTTCGACAGCGCGAATGCGCGTTGAGCTTTCCCGCAGCTTGCAGGATAGCCGGCGAAAACACTCCCGCTATTCCGGTCACACCGATTAACACAGTGGGCCTGATTGCTTCGACAATCGCAGCGCCGTCAGATAAGAACTCGTGATCATGGCAAAACGAGCGCTTATACTCCGCCAGATCATCGCGATTGCTTACGACCAAACCTTTGGAGTCCACAAACCAGCAACGCGGGCGCGCCGCACTCTGGGATAAACCTTTCTCAGCCATTGCGGCCAGGACCAAATTCGCAATTCCAATACCTGCTTCGCCGGCCCCAAAAAATACGAGACGCTGATCGACTAACGATCCACCGGTTATTCGTAACGCACCGTACAATCCGGCTAAGGTAACAGCGGCCGTGCCCTGTATATCGTCATTAAACGAGCAGACGCTTTCACGATATTTTCTCAGCAACCGAAAGGCGTTATCGTGTGCGAGGTCCTCAAATTGGATTAGTGCGTGTGGAAAAATCTCCGCTGCCGCTGACACGAACTCAGCCAATAAGCTGTCGTAGCTTTCGCCCCGGATTCGTCGCTGATTTAAACCGAGATAGAGCGGATCGGCTAGCAGCGCTGGGTTGTTCGTCCCCACATCGATTGTAACGGGAAGACATTGTGATGGAGGAATCCCGGCGCACGCGCTGTACAAAATGAGTTTTCCCACCGGAATTCCCATTCCGTTTGCACCGAGATCACCGAGTCCGAGAATTCTTTCGCCATCGGTTACTACGATCACGCGCACGTCGCGCTCTGGCCAGTTGCGCAGAACTTCGGCAACCCGGCCCCGATCCTTTGCCGTAACAAAAAGACCGCGCGTTCTGCGAAAAATATGACTGTATTCCTGGCATGCCTGTCCGACCGTGGGCGTGTAAACGAGGGGCACGATCTCTTCGAGGTGATCGATCACTGTTCGATAAAACAGCGTCTCGTTCCGATCGAGCAGGGCGATCAGAAAGATGTAGCGTTCGAGGGTCGTAGGTTTGCGACGCAGATTCGCGAGTACCCGCTCGACCTGCTCTTGTTGCGTTTGAACATGGGGAGGCAACAATCCGTGAAGTCCAAGCGCATCTCTCTCCGCCTCCGTAAACGCAGTCCCTTTATTGGTTGCCGGATCGTGCAGAACGTCAATGCCGCGTCGCGGCACGCGAGACGCGGTTAATGGATTGGTTTCTTGTTTCGTATGATGTGACAACTTCGTAATCGCAGCGGTGGTAATTTGGTCGGTCTATTGCCGCGTAACCCATGGGCATTTGTCGCCAGATATGATTCGTAGTTCATAATGGGTGTGCTCGGTTTGTGTTCTTACAATTAACACCAACTCGTGAAAGGAGGCTCCGCGTTTATTGGCGAAGAAACCTCTTCCGCAAACGATTGGACCTTGGTCCTTTTTTTGATCCAAATTCCCGGCCATTATTCCTCCTCCAGGATTGCGCATTTCATCGCGGAATTGCCAAGCCAATCCCCACGCCGATCGCCAGAACGACGAACGCGAGCAGAGCCTTCGCCTGCGCAGGGATGATGCGCGCAGTGGTTTCAGGATAACGCCATAGCGTCCGAACCGCCGCGAGCGCGAAGGGTAGCGCGAGTGCACCGAGCCAAATGGTGAAGGGCAAGCCGAAGAAAGGCAACAGGACGAGGAGCGCGAACGCGATTGCCACAATCCCGGCGAATATGCGACTCGCACGCAGGCGACCGAGCCGGACCACGAGATTGTACTTGCGCGCGGCACGATCGGCGGCTGAGTCGGGGAATTCGTTGATCCAGAGGAAGGCCCCGATGAGCAGTCCAAGCGGAATTGAAACAAGCACGACGTCTCGCGAGAGGCTGCCGCGCTGGACGAGAAAAGTTCCTGTCGCAATCAGGGGACCATAGCATAGGGCAACGGCGACCTCGCCGAGTCCGCGGTAGGAGAGCTTGAGCGGTGGGGCGTTGTAAAAGAACGCACACGCGACCCCAACCAGACCCCACCAGAAGACATCCGTGGAACGAAACGCAACGATCAGCAGGCCGCAGGTAATCCCAAGCGCATAACCAGTTGCGGCGATGAGTGCAGTTTCCCATCGCGTTAAAAGGTTATCTACGAGCACGCGCTTGCCGCCTGAGAATGGCGAACGATCTTCGGGCCGAACGGCCGAATCCGTGTCAAAGTCAAACAATTCGCCGGATGCGTTCTTTGCCACTTCGAGACAAAAAATTCCAGCGACTGTGAGCAGAAACCAGCTCCAGTCCAGACTTCCATGCCTCCATGCCGCCGCCGCGCCGATAAAGATGGACGACATAGACGCGAGCGAAATTTTGGGATCGGCGAGCCGCCAGAATCCTTCCCAGCAACGTGAGAAATTCGCGCGTGTGCTGACGACGCCCCTCATCTGCGTAGATTCCTCCCGCCGCACTGATGATCGCGTTCGCAAGCTGAGTCGATTCGCCAGCTGCTTTACGGAGACTGTGACTGAGCGGGTGTGGCCGGCCTGGGATAAGTGGAGAGCGCGCGCATGTACTGTGCGCGTTCGAAGGCGCTCGGGTCCGGACAGTTTTTCTGACTCATGCTGCCCTTGAGTTGCTCGACTGATTCGTATTCGTGCTCCTCCATCCATTGCAGCATTTCGCGTTCGATCACGGCAATGTGACCGATGCCGCGGCGCAACAAAACCGAGCACAACATCGTCACATCAGCCCCTGCCATTAACATTTTCAGCGCATCGGTTGCGCGATGAATGCCACTCGTCGCCGCCAGATTCGCGCCGATACGGCCATAGAGCATTGCGATCCAGCGCATCGGTAACCGCATCGCCATGGGCGTGCTGAGCAGAACATTGGGCGAAATCTCGAGCGTCTCCAATTCGATGTCGGGCTGGTAAAAACGATTGAAGAGCACAAGCGCGTCGGCGCCATGATGATCGGCCCGGCGCGCGAAATGCATAAAATTGGTGAAGAAGGGACTGAGCTTCATCGCGACCGGTATTTTCAATTGCCCTTTGATCGATGTCAGGATTGTGAGGTATTCGGTTTCGATTTCTTCGGCCGGCATGTCAGGATTGGTGGGAATCGAATAAATGTTCAGTTCCAGTGCGTCGGCCCCGGCTTGCTCGATTTCACGCGCGTATTTAATCCAGCCGCCAAAGGTCGCGCCATTAAGGCTGCCAATGATGAACATTCACAGCCGCTTTCGCCTTGGCGATGTGTTCCACATACGCTTCGGGACCGACTTTGAACTTCTCTGGCTCGGGGAAATAGGTGAGCGCCTCAGCGTAAGACTCTGTGCTCTGTTCGAGATAGTAATGCAGCTCATGATGGTTGCGTCGCACCTGCTCTTCGAACAGCGAATGAAAAACAATGGCCGACGCACCTGCGTCTTCCATGCGTTTGATGTTGTCCATGTTCTCCGACAGGGGCGAGGCCGACGGGACGAGCGGGGTCCGCAGTTTATAGCCGAGATAAGTGGTGGCTAGTTTCATAGGCTTGGTTTCGGGGGATCGGGGTTTCTGGCGGCAAGAAATTCATAGAGACGGCGGCGTGCATCTGCGTCTTCCTGCGCGCGCGCGCTTAATTGCATCGCCGCGGCTGGATGACTGTGGTTCAACATTTTGAACCGATTCTCGAGCTGGAAATAATCCGATACGGGCATATGGGGCGCGGCCGAGTCGAGTTGCAATGGATTCTCACCGCTTGCCGCGCGCTCGGGGTTGAAGCGATAGAGGAGCCATTGCCCCGACTTCACTGCTGCTTTCTGGTTTTGCATGGCCGTCGTCATGTTGATGCCGTGGGCAATGCAATGGCTGTAGGCAATGATTAGGGCGGGCCCATTGTAGGCTTCCGCTTCCAGGAAAGCCTTCAAGGTATGCTCATCCTTCGCCCCCATCGCCACCGACGCGACGTAGATCGTCCCGTAAGTCATCGCCATCAGGCCCAAGTCCTTTTTCGGTTCGCGTTTGCCGCCAGCCGCGAACTTCGCCACCGCGCTGCGCGGAGTTGACTTGGAACACTGGCCGCCCGTGTTCGAATAAACTTCCGTGTCGAGCAAGAGCACCTTCACATTGCGTCCGCTCGCCAGGACGTGATCGAGACCACCGTACCCGATGTCGTAACCCCAGCCGTCCCCGCCGATGATCCAAACGCTCTTGCGCACGAGCATGTCGACGAGCGCGAGCAAGCGTTTCGCGTACGGATCGCGCAACTCCGTCAGTTTGCGCTTCAACTCCACAACGCGCTCGCGTTGCTCGAAGATATCGGCTTCGTCGCGCTGGCGTGCATTTAGGATTTCCGTCGCGAGCATTCGTCCGACCTGCGGCGAAAGCCGATGGAGCAGTTCCCCGGCGAACTCTTGCTGCTTATCGATGGAAACGCGGAAGCCAAGCCCGAACTCCGCATTGTCTTCAAACAATGAGTTTGCCCAGGCCGGACCACGTCCATCCAGATCTCGCGTGTAAGGCGTAGTGGGCAAATTACCGCCGTAAATTGAAGAACAGCCAGTAGCATTGGCAATGATCAAGCGATCGCCAAAAAGCTGAGTCAGTAATTTAATGTAAGGCGTTTCACCGCACCCGGCGCAGGCTCCGGAAAACTCGAAGAGCGGCCGTTGCACTTGCATCTCGCGCACGCTGCTGTTCAAGATCTGCGCGCGATCACGTTCCGCAATCGAGAGAAAGAAATTCCAGTTCTCGCGCTCGGCCTCGCGCAAAGGCAGTTGCGGCCGCATGTTAATTGCTTTCAGGCGCGCTTCCGATTTGTTGCGCGCCGGGCAAACATCGACGCAAATGCCGCAGCCGGTGCAATCTTCGACCGCTACTTGCAAGGTGTAGCGCAAGCCCTTCCATTCCGGCAACCGCGCTTCGCGCGATTTGAACGTCGAGGGCGCATTTTCGAGCACCGGCACATCGTAAACTTTGCTGCGAATGACGGCGTGCGGACAGACCAACACGCATTTGCCACACTGAATGCAGACTTCCGGTTCCCACACCGGCACTTCGCTCGCGAGATTGCGCTTCTCGTACTGCGTCGTGCCGGTTGGATAAGTGCCGTCGTTAGGCAACGCGCTGACCGGCACACGATCCCCACGTCCGGCGATGATCTCGCCCAAAACATTGCGCACGAACTCAGGCGCGCGTTTGAGTTGCCTGTTGTGGCCGGATGCGCGTGGCGTAATGACATCCGGAAGTTTCACTTCGTGCAAATGGGTGAGGGTTTCATCGACCGCGCGCAGATTCATCTCCACGATCTCATCGCCTTTCTTCGCGTAAATTTTGCGAATCGAATTTTTGATCGCGTCGATTGCTTCCTTTGCCGGCAGCACACCGGAGATGGCGAAGAAACAAGTCTGCATCACCGTGTTGATGCGAGTGCCCATGCCGAACTCGCACGCGACTTTGCCTGCGTCGATGACGAAGAAATCCGCACGCTGCTCGATCAGTCGCCGTTGTACATTCTCTGGTAAATGTTGCCACACACGTTCCCGATCAAACGGCGAATTAAGGAGAAAGGTTCCGCCGGGCACAAGATCCTGGAGCACATCATGGGTCTCGAGCAGGAACGGTTGGTGGCAGGCCACGAAGTTCGCCTGCGTGATGAGATAGGTCGATCTTATCGGACGCGGTCCGAAGCGCAGATGCGAGATGGTGATCGCGCCGGCCTTCTTCGAGTCGTAAACAAAATAGCCCTGCGCGAAATTGCCGGTGTTCTCGCCGATGATTTTGATCGATTGCTTGTTTGCGCCAACCGTGCCGTCGGCGCCGAGTCCGAAAAATTGCGCGCGCACGACGTCGTCCGGCTCGACCGAGAAGCCAGGATCGACATCGAGACTGGTGTGCAAAAGGTCGTCGTCGATGCCGACCGTGAAATGATTCTTCGGTGAAGCTTGCGCCAGATTATCGAAAACCGCTTTGACCATCGCGGGGGTGAATTCTTTCGAGGACAAACCGTAGCGGCCGCCGGCTACGCGCATATCGCCGCGGTCCTGTTCGTAGAGCGCATTCACGCAATCGAGATAGAGTGGCTCGCCGCCGGAGCCCGGTTCTTTCGTGCGGTCGAGCACCGCGATGCTCCTTGTGGTCGTCGGCAACACTTTCACGAACGATTTTGCGTCGAACGGCCGATACAGACGCACCTTTAGGACACCCACTTTCTCACTCTGCGCATTGAGAAAATCGGCGGTTTCGTGAACCGCCTCACAGCCCGAGCCCATCAACAAGATCACGCGCTCGGCATCGGCTGCGCCGTGATATTCAAACCCTCGGACAGGATCTTTATTTTTGAGATCTCGTGCGATGTTCGAAAGCCGTCGAAGAAATGCAGAAACGGAATGCGCGACTCGAGCGTGGCGGCGTGCGAGACAAGCGCCAGGTCCTGCGCTTCTTGCACCGAAGCCGCGCACAGCATTGCCCATCCCGTAGCGCGTGCCGCCATCACGTCGCTGTGATCTCCAAAGATCGACAACCCCTGCGCGGCCAGCGCACGCGCCGCAACATGAAACACCGTCGGTGTGAGTTCACCCGCGATCTTGTACATGTTCGGAATCATCAGCAGCAATCCCTGCGAAGCCGTAAACGTTGTGCTCAGTGCACCGGTTTGCAGCGCGCCATGGATCGCGCCGGCCGCGCCGCCTTCACTTTGCATTTCGATCACCGCGGGGACTGTGCCCCAAAGATTCTTCTTCCCGGCTGTCGCCCACTCGTCCGCCCATTCGCCCATAGGCGACGCGGGCGTGATTGGATAAACAGCAATCACCTCATCGAGCGCGTACGCTATACGCGCAACAGCTTCATTGGCATCGAGAGTTTCCCAGCTTCTCTGTCCCTCGTCCTCGCGGGGGAGCATTGAATCTGGCGCGGGCACGCCTTTGCCCGCCGTCGGCGCGATGTCGATCTCGTTGGACGTTGACGATGAGCTCATTCAAGCCCCTCTTAATGATGTGGAAAAAAATGTTCGCGACGCAAGTGGGATCGACAATTTCCGTAAAAATGCGCAGCTTATTTTCCTATTGTGAGGCTTACATGGACGGCGATGTTCGAACAGGAATGTAAATGCCTAAGTGATGGAGCCCAACGAATCAAAAAGGGAAAAACCGTTCTTTCCGAGCGGCGCGATTTTCTTCTTTGCGTTGTTACTTCTCTTTTACGCTGGCCTTTGGCTTGCCATCTACTGGATCATGATCGCGCGGAGCTGAAACGTGGACGCATTTCGACTCGAACGATGAATCATTATCGTTTCGGTCGCGTTCGCTCTCACGCTTTTTGGTTTAGCTGCGCTCGCCATCAATCTTTACCATGTCGGTTTGCCGACCTGTCTGACGGACATCAAGCCATTCCAGAAAGGCGAGTTGATCGCGCATTCGCCGGCGCATTACGAAGTGCATTACGTCGCGCGCATGTGGGAGTTCGAGCCGGAAGAAGTGATCGTGCCCGTGGGAGCGACCGTCGACGTCTACCTGAGCACGCGGGATGTCACGCATGGAATGATTTTGTTGGGCACGAATCTCAACCTCATGGCCGTGCCGGGCGTGGTGAATTATGCGCGGGTGAGATTCGATCAATTGGGGACGCATCAACTTCTTTGTCATGAGTATTGCGGCACCGGTCACGAACAAATGGCCGGGAAGATTCGCGTCGTCGACGCGGCAACGTTTCAAACGCATCAATCCGTGCCACCTCCGCCGCAGCCGTCCGATCCGACTTACCGCCTGCTCGAAGCAAAAGATTGTCTGACCTGCCACTCAATCGATGGGTCGGAAGGCATCGGACCGACACTCAAGGGGATTTACGGCCGCAAGACCAAGCTGACCAACGGCTCGACCATCATCGCAGACGACGTTTACCTGCGCGAATCCATCGTCAAGCCCGAGGCGACGATCGTCGACGGCTTTGACAACAATATGCCAAAACCGGAGCTCACTGAGGAAGAGGTCAACGCCATCGTGGAGTATCTCAAAAATCTCAAATAACGACCCATGTCTAACGACGAGATCGACATCGAGCCATCACTGCGACGAATGATCCTGATCGAGCTGATCTTCCCGGTCGTTCTCCTGGTTCTCGGGATTTATCACGGCCTGATGCAGGTGCTCTACCGCTCCGGCATGATTCACACCCGAAAAATTTTAGGATTGGAATATTATCAGGGGCTGACGTTGCACGGCGTCGTTAACGCTATCGTTTTTACGACATTTTTCGCTGTCGCCTTTGGATACGCCGTAATTCGTTTTTATCTCGGCCGCGCGTTAAACATGAAAGTCGCGTGGCTCTCCTTCGCGTTAATGACGATCGGAACGCTGCTCGCAGCAGCAGCGATCCTCTCCGGCAAGGCGAGCGTGCTTTACACATTTTATCCGCCGCTGCGTGCGCATCCGGCATTTTACATTGGACTCACGCTCACCGTCGTCGGTTCCTGGATTGCATTTTTTAATTGGTTGCCTCCTTACTTTGCTTGGAAACGTGAGCATCCGGGCGAGAAAATTCCGCTCGCGGTCGTTGGCATATTCGCCGCGTTCATCGTTTGGTTGGTTGCAACTATTCCCGTTGCGGTTGAAATTATTTTTCTCCTCATCCCATTGTCGTTAGGCTGGGTTGCGACCGTTAATGTGCCGCTGGCACGGATGCTCTTTTGGTTCTTCGGGCATCCCCTCGTCTATTTTTGGCTGCTACCGACTTACGTCATGTACTACACTATGCTGCCGAAGCTCTCGGGCGGGAAATTGTTTTCCGATTTCGCCGGGCGACTCACTTTCCTGTGGCTGGTGCTCTACTCTGCGCCGGTTGGCATTCATCACCAATTCACTGAGCCGGGAATCAGCAGCACTTGGAAATTTGTCCACGCTTTCTTCACCATGCTCGTGGCGGTGCCCAGTTTCGCGACCGCTTTCGCCCTGGCCGCGTCGATGGAGCACGGCGCACGCGCGAATGGCGGCCGCGGTTTATTAGGCTGGTGGACGAAACTCCCTTATCTCGACCAAAACCGCTGGCTTTTCAGTTATTTTTTCTGCGGCCTCGTCATCTTCATTTTCGGGGGCGTTACCGGAAATCATCAACGCGTCTTACAACCTGGACACGGTTGTGCACAACACCTCTTGGTTGCCGGCGCATTTTCATCAAACGGTCGCCGGTCCCATTTTCCTTTCCTACATCGGGATGAGTTTGTTTCTGCTCGCAAAACTCACGGGCAAGGAAATCAAACTTCGCGGCTGGAATGTGTGGGTGCCATACATTTGGACACTCGGCATCATGATCTTTTCGACCGGTCTTTTCATCGGCGGCGCGGGCGGCGAGCCGCGTCGGACAAACATGGGCCTGACATATGCCAATCCCCAGTCGCCGCTCTATCACGCCGATTGGCATGCAGCGAAGCTGCTTGGCAGTGTCGGCGGGATAATCATGACCATCGCGGCGTTAATGTTTTTCATCATTTTCTTTGCAACTCTTTTCGCGAGATCGACAAAAGCGGGCACGCTTGAGCTCATCGTCTCGAAGCCATATCACGACGAGCAAGTGCGCGCTGTGCAAAGCTTCACCCCCTGGCTGGCAGGCGCCGCGCTCCTGCTCATCATCGCTTATGCGCCACCGATCGCACAGACTCTCCGGAGCAATTTTCCGGGTGCGCGGCCGTTCACTCCAGAGAGCCCACTGCCGCTCAGCGCAGCTCCTCAACCATGACACGAGTACTCGCGACGCTCATTTTCGCCGCTCTGGCCACGAATTTAAGCGGCGGCGTTGTCGATCTCGCACCACAACGTGGGCGCGCTATTGCGGCGATCAACTGGACCGATGAGACTGGCCGTGCGCGACAATTGTCGGAATTTGCCGGTTACCCACTGATCCTGCTGCCGATCTACACCCGGTGCCGCAGTGCATGCGTGCAAAATGTCAATCGGCTAAAGGAAGCGCTAGCCGATTCGTTAGGGGACCCGGCGCAGTTTCGTGTCTTGCTCCTTTCATTCGATCCGACAGATAATCCGGCAGTGTTGTCAAAATATCGGATGCGCGAAAGAATTCCGCTCGCTTGGTCTCTCGGGAGCGCGACGTCGGCGAATATCGACGCAATATTGGAAACACTCGGCGTCCAAGTCGGCAAAGCTGGAACAGAGTTCACGCATCCGAACGTCGTCTTCTACCTGGACGCGAAACTGCGGATCGCGAAATGGATTTATGGAACCGACTACTCTGGTCGCGATGTCGACGCGGCCTTGAAAGTCGCGCTCGGTCAGGCCGACTGGATCGGTCAGCATTCGGACATGATTTATGCGTTCCTGGTTTTTGCCGCTTCCCTTCTTTGCGTGGCATTCTTTCGCTGCCTGCGATCACGCTGTACCGACGGGGCGCAACAAATTTTCCGTAAAAGTGCGTAGTCAGTTCGTTACCTCTTTTGCGATACCATCTGCACAGGGAGGCGCTTTTCGAAATCGGCAGTCACGTTGGCGTTGCTGGTGATCGATTAATTTAGTGTGGATCTGACAACCACTTATCTTGGGACAAGGTTGCGCACGCCACTGGTGGTGTCGGCTTCGCCGCTTTCCGATGAAATTGACAACATTAAGCGGATGGAGGAAGCCGGCGCGGCCGCGGTTGTTCTCCATTCATTGTTCGAAGAACAGACGGAAACAAGCCCCAGCCTGCCCAAAGTGGAACCTTGGGTCCAATCAGACGCTTACTTGAAACATATCGCTGAGGCTAAACGCCGTGTCAAAATCCCGATCATCGCGAGTTTGAACTGCACCACGCTCGGCGGCTGGACTAGTTATGCGCGCTGGATTACAGAAGCAGGCGCCGACGCATTAGAGCTGAACATCTATAAGATACCGACACAAACCAAGGTAACCGGTTCCACTATCGAAAAGGGCTACATCGACATCGTTCGATCGGCGCGGATTGCAACGGCAATCCCACTCGCCGTCAAACTCAGTCCGTATTTCAGTAACTTCGCAAGCATGGCAGGAGCTTTTGACGCCGTCGGGGTGGACGCGCTCGTGCTCTTCAATCGGTTTTACCAGCCAGACATTGATCTCGAAAAGCTGGAAGTGACCCCAAACCTTGTGCTCAGTTCGCCGGTGGACATGCGATTACCGTTGCACTGGATCGGAATCCTTTTCGGGAAAATTCGCCCCAATCTCGCCGCCACCAGCGGAGTTTATCAGGGTAAAGACGTAATCAAGTTAGTCATGGCCGGCGCTGACGTAACGATGCTCTGCAGCGCTCTGATGCGTCACGGGATCCAGCATATTCAAAGGATCGAGATGGAGGTCGCGGCCTGGCTGGAGGACCATAAGCACAGTTCGTTGAGCGAAGTTAAAGGGATTATGAGTCAGCAGAATTGCCCAGACCCAAGCGCCTTTGAGCGGGCCCAATATGTCCGTAGCCTTTCGAGTTATGCCCCGTTGTTTCCCATGAGATATTGAGCAGCACCCAACCATTAAACCGCGCGCATCTGCGACGCACACATTAGTCTATGATCCTTAATACAGGCGAATACGTTCACATCATTCATCGGCAACTTTTCCGGGAGGACGCCCAGCGTCATTTCGTGGGAACCGTGGAAAGTCATGAGGGCACGATCATGCGGGTGAAGGGCTATCTCTTCGCCATGGATTCGACTAACAGCCAATTTGTCCGGCGCGAGCAACTACGCACGCGCATTATCTCGGTAAACGAGGCGGTCATCGTAAACATCCTTCCCGCGAGAGTCCGGATTGACCAAATCACCTATACCCATCGGCCGAATGGCGACATTCACGTTACCGATGGGACGGATTGGCATCTTGATATCACACATTTGTAAATTCTGCGGAACACACTCTGGTGGAAAATGGATGGTCAACTAGGCTAAAATCAAAAGGAGAACTTTATGGGGGAGTCAGTAAGCGAGAGCCGCCAGAAACTTGAAAAAGAGGTCGCCGCGCACCCGTTTCTTATTGGCATGGGAGAGCGGCATATTCGATTGCTGGCCGATTGTGCGATGCGTTCCCATTTCCATGCCGGCGGCGTTATCTTTCGCGAAGGTGAAGCCGCCAACCGCTTCTATCTCATTGTTCATGGCAAGGTCGGCTTGGAATCGTCAACCTTAGGCGAGCCCATTCGAATCGAGGAGATACACGACGGAGATCTGCTCGGGTGGTCATGGCTTTTTCCGCCTTACGCCTGGCATTTCACGGCGCGGGCTTTGGAAGACACCGACGCCATTTTCTTTTACGGGACAATCTTGCGCGAATACTGCGAGAAAGATCACTCTCTCGGCTTCGAGCTCTTTAAACGAATGAGCGTTGTCATGCTGCGAAGGCTGCAAAGCGCGCGCCAGAAGTTAATGAGCGCACGGCAAACCGGGAACCGGTGAGGGATTTGCGGTGGCTTAATGGCCGTGCCCCTCGATTTCTTGAATAACCTCCGCTGGTTTCCAGCTGTTGCCGCGCCAGATTTTATCGATCTTGCCCTCTTTGTTGATTAATGCGGTGGCCAGGCCATGTGAAATCGTGCCGCCTTCAGTTTGCCGGTAAACGGAAAACGCGCGTGTGAGGGCCTCGATCTCCTTTTCGTCGCCGGTTGCAAAGATCCAGATTTGCGGCTCGGCATGATGAAAGGCGCCGTAACCTTTCAGAACTTGCGGCGTGTCGAATGCGGGATCGAGCGTGATGCTGAGCAAACGGGTGTTGGCGAGCGGGTCCCTGCCGTTTTTAATTGCCGTTTGCAGCTCTTCGAAATTGTTTGACATGCGCGGGCAATAATTCGGCAGGATGCGCGCCAACCGAAGCTCGTAAATCCATATCTGCTTTCACATCAGAGCGTATGAGTTCAGTCCTCCTCTGGCCTGCCGATTTTTGCTAAAGATTAACCTTCAATTGTCAATCTGGCGTTTGTGATTGCTTCAGCTCTTGTGGATGAGACTCTGGATGAGACTCTAATCAGTACTCGTTACCGGGACCGATGAAAGATCACGTCTCCGGCTTGACCCGCTCTTTCAAAATGATTTTGCCGCCGGCAATGATTTCCTGAATGTGAGATCGCAGCTCACGTGTCTCCGGATCAAAGGATCTGTTTTCGAGCACAGCGCGATCACGACAGATACACTGGCTGCGGGCGAACCGCTCGGCTGGTCCTGGATGTTTCCGCCCTATGTCTGGCACTTTAGCGCACGGGCCACCGAGCCAACGACCGTTCTTTTCTTCGATGCCGAGCGTCTTCATAAATATTGCAACGAAGACCTCACTCTTGGTCATCAATTATTTCGGCGAATGAGCCAGGTAATGGTGCGGCGACTACAAAGATCGCGCAGCAAAATAATCGAGCTGAGTCGATCGCTTAACGTTCCAAACTAATAATCGAAAACAAAAATCTATATCCCACTTGTCTGCCGAGTCGTAGCTCGCCGCGAGTTTGTAGCGAGCTGAATAACGCCCCCTTCGCCAAAACTTCGGCGCAACAGCTCGAAAATTTTGGCGGCCTGGAGCCTAGGGGATTCGAACCCCTGACCTCCTCAATGCCATTGAGGCGCTCTACCAACTGAGCTAAGACCCCGTAAAAGAATTGTTGATTTTGGATCGCCGAATGCGGATTT
>WNGK01004957.1_pt1 | contig 21978 bp, 19 predicted proteins | sample 5400601 | NCBI WGS metagenome assembly WNGK01 (sample SAMN13153376, study PRJNA577476) | soil metagenome | isolation source: 60 cm soil or saprolite under Garry oak tree replicate 1 | place: USA:California | collected 2016-06-15
GCGGATGCCGTGCAGATTGTCTGGGAGATGGTTGGCGTGCAAAGAAGTCTGCACTGCCATCATGCCGCAGCCAATGTCCACTCCGACTGCCGCCGGGATGATCGCGCCGCGCGTTGGAATCACGCTGCCCACGGTCGCACCGATGCCCCAATGCACGTCCGGCATTGCCGCCACCCACTTGTAGATGAACGGCAACTGCGCGACGTTCAAAAGCTGCTGGCGCGCGGCATCCTCCAGCGGGACACCCTTGGTCCAGGCCTTAATGGGAACGCCATTTTCGGGCTTGATTACGTTGTACGTCTTGTCGGTCATACATCCTCTCTCGTTTCTTGCAATAGGGCGAAGCAGACCTCAGGCCTGCTCCACCCTTCACTCTGCCGGTGCAATCTCGTGCACAAACCCGATCACAGCATCACGCAATGGCAGGTCTCGAGCGCGATAATCAGTGCAGTACAGCACGTCCAGCTTCATAGGACGTACCGCGCCTCCAAAAGTGCAGGAGATCGCACGTCGTGCATTCGCCGCGTACTGCACGTGCGCGAAGAAGCAATCCGCGCACAGCGGTGCCGGCTTCGCCTTACGTGCTTTTGCGATGCTTTCTCGGATTGCCTCGAAAGCAACCTTGAGTAGCATGACGAAAATAAACCACGGCATTGCGACCTCCTTTCTTCTAGACGAGTGCTGTAGCCTCCTCGCACTCCGCCTCGCTACGTGACTGCTCCTGTTCCAGACTTAGCAGCAGCCCCTGAAACTCGGCCATCGTTTCTGCGAAATGCGACTCCACAAATTCGCTGGCCTCATCCTGCGAGATTTCCGGAAAGAACCTGCGATACAGTTCGATCTTCTGAACGTGCGCCGCCTTCCCCAGAAACAGTTTGTAATCGATACGCCCCGGCCTCATGAGCGCCGGATCGAGCGCTTCGATCTTGTTAGTGGTCATCACGAACAGAACGTTCTCCGGTGCGTGAAAACCATCCACCACGTTCAGCAGTCCGGACAGCGTGACCCCGAAACGGTCTGCGGGATCCGCCTTCTCGTTGCCGAGAGGCTGAATGGCCTTGTCTGCCCACTCGCCCGTGTCAGGCCTGCGATTGCCTGCCTTCATGCAATCGATGTCCTCGAACAGGACGACGGAGTTAGCCGGAACACTACTGATCGCAACCTTCAGCGTCCGATCGTTGAGTTCGGTTAGGTTCACTGCGTAAATGGACATGCCGAACTTCGCTCCCAGGGCTGACACCAGCGACGTCTTCCCTGTACCGGGCGGCCCATACAGCAGGTAGCCTCGGTGATAAGGAACACCAAGCCTGCGGTAGCGCTCGTCGGACGATCGAAACGTCTGAATGTCCTCAACCAGATGTTCCTTTTCACCCGGCCTGAGAATGACAGAATCAAGCATCCTCGGCGTGTACGCGTGCACGTACCTCCAACCATCGTCGAAGTGGTAGAGGTACGATGCCAGCGTAATCTTCCGTTTGTGGCACGCGATGACCTCCTGCACAAACTGTTTCAGAAATTTCGGATCACGTCCGATGGTTCGAAACGTCAGGGACTCCAATCGGCGGGGCGTCCAGCCCTGCGTCTCATCCTTTCGTGAGAACCAGACCCAGAAAGGCCGCCCACAGTACCAGAAACGATGACTGCCCGGAGCCGGAATCAGCGCGGCCTCATCACCGCGCAGCGAAGTATCCAGATCCAGCCAGCGCACTCGCTTGAGAAACTTCTGCTCCAGAAACCACTCCTTGACCCACTCGAATGCCGTGTCATCGTCGGTGACCGTCAGCATCATCGTGGTCTGGTAAATCACCCATGACCACAGACGCAGGGGCAGTGAACGCACGTACACGCCGATTGCACCGACGATCATCAGAAGCAGACCGCCCGAGGCGAACTGGTTCTGGCCGGCCAGTGTTCCCTTCACGAATTCGAATACAGTTTTCATGTTCATGACCGGCAAACGCCGGAGTTTGCGGGCGAGCCCGCACATTAAGGCAAATGGCGCCTGGGCGACAACATTTCCGGGCGCGGTCAAACAGCGAAGAACAGGACTTTGAGCCATGCTCAAACATCCCTCGTGGGGCTGCACTCAGGTTTTGGTTTTGCGGGAAGAGCGCCGAAGGTCAGCAGTTAAAGCTGGTTAGCGCGACCGGAGCGACGCCCTATAGCAACCTGGCGAACTCATTCGCCGGGGTTGCCCGCTTAGCGTTTTAGTTGTGAAATCCGCCAATTTGGGCGTCCTTTCGTAAGAAGATGTTTGAAGATGCCATGACTTCAACTTTTTTGCAATATGAAATTGCAGATTCTTCAAACAAAATCTCAACATACTTTGCATTCATTTAGTCTGGTGGCTCGGCACGGAGTCGAACCGCGTCCACTGGCTTTTCAGACCAGCACTCTCCCGTCGAGTTCCCGAGCCAAAATTGGTGGACGGTGCGAGACTTGAACTCGCATTTCACGGTTGCAGGCCGTGGGTAATCCCCTTATACGATCCGCCCATTTGGGGCGAGATGAGAGAATCGAACTCTCGTAACTGGAGCCACAATCCAGTGCCTAAGCCATTCGGCCAATCCCGCCATCGAATTTGGAGCTGCCGGCTGGATTCCCACCAGCATCGACCTGCTTACAAGGCAGGCGCCTTTGTATGTCGGCCACAGCAGCAAAATTTTGGAGCTGCCACGCAGCCTCGAACTGTGGTCTGGCGCTTACCGTGCGCCTGCTCTTCCCGTTGAGCTATACCGGCGGAGCTGGTGCGGCGATTCGAACGCCGATCACGGACTTACGAGGCCCGCGCTCTTCCCACTGAGCTACACCAGCAAAACTTTTTCAAGAAATCTGGAGGCGGTGGGGAGAATTGCACTCCCGATGATCTGCTTTGCAGGCAGACGCCTTGCTGTCTTGGCTACACCGCCTCAAACATACTTACTAAATCTGGAGCGGAAGGCGGGACTCGAACCCGCGATCTCGACGTTGGCAACGTCGCGTCTTGGCCACTAGACGACTTCCGCCTGGAGCGAGCAGCGAGAGTCGAACTCGCGTCATCGGGTTGGAGGCCCGAGGCACCAGCCGCTATACCATGCTCGCTCTTGGCGGGAGATGAAGGACTCGAACCCTCGTAACTGGATCTGGAGGCCAGTGTCCTAGCCGCTGGACGAATCTCCCGCAAAACTTATGGCGGAGCTAACGGGAATTGAACCCGTCCCTGCTGATAGACGGTCAGCCATCCTGCCGATAGACCATAGCTCCGGCTCCCTCCCGTGGACTCGAACTTGAGCCGTTCAGCGGGCGTCCGAGCCCGCTGGCGAAATCCTGAGCGCAGCCGAAGGACCTTCCGCGTTCAGAGCGCAGCGTCCTGCCATTGGACGAAGAGGGAATATGAAATTGTCAAAGAACTGGTTGCCGGGGAGCGATTCGAACGCCCGTACCCGGATTCAAAGTCCAGGGTCCTGCCACTAGACGACCCGGCATCACGTTTTCAGCGGTATCGCTTTCATGCACCGCACGCACAAGACCGCCGATTCATTGACATTGCGGCCGAGCCTTGTGCGATCAACACGTGCACGATCCACCAACTCGCGGTGATCTCCGCCGCGATCGCAGTAGAGCTCCGATGCAAGCTCAATTTCAAAACCATCGAGTTCAATCGTTTGTGCGCTCATAAACTTGGTAGCAGCGAGGAGAATCGAACTCCCATCTCAGCCTTGAAGGGACCGCATCCTGACCGTTAGACGACGCTGCCTCCTCTCTGCGCATTGCGGAAAATGCACCATAAAAACCAAAAGCCCCCGATTTGTATCGGAGGCTCAGAAAATTGCGCGTTGCTGTTGCCCCCGGTTACATGAACGTACCTTCCCCCGCACCTTGCCACGCAAAGGTGGCCGGTGTCGGGAAGCAATCGGTATGGGGCTTGCGCATCATTGCTAGTAGCTCATCTTCACTGTTACATCATTCGCGAAATTCGTCAATACCCAAAAGTGGTGGCCAATTTGGCCGAGCAACGTCTAGCCAGCAGCCAACTATAAGGTCTTGCGCTTCATCGGGTTTTCCACTACCTACACACCAACATCGCAAAAGCGTTCTATCTCGAACCGCGCCTGGACGAACCGGACGGAGATAATGCTTTCAGTTCTCGAAGCTTTTTGATCGCATTCTGATTCGACGGGTTTAATGCGACGGATGCTTCGTAATAGTGAATTGCTTGGTCGGTTTGTCCAGCACGCTCGTACGCATCTGCCAATTTGTCATACGCCAGCCAGGAGTTGGGGTGGTCTCGCGTGTTCTGCTGAAGAAGAATGATGGCATCACTCGTTCGATTGCACTGTAGGAATTCTTGGCCGAACTGCCTCAGTGTGTCCTCCCGCAGCTCATAGCTGGTGAGTCCTCGTGCCTTCATTTCGCGGTATGCGGCCAGTGCGGCTTTTACTCCTTTTGCATTTGCAACTAGACGCAAGAGATTTATCGCATTGTGCCTAGGTGGAGCGTATTTCCATGTGTATTCATTGGCTACACTCTCAATCAGTAGCTCAGCGAGTGCACTACCGTTTTGAGAGTTGGTCATTATGACAATGCCCTGTCCCGAATTAGCATTCATTATGAGTTCGGCCTCGAAGCCTTCGTCGGAGCCGCCATGCCTAAACTCACTGGGATTCTTATTGCCGCCTAAATGAAACCCGAGCCCGACGTTGGAAACTTGTCTCGTCAACATCTCCTGCGCCATGCCCTTCGTTAGTACAAGGTTGGATTTTCCTCGCGTGGACAGCGCAATATCGATAGCAAATCTGGCGAGGTCGGAGGGAGTGGTCCATAAGCCTGCTGCTGCCATTTCAGGGTATGTACGCCATCTTCCGCGAACAGTATTTCCGCACGTGTCAGTTCCGGAGGCAGCCCGAGAGCTCCATGTTAAGGGAAGTGGCTCTTCGAACGTGCTGTCATTCATGTTCTCTTTATTGAACACAAGTTCACGCATTAGCTGAGGGAACTGTTCACTGGTTACATCGATCAGAAGTTGCTGTTCTACTGTTACTCCCCCGCCGGAGTAGCGATACGCAGTTCCCGGAACCATATCGACGCGGATGGGCGGATTATTCGCGGGTTTCTGTCCATCTAGAACTTGAACCAACGTGGGGACAGGTTCGGCGGGGGCATACCCGGGAAAGCCGTGTACCGTCAGGCCAGCACTGTGGGTCAGAAGCCGACGCAGAGTAACCTTCTCCTTCTGGGTGAATTCGTTTTCTGGCACTTTCCACGTAGCAAGTGTCTTGTTGACGTCCTCATCTAATGTCAACTTGCCCTGTTGGACTAAAGAGAGTGCCGCAGCGGCGGCAACTGGTTTGCTGATCGAACCAGCCTGAAAGACGGTGTTGCCAGTTATAGGTGTGTTTTTGCCGTTTTCGACAGCCCCGTAGGTTTTAGTCCAATCTATCTTGAACTGATCAATGATCGCGATGCTTACGCGGGGAACCCGATAGAGCTTCATTAGCGTCTGCAAATCAAATGTCAGCGGCGCATGGCCTCTGGCGAAGAATATTGGCGGAAAACCGGTTTCAACGCGGCGGATGTGCTGCAGCGGTATAGGGGCGCGCGGGTCTTTTTGATGATTTGAAAACGTTTCAGCGGGAGAGCTTGAAAGCCACGCTAGCGAGAGCAGCACCAACGTTCTGATTCGGCGCATGTGATACCTCAGCTAAAAGTAGAATGCGCCAGTGTAATGGAGTTGCACAATTCTTTACCGCATCCCTTCAGAAGCGGCAAGAGTTTGGGAGCGAGAACACTTTCCAAGCCGGCCCGGCCGACCGACACGCATCCGAGTGCAACCAAATCCTGATTCGACTGTGTGGTGGGCGTCAAACCCGGATTTGCAGCTTCGGACGCTGCCGTGTTGTTCAGTTACACTACCCACCCCTCTTGGAACTCGCGCCGGGACTCCAACCCGGATCTCTTCGTTAGGACCGAAGCGTCATCATGCCTTAGACCACGCGAGCCTAACTAATGTGGAGGGGATGCAGAGAATTGAACTCTGATCTCAAGGTTCGTAGCCTTGCGCCCTCATCCGTTGGACCACATCCCCACATTGGAAGCGGCAGAGAGATTTGAACTCTCATCGTCCGAGGTAGAAGCTCGGCGCATTGATCCGTTATGCTATGCCGCCTCATTGCTAACTAACTCTGGTGCGGGATGTGGGAATCGAACCCACTTCGTCTCGCTTAAAAGGCGAGTGCATATCCCTATCTGCCAATCCCGCAAACTCTGGTGGGTGACGCTGGGATCGAACCAGCCTGGTCTCGCTTAAGAGGCGAGTGCATCAGCCATCTCTGCCAGTCACCCGTGCTCAACATCAAAATGGTTGAAATCGAACCAACGCCTCGCGGTTATCGACCGCGGGCTCGACCTTCGAGCTAATCCTGCCCGTTCGACTACTTCGCTTTGCTCAGTTGCTCAGGGCAAGCTCTGGTGCGCCGTTCGGGAGTTGAACCCGCATCTGTTGGGTGTAGGCCAACTGTTCTGGTCCGTTGAACTACCGGCGCGAAAAATTGGTAGAGGGTACAGGAGTCGAACCTGTCTAGCCGCGCTAATCTGGCGCCGTAGTGGGTATAAGCCACTGCTCCTCCCGGAGGCCCCTCCATGGTGGCTCGCGATGGATTCGAACCATCCGCGACGGCTTTATGAGAGCCGCGTTCTTCCTACTGAACTAGCGAGCCTTGTCAAAATCTGGCTGGCCGGGCAGGATTCGAACCTGCGCATGGCGTGATTAACAGTCACGTGCCTTTCCAGCTTGGCTACCGGCCAAGAAACATCCGCAAAAACCAAAAGGCCCCGACTTTTGGTCGGAGCCTTCGAGAATGTGAATCTGAACTTAGTAGTGCTATGGACAGACCAATCCCGAAGGCCGAGCGCGATTGACGCGCCGTCTCATCATGGATTTGGTCTTTATAGTCATGTTCGCAATTCAATATAGCACGATTTTTTATGACTATCTACCGGAAACCACACGAAGGTGAGCCCACTCTGAAACCGTCTCAAATGGACTCTGCGGCGATATAACTGGCTCGCAGATTTGCTGAATGAGCTCGCTAGAGGCGTTACCGAGGAATCGCGAACCTTCGTGGATGTGAGGAATACGATCAGGTTCAAACCCCATCAACCTTGCGCACGTGGCATCGGCTGCAACAGGATCATTTGAAAGCACGATTTTACCCATCTGCCTGGGAGTACCGTTGAGAGGTCCGTTGCCTTCCATTGCGATGACGCCGTCAGCAATGACGAAGTGGACTGGAACTGTCGCACAAATATCGAGAATGCTTTGTTGAATGCCTCCCCAATGAAGGATGTTTTTGGGCCATCCGTATCTCGTTCCAGGAACGATGCCAGACCAAGAAATCCGCTTCGAGCACCGTGCGCGGAAGCCACAGGTGCTTCATGCCCGTATAGCTCGCGAGGAGTTGTCTGCGCACAAGTTCGTCGCGGTTTAAGTCAACGAAGCGAATCTTCTCACTGCGGAGACACTCCTCATATCTGCTTTGAAGGAGGACCAGTTGCGTGTCCCGCTGATGACCTGGTCCTTCAGCCACCAAAACAGATTTCGCGCCCGAATGACGAAAGCATTCGGCCGCCGAAACAACCAGTAATGGGTGGGTGTTGATGGCATCGCCCGGAAGATAGTCCACGAGATTAGGTTTGAGGAGCACGGTTTTGCCCACCACGTCAATTGGGAATAGCCGTAGGGCGGCTTCGAGAATGTTTTCAAGGTTGTGAGAGTACTGGTCAACGTTCAAGATCGCTACTCGCGACCGTTTCGGTCGGCGATCGAAATGATATTTCGGCAGCAGAAAAGGAGCAGCGACAGCAGCACCCGCCGCCAGACCGGCGCTTCCAACGAGGAGACCACGACGGGTGATGCTCATATTGCTACTCCTAAAGCCGACAACGTGGCGTGGCAGTCGAGGGCGAGAGCCACGACGGCTAGAGTACTCGTGTCCGCGAGGTCAGAAAGACCAGGAAAATCTGACAGGCAAGTTAGAAGGGACTCTATCGGCCTGCGATGAGCCGCAAGAGCCAGGACCGCCCAAGCCATGCTCCAGGGACTTCTCAAATCCTGGATAGTTCCCTCCAGCCACAGCACACCGCTTTGAATAAGGGGATGTTGTTTTCTCTCGGATAAAGCAAGAAGTGCGACTGCGGTATCGTCCGCGGTGCGCAATGGATGGACTACGACCGCAGGCGAGGATTTCATTGCGATTGCATCCAACCGGCCCGTGATCGACCTACTCAGCAAAGACGAAATCGTTCCGTCAGTCATAGCGCGATTGAGCGGAAGATTGTGTGCTCGTCACGCTCACGCTCGATCTCTATCGCGCGCCCCGGGCTCATTATTGCGTACAAGAACACCGAGGCCCACGCTGATCCCGCCTGCCAGCAATTGTGCGATCAGTGAGAAAAACGTGCGCTGATCTGGCTCTATGCTTCGCTCGACTCAGAGCCATAGCGATCCTAGTCACGGACGGCGAAAACGCCAGACAAATTGCAATCGGTGCGAAAAAAGATCGAAGGACTTTTCGTCCCAAGTGCGTCCAGTCAAATCGGTATTGGTTGGCATCAGGTGATCTGCGAGTTCGGGCAGTCACAGTGAAATCGGTAAACTTCGGTCAAGACTGCATCCGGCCACAAGCGGAATCGAGGACATCCTTCCAGATGAGACGACTCACAACAGCTTTATCGTGAATGCAATCCAAAGATTACAGTCATAAACCTAGCCGCCGCACGCAACCGGCAAGCACATTCGCGGTGCATCAGGAAGCACATTTTCTGACCCACTCGAAGCAAATCTCACAAATGCAAAACGCTTTTCCCGGGTGTAGTGTTCACGACTGAAAGGCAAACCGACGTGTTCTCGTCATCCGAAGAACTGGCGCAAAAGCTGCGCGCTGCAAAATATGTGGTCGATGCAGTGACGCTCGAAGTCGTATTCCTGGCTTCACGTATGCACAAGCCTCTCTTGGTGGAGGGTCCACCTGGGTGTGGAAAGACTGAGCTGGCATATGCGATCGCAACCGCGGCCGAAACGGTTGTTGAGCGTGTCCAATGCTATCAGGGCATCACCGAAGAAAAGATCATTGGGAAATTCGACGAAGACGTGCAGCGGTTGTTTTTGGAGACTCAGGGCAAACAACTCGGCGATAGGTGGAGCGATATCCGAGATCGTCTCCACACTCTGGACTTCTTCGCGGAAGGCCCGCTCCTACGTGCTCTGCGATATTCAGAGCGGCCGTGCGTTCTTCTCGTTGATGAGCTCGATAAGGTGGACTACAGCATTGAAGCGCTACTGCTAGAAACTCTCAGTGCGTGGCAGATAACTGTTCCTAAACTAGGCACGATTCCGGCGATAAGAAAACCGTTTGTAGTGCTGACTTCGAATGAGGAAAGGCGCCTTGGAGATCCACTCCGGCGCCGATGCCTTTACCTGCGCTTTGAATACCCAAGCATAGAGCAGGAGCAGGAAATCCTGGCGGTCCGGAGCAAGCAGGACAGCATGCCGCGTCGAGGACAGCTCGCCGGCCTAGCACATGCTTTACGGGGATGGAACATGGAAAAACCCCCGTCGATAGCGGAAATGCTGGACCTTGCGCAGGCGCTTGAGATTCTGGGAACTGATGAGATCTCGCATGAGCATCGAGACGTATTGCTGCCACTGCTCGCCAAAACCGAAACCGATCGCAGGCGATTGCTTCTCCGCGCTGGCTTCGAAGGGCTAGTAGCTGACTCGAAGCGCTATCGCGACGAGCTCCTGGAATCGAGAGACGCGCGGGACGTCTCGCAGCACGAGGTCGCCGCATGAAATGGCCAATTTGTTTCGTGCTTCTGGTCGCAACGGCAAGCCCACAGACGGTAAACGTAAGGCGACTGCATGAGGCGTCGATGCGATGGGTTGAGTATTACGCTGCCGCATATCGAGTGCCGGTTGAATTGATAGAAGCCATCATCGATGAAGAGTCGGGTTGGAATCCCTGCGCAGTATCGAGTAAAGGCGCGGCAGGAATCATGCAGTTGATGCCACAAACAGCCATTCGATTTGGCGTCCATAATCGATTTCGCGTGAACGAAAACGTAGAGGGAGGAGTGGCATACCTGGCTTGGCTCAGACAGAGGTTCGGTGGTGATCTTCGGCTCGTCACCGCGGCGTATTACGTCGGAGAAGAGCCGATCAGCGCAAGAGGACTTGCATATTCATCACTCGATGTTCAGGGCTACGTCATGCGAGTGGCGCGCCGGTACCGCTCGCGGTGTTTGCTCCGCGCCAGGCTGCAGCGATCAACTCCGATAGAAAGTTTGAGGTGACTGAGATGAAAGCCCGCCGTTTATTCAGGTTCTTGGTCTTAATAGCGATCGCTGGGGCGCGAGCGCAGCAGATAACGATCAATCCTCAGGTCCGCACGAGCGTCACAGCGGATCGCAAGATCACAATCGTCGATGTTGTCCCTCATTTCGTGACCACCATTCGCGTGGCCGAACCAGTGAACTCAGTCGTGGTTGGCGATCCGGCGCTGTTTCAGGTCGAACACTCGGAGCACGAGCCGGAGCTTGTTTTCGTGAAATCGCTCACCGAGGAGAACGCCCAGAGCAACCTACTGATTTCGACGGCAAGAGCGAGACAGATTAGCTTTCTGTTGGTAAATCATGGAGAGGGTGCAAACCCTTCGAAGGTCGACTTCCTTTTTCGTTACCAGGCAGGCAGTGGTTTTCTGATTGAGCCGGACGCGGTCCCTTTTGCACTGGTCTCGCAGACCACACCGTTGCAAAAGCCAACTAATGCGGCGGCGACTGCGCCCGATTCGACAGGGGAACTTTTACCCCGGGATCCGCCGAAACCCCACACTCTCGATGCCTTGCTAGAACGGCAGAAGCGAGCACCGTTGCCCACCCTTTACGGTCAGCGGATAGAAGCGGATAGAAAGGGATGACTCCAAAGGTGATCGCTTACGGGCTGGTATCAGCGAAGTCATAGATGGCGGCCAGCGGGTACTCGTGTTGTTCTCTGTCTTCAACACCAGCAAGAAGCCAATCCTGCTGATGCCACCGCAAGTTCAGCTGGGTGGCAAAGGGAATACCGGAAAACTGATCAAGCACGAGCGCTGGTCCACTGCAGAGCAGTTGTCTGTTGCCGATTTCCGTCTGAGCCGGCGGCGAATTGGCCCAGGCGAGCGTGCCGACGGCGTGGTCCAGTTCGACCGCCCGCCTTACAAGCGGTCCAGCGAAACGCTATTCCTGCAAATGGCTGAGTCTGGTGCGGTGGACAAACCGGCTCTTGTGCCAATCGGTTTTGGTGTTAGCACTGCAATGGAGGTATCCAACCATGAACAATGAAGAAACACCTGGGGGAGCGAAAGACATAACGAAAGCGGACCCAGACGCAGTCGACAAGAGTGCGAACACAACTGTGGAAGAGGAACCGGATAGTGCCCATGGAAGTTGGCGCGAAACATTCCGCATCGCATTAGATCGAGCACGGAAACAGCAGAAGCCACGAGAGAGCCGGCAGGAGCTAGGACGAGATAGGACCAAGGCCCTGATTGTGTTAGTTGCCGTAGCAGTGGTCCTTTTGTTGCTGTTCTTCGGTCTCTTTTCCAGCCCGAACAAGCCCACGCGTCTGCCGGGCGAAAATACTCATGGGCAGCCCAGTCTGGGACAAAAGGTCACTCCAGGACAAGAAACGAATGATCCAAGCAAGGCGGTCACGCCGATGCTGAGCGCCGATGTTCGGGCGAATGATCCGACTATACAAGGCCAAGTTACGCCTGAGGATATTGACCGCACATCGCGAACTGGACATACCGCCAAGCCATCCCCCGCCAACCGAGCGGGTTCAGAACCCCAGGATTATGCCCTGAGCCGGGTTGATTTCTCTGATCCATTGGCAGGAAAAAGTACCACTCCGTCAGCGGTCCCGGCCCTAGCTCAGTTGCCGGTTCGGTCAGCCGCCGAGAACGACCTAAAGAAACCTTCGCTAGTGTTTGTTCGCTCAACGCAAGGCAACGCTACGCTCAAGCCGTTCGTCCCGGAGACTGAGGAAGAAATACTTGCGCTTCCAGCAGGAACACGTTTATTGGCGCGTTTGCAAGCTCCGGTAAGCTCGGCTGTTGCGACGCCGGTTGTAGCTGTTGTTGAGTACAACTATGAGCACGACGGGCAGATAGTCATGCCGGCGGGAGCGAAGGTGTTAGGCAGGCTGGCCCAGGCAAGTCCGTCGGGCGATGTGGCAATTCAGTTCAGCCGCGTGGAGATGCCCGACGGCACCTCCGAAAAGCTGGATGCCTCGGCGATGGACCTGAATTTCAAGCCTCTCAAAGGTTACGTGTCCGGAAAGAAGACAGGCACGAAATTCCTGGTTCGCTCTCTGACAGGTCTGGGCACGGTGGCGTCTTATCTGGTGGGACCGCAGGCTTCGAGCTCTGCGGGGCTGATATCCACAAATGTCTTGATGCGAGAACGTCTGGCCGACAATGTTGCCACGGCGGGCCAGGAAGAGCTGAATGGGCTCGCTTTCAATCAAAATCTGGTCGTGACGGTCCCGGGTAATACCCGGTTTTACATTGTGCTTCAGAAGCCAGCTTCCGAACATGCTGGCGGAAGTCCGGTAGCAGGAAATACCGCCCTCAATAACGTCGGCCTCAACGGAGTACCGACGCTCGAAGAACTCCGACAACTGATGCAATTGCGACGTGAAATCAACGATCTATACACGCAAAATAATGCCCAACCGGCAACTCAGCCACAGCAACAGCCGTGATAGACATTCGGGATGACTTGCCGCAGTGCCCCGAGACTTTTCCCTTGCGGGCTCTTGTTGCCTTCCAGCACTTGCGTCCACGAAATGGTCTAAAGTAGAGACCTAATTCGTGTGGAGTTGAAGAGCAGCCATACTGATTCTTCTCTGCGCACCGAAACCTGGTGACGCTGTGGTGCAACCGCCTCGACCTTGGTTCCTAAACACGCCGATGCTGTGGTTCGTGGGATTGGTGTTGTTATGGTTTCTGCGTCGATCCTTCAGGGGCGGGCTAGTATTCTTCAAGAAAATTCTGGAATTTGTGGTGGTCAGTTGTTTTGCGCTCGGCACCATCATCTTGCTGATGTGTCCGGTACTCCAAACAGCGAAGAGGATAAACCGCTCGGTCCTCTGTGGATTCTGCTCCTTGGAACCGTTTCAATAGCTTGGATCGTTTCATTCTTCCGGATATTTCTGTTTAGGAAAAGTGCGAAATTGAGTAGGGCCGCTGTTGCCGTTGTTAATAAGTCTTCCCAGGCGATACCGCAGCGGATGACAGCCAATGTGCCAAACGAATGTTTTGCAGACCTCGGCGGCATGGATGATGCAAAGGATCAGATTCGGCAAATGGTAGAGGCGCAGCTCAAGCCAGAGAGGAGCAAGCGCTACGGCCTGTCGCGAAATGGAATTCTTCTTTATGGCCCGCGAGGCACAGGTAAAACATTGCTGGCAAGAGCCGCGGCGGGAGAATTTGGTCTTAACCTCGTCTACACGTGCCGTTCTTGCCAAAGTTGCGCCGGAACCTAAGCTCGTTCAAATGGGCGGCGATTTCCGGCCTGATCTTCACCCGGTTGCCATCATTCCTCAGGGGGACATGAGCGATTTCAAAGAAACGAAATCGTTCGTCAACGGTGCTGGCGAGGAAGTCGGCCGCCTGTTCCAGATTGGAGATAGCCGCATCGGTTTAGTTGGCGACGCGTTCAAATCGCTGGAAGACCTTGCACGCAGATTGCACGACATGGAAGCCCTTCGGGAATCTACGACCTTTGAGTTCATTCTTGATGCCGCGTTCGCCTGGATTGAAAGCGCGTACTGTGAGACTGCCAGCGAGCCATTGTGCGACCACATTACGCGCATAGCCGACGAAGCCATAAAAAGATTCGAGATTTGGATTCCGCTACACCAGACGTACATCGAAGCCGACATTCCAATGGGGCCTGCATTAATCCGAACAATCACGCGCGAGATACTCGACGAACGCTTCAAGGAACCTGCGGGAGCTGACGCCGAAACCCTGGCGGCGATGCGATATGCGTCTGCCCGAGAGCGTTCGCGGCTACAGGGTTGTGCGGCAGTGACGGTGAAGATTCGAGCGGAGGAAAGCAAAGCGCGAGAACAGGCGCGCGAGCTGGCGGAAAGAAAACGTGCGGCGGCGCTTCGAGCTCTTCATGCGGGGCGACTCTCTTGAGACCTACAGCACGGGCGTGCTGGACAAAGAAACGGCGTGGGCGCTCACAAAGGCCTATATCGCATTCTTCCCGAATGTGCTGGAGCGGCTCCATGTACTTGCGGCCAATCAACAGTGGAGCGAATTCCAGCAGACCCTCTACGATGCTCTCCTCATCTATTCTAGGAATTCCGTCGCCATCACTCCTGCGGACAAGCTCGTCTACATCCTCGTGGGGCTGGAGTCGGTGCTGATTCGCAATTCAAATGAGCCCTTGGGGAAGAACATCGGCGAGCGCATGGCATTTCTGGTCGGCGACTCTGTTGACGCCCGTAAGGCAATAGTCGCCAATGTAGACGAGATTTATAAGGTACGGTCGTCATTCATTCATCACGGGGGCTCGGTTGAGCAAGTCGAACTTTTGTCTACCTTCATGCTCAACGCCTGGACCTGCTTTAACGTCTTGCTCCAGAATGCGGATCGTTATCGCACCAAGGCCGATCTGATTGCTGCATTAGAGGAACGGAAATTGATGTAGGCTCCTTGTCGGGAGCGCTGATCACACATGACTGCTTCGAAACCCATCTTCGATGTCCACTCCAATCATGAACCCGCGAGCTTCATCCTTTTCGTACCCGGCAAACCGGGCCTGAAGGTCGTTGCTCAAGTCGGCAGCCCGGCCAAACCCGAACATCTCATCTCTTCCGTCAATTTGCCCGTCGAAGCTGACGGAGAGCAGGTCGGCCACACGTTTCGCCTGCTTGCATTGCAGAAGCTCTGGAGCCCGGAACTCCCCCACGTCTAAAAACAGAAGACGAATCACTCCCACCAGAGCGCCATTGAGCGGTCTTTTCTTATGTGTCAATTACCCTTCGGCACCATCTTCCCAACAATCCGCCCAATCACCTGCGGCTCGGTTTCTCCCGAAGCTCCCTCAAGCATGTATGTCCGTTCAAACCCATTCGGTCCGAAGATCTTCAACTCCCATCGATCATTTGCCTGCGATCCGATGATGGAAACTTCCCAATCCCCACTTCCGGCTGCGATCAAACGTCGTATTGTCATCGGACAGGGTCTATATGCATGCGGTGCTTTGCTCTGTTTCGTTAGCACGTACTTGAGTATCGCCTTTATCGTCCTCGTGCAACTCAACTACGCAATTGCACCACGCTTCACTGCTTCACTCGGCGTCGTCCTTCCTGATCTTCTGGTGACCCTTAACTGATAAGGCGACCGCAACACGGGGAAGGGCATGTCAGAGACTTTCTTTGGCGATTCGCCGTTTTGGCGGGTAGGCAAGGGAAATGGCTACTGCGACTTCGCGTACTCGGCTTTGGCTTGCTTCAGGATGGGGGATGTCGAGGTCAGCGTCTTCCCAGACTGCGAGCCCTACGCAACCACAACGGAAGCTCGCTCGGCTGGCTTTTTCGCCGGAGCCAGCGCGATCAACATTACGCCGATGACAATGAAGAGAGCCACGCCCACCAGTTCTCTGCGTGGGATCAAATTAAGAGATGCCTGCACAGCCATAAGCGTCGCGTGGGCAAAGCTCGACCATGCCGTGAAGGCGATCAGGCTGCGATGCTCAGATGGGTTACGGGCTGCCAACAGCACGAAAATCCCGAGGGTGACATAGAGGCTCAGCATCATGGGCGTAGCGTCCTCACTATTCGCTTGCCAAGCACTCCGTACAGTCGTCATCAATGGATAAATGCCAGCCACAAAGAACAATCCCAGCAATACCAATACAATTTTCAGCGCCGCCCGTTCTCGATTCATGGTGCCCTCCAGTCAAAAACTAAAACCGTGAAAGGTGCCGTACACGCCGTTGCCGTGGAAGACCCTTGAGGCGGAACCTTAGGTCGGATCGGTGGAAACGGTCAATTGAGAAGTGGCAGAGACCGTCGCCTCTATTGCAGCTTCGCGTATTCGGCTTTTGCTTGCTTTAGGACGGAGATGTCGGGGTCGGCGTCTTTCCATAGGGTGAGGAAGTCTTTGTAGGCCGCGAGAGCACGAACGCGGGCGGCATCCGCATCTGCCCCCTGCGCGGTTCTCGCCTGCAAGGCATTGGCACGAGCCAAGCCTAGACGTGCCAACGCTCCCGTCCAGCAGTTCCAGACGATGCCGCTGTGGTCGGTGATCTTCTGAAACTCGGCGGCGGCTTGTGCGCCCTGCCCGGCTTTGAGATATGCTTCACCGCGAATGTACGTCGGATACAGGCAGGACACATTAGCTACAAATAGAAATCCGCCTAACTCGATTGGTGAAGAGACCTGCAAAGTACTCAAGGCGAGCGCCGAGTTCTTCCGGTTGAGGGCGCGTTGTGCTTGAATCGCGGGCAGCCAAAGCAACTGCATCTGTGTGTCTAACGGGAAACGTTTGTTCAGCCCTTGCGCTAGCGATTCGGCGCGTTCCGTGTCGCCCGCTATCGCGAATGCAAGCGCCGCTTCGACGCCGACGCTCTCACTCAAGGGATAGAGCATTAAACCCTGTTCTGCCGATTGCTTCGCATCCACAAGATTGCCGAAAGCGGCCTCCCGCTGAGCTGCAATCTCCTGCCATATCGCGGCCGTTTCCTTGCTGTCGGCACGGATCGCCGATGCGACAGCCTGCTTGGTCAATTCCCGTGCTTTATTAAGATGACCAAAATACGCCGCCGTATCGGATTCAAGGGAAAGCCCAAAGCTTTCTTCCGGCTTCCCAGCAAACCATTGCCGCTCTTTCTCCATTGACGGAAAATCCGCCTGAAAAAAACTCAGGGCATATAGAATCTCGTGCATTGTGAAATCATCCAGCCTTCTCACTTGCCAATCTTGAGCTAGTTGCCGCGCCTCGTCGAAGGCTTGTAATGCCAGCAGGTCGTACGCAAGACTACCGTAGGGCACGACAATATCGGGGGCGAGGCGGAGGCTTTCCTTGTGCGCCTCTTTTGCCTTCTCATACTGCCCTTGCATGCCGTACACATTCCCCAAATCGAGATGTGCTCTGTACTCTCGCGGGTAGGTTCTGATTTGCTCCTGATAGACCTGTGCCGCCTTGCCCAGTTCCCCAGTTACGCTCGAATAATACTCGGCTGTAATGATTTGCTTTTCCCGTTCACTTGTACGCTCCCGCAACTGAAACGCCTTGGCGTAATATTCACTGGCTCGCCCTTCCTGACTCAAACTGAAGTAGTCGCCGCCCAATGCCAAGTACCCCATTGCGAAGCTCGGATCGAGTTGGATTGCACGTTGATGGTAAGGCACAGCAACAGCAGGACCGGACTCACGGAACGCTTTCTCACCGAGACTGTACGCTTTGAGGGCTTCGAGGGAAGCCGTCGTTGCTTCTACCATGGGAAGGTCGAACTTCTGCACCGTTGTCAGTGACTCGCCCAGTTCGCCTCTTAACTTGGACGCTGCCTCGCCCAGCGCGTCCAGTACCTTCTCTTTGGCTGCCGCCGTGATCTGCTCCTCTGCCAACACGTCTCCACTTTGGCAATTCACAGCCTTCAATCCCAGCACATACTGGTTGCCCAGCCGGGCAATCGACCCGGCAACGTAGACCTTGCTGCCTGCTCGCTGACAAACCTCACGGGCTATGTCAGAAGTGAGGGTATGCTGGTCGGGCGAGCCATCAGCCGCAACGTCGCTGAGACCTTGTTTTCGGAGAGGACATTTAGGAAGGGCGATTGCCGCAGAGAAACTGTGAGCGCCGTCTTCAGCGTGTCATTGAAAACAGGATCATCGGTGTTGTTAGCAAAGTCGGCGAAGGGCGATTGCCGCAGAGAAACTGTGAGCGCCGTCTTCAGCGTGTCATTGAAAACAGGATCATCGGTGTTGTTAGCAAAGTCGGCGAGAACGATGGTGTCTTTCTCGCTGAGCTTGGGCGCACGATGAAGATAGAGATAGCTGCTCACTGTGAGCACCACGGTTATTAGCGCGACCGGAATTATCGCTCTCCACATTCCATGGCGACTGGGGGTTCCAGCACTTGCCGATGGTATCCGCTCCGATTCCGTGTCCCGCTTCAGCCGTTGCAGGTCGGTACCCATCTCCGAAGCGTGCTGGTAACGGAGCCTGCGATCCTTCTCCAACGCTTTGATGGTGATCCGCTGTAACTCCGGGGGAATGTCTGGGTTGAGCCGCAGTGGTAGAACGGGAGTCCGGTTCAGGATGGATTCGAAAACTATCGCCGTGCTCTCGCCACGGAAGGGCAACACGCCAGTTGTCATCTCATAGAGCACGACTCCAAATGAGAATAGGTCGGTTCGGGCATCCAGTTCCTTGGCTCGGACTTGTTCGGGCGACATGTAGGCGACCGTGCCTACAGTCGCGCCGGGGCTCGTCAAATGCTTCTCCAAGGTCACAGTCGATTGTTCTGCGGCTCCAGCGCCTCCCTTGTTGCTCACAACGGGTATGACCTTAGCCAAACCGAAATCAAGAACCTTGGCATGACCGCGCTTGGTGACAAAGATGTTGGCAGGCTTGATGTCCCGATGAACGATCCCAGCAGAGTGAGCCGCGTCCAGTGCCTCGGCGATGTCGATGGCGAGTGGAAGAAGGACTTCCATTTCCAGAGGACGCCCAGCGATCCGATGCTTCAGGGTCATACCCTCCAGAAACTCCATCGCGATGAAGGACTGGTCACCGTGTTTGCGGATCTCGTAGATCGTGCAAATGTTGGGATGATTGAGAGCGGATGCTGCACGAGCCTCGCGACGAAATCGTCCCAATGCGTGGGCGTCTTGCGCCACATCGATAGAGAGGAATTTCAGCGCGACAAAGCGTCCAAGGTCGGTGTCCTCAGCCTTGTAGACAACCCCCATCCCGCCACCACCTAGCTTCTCGATGATGCGGTAGTGCGAGATCGTTTGGCCGATGAGTTGGGATGGGGTAGCCATTGGCGGGAATGGTATGACGCAATCGTGCGCCGGTCAACAGCATCGCCTATCCCAGCTTCGCGTACTCCGCTTTGGCTTGTTTCAGGATGGGGATGTCGGGATTGATTCTTCACCTTTTCGTAAAGCAGAACAACTCATTGAGACAGCCCGAATCGGCGCAGGAGGTCGGCGTGGCGGGGTCGGAGCGGATTCAAGAACGTGCCCAAGGAAGATTCATCCGACGCAATAGCGCGTTGAACCGAGCATCGGACTGAAGGAAATCGTAAATTGGATCATTGATCCAGTCTGCTACGTCATCTTGCTGATCGAATGCTTTTTCAAGCCAGAAAACCGTTTGGTCGCTGGCCCTTATTTGGGCGTAGCGGAACGCAATCTCCATCCCACTCACATACTGTACACGCGAACGCCGCAGCATCAATGTGACTTCACTCTCGATAGCCCCATCAAAGCCTCCATGGCTATAGCCTCTACCCATAGCATCGTACATTTCCGAATCTCCAGCGACGCTGTAGGATGACCTGCGTGTAAGTATTGCTTTTTCTTTTAATTCTTTCAGCGTGTAAGCTTCGATGAGCGGGGAATAGGCAGGAATGAAGAGCCGGTCAGAGGCCAAGATGCGCTCTCCATTGGCGATCACCTCATCGAATTTTCTCTCCATAAGCGGGAGTTCCAGTTCTTCGTCTATTTTGAGCACTGTGGCAAGGGGGTCAAGCTCGCGGGCTCGGTGTAGCTCGACTCCCGCTTCTGAGTTACGCTTCAAAGCCATCAGCATAAGCGCATACGACTTGTGAGCAGCAGCGTTGCCGGGCTTAAGTTCGATAGCGTTGCGAAACTCTTTTTCAGCTCCACGCCAATCAAATTCGTTCTCTTTGGTGCTGGCAAATGCGACGTGCGCTTCTGCGAGATTTGGGTCGAGCTCCAGAGCTTTGAGCACTGCTTCTTTTTCTTTGCCACCTCCTTCGGCGTTGCTCATGTATCCATAATTAGCGCGAACAGAATAGGTATCAGCGAGTCCGATGTAAGCTAAGCTAAACTTAGGATCATGTGCAATAGCTTGTTTGAAGAGACTCAAAGCCTGAGCTGTGGATTGTTCGGTTCGCTGATTCGACTCGTACAGTCCTTTCAGGTATAGCTGATATGCTTCAGCGTCCGAGGTAATAGGATGCGATAATCGCTGTTTTTCGTGGCTCGTCAGATGGATGCGGAGACGCTCAGCGATTTGACCTCCGATCTCATCCTCCAAAGATGCAGCATCGCTCAGGTTGCGAGCATAGTGTTGGCCCCAAAGCTCGGAAGCAGATTTAACGTCCACAAGGTCGGCTTGAATGTCTATGCCTTCGGCTCGTCTGAAAACCGTTCCAGTAATTACCGCTTTGACATTCAACTGACGACCAGCATCGCGAGGATCGACATTTTTCCCTTTGAACTGAAACACGGATGTTCTGGCGCGTACTTGAATTTCAGGCAACTCGGCAAGGCTGTGAATTATCCCTTGGGTGATCCCGTCGGCCAGATATTCTGTATTCGGGTCGCCGTTGCCATTCACAAACGGCAGAACGGCGATCGAATCCACGGTATTAGGTCGTCCAAAATAGGAACTGGCAATGGCGATCACCGCGCCTATGACGACGGCTGCTGCGATGGCAGTGAGCGCGATCTTTCGACGTGACCGTCTTAGCCGTGGAGACCGCATCAAGGCAGAAGCGGCTGCTCTATCCGGCTCCGAGTCTCGCTCCAGCCGCTTCAGGTCGGCCCTTAGCTCGGCAGCAGACTGGCAGCGAACATTGCGGTCTTTCTCCAGAGCTTTGTTGATGATCTGATCCAAGCCCAGCGGAACTTCAGGGTTCAATCTCACCGCTGGGGCTGGCGCCCGATTAAGAATCCACTCGAAGATCACTCCCGAGGTGTCCCCTCGAAACGGGGGTTTTCCAGTGCACATCTCATACAGTACCGCCCCGAACGAGAACAGGTCGGTTCGAGCGTCGAGTTCCTTGCCGCGCACCTGCTCAGGCGACATATAGGCGACGGTACCTAATGCAGAGCCGGGACTGGTGAGATGTTCCTCTGAGTCGATGGTCGGGGCGCTCATGGCAACGCTCTCCGGCTTCAGAGTGATCTTCGCCAGCCCGAAATCCAGAATCTTGGCTTGCCCGCGCCCGGTGACAAAGATGTTTCCCGGCTTGATGTCTCGATGGACAATGCCCTTCGCATGAGCCGCATCAAGCGCATCGGCGATCTGGATGCCCAAATCGAGCACCATTTCGATCTCCAGTGGCTTGCCATTAATCCGGTGCCGGAGGGTCTGCCCCTCCAGCAGTTCCATGGCGATGAAGGTTCGCCCATCGGACTCGTCAATCTCATGGATCGTGCAGATGTTCGGGTGGTTCAGGGAGGACGCAGCCTTGGCTTCCCGCTGAAAACGGCTGAGGGCTTGCGGATCTTTCGCGAGTTCATCGGGGAGGAACTTCAGGGCAACGTGCCGACCAAGCTTGAGGTCTTCAGCTTCATACACGACTCCCATCCCCCCGCCCCCGATCTTGCGCAGGACGCGGTAATGGGAAATGGTCTGCCCCACGGGTTGCGACGGAGTGGCCACTGGCTGGAATGGTACGGGGAAGGTTAGAGAGGGTTAACCAGACGGTCGGGGAACAGCATGCGAGAGGAAAAAAATCCCCTTGTCATTGTTCTCTTAGATTTGTGCCACGGGTAGTCAAAAAGGGGGTCTCCCACAGCAGCGGCAAGCGAATGATTCTATTGACGCGAAATTTTCGGCCTTGCTAGTCCATCCGGTATACCTTTTGGGCTGATGGGAACAACCTGCCGTTTGCGGTGTCAAAGATTGTGGCAGGACTAATTCTTTTGACAGCGCGTGAGGCGGTTGACGCCTTCGCTCCT
>WNGK01014395.1_pt1 | contig 21951 bp, 14 predicted proteins | sample 5400601 | NCBI WGS metagenome assembly WNGK01 (sample SAMN13153376, study PRJNA577476) | soil metagenome | isolation source: 60 cm soil or saprolite under Garry oak tree replicate 1 | place: USA:California | collected 2016-06-15
CTCTTTGTCTACTATCTGGGCTGGATCACGGAATTCATTGTCCATTTTGGCAAAGTCCTGACGGAATACAAACAAGCTGGTATTTCGGTTGAACGCCTCGTCACGCTGTTGCAGGGCGCGCCCGCGCAGACGCTGATCCAGCCCGCTCCGGTCTACATGCGTGGAGAGTTGCCAGAGCTGCCGGTGATTGCGCCAATTGGTGAAGAGCGGCTGCGCAGGCTTGAGGTGAGCGGCTTGCGCTATCGCTATCCCACGGCTTCGCAAGGCATCCAGGATATTAGCCTCGTACTCAAACGTGGCTCGTTCACAGTCATTACCGGGCGCATCGGATCGGGCAAGACGACGCTGCTCCAGGTGTTGCTGGGGCTATTGCCGCAAGATGAAGGGGAGATCCGCTGGAACGGGACAGTGGTGGAGAAACCCGCGTCCTTTTTTGTCCCGCCACGCAGCGCTTACACCTCGCAGGTGCCGCATATGTTCAGTGATAGCTTACGCGATAACATTCTGCTGGGCATACCTGGGTCCGATGAGATCCTGGGGAGCGCGCTCGATCTGGCGGTGCTGGAGCCGGATATCGCGGAAATGGCTCAGGGTCTGGAGACGATGATTGGCCCACGCGGCGTGCGACTCTCCGGTGGACAGATTCAGCGGGCCGCGGCTGCGCGGATGTTCGTTCGCCAGGCCGAGCTTCTGGTGGTAGACGATCTGTCGAGCGCTCTGGACGTGGAAACAGAGTCTCTGCTGTGGCAGCGCATCTTGGCGCGCAAGGAGGCGACGGTACTGGCCGTCTCGCATCGCCGTGCAGTGTTGCGACGCGCCGACCATATTATCGTGCTGAAAGATGGCAGCATCGAAGCTGAGGGGAAGCTGGATCATCTGCTAGCAACCAGCGTGGAGATGCAGCATCTCTGGCATGGTGAGATCAGCTCTGAGCAGGTATAAGACCAGCTCGTCCCCGTCAGAATAGCTCTCAAAATGAATTGGAGAAGAAAAAGCAGAACGTGCATCCTGTTTGCGCTGGCGAGCATCGAGAAGGCAAAGAAACAGCGTCTTCTCTCTACTCGTATCCAGCACTCACAAGAGCTTACAATTTGGCAGCGAGCAACATTATTACACTGCGGCGGAACCATCTCCCACCGCGCTAAATCAGGACATTCCTGGTGAGAACATCCACCAGGCCGCGATAAATCGCGTCACTACTTTTTAACGACAGCGTCTGCGAGTTCTTTTCCAGGTGAGAAACGTACCCGGTCCTTTTCGGGAACCAGGATCTCTTTTCGGTCTCGTGGATTCACGCCTTTGCGAGCAGCGCTCCGGCGCACTTTGAATGAGCCAAAACCGACCAGGCGCACTTCGTGACCCTTCTGGAGAGACTCGCGGATGGAATCGAGGGTTGCTTCGAGTATCTCTGCTGCTTTCTTCTGGGTCACCCCCGCCGTCGCAGCAATGCGTCTGGTGATTTCTTGCCGGCCAACAATGCTGGTTTCGGTCTTATTAGTTTTTGATGTCGCCATAGGTTGAAATCCTCCTTAACAACGATCAGCACACGCCGCTCCTCGCCCCCAATATTGCTGTTGGGCTTTTAGAGCGGCTTCACTACTCACTGCCGTTAAGGAGTATAGCACGCGATTTAGCGAATTACAAGGGTTGAAGCCGCTTCAGGGCTTGTCTCATACTACGCGCCCGCCTGGGAAGCCAGTTCATAGCAAGCGAGCAGTTAGAAAATTGGCTTCCCAGGCGGGACGAAAGGGTGATATGCCCTTTCACACTACAGCATATAAAAGCAGCCCTTCGGGTGTACGATTGCGTTCGACGCGCCCGCCCAAACGCAGGTGTTCGAGGTGCGAAAGCGTCTCAGCAACCGCCATGCGGCGCGCCTCGCTATTGTTCCAGCGATGCCCGAAGAGTTGTTCCGCTACTGCATAGGCATGCTGAGGTCCCGCATTCAGCAAGGTCAGGATGTGGGCCTCGCGCTCTTCGTGATGTTGCATAATTTCGGATGTGCGTCCCGCCAGGTCGGTGAAGGGCTCTCCATGCCCTGGTAACACAATGCTGGCCGGTAGGGGCGCGACTTTCGCCAGCGAGTCGAGATAATCGCCCAGGGGATTCGGACGATCTTTTTCCGAATATAAGCCGATATTGGGAGTGATGCGCGGTAAGACGTGATCGGCTGCGATAAAGACGCCATCGCGGTCGCGGAAGAGGCAGATATGCCCATCAGAATGGCCGGGCGTCCAGATCACGCGATACTGCTCATTCGCCACGGTAATGTATGCGCCATCGTCCACCAGCGTAATCACCTCGTGCGGCGGCACACGAATAATATTGCGCATCACATCCGGCTCGACCTGCGTAAACCAGAAATCAGTGGGAGGCATACCATGCTGGCTGAAGAACTGTGATACGCGCCCGAAGCGCTCAGGCATTTTCCCCGCCCAGATGACGCGGATAGCCGCTTCATCAATCGGGTGCATATAGACAGCAGCGCCGCTCTGTTCCTGTAGTTCTGCCGACAGCCCGACGTGATCTGGATGATGATGAGAAAGAACGATGGTGCGTAAATCTTCTATACGCAATCCGGCCTGGTCCAGCCCTTTCTCCAATGCTTCGCGCGTGTCCGGCGTTCCCATACTCGTATCCACCATCGCCCACCCATCTTTCCCTACAAGGGCATAGACATTGACGGTACGCAGGGGAAAGGGAATAGGGACGGTGATTTTCCAGATGCCAGGAGCTACTTCGCGAGCTTCTGGTAATGGTTCAGTAACTTTCTGGGGCTGCGCCAGAGGAGGTTGTTGCATGATATAGGACTTTCTTTTGTGTTCGATTACTGTTCGTGATTGACACCTTTTGCACAGATTGTATGGTGTACAGGCTGTCTGTGTCAAACTTTCGCAAAACCCGTGTCGACTCCAATGAAAATGGGATATTAGAGCTTTCACAGCAGCCGTGTCAAAACCAACTCAGTTAGCAAGAGGGCTACAATTCTACGGGATCCCGCTCTTCCACTTCACTTCCTGTTTCTAAGCTCTCCTGTTCATCGATTGGCCATCCAGCCTGCTTTTTTAGATTGCTCGTTCGCATACGTTGCAGGCGCTCCAGTCCTTTATCCATCCTCACCTTCATTTGCAATCTTAATACCAGTAAGATACCGAGCAGGACAGCTTGAGAGGTCGCTAGCGCTGAGGTTGCCAGGGGGATCGCCAGGATCACAGCGGGACCAGCCATTAGCTTCAGGAATAGAAGGATGAGGCCAAAACGGGCAGCAAGAGCTAGAATATCGATGGTGAGGGGAGTGTAGGCATCTTTGAGCGAGTAGAACCCCCGCACCAGTAATTCGCCCGCTACACTCCCCGGTAACCCTACAGCAAATCCTAGCAGAGCCAGGGTGGTTAAAACTGTAGAGTGCTCTGTAAAGGCTCCATGCTGGAAAAGAAGATATATGGCAGGTTTTCCCAGTACGTAGAGCGCTATCGCGCTTGGAAGGCTGAGAAGGGCCGAGATGCCGATAACTCTCCACAGTAACATTCGCAGGTGGACATAACGCGCGCTTGCCGCAAGTTGCGACATTCTCGGGATAGCTGCCTGTCCCACCGCCTGCGCAAACAACGACACAGGTAAGGCAAAGAGCATCTGGGCGTTGTGCAGGGCACCAAGGCTGGCTCTGTCAGGCAGGTACGATGCATAAGCCGTACTCACGATGGCTCCCACCGAAGTTATCCCCACTCCTAGCGCATTTGGAACGAGCAGGCGCACCACCTCCTGCAATCCCCTATTTTTCAGGTCCCAGAGAAACGAGTAGCGTAATCCCTCTTTTCGTAAGCCCGGTACCTGTACGAGCACCTGGCACACTGCGGCCACCAGTACCCCGTAGGTTGGACCGTAGATACCCACTCCCGGAATAGCCAGGGAGCATAGTAGTCCACCGATTAAGCCGAAGTTGTAGATCGCGATGGAAAGAGCTGGTAACAAAAACTGGCGCTTACTGCTCAGAATGGCGGTAACAACCGTGCCTAATCCGAGAATGAGCGGCTGCAGGAGCATAATGCGCGTCAGCGTGGTGACGAGGGCCTGCTCCGAAGAGGAGTAGCCCGGTACCAGAAAGCGGTTGACGAACATGGGAGCAAGCCACTCGCCCAGCAGGACAAGCGCGGTGAGCACGACGAGCAGCACATTAAAGACCAGGCTGGCGAGACGCCACGCTTCTCTCTGCCCGTTTTCTCGCTCATAGGAGATAAAGACGGGGATAAACGCGTAGGTAAGCGCGCCGCCCGCAATTAAATTGAAGAGGGTATTCGGTAACTGTGCGGCGGCATAGAAGGCATTCGCCTCGGGTCCCGTACCAAAGAGCGCGTTCAAAATAGTTTGACGTACCACACCCAACATATTCGAAGCGATATAGGCCGACATGAGTAGTAGCGCACCCTCTACGATACTGGAGCGTCGCTGCAAGATGGTGCGATCCAGCCGAATATGCGCATGCTTAAAGCGTAACGAGTTCAAGCCCAAAACATTATCCTCCTTCTCCACTTTTCCAGGGGCTGTTGCGCTTCAGTGAATTTGCTTCAATCGATAAAGATGCGACTGCTTTTTGCTCTACACTGTACTATTTCAACGATTGGTCAGGATATGATCTATCTCAGCTGCCAATAGTACTGGTATACAGAAGGGAAATATTCCTGATGGTCAACGCATTGCCTCTGCATGTAATGACGGGACGGTGCAGGTATGGCAAGCAGTGTAGAGTAGTACTTGATTTGATGACTGCTACGTTTACGAGCCTACTTTCCATTGCAACAGACCGTCTCTTTCATGAATTCCCTGAGTTTGAAGCTCCGGGCGTAGCTGTATAGTAGATGGTGTTCCCCTTTGGAAGACTATTGGTATGTGCAATTGTAGGGGTCAATGTGGGCACGGTTGTGGACGTTGCTGTCGTTACATTGGTTGGAATGCCGGTAGGAGTCTTTGATGGAGGGAGCGAGGTTGGTGAATTGGCGATACCAACCACCAGGTTACCCCCACCCTTATTCACTTGTAAGCCGATAATTACTCCGCCAATCACAAGAGCAATGACGAGGAGTATGCCGATGAAGAGTAGCAAGGGTTGTAAACTAGATCGCGATGGACGACGTGACCCAGGATAGGTGACGGGTGCGGCTAAAGAGGCAGGCGAGCAGGCTTCAAGTCCCGATGAATAACGCCGTGTGCATGGGCGTAATCCAGGGCTGCGGCAGCCTGCTCTATATAGAGCAGCGTTTCACTCAGTGAAAGCGCACCACGCTTTGCTAGCATGTCTCGTAGGCTCCCACCAGTGAGCAAAGGCATCACCAGAAAGGCCATCCCATCCTGTTCACCATACTCATAAATGGGAACGATGTTGACATGCTCAAGTTGTGCGACGAGGTTGGCTTCGCGTTGGAAACGCGCGCGAAATTCGCGATATTCTGCACTGCTCACCGCGACATGGGGTAGAAGCACTTTGACGGCGACACGTCGTATGGGCCGAGATTGCTGAGCCAGGTAAACCGCTCCCATACCTCCTTGCCCAATGAGTTGTAGAAGTGTACACGTTCCCAGAACCCTTCCAATAAGATCATTATTTCTCATCATTTGAAGTCACTCCTACTTCATAATATTTATATTGCGATCTTCCCCTTATTGTTGGCGTAGCAAGTGTAGTGGGCGTAGTGGGTGTAGCGAGAGCGTCAAGTGAGTCGAGTGTGGGCGGTGAAGCGTGACCAGCACAGGGCGACCGCAAGGGTCCCAACCCCTCGTCCGCACAGCCCCCGCTCTTATGATGAATCGATGAGGGGCGTCGGGGATGGTTGTGTCTGATGGATTGGGTTGTGTGAGTGTGTCGGGTATAGAGAGTGTACACAATGAAGTGTGACCAGCACAGGGCGACCGCAAGGGTCCCAACCCCTCGTCCACTCCACTCCCGCCCTTACAATGATCCGAGAAGGGAACGTCGGAGCTGATGAGTTGCGGGTTGAGGAGGGAGCGATGTTGGTGGGCGATCTAGTAGCCGCGTGCGGGGCGGAGGATTTCTCTGGCGTCGACCATGCGGCAGCAAAGGTAATGGCGAGCAACGAGGTGCCGATGCCTGGTTCGCCTTCGAGCAGGGTGAGTTTGCCCAGGAATGCGTTTGTGCCAGAGCCACTGGATGGGTTAGATTGGTAGATCTGAGAGACGGTGATCGGGGATGTCTGCGTTGGGGTGGGGGATGGTTGTAAAAGGGTATGGAAGTCGTGGAGGGTGGCCTAGATGGCTCCTTTAGTGCGCATGAGGTTGCTGATGTGGGTGAGGGTGGGTTGATGACGGGTGGGTCTCTTGGTGGAGGATGATGTGTGTGATGTTAGAATGAAGTGACGGCGCTAGGAGGGTAGCGGTAGAGTAAGCAGGCTCTGATTAGATTATAGCATGGGGTGGGGAAAATGCAAGGGGTTTAAGAGAGTTTGTTTACCTATAGGGACGGCTTCTAACATTGTTCATGGCTGGTGATTTCACCAAGTAAAGTGCGTGTGAACGATGTAACCTGTGGGAAGTGGACGAGCATCTTTTGGTAAGGTTCGGCTTAATAAACTTCCCATAATCTTCACTTACTTGATTGCGTCTGCTCCCCAAATAGCATTTTCTTGCCACGGCTGACGAGAGACTTTACAGTTCCTTCTGATAAGTTGAGTTGCCTGGAGATCTCAGGATAGGTAAGATGCTCAACATACTTCAGATAGATCGGTTGTCGGTAGCGATCTGGAAGCTCGTCCACTCGCGCAGTGACCTCTATTCGTAAGGTTTCTTGTCTTGTTTCAACTTCAGGTTGGTTGCTTGATTCGCTTTCTACATCTTTTTGCTCCATCGCATTGCGAAGCATTTTTTTGCCGCGACTCAGGAGAGATTTCACAGTTCCTTTAGGTCGCTTCATGCCGCGCTTCGTAGTCGTCGCTGGTGGCCTCCCACATTGCCCGGTTCTTCTGGGCATGCGCCGAGAGGTGAGGCCGCTCACCTCCCGGCAAAGGGTTGTTGTCATGCATCGTTTGGCTCCTGCTGGTTTTCTTTTGGTGTCAAGTGTAGCAGGTACTCCAGGTCGCGTCTAGAGAGCGAGATTCACTCGTATCTCAAGATTGGCCTGTATCACTATTATTCGTGGTGGTAGGAAACGGGCGTGCATCTTCAACGAGTACTATCAGGCATCACTCTACCGCAAATCTCTTGCGAGAAGTTCCGCAATGCGTTACACTAGAGCCGTTCGTTACCTGATCGAATATTTACGAACATAATGGGCAGGTTGGAATGGAAACGAGGGCATGTCGATGACGACCCTGGACGAATTAAGGCCCGGAGTTCATATCAAAGGTCTTCTATCTGGAAGGCTGGTTACGCTGATTGAGGTCAAGCGCTACGGCGCAACTGTCGCTGAAGTGACCTACAAGGATGCCAGCGGTCTGCCAGGGAGTAGGCTGCTGTACCAGGATGACATAGCGCGCCTGGAGATCGCCTCCGACGACCTGCCCTGGAGTTTCGAGGCCGATGGCGCGCTCTTCCGCCTTGTTTCGGAGGCCTATCGCATCAGCCTGGCCTACCTCTTCGACCCTCTCATCGCCGTACATACCTCGCTGATTGAACCACTACCGCACCAGATCACCGCCGTCTACGAAACCATGCTCATGAAGCAGCCCTTACGCTATTTATTGGCAGACGATCCTGGCGCAGGCAAGACCATCATGACCGGGCTGCTGCTCAAAGAATTGATGATTCGCGGCGATGCCCATCGCTGTTTGATCGTCGCGCCGGGCAATCTGGTCGAACAATGGCAAGATGAGCTTGCGCGCAAGTTTCACCTGTCCTTTGAGATCTTGACCAATGATCGGCTGGAAACTTCGGTCTCCGGCAACGCTTTTACGGACATGCCCCGGTGCATTGCGCGCCTGGATAAGCTCTCGCGCGACGAGCGGGCACGGGCGCTGCTCGAACAAACCTCGTGGGATCTCATTGTGGTCGACGAGGCGCACAAAATGTCGGCGACGATCTTTGGCAGCGACATGAAGCGCACCAAGCGCTACCAGTTAGGGGAACTGCTGGGCAAGATCACCCGCCATCTTGTGCTGCTCACCGCCACGCCGCACAATGGCAAGGAGGAAGATTTTCAACTCTTCCTGCGCCTGCTCGACCAGGATCGCTTTGAGGGACGGTTTCGCGGCGGCGTGCAAAAGGTGGATGCCTCGGACCTGATGCGCCACCTGGTCAAAGAACATCTCTATAAGTTCGATGGTACACCGCTCTTTCCCGAACGGCTGGCCTACACCATCAACTACCAGCTCTCGAGCCTGGAAGAGGCTCTGTATCAGGAAGTCACCGATTACGTGCGAGAGGAATTCAATCGCGCCGACGCCCTGGAGAACAACGGGCGCAAAGGCACCGTTGGCTTCGCTTTGACTACACTGCAGCGTCGTCTTGCCTCGTCGCCAGAGGCCATCTATCAATCGCTGCGGCGCAGGCGCGCACGCTTAGAGGCGCGTTTGAAAGAAGTACAGCAACTCCAGAATATTCAGGGCGACCGCAAGGGTATGCCCGTACAATATGACGATGCCTTTCCACCTCCCCAGGGCGACCGCGAGGGTGCGCCCGTACAATATACGGGGCTTGCTCCTGCGCGACCGTATTTGGGAGGGGCATACCCTCGCGGCGCTGACAGCTTGCTCTGGCAGGGGGTGCCTTTGCTCACTGATGATGATTTGGACGATCTGGACGATGCGCCTGACACTGAAGTCGAAGCGACGGAAGAGCAGGTGATGGACCAGGCCACGGCGGCACGCACGATGGCCGAACTGGACATCGAAATCCGCATACTGGCCCAACTCGAACAACGCGCGCAGCAGGTGCGCAGGAGTGGCACCGACCGCAAATGGGAGGAACTGGCCAGCCTGCTGCAAGATGAGGCCAGGATGTTCGATGCACAGGGACATCGCCTCAAGCTAGTGATCTTCACCGAACACCGCGATACCCTCAACTACCTGCTGGAGCGCATCCGTACCATGCTGGGACGCGCCGAAGCCGTGGTGATCATTCACGGCGGCATGAGCCGCGAGGAACGGCGAGTCGCGCAAGAGGCCTTCACGCAGGACAAGGAAGTGCAGGTCCTGGTGGCGACCGATGCGGCGGGCGAGGGCATCAACCTGCAGCGTGCGCACCTGATGGTCAACTATGATTTGCCCTGGAACCCTAATCGCCTGGAGCAGCGTTTCGGGCGCATTCACCGTATCGGGCAAACGGAGGTGTGCCACCTGTGGAACCTGGTGGCCGCCCAAACGCGCGAGGGCGAAGTCTTTCACACCCTGCTCAAGAAACTGGAGGGGGAGCGCGCGGCACTCGGCGGACAGGTCTTCGATGTGCTTGGCAGGGTGGTCTTTGAGGATCGCCCCCTGCGTGACCTGATCGTGGAGGCCATTCGCTACGGAGATCGGCCTGAGGTGCGTGCCAGACTCTCGCGCGTGGTAGACGAGGCGCTGGATCGCCAGCATTTACAAGACCTGCTCGAACAACGTGCCCTCGCCAGCGAAGTGATGGATGTGGTGCGCGTGCGGGCGATTCGCGAGGAGATGGAACGCGCCCTCGCCCGCCGCCTGCAGCCGCACTTCATCGCCGCCTTCTTCTTAGCCGCCCTCGAGCATGGTGGCGGCAGGTCCTACCAACGCGAAGCGCACCGCTACGAGATTACACGCGTGCCGCAGGCGATCCGCAACCGCGTCCCGCGCGGCGATACACGCGCCACCATTCTGCCGAGATACGAGCGCGTGGCGTTCGAGAAAGAACTGATCACGCTGCCAGGCAAGCCGCAGGCCGCGCTGGTCTGTCCCGGGCATCCCCTGCTAGACGGGGTGATTGACCTGCTGCTCGACCAGCACCGTGATCTGCTCAAGCAAGGCGCCATGCTGGTTGATCCGCACGATGATGGGGAAGCGATGCGGGTGCTTTTCTACCTGGAACATACCATCCAGGATGCCAGCCTGGATGCCGTGGGGAGACCGCGCGTGGTTTCACGCCAACTGCAATTCATCGAGCTAGATGAGCAAGGCAACACCCGCCCGGCAGGCTACGCCCCGTTTCTAGACTATCGTCCACTCCAAGATGAAGAGCGAGCGTTTGTCGATCCACTGCGCACAGTCCCCTGGCTGAAAAGTGACCTGGAAGAATCGGCGCGCACCTACGCCATTACGGAACTGGTGCCACGTCACTTTGCCGAGGTCAAAGTGCGACGCGAAGCGCAGATCGACAAAACGATGGCCGCCGTCAACGAACGGCTGACCAAAGAGATCAGCTACTGGGACTACCGCGCCGCGCAGCTGCAACAGCAGGAGGTCCAGGGCAAGCCTAATGCTCGCCTCAATTCACAACAAGCGAGAGCCCGCGCCGAAGAATTGAACGCGCGCCTGGAACGGCGCATGCACGAGCTGCGGCTAGAACGACAGCTTTCGCCCCTGCCACCTGTCGTGGTAGGCGGTGTGCTGGTCATTCCAAAGGGATTGCTTCGTCAACTCTCCGGGTCGGGAAAGGGTGAAACGCCTGATATCGCGCAATTCGCACGCGAAACCGCCCGTATCGAACGGATAGCGATGGAGGCTGTGATGCGAGCCGAACGACGGAGCGGATATATCCCGCGTGATGTGAGCGCTGAAAAATGCGGCTACGACATCGAATCGAGCATTCCCGGCACAGGCAAACTGCGCTTCATCGAAGTCAAAGGGCGCGTGCAGGGTGCCGAAACAGTAACCATTACGAAGAACGAGATATTGACCGGCATGAATAAACCCGATGACTTTATTCTAGCTGTGGTAATCGTAGATGGAGATGCAACCGCCACCCATTACATCCAAAAGCCCTTTCAGCGTGAGCCCGATTTCGGCGCAACAAGTGTCAATTATGATCTTGTCGAGTTACTGAGTAAAAGCGTGAAGATTAACAGATAAAAATATCAACCATTCATCAATGTATATTACCTGGTCTTAACCGCTTCTCAACAGTTTCTCAACTTCTTCCTTACTTACCCACCCTACAATAAAATGCCTGTATTTCATTTTTTCTTTCCTTGATGTTCAGATATTCATTCAAACATTTCTTGACATTCATGCATCTATACTTATCATTATATATGAGATGCATATTTCATTTGGACATCGGGAGAAAGACTTATTGTAGCGCTTGGTCAGTAAAGATCATTGTGTAGGACGAAGCGTAAAGGAGTTCTCCCAGCATGAACTACCGCAAAAAATTGATTGAGGTTGCTCTTCCACTCGATATCATTAATAAGGCTTCAATTCGTGAGAAATCTATCCGTCATGGGCATCCTTCGACGTTGCACCTCTGGTGGTCACGCAAACCTCTGGCGACATGCCGCGCAATACTCTTCGCTTCATTAGTTGATGATCCATCTAGCCATGAAGAACTGTTCAAAAATGAAGAGGATCAGCAGCGAGAACGTCAACGGCTTTTTGACTTGATAGAAAAGCTCGTTAAATGGGAGAATTCTAATAACAAGGATGTGTTAGGTGAAGCTCTTGATGAGATTAAGAAATCTAACGGTGGCTCACTTCCTCCTACCCTTGATCCCTTCTGCGGAGGAGGATCGATACCGTTAGAAGCTCAACGACTTGGCTTGGAAGCATACGGAGCTGATCTGAATCCAGTTGCTGTACTTATCTCGAAGGCATTGATAGAAATACCACCAAAGTTTGCTGGTCTTCCAGCAGTGAACCCTAATACACAGAAAACATTTCTAGAGCGTGATTGGCCTGGTGCTCAGGGGCTTGCAGAAGATATCCGCTACTACGGTAAGTGGATGCGTGATGAAGCAGAACGACGTATTGGGCATCTCTATCCCAAAGTGACACTATCCAAAGACTACGGCAGTCAAGAAGCTACTGTGATCGCCTGGTTATGGATGCGAACTGTCACCTGCGCCAACCCTGCTTGCAGAACACAGATGCCGCTTACAAGTAAATGGTGGCTCTCCAAAAAGACTGGCAAAGAGGCATGGGTTGAGCCACAGATAGATAATAGTGTTACTCCGCCTACCATCCACTTTGTGGTGAAGACAGGACATGGCGAGCCACAGGATGGAACCGTGAATCGGCAAGGTGCCAGATGTATTGCATGTGGTACACCGGTGCCATTTGACCATATTCGCAGCGAGGGTAAAGCAGGAAGAATGAGTTCACAACTCGTGGCAATTGTTGCGGAGGGACAACATGGGCGTGTGTACTTCTCACCTAACGAGGACCAGACAACTACCGCAGCTCAGGCGAAACCTGAATGGAAACCCGAAGTTCCCCTTCCACAAAATCCGAGAAACTTTAATACACCTATTTACGGGCTTAATACGTACGATAAGCTCTTCACTCTGCGTCAACTCGTCGCGCTGACCACCTTCAGTGATTTGGTACGGGAAGTTAGGGAAAAAGTGCTACATGATGCGAATAGTGCAGGCTGGTCTGTTGATGGTGCCTCGCTCAATACGGATGGAAAAGGCGCAAATGCCTATGCTGACGCGGTTGCGACGTATTTAGCGATCTCTGTTGATCGGTTAGCAGATAGAAACTCTACAATTTGCTCATGGGACGTAACAAGAGATAGTACACGTAATACATTCGCGCGCCAAGCGATCCCTATGGTATGGGATTATGCGGAAGCCAATCCATTTAGCGAATCTAGCGGTAATTTCCAGGGTACTATAGATTGGGTAGCTGAAGTGATAGCAGCATCACCTTGTAATAAACCTGGTGTAATTAGACAACGTGACGCTACTGAGATCATCAACGGTATAAAACATCCACTTATTTCTACCGATCCTCCCTACTACGACAACATAGGTTACGCTGATCTCTCAGATTTCTTCTATATCTGGCTACGTCGCTCACTTAAAGACATCTATTCTGAACTCTTTGACACACCCCTCGTACCCAAAGAACGTGAATTAGTGGCAACACCCTACCGCTTTGGTGGTGATAAAAAGAAGGCCCAGGAATACTTTGAAGAAGGATTAAAGAAAGTTTTTGATCTGATGAGTCAAACTCACGATCCGAAGAATCCCTTTACGGTGTACTACGCATTCAAACAGTCTGAATCAGAGAATGAAGATGAAGACGGGGTGAGCAGTAAAAGCAAAAAGGGAGGTTCTAGAGTAACCGCTTCTACAGGTTGGGAAACCATGCTCGAGGGGCTTATCAATTCAGGTTTCATGATTACAGGTACCTGGCCTCTGCGGACAGAAATGATGAATCGCAGCGTCGGGCAAGGTACTAACGCTCTCGCCTCATCAATTGTGCTTGTTTGCAGACCTCGTCAGAAAGCCCCTCTAGCATCACGTCGTGATTTCATCAAAGCGTTGCGGGTAGAATTACCAGATGCGCTCAAAGCTTTGCAGCACATTGGCCCTGGTATGGCGATTTACTCGCGCTATAGTAAGGTAATCGAGTCGGATGGAACGCCGTTACGTGTACGCACGGCCCTACAATTGATCAATCGCACATTGGACGAAGTGCTGGCGGAACAAGAGGGTGAATATGATGCGGAGACACGTTGGGCAGTGGCATGGTTTGAAGAGTATGCAATGAATACAGGAGAGTTCGGACGGGCAGAGACACTTTCGAAGGCAAAAAATGCGACTTTGCAAAGCCTGGTTGATGCTGGACTGTTGGAGGCGAAAGCCGGTAAGGTGCGCTTGCTGAATCGCGAGGAATTGTCTCAAGGATGGAAACCAAATGCACACTCAAGATTGACGGTGTGGGAGATTATGCAGCGTATAATTCATGCTTTATTAGAAGGAAAGGGTGAGGAAGGTGCTAGCATTATTTTGCGACAGGCCGGAACACAGGCTGAAGCTGCCAGGGATTTGGCCTACCGGCTCTATTCGGTCTGTGAGCGTAAAGGCTGGGCGCAGGAGGCGCTAGTCTATAACAGCTTGGTGACATCCTGGTCGGAGATTAGTCAATTAGCGCGTAATGTGAATGATGTGCAGCAGATGACACTTATCAACTAGAGAGGAAGCGCACGATATGGCACAGAGCAATCACGAGCGCGTCGGCAGAGCATTAGAAATACTAAACAAAGGATTACAGCCCTTTATTGAGCGCGAGATGCAGGTTGTTTATGGGGATCGCTGGCTGCAAGAGGCGGCGGCAAACCTGCGAGAATATCGCCCGGCACCAGCGCGTGGTGGTGAACTGTCTGGGGATACACAGGTCTTACTGATAATCATGTGGGATCGGTGGCATACAGTCTTCAAAAATGTGCTGGGACATGCCGAACGATCGCTAGTGAGCGAGCTGCGGGAGACGCGCAATAAATGGGCGCACCAGGAAGCTTTTAGCACCGATGATGCCTATCGCGCACTAGATAGTATGCAAAGACTCCTGACAGCGATCTCAGCTGCTCCTCAGGCGCATGAGATTGATCGACAAAAGCAAGAGCTTTTACGTATCCGCTTCGATGATCAACTTCGCAATGAAACACGTAAAATAGCGATCTCTCCTATTGAAGGCAGACCATTAGTTGGTTTGCGCCCCTGGCGTGAGATAATCACTCCGCAACCCGATGTGGCTTCGGGCAGCTATAAACAGGCAGAATTTGCGGCCGATTTGGTGCAGGTATATTATGGCGAGGGTTCTGATGAGTATCGCGTGCCGCACGATTTCTTCCAACGCACTTTTCTCACGAGTGGCTTGCGCCGTCTGTTAAGCGGTGCTCTTCAGAGGTTGTCGGGCACCGGAGGTGATCCGGTAATTGAGTTGCAAACGAACTTTGGTGGTGGTAAGACACACTCCCTTCTCGCTACTATAAACACGATGTGGGGAGAACTAGCATGGCAATTAATGGGGAAAGACGGTTTCGCGATGGTTGCGGAAGCTGATCGGCGAGGAGTTAGCCCCGGTACCGAGGTATTACGTGATCTCTTTGCTTGCGTTGCTCCATGCCTCATCCTCATCGATGAGTGGGTCGTCTATGTACGCCAGCTCTATAGAAAAAATGATTTGCCTGGTGGCTCCTTTGATGCGAATTTGAGCTTCGCGCAATCACTAACTGAAGCGGCTAAAGCAGTCCCACAAACGTTGTTAGTTGCATCCATTCCGGCCTCTGACGATGAAGCAGGTGGAGAAGTAGGTCGTGAGGCGCTTGTACGATTGAAGAGTATCTTCGGTCGCCTTGAATCCCCCTGGCGACCTGCAGATACAGAAGAGGGGTTCGAGATAGTCCGTCGCAGGCTCTTCCAACCCATCGCTGAGCCGAGCCTATATATAGCACGCGATAATGTAGCTAAAGCTTTTGCCGATTTCTATCGCGGCCAACCACAAGAGTTCCCCTCTGAATGTCGAGAAACAGAATACGAACGACGCATCAAAGCGGCCTATCCGATTCATCCAGAACTCTTTGATCGACTCTTCAACGACTGGTCGAGCTTAGAGAAGTTCCAGCGCACGCGTGGTGTGCTGCGTCTAATGGCTGCTGTTGTACATACCTTGTGGGAACGGCAAGACGCGAGTCCGCTTATTTTGCCTGCAAATATGCCCATAGACGAGCCGTCAGTACAATCCGAACTTACCTATTATCTGGAGAATACCTGGATACCTGTCATCGAGAAGGATATTGATGGACCTAACTCGCTCTCCCTGCGGCTTGATCGTGAAAATGCCAACCTGGGACGTTTTTCTGCCTGCCGCCGTGTAGCTCGCACGATCTATCTTGGCTCCGCTCCTACTCTGAACAATCCTAATAAAGGTCTGACTGACAGCCAGATTAAGCTTGGCTGCGTGCAGCCTGGAGAGAGTGTTGCAACTTTTGGTGATGCTTTGCGTCGATTAACCGATCAGGCCACACATCTGTATCAGAATGATAAGCGCTATTGGTACTCAACTCAGCCAAGTGTTGCACGACTTGCTCAAGACCGTGCTGTTCAACTGGACGAAGAAACTGTACTTGAAGAGATTGAACACCATCTCAAGGTTGAACAAAACAACCGTGGTGATTTTGGCAGAGTTCATGTCTGTCCAAACTCCAGTGCTGATATTGCTGATGACGACCATGCTGTAAAACTGATTCTACTTAAACCGCAATTTTCACATGCGCAAAAGGATCAGAATAGTGAAGCTCGACGAGAGGCAGCAAAGATTTTAGACTGGCGTGGGAATATACGACGCAACTATCGTAATACGCTAATCTTTCTTGCAGCGGACCGAACACGGTTGGAAGAATTAAAGCAGGCAGTGCGCCAATTTAAAGCATGGAACTCAATCGACAGAGAAAGCGAAAGCCTCAACCTGGATGCATTTCAACGCGGTCAGGCACGGACAAAACTAAACGATGTACAAAAAAGAATTGAAGCTCTCATTCCCGAAACTTACATCTGGCTGATAGCTCCAGACCAGCCAGACCCAAAAAAGCCCGATATATTAGAGGAATTCAAACTTCAGCCTCAGCCGTTGAGCACGCTCGTCATGAATGCTCTACGGAGACTGAAATCTGATGACATGCTCATCACGCAGTATGCCGGAACGCTCTTGCGCCGGGAACTGGATCGCATTCCCTTGTGGCGCGATAATAACGTGAGTATCAAAACCCTGGCAGAAGACTTCGCTCGCTACATCTACCTGCCACGCCTGAAAAACACCGACGTGTTGATTGATGCCATTCGTAATGGCGTGCAATCATTGGTATGGGAACAGGAGACCTTCGCTTACGCCGATAGCTGGGATAGAGAGCGCAACCGCTACTTGGGTCTGAAAGTAGGTGAGCAGATTAGGGTCACCTTAAATAACGATGCTGTGCTGGTGAAGCCTGAAGTGGCGGCGGTCCAGATGGCGGCGGATGCTATACCTGTCGCGCCTGCCGTATCCAATCAACCAGAGGTACCAATGCAAGCGACGACGCTGACGTATGTGGAGATGAAGGAGAAATACCAACCGGTGATCGTTGAGCCTCACCTGTCGGCCATGCCCACAACTCCAGTTCCTTCCGTTACTCTGCTGCCAAAAACAGAGACCATGCCTTTTCACCGCTTTCATGGTTCAGTCAAAATCAATCCCAGGGTGATGGCTGTTGAAGCAGGCAAGATCAATGAGGAGGTCGTGAAGCACCTGACAGCGATTTTAGGGGCAAATGTGCAGGTGACGTTGGAGATACAGGCCGATATTCCAAGTGGGGTGTCCGACGAGACGGTCAGGACAGTGACGGAGAATTGCCGGGCGCTGAAGTTTGAGGACTTCGGATTTGAGGAGGAGTAAGATGACAGAAAATGAGCAATATCAATACTATCAGAAGAGTATATTTATGCTCCTCGTTTTAGGCTGCATTCTTGGCCTGCTATTGTTCCTTGTACCATTCATCCTCATAGGAGCCATCAACGATACTGTTTCTGGTCATAGCATCCTCTTCCAGAATAATTGGCTGGGATCTTTGGCAGGAGTAGGAGTTGTCCTTCTCTTTATAGAGGAAGTCGGCGTTATGATCTATGATTGGCGAGGTGCAATTACATTAAGAGGTGCTATCAAAGGGAAAACTATACGAATTCCATACAAAGGGAAACAGGTTGGTACAGTTCCTACATTGGTTCTACTGTACCTGTTCCTACCTGAAATTATGTTGCCAGTTTACCTGGTACGTGTTGCTATGGATCGCCATCGCGCGACGCAGTTGAAACACGTAGAGGTGCGTCAACGAATCGCCGTAATGGAGGCGCAACTTGGTATTTTGCCCCCAACAGAAGGAGTTTGCCGTTCATGTCAGAAGCCTCTCCAAGTGGGAGCTGAATTTTGTTCGTACTGCGGTGTAGCAGTCATAGAACGGCCAAAAATTTGTCCGGCATGTGCTACTACGACGTTCCCGGATGCAAAGTGGTGTCCGAAATGTGGTACAACACTCCCATAAAATGGTTTTTTTAACCAAATAATCTCCTTCCAGACTTTACACTATCTCCATATCACTCAGTTAATGACTGGTTGCGTTCGGTGTTCTAGATAAAGCTTGATACGCAAGGAGATCGATGGGTGCATATGCAGATGTTCGATATCAATTGAAATATGCCTCTGCTATTGCTACAATACCTACATGTTTTGAAATTGCCGACAAAGTTTTCCGACTACTTTTGTCTCTGAGGGAGGCGTCTATGGCAGACCGGATCGGACAACAGCTTGGTAACTATCGCCTCACACGCTTATTGGGACGTGGTGGCTTTGCAGAAGTCTACCTTGGTGAACATCTGCGCCTGGGTACACAGGCTGCCGTGAAAATCCTCTATACACGATTTGCCAACAAAGATGACGTGGACAGTTTTGAGAAAGAGGCTCGCACCATAGCTCATCTTAAGCACCCCCACATTGTGCGCGTCCTCGACTACGATGTCGTCGAAGATACCCCTTTTCTGGTGATGGATTACGCTCTCAAAGGTACGCTGCGCCAGCGTCACCCCAAAGGGGCCGTCTTACCCCTCGCAACTATTTTCACGTACGTTAATCAAGCCGCTGAGGCCTTGCAGTATGCTCATGACCAACGACTCATTCACCGAGATGTCAAGCCGGAGAACATGCTTATCGGAGAACGAGATGAACTACTGCTGAGTGATTTCGGCATTGCTCTCATAGCTCAGAGCTCGCGCTATCAGGGTGCACAAGACATGGCCGGAACCATTTCCTATATGGCTCCAGAACAGATTAAAGCACATCCTCGACCTGCGAGTGACCAGTATTCGCTGGGCATTGTCGTGTATGAGTGGTTATGCGGGGAGCGTCCCTTTCAGGGGTCATTTGAGGAGATCGCCGCCAAGCATATGCTTACTCCTACGCCACCGATCTCTGAGAAATTACCCTCGATTTCTCCCATGGTTGAGCAAGTAGTGATGACAGCGCTGGCCAAAGATCCCAAGAATAGATTTGGGAGTATCAAGGCATTTGCCAACGCCTTGGAGCAGGCTAGCCAGTCAGGATCATCCACCTTCACCTGGTCGACTGGGCAAAGAGACGAAAGGTCTCATGAACCGGCGAATCTTTTATCACAACCTTCAGTTCCCATTTCACTTTCGCAAACGGCTTTCAATCCGAATACATCCCCTCAGCTTTCACAAAAAACGAAGGAGCAGTGGTTAAATGAGGGAGACCAACACTACAGCGCTGGACGGTATACCGATGCCCTTGCAGCCCACGAGCAGGCCATTTGGCTGGATCCCACTGATGCTTCAGTTTTCGGTAAGAAGGGTGATACTCTCTATCGCCTCCATCGATACGAGCAAGCCATTGCAGCGTATGAGCAGGCTCTTCGACTCGATGTCGGCATCGCCGAGATCCACTGCAGGAAGGGTGATGCTCTTTATCGCCTCCACCGATACGAGCAAGCCGTTGCATCGTATGACCAGGCCGTTCGACTCGATCCTCAGTTTGTCCTGGCTTATAACAACCGAGGCGATGCCCTCTATCGCCTCTACAACTACGAAGAGGCAGTCACGAATTATGAACAAGCGCTCCAGCTGAACCCGGAATTTGTCAGCGCCTACATTGGTATGGGAGATGCCCTCTACCGCCTCAATGACAAAGAGGAGGCGCTCCATGCCTATAAACAAGCCCTCGAGTCAATTCCCGATACAATGGAGAGAGGTAAAAATGAAAGAAATGTCTTTACCGACAAAGCGGATGCCTTTGCCGGGTTAGGATCCTATGAAGAGGCGCTTGTAAGCTTAGAACAAGCGCTGCAACTCAACCCTAACAATACCATTGCATACACCAAAAAAGGGGACGCGCTCTCCGAATTAGCACGGTACGAGGAGGCGCTCATAGCTTACGAGCAAGCGCTACAACTCTGCCCTCACGATGCGATTGCCCACTCCGGCAAAGGCGACATACTGGTGAGCTTGAAGCGGTATGAGGAGGCACTGGCTGCGTATGAACAGGCCATTGAGCGCGATCCCAACAACGTGTTTGCGTACAATGGTCGAGGAAACGTTTTCTTCAGATTGAGCTACTACGCTGGAGCGCTGGCAGCTTATGAGCGAGCTTTACAACTCGATCCCGATAACGCATCACTCTATACGAATGAGGGAGATACGCTTACTGCACTAGGGCGCTTCGAGGAGGCGCTTGATGCCTATGAGCAAGCTCTCCTACTCGATCCCGATGATGCCTCTGTTTATACAAGCAAAGGCGACGCCCTCATGTGCATGGAACGCTATGTGGAGGCACTCGACGCCTATGAGCAGGCTATAGCTTGTGATCCTGACTATGCCCCGGCCTATAATGGCAAAGGCAATGCCCTGTCACAAATGGAACGCCACGAGGAGGCGCTCGTGGCCTTTGGGAAAGCCATACAACTTGACCCCGACGAAGCAGCATATCACGACAACCGGGGTGATAGACTCAGAGATCTCGGTGACTATACGGCGTCTCTAGCCGCTTATGGGCAGGCTTGCCTCCTTGAACCAAATAACGCTATGTATCATACCGATAGAGGAAATGCCCTCTGTAGTCTCGAACGCTACACAGAGGCGGTGGATGCCTATGAGCAAGCTCTCAGGCTTGATCCAAGTTATGCTTTCGCCTATAAAGGCAAAGGCGATGCCCTCATCGCGTTAAGTCGTTACGAAGAGGCACTTGCTGCTTACGAACAAGCCATTGAGCGCGACCCGAAATACGCAGCGGCTTACAATGGTGAAGGAGATGCCCTTACCTGGTTAGGACGTTACGAGGAGGCAGAGATATCCTTCGCGCAAGGCGAAGAGATTGCTTATAAAAATGCTGCGATCGGAGGACCCCGGTATGTGTTCAAATGGCAAATCTATCCACTCCTCTGCTTCGTCGTCATTGCCTCGATGATTTTCTCGCTGGTAGTGCACTAACCCTTTCAATCAAGAAACAACCACTCCCATCCTTTCCATACCCATCTCGCTCTTCTCTTTCTTCTTATGATTTATGGCTGACCAGAGAGAAGGGCTCACAATCTGCTCCTGGTTGTTGTTATGTTGCCAGATTACAGGTTGGATACGGAAACGCCCAGTAGACGAACAGCTCTGTTTCCCCTATTGAGCTGTGCCAGTAACTTGCGGAGGAGAGCATCATTTCACGTGCACTCTGGATGCCTCTTGGAAAGGAACTGCATCCTGTGATGAGTTAAAACCGCTCCTCCGGAGTTTCCAGGTGATGTTCTTTCCCGCCATACTCAGTCCAGTCAGCCTTTGGCCCACCCGCTCTGCCAGGTGCTCCAGTAACGTGACCTCTAAAGCCTGATGATCTTGAAGCTACTTATGGAGAGTTGCACATGTTTATCCCACAGTCCCACTTTATTGCCAGATAGATACCTATTATCTATCACATCCAGCAAGAGAACCCCGTCTATACAGACTTTCATGTTATTCCCTCTCAGTTCAATACGGTACACATGCGCGGTGGTGCCAGGATTGTAATCGATGCTTTTGATAGAGCTAAGCCGGCTTTGCACATAAAGTCCCGTTTGCACACAAAGTCCGGCATCTGTACATAATGTAGATTAACAGTGTAATCAGATTGCCATGCCCGTCATCTAACTCAAGTTGTAACTGCTGCTTCTGTGCCTTGAGTTCTGCTCAACGCGGATTGTTTGTTGGCATGGGACTTTTCCCCCTTTGATGTACCATCGTCCCTTATTCCCCTGGGACATCCTCTAGCAATTCGGAGGCAGGCACGCCCAACGCCGCCGCTAACTTATTGAGCGTGGTGGTGGTAACTTCCTTGTACGGGTTTCGATAGATGGCTTTCACGGTGTTATAGGCCACATCCGAGGCACGCGATAATCTCCCCAAGCTGAACCCTTTGGCTTGAGCGACCTCTTTGACTCGCAAGCGTATCATGAGCTCTCCCATCGGGGCGGTGTTGTGTGGATTGTACCAGCAAGTCTGTATTGACAGAAGTATCATGCTCAGTATATATTGCTAAGTACGTACTTATA
>WNGK01002004.1_pt1 | contig 21947 bp, 17 predicted proteins | sample 5400601 | NCBI WGS metagenome assembly WNGK01 (sample SAMN13153376, study PRJNA577476) | soil metagenome | isolation source: 60 cm soil or saprolite under Garry oak tree replicate 1 | place: USA:California | collected 2016-06-15
CAAAGTCATCCGGGTGAGCGGACACACTTACACTGTCGTTGGCGTGCTCGCGGAAAAAGGCACCTCTTTTGGGCAAAGCCAGGACGATATTTGCATAATGCCGATCACAAGATTTTTTGAGAATTACGGGGAGGCCAGACGCACGGTGAACATCGCCACTCAGCCGTTCTCGACCGAGCTTTACAACCGGACGTTGGATAAAGGGATTAGCGCGATGCGAATTGCGCGCGGGCTTAATGCTAATCAGGAAAACGATTTCGAAATCTATACGAACGACTCGCTCAAGAGCGCTTTCGCCTCTGTGGCCGGGGTGGTGCGCATCGGCGCGTTCGTGATCAGTTTCATTGCGCTCGTGGCCGCCGGAATCGGCATTATGAACATCATGCTGGTGAGCGTAACCGAACGAACAAAAGAAATCGGCGTCCGCAAATCAATCGGGGCACGCAGGCGCGACATTTTGCGGCAATTTTTAACCGAAGCGGTTTTTATTTCCGAAGCAGGCGGAATCCTGGGGATTATTCTCGGGGTGATTGGCGGCGATTTACTCGCTGCGTGGCTGAAGGTGGACATTATTTTCCCCTACGGCTGGGCGCTTGCCGGGCTGCTCGTCTGCTCGGCAATTGGAATCGGATTTGGTCTCTATCCGGCCTACCGGGCAGCCGCCCTCGATCCGATCGAGGCACTGCGTTACGAATAATGTGGTCCAACTGGCGCGCCGCGCTGACCAGATTAATCCAAGCCCAGCGCTTTGAATGTCGCGTCGACGTGCAGGAAGTGAACCTCGAGTGAGCAAAGCCGATCGATTTCGGCCGCGGAAAGTCGGGTAGTGATTTCCGATTCGCGTTTTGCATTTTCAGCAAAAGTCCCCTCGCCTTTCCAGGTTCTCATGGCGGCACGTTGCACCGCTTCGTACGCGGTCTTGCGTTCCGCGCCTGCGCGTGTCAGGGCCAGCAAGATCGATTGGCTGAAATAGAGACCCTTAGTCAGCGCCAGATTCTGTGCCATTCGTTCCGGATAAACCTGCAACTTTTCGACGATCTCTCGCAATTTCGTGAGCATGTAATCAAGAAGAATGCACGAATCGGGCAGAATGATCCTTTCGGCGCTCGAGTTGCTGATGTCGCGTTCGTGCCAGAGAGCGACATTTTCCAGTGCCACGACTGAATTGCCACGAATGACCCGCGCCAGGCCGCTCAAACGCTCGCTGGTAATTGGATTGCGCTTGTGCGGCATCGCCGAACTGCCTTTTTGGCCTTCGCTGAAAAATTCTTCTACTTCCAGAACTTCTGTCCGCTGGAGGTGACGGAATTCGGTCGCCCATCGATCGATGCTCGAAGCAATAACGGCGAGCGTCGTAATAAATTCCGCGTGGCGATCCCGCTGAACGATTTGTGTGGAGAGCGTCGCCGGTTTTAAACCTAGTTTTTCACAAACTGCTCGCTCGACCTTTGGATCTACATGGGCGTGTGTGCCCACGGCCCCGCTTATTTTGCCAACGCGAATGCGCTCCCGTGTCTGGGTCAAACGTTCTTCCGCGCGCCCGAACTCGTCGAACATGAGCGCAAGCTTCAAGCCAAACGTGATCGGCTCGGCATGCACGCCATGGCTGCGGCCAATCATCGGAGTCATCTTGAATCGCCGCGCCTGTTTCCCAATTGCCGCGCGCAACAGTTCGACATCGTCCAGAAGGATTTTGCAGGACTCTGTCAGTTGCACGGCGAGCGTCGTGTCCAGGATATCGGACGAAGTTAATCCCTGGTGAATCCAGCGCGCCGCCGGTCCAATCGGCCCGGCAACGTTTTCGAGAAAAGCGATAACATCGTGATTTGTTCGCTTTTCAAGCTCGGCAATTTCGGGAATGGAGAAACGCGCTCGCTTGCGAATTTCCACCGCGTCCTCCTTTGGGATCTGGCCAAGTTCTGCCATTGCCTCGCAGGCGAGGACTTCAATCTCCAACCAAACCTGAAACTTCCGCTCGTCCGACCAGATTTTGCTCATTTCCGGTCGGGAATAACGATCGATCACTCGCGCAACATAAAAGCGGCTTGCTTGAGGGAAAAGCGTTTTGTTTCCAATGTGCCGAGCCTTGGAGCGTTATGCTGAAGAATCAAAAGCGGCTGAGCAGCGCACGCACTCCAAGACGCAAGCGCGTTTGGGGCGTGGAAATTGCGACTACGTTTTGAAGTGCCGCGGTTTTCCGCCGCTTTTAAACAACCGCAGCGACGTTCGAAAGCCCTGGTTAGTCCAGTCTAACAAACGCGGACGCGCAAGAAACGTCCATTGTCGTGCAAACGTACCTGGCCACTGGCGAGAAGGTCCGCGACGGTTGCGACCGTTTCTTTATTGTTCCTCGTGCAGGAACTTACCGCGAGGATAAGATCCCCGAGCGAAAGCCTGGTGCGCGGTTTCAGGATTTGGCCATTTCTTTTCATGTCATGCCCATTTTTACTGGCAGCAGTTCCGATGCCATCTACCGTTGTGAATATTTCGTCCATGCTGCGAGTGCAGTTATTCATTTGTTGTGCACTTTAGGACTGACCGTTGAGCGACACTTTTGTTCAATTTTCAAACACAAATGTGATTCGCGGGATTGGGCGGTAAGCTCAATGGTGGTAATCCGACTGGAGTGCGCGCGCATCCCCGCGTACCACGATTGGCACCATGCTATTCGCCGATCCTAGCCACGAAATTTCGGCGAGGGCGCTGAAGCGAGCGAACTACGCGCCGGAGCGCGGCTTCATAATTCGCAGAGTCAACATGTAAATAGCGGCGAAAAGAGTGATCACCAGCAATATTCCGCGCGACTGTCCATGGATGAAACGGACCAGCGCCTCGGGGCTTGTTAGAAGTTCGGGTTCCATGCGAAACGCCTTGTCGCCAAGATAAGCTAGTATCCAACACCAAAGCGCCGACCCGGCGAGCGTAACAAAACTGAATAATCCAAAATTCATCCGAACGATCCCTGCGGGAATCGAGATCAAATGGCGAATAACTGGAAGCAGCCGCGCAAAAAAAACTCCGCCAGCTTCGTAGCGAGCCAGCCAATGCTCGGCCTGTTCCAGTTTTTTGGGACTAAGAAGAACAAAGCGGCCATATTTTACGATCAACGGTCGGCCGATTAGCCGCGACGCCCAATACGTGATGGCTGAGCCCAGATACGATCCGAGCGTCCCGGCCAGCACCACACCCCCGAAACTGAGTTTTCCCTGGGCGGCGAGAAATGCAGCCGGCGGAATGACGATCTCGCTGGGGACCGGAAAGATCGAGCTCTCCATTGCCATCAACACAACGATGCCAATATAGCCGCCACTCAGAACCCAACTAAACCATGTTTCGAGAAGGTGATGCATGTTGTCATTCCGAGCGAAGCCGCCTGCCAAGCCGTAGCTTTATGCGAAGGTCTGGAGGAATCTCTCGATATCGATCTAGTTTGAGTCCGCCGTAGTTCAATCCGAAATTTGAAATCTGCAACCTGAAATTTCTACATGTGGATCTACCGACGCGTTCTCCGCTATTACCGACCATTCTTGGGACAAACGATACTCGGACTGTTCCTCGCGCTTGTTGGCATTGGGCTGAACCTGCTCAAACCGTGGCCGTTTAAGGTCATCGTTGACGATTTCCTGCGAGCAGGCCCAACGGCGATACGCAGCGACTGGCGCATCTGGATTCTCCTGCTGTGTCTGGCACTCGTCGTCATCCAGCTTCTTTGGGGAATCATCAACTGGATCACAAATTATCTGTTCGTAAAAATCGGGCTACAAGCGTTGCTCAAATTGCGCACAGATCTGTATTCGTATCTACAATCGCTCTCGCTCAAATACCACGATGCGCGGCGTTCGAGTGATTCCAGTTTCCGTGTCGCTTACGACTCACAATCGATTCAGACCATCTACAACAAAGGGTTCACGAACATTTTCGGATCGATAATCACACTGATCGGAACGTTCGTCATAATGCTGCAACTGGATTGGCAGCTCACGTTGGTTTCACTTGCGATTGTTCCTTTGGTTGTCGGCGCCATTTATCTCTTTGCACATCGGATCCGCCGTGAATCAACCTCCATTCAGGAACAGGAAAGCGCTGTGCTCGCGCAAGCGCAGGAGGGTCTGAGCTCGATTCGGATGGTGCACGCATTTGGGCGCGAGGAATTTGAAGTGCGCCAATTCCAGCAGCAAGCTCGCCAAAGTCTTCAAGCCAATCTTCGGCTCACCTTGACGAACGTGAACAGCGCTCTCGTAATCAGCACTTTGATGGTAATCGGCACAGCGGTGATGTACTACATCGGCACGCTGCACGTTCTAGCCGGGACGCTCACGCTTGGGTCGCTTCTGGTTTTTAGCGCATATCTGTTGATGCTTTATCAACCGCTGGAGTCGCTTACTTACACAGCTTGGGCGATGGAAGGCGCTACCGCAGGCGCAAAACGCTGCTTCGAAGTCCTGGACCGGCAGGATGACGTAGTTGATTCGCCTGACGCAATTGCCATTTCATCCGCCGAAGGCGCGATTGCATTTAAAGGAGTAAATTTCGGTTACGCGCAAGATCGAGAGGTATTGCGCGACGTCGATCTTTGCATCCAACCAAATCAAATCGTCGGGCTCGCAGGCGGCACCGGGGCTGGCAAGAGCACACTGCTCAGTTTAGTGCCGCGCTTTTACGATCCCACAACAGGTTCGATCACACTGGATGGGCACGATGTGCGTGAGATCACAAAAAAAACTTTGCGGGCACAGATCGCAATCGTGTTACAGGATACCCTGCTTTTCTCAACCACAGTTCGCGAAAACATCGCCTATGGGCGGCCGGACGCCAGGGAAGAAGAAATTATCGAAGCGGCGCGCCGGGCACAGGCCGACGATTTCATTCGGCAACTGCCGAACGGTTACGCAAGTCTCGTGGGCGAACGGGGCGGACATTTGAGCGTCGGTCAGCGGCAGCGCATTGGAATCGCACGAGCATTTTTGAAAAACGCGCCGATCCTGTTACTCGACGAACCGACTTCGGCGCTCGACCCAAGCACCGAATCTGCCATCATGGAAACAATCAAAGCATTGATGCGCGGCCGGACGACGCTAATCGCCACCCATCGTTTGGCCACGATTCATAACCTCGATCAAATCATCGTGCTGGAACATGGACGCATCGTTGAACAAGGACGCGGCTCGGAACTAATCGCGCGTAGCGGGATTTACGCGAAACTTTATGCCTCAGGAAAATTTCCGACATAACGTGACGCAACTTTATTCGTGTTTAGCCTCGGTATGAAAAGCTGCGGTGCTGCCGCGCCGCTTTACATATGCTCAAGACACCGCGCGCGAAATCATGAGCAACGTTAGAGAAGACCGGCACGTCGAAGGCGATTGGTGGCCACAGCCGATCCCGTCGAATGTAGAGTTTGGTGAAGGATTTTATTGCGAAAGCGCGCAGATTTTTCGCAAGCTGGTCAGCAAAAGACCGTGTGCCGTCGTTATCGGAAAACATGTCTCGTGTTACGCGGGCTGCTCGTTCTCTATCGGCGAGAATGGCCAATGTACGATCGGCGACTTCACGCTGCTTAATGGCGCGCTCATCATGGCCGAAGAAAAGATCGATATCGGATCGTATTGCCTGGTTTCATGGAACGTCGGCATCGCCGATTCCGATTTTCATCCGCTCGAGCCCGCGCAACGTTTGATCGACGCGCAAGCTCTGGCGCCCTATTACAAAAATCGTCCGCTCCGTCCGAAATTAAAAACCGCTCCGGTGAAAATCGGCGACAATGTTTGGATCGGTATGAATGCTGTCATTTTAAAGGGCGTGACCATCGGTGAGAACTCGGTGGTTGCCGCAGGCGCTGTGGTTACGAAAAGCGTTGAACCAAATGCAATCGTCGCCGGGAACCCAGCGCAAGTGGTTAAGACATTTGCCCAATGATTGGCATCAACGTCCAACGCCCAACACCCAACGCTCAACGTTCAATTCAGAAGATTCGGCGTTGGACGTTGGACGTTGAGCGTTGGGCGTTCTCTTCTTAATGAAACGCAAGCGCATCGTCGTAATGGGCTTCATGGGCTCAATGCCTATCGCGGGCGTGATTTGGCAGCACGTTCATTATATCGTCGGACTACAACGCCTGCGTCACCATGTCTATTACATCGAAGACTCGGCACGCCTTCCGTACAATCCCGAGACATTCGAAGTAAACGATGATTTCGCTTATGCCGCGCGGCTTCTCGACCGGCTGTCGCGTGAATTCGGATTCGAAAATCGCTGGGCGTTTTGCGCGCGGTATTTGTCAGGCAACCCAACCGCCGGCCTCTCGCTAAAACGGATCCGGCAACTCTATCGCGAGGCTGATGCAATCCTGAACATTTGCGGCGCGCAGGAATTCAATGACGACATGCTTGTTTCCGATCGCATTCTTTACATCGAGAGTGATCCTGGCGTTGAGCAAATCAAGATCGATAAAGGCGCAAAATCGACAATCGAATATCTGCGACGGCATCACGCGATTTTTACGTTTGGCGAAAACATTGGGACGAAAAGTTTTCCCGTTCCGACGCACAGATTCAAATGGCTGCCAACACGGCAGCCAGTGGTAACCGAATTGTGGAAAACAGGGCGATCTCCTTTGCGTACTGCAGTTTTTACGTCGGTGGCAAATTGGTCCACGAGCGGTTTGAAAGATATCTCGTGGCGCGGACAAAGATATCTTTGGAGCAAGTCTCGTGAATTTTTGCGGTTTATCTCCGCGCCAGGAAAAGCCGGCGAAACATTTGAGCTCGCGACAAACATTGAAGATATAAGAACGCGCAGAAGATTTGAACGAAATGGCTGGCGACTACGCTGCCCGCTGCAAATGAGCGTTGATTACTGGCTTTATCGTGATTACATCCAGCGCTCGAAAGGTGAGTTCACCGTCGCGAAAGACCAATACGTTCGGTTAAACACCGGCTGGTTCAGTGACCGGAGCGCATGCTATCTGGCAGCCGGTCGCCCGGTCATAACTCAGGAAACCGGCTTTACCAAACTCTATGGCGACACAGCCGGACTCTTATCTTTTCGGTCCGTGGGAGAAATTGTCGAAGCCGTGAAAGCAATCAATTACGATTACAAGAAACATTCTCGGGCCGCTTATGATCTCGCGCGCGAATTCTTCGAATCGGAGAAGGTAATGAAATCGATTCTCAGTCGCGCCGGAATTTGAGTCAATCCTCGAGGAGGGAGGGTGCTCCAGTCGGGCGGGCGCTTCCTGCGAAACGCCTCTTTCATGAAAGCCGCAAACTTTTTGGATTCGTTACCAGATTTGAACGCGGGAAGCATGTATCATGTCAGTTGTGTCCGAAAAAGGCCACTTGCAAATCCAAATCCGAACCTTGATTTTTGAGTACGCAGTTTGAGCTTCCAGCCTTTCCGCCTATGAAGCGTATTCTTGTTTTTATTTACGTTGCATTGCTGCTTGGACCGGTTTTGGACGCGCAGCAAAGCGCTCCGGCGCCTCCTCTCGGGGAGCAGCAGGCTCCACCAGGACTGGGTCCATCGAAACCCAGCCCACCTGGACAAGGAATAGTTCCGGTTCCGGTTCCGATTGCGCCACCAAAGCCAAATGGGCCGGTTCAAAAAAGTCTTGTCCGGATCACAGCCACAGCGGTGGAGCCGGATTACAAGGCACCATGGAATGCCGGAACACTCGAGCGCGGCGTCGGCGCCGGCTTCGTCATAAGCGGCAATCGCATTCTAACAAACGCGCATGTAGTCGCCAACAGTCGTTATCTCACCGTGGAGCGCGACGGCGATCCCAACAAATACCCGGCGACAGTGCAGTTCGTGGCAAATGACTGCGATTTGGCGTTGATCACCGTGCCGGCGCCGGATTTTTTCAAGAACATGTTGCCGCTAAAATTTGGCGCAATTCCTGCGCTGGAATCGACCGTCTCGGCCTACGGCTATCCAATTGGTGGCGAGCGGATGTCAGTCACTACAGGAATAGTGTCGCGGATTGATTTTCAGCTCTACACCCATTCATCGGTCGATCAGCATCTGACGATCCAGATCAGCGCGCAGATCAACCCGGGCAACAGCGGTGGCCCAGTAATGCAAGACGGCAAAGTGGTCGGAGTTGCCTTTCAAGGTTATAGCGGCGATGTCGCCCAAGGAGTAGCCTACATGATTCCTACTCCGGTGATTAACCGATTCTTAAAGGATGTCAGCAATGGGCATTACGACAAGTATGTCGATCTTGCGATCAGTTATGCGAAACTGCAAAACCCCGCGCAGAGAAAGTTTCTCGGATTGAAAGACGATGACCGCGGCGTGTTGGTAACCACAGTAGTGGAGGCCGGGCCCTCGGCCAACATTCTGCGACCGGGTGATGTGCTTCTCGCTATTGATGGTCATCCCATCGCGAGTGATGCAAATGTCGAATTGGAAGGTGAGCGAGCCCAGTTCGAGGAGGTCGTGGAACGTAAATTCAAAGGGGACTCGGTTAACCTCGACATATTGCGCGACAAGCAGCCGATGACTGTGAAAATCGAGTTTCTAAAGACGGCGTGGCCCTATCTGGTTCAAGGCCATAGCTACGACGTGCGTCCTCGCTATGTGCTTTACGGAGGACTCCTTTTTCAACCATTAAACCTCGACCTGATAGAAGCCTATCGGCCAACCGATCTGCGGCTTCGGCATTTCTTTGAATATTTCATTCTGGAACAGCTTTATCTGCAGCATCCAGACGTCATTGTATTGACCAACATTTTGCAAGACCCGATCAATACCTATCTGGCACCCTACCGCGGCGGGATTGTGGATGAAGTAAACGGCAAGAAGGTTCGGACGCTGGATGACTTGGCGAACGCCTTAGCCGAGACGCCAGATCGCTTCGTGATTCGTATGATTGGTGATGGACCTCCATTGGTCCTAGATCGGAAAAAAGTCGAAGCTGCACGCGAACGAATCAAGGCGCGTTACAGTGTATTAAAAGAGCAAAATCTTCAGGAACAACCGGTGTCAAAGGCGCCGGAGCAGGCGAATAAAATCTAAGATGCTAAAACATTCTCTTATCACCTTCGGGATTGTTCTTGTCGCAGTCAGCGGGACGCTCGCGAAAAAGGAATCCGCTGTTCCGGTCCCATTAAGCAAGCAAAAACAACTCGCGCTGGTCCGGGTAAATGTAACCGGGCAGTCCTACGATTATTTTCGGCCCTGGCAAAAGAAAGCGCCATTTTCAAAACGCGCACTCGGGGCGGTTTTGTCCAAAGGTCGCGTCTTGGTGACTGCAGACTTGGTTGCAAACCAAAATTATGTCGAACTCGAGCGCGCGGAATCCGGGGAAAAAACGGCGGCCAGCGTCCAGGTGATTGACTACGAAGCGAATCTCGCGCTTCTCCAACCGACCGAGAAAACATTCCTCGACGGAATCACTCCGCTCGAAATCACGCCTGACACAGTGGTCGGCGACCGGCTGGCCGCGTGGCAACTGGAGCCCACTGGGGCTTTGCTTGCGACGGAAGGTTTAGTGACAACGGTGCAAATGATGCCCTACCCCATCGATGTTGGGCAATTTCTCACTTACCGCATCAGCATCCCGATGCAGTATCGGGAGAACAGCTACACGGTGCCACTGGTTAAGAACAACAAGCTCGCCGGATTATTACTCCGTTACGATTCGCGCTCGCAACTGCTCGACGCCATCCCCGCGCCCATCATCGGCCATTTTCTGAAGGAGGCTGAAAGCCAGAACTATCGTGGTTTTCCCTCTGCTGGCTTCTCTTTTTTTCCAACGCGCGATCCGGACCTGCGTGAGTTCGCTGGAGAAAAAGGCAAGGGCGCCGGGGTTTACGTCACAAACGTGGAACCGGGCACGCCGGCAATGAAAGCCGGGCTCCAGGTTGGCGACATCGTGACAGCAGTCGCGAACAATGAAATCGATCAAAACGGCAACTACGTGGACCCGCTCTATGGCAAGATTGAATTCACAAATTTGCTGACAGCCCACGCTTACGCCGGCGATGTTGTCCCTTTTCGCATCCAGCGTAATGGCAAGCCGATGCAGCTAAATGTGACCCTTGAGCATCGCGAGGCGAAGGATTATGTCAGCCCACCGTATAATCTCGATCAACCGCCGCGATATTATGTTCTCGGCGGCCTCATCTTTCAGGAGCTTTCCCGTCAATATCTCAAGGAATGGGGTCCGAACTGGCAAAGAGAAGCTCCTCAGCGTTTGGTTTACCTCGACCGTCTTCAATCCGAGCTTTTTCCACAGGGAAATCGGCGCGTCGTTATTCTCAGCCAGGTCCTCCCTGCCAACAGCACAATCGGCTACGATGACCTCTCTTATTTGACAGTGACGAAGGTGAACGGCAAAGAAATCAAATCGTTAGCCGACCTGGCCGAAGCGGTAAAACAGCCAACCGAGGGTTTCATAAAAATCGAGACCGAAGAAGATCCAAAACAGATCGAGCTCGATGCGGCACAAGTCGCCGCCGAAGCGCCCGTGCTTCAAGAAAACTACGGCATCTCTTCGCTGCAAAGATTGCAGTGAACTCACTGCGATCGGCATCTCACTAAGAGGAATCGGTCTGCAATGCATCGATGCCTGGCCATTCATCAGCATTCCATCTCATCGCCGCTTGCTGGTTAGTTTTCGTTGGCGTTTGGCTAATAACTTCGCTATCGACAAACCGCACAGTCTACCGTGAGAGTGCCGGCGAACGTGCGCGGTACCGGCTACTGCTCGTCGTCGCTTATGTTTTGCTCGTTCAAGGGAGAAGATTTCCCTTTCCCTTGAGTTCGATCCTTATTCCACGAACTGCCGAAAGCGCGTGGATTGGAGCTACCTTGTGTTCCTGCGGCCTTACGCTCGCGATTTGGGCAAGGCTCATACTCGGGCGAAATTGGAGCGGCGCGGTAACGCTCAAGGAGGAGCATGAACTTGTCCAACGCGGTCCATATCGTTTTGTGCGTCATCCAATCTATACCGGATTACTAAGCATGTTCCTTGGAACCGCTGTCGCTTTCGGGCACCTCGCAGCGTTTATCGCCCTGCCGCTGGTATTCGTAAGTTTCTGGATAAAGCTCAGTCAAGAAGAACGCCTGATGTTAAAACAATTTCCGGGCGAATATCCGGATTACCAGCGGCGGGTAAAAAGCATTATTCCCTTTTTGCTTTAGACACGGTCAAATCATCTCACAATCAACTGCGTTTGTTTTGAGTTGCTCGCGACGGCGTTAAAAACACCGCTGCACAAAGAAATACGAATACTGCCGCGGCACCCAACCATTCCCAAAAACCGAGGTGCCAGAAGACAGAATGTCGCAGCGCACTACGAATCGGCATTGCCCAGACAGGTTTCAGTCGGGTAAGAAGCAACAAAGATTCGCTAAAGAAAATCCCAGCCAAGGGCAACAGCGTTACTAACGACCAGGTCCAGAACAAACGCCTCTGAAGCAGGTTTTTTCTGAAGCCTTTCCATGCGCACCAACAGGCAGTTAACATTCCGAGCGCCATGAGTTCCGCGGCCGAACGGGCAAGGAATTCGTGCAAGCGTCGGATTCCTAACACATCGTGGACATGCTGAGGAACAACAAAGCAGGCGCAAATCAACGCAATGATTCCGCCTATCAGAGCTATAGCACTCGCACGTGCAGCGCGAAGCGAAGCGATCTTCAAATTCCGATGTAAATACCCTGCAAACGGCAGCATCAGCGCAGCGGCAAACGCGATCCCGCAAGCCGGCAGCCAATAATGACCGGGATTATCGCGCGGCGAGAGCAAGTTAGAAATGACACGATCACGCCAGTCGTAATTATGGAGAAACATCCTGGCACTCAGCCCAAGCGTTCCGAAAAACGACAGAAAAATCAGCGCCAGCAGCGCAGCCAAAACTGCTTTTCGATATAACATTTACCGGAGATTCTTGTACCGCAGTCCCGCGAGGAGCTTTCAATTATCATCGCCGTCGATAGCGGCGTCAGTCGTGCGCGGCTTAGCCAGAAACCGTTCCACCTCGTCATTGTAGGTTTCAAACGGATCGCCCATAACGAGAAAATCGCGGCTATCACAGGCGATCGAGTCCCAATTGATCACATAAGGCAAATTGCAGTTCTGGAAAAAGGCAACTGCCTGAGCGCGACCTGCTGCACGCGTATTTGCGGGTGGAACATGAGTCGCGCCCTGACGCCGGACATTGTTGTTCCACTCCGCGATGCGTTTGCCCGGTGTGACACCAAAGAATAATCCCCGGAGTGGGTCGATATTGTGATATTCGAGATCGATGCTTTGCAGCCACGGATCGTCCCAGCTTACTCCTTCAGATTCGACAAATGTCTCCAGTAGCCACTTTTTGGTGATCCAGTCCACCCCGCCGATCAGTGCGTGATGGTTCTGCGCGATTGCCTCAAGTACGAATCCCCAGTTTTCCAGTAACCAGTTAGTCTCTGCGCTGCTGTTGCAAAGGTATTTCTGCGCCAAGTGATGGAATTCCCACTGCACGTCGAGTGCGCTGATCGACTTGCCGTTCTCAAGATGGACAATCCACCGCTGAGTCGGATCACGAGAGATGTCACGTGTGCTCTGCACGGCGTCGGCCAGGACAAGATTTCGCGGCAAACAACCGTCCTCAAGGAGTGACAAAACGCACGCTGTGGTACCAATTTTTAGCGCGGTGGCAAAAGGACTCATATTGGAGTCGCCGATCAGCAAATGAAGCCGCCGATATTTTCGGTAATCGGCCAGCGGTTCGTCGCGTGCGTTGATGATAGCGCGATTAAACTGCACCCATTGATAAATGTCGTTCACGATGTGGTCAGCGCGCTGACTGAGCTGAAAATTGACCTGCGCCTCTGGTCGTGGCGGCTCGAAATCGAACGCGAGTGGATTCGACTGACCGACACGTCCGGCGCCGGTAAAGATTTGCCGCGTCGCTAAAAAAGTAAGCAGCGTTCCGAGAATTGGTGGCGTGAATTGCGCCTCCCGCTTCATCAGATAATTCTCATGGCAACCAAATGTGGCCCCGGTGTGATGATCAACATTGTTCTTGATAAACGAGACGCGGCCTTCTGCGCCCAAGGCGACCAGTGAAGACTGCAGCAGGTCATCCCCGGCCAACTCGTAAGTAACAAGGTCGTGCAGATGCAAACACTCCGGCGATGCGTACTCGATATGTCCCATGTCGAGATAGAGACGCCCGCCGTTAAGAAGAAATCCTCCATTGCCCGGTGGTTCTTCGTAATCTCGGTAGTGCAGATCGATGGTGCCGGCCTCGGCCTTGCGGAAAAGATGATTCTTGACCTTGGCCGGCCAGAGCTCCGAATTGACGTGCGGCTCTTCTTTACTCAGAAGGCAGCCGTATTCGGTTTCGATTCCGACGATCCGATCCATTGCCTAGCGAGCATCCGCCAGAGGTCGCTGCTCGACAAGCGTTAATGCCCATCCCATTCTCATCATCGCAGAAGAAGAATGTCGCGCGGAGAAGAGCGATCGCAGGCGACAACCTTGCGAGCGTGCGAATTGATCAGACGTAATAGGACGAATGGTATTGTAGCGTCCGCTGTCCTCAGCGGACAACGCGCTGCGTCGCCATGTCCAGGTTCCCCTTAACCCCGGCTCTTCTTGATTGAACCACAGAAGAAAATGCCCAAATTTCATTTGATGGTCACGGTCGCTCTTCGCAGCCCGTCTGAAAAAGTGGGTAGCCTTTTCTATTTCGGCCGGATGCTGGACAAGATCCGGTTGCACGCCAAAGGCGAATTGCCTCCAGATTACCATGCGAATCTTGGAAAAGGCTTCGACGAAAAATGCGTGACCTTTCTCCGTGTCGATTACGATAATTTAGTCGAGCGCGTGAAACAGGGCGGCTCCGACGAGAAAATTCTTCAATGGTGCTTCAGCGTTGGCCGCAAGCCGTCCGAAGATGACATTTATGTGTGGAATGAATTCATGCGCAAGCGCGGATGGAACGACGAAGTTTCTGAGACCGTAAAACGCCGAAAAGAAGAGACGGGAATGGCTGATAGGTCGGACATCGAGACAGCGTTCCAATTTATCGATGCCGATGAGGGACGCTCAACAGAAGTGATTAGCGATACGCGACTAGTAATTAGTGCTGAATAGGTGTGGCGTAGTCAGCGGAACGCGTCCGCGGAATGTCGTCGCAACTATTCACCGATCACCCTTCACCCTGCTTTATTCCGCCAGCGTGTCGATTCGCTCGGCAAGCCCAAAATCAAGCTCAGTCAGTCCGCCTTTACTGTGTGTCGAGAGAACCAGGCGCACTTTGTTGTAACGGATGTCAATGTCGGGATGGTGCTCTTCATCTTCCGCGACCTCGGCCACAGCATTTACAAAATCGATCGCATCGGCAAAATCATCAAACTCGAAAGTGCGCTCGATATGCTTCTTCTCCAATTCCCATTCCGGGATTTTTTTAAGACGCGCCTTCAGCTCGTCCGCTTTCATCAAATCAGCCATAACGGGACAACGAGTAACATTCGAAAATCGTTTTGCAATGCCAAATCGAGCGGGTTTAAATATCGAGAATTCGGCGCAGATTTTTGGCCGAATCGAAAACTTCCACCGCACAGTTGCGCGCTTGCCTCGACAGCCGCGACCAATCCCGCAACACTTCTTTTACGGCGGTTTCGGCTTCATCAATACCCCGGATAAAAGCGAAGCCATTCTCCGGGGGGAGATAGTCTTTGGCGCCGGTATCTTCAGTAATGATGGGCCGGCCTAGCGCGAGAAAAGCCGCGGCGCGATCGCTGATCCAGCCAGTGCGCCACGCTACATCAACGCCTTTAATCGCTGTGAATTCGGCAAGCGCGCGGGTAATATAGCGCCGGTAAACACTCGGCGTGCGCGCAACTTGGTGCGGATCGACAACCTTCCAGCCGAGCCGTCGTAGCCGCTCTCTTTCAGGGTCCTCCTCACTTATATTCATCGCCAATTCGAATCGCGCCTCGCGCACGCGGCTTGGAAGACTGAGGTAAGGCTCGAACGCAATTTTTTTCGATAAATCAGGAAATTTGCCTGCAACCTCCACGGCGCCACCCCAATACCACTGACCAATAGTCGTGAACTTTGCTATCGTCGGACGAGATTGGCGGCGAAACAACTCCGTGTCCACCATCGGATAAAACGTCTTCCAGCGAAGGGATGATTTCGGCAACCGGCGATCGCGTCCGTGAACGTTGAGGGCAATCGTCCAGAATTCGTGATGGTATGACTGCCCCATCTCCATCTTAGTCATCCAATAAAAGATTTCGCTCGGATCAAGATCGCAAAAAATTCGGCGTTCGAACTTCAGCAAAAGCGGCGGATGGATCGAATAGGCGAGATTGAGCAGAACATTCGGGCCGCCGAGGCGATCGAGCAGTTCTTGCTTCGACATTCCGATACAACGCATCCCGTCCAGCTCGTGGGCGTCGCAGGCCGGTTCTTGATAAAGCAAACAATAACGGCCGCCGAAACCATACTCGCGCAGCCGCCGCTGAAAATTGTCGATCTTTGCCCGGTCTTCGCGCGGACTTTTCGTGACCGGCAAAACTTCCAGCCAGACCGCATCGAGTTTCAATCGCCGCAATCCGAGCATCCATTGTAATGGCACTGAAAAATTTCCGCCGCCTTCCCGGTATTTCGCCGCAAACCCGCAGCCGAGAAAAATCGTCATGCGAGCAGAGTCGTCATTCCGCCTGCATGCTCAAGGACGAAAGCAATGTTTACTGCTTCGTTGGAAGCAATCGCGAAATCAGCAGCAGCAACGCTGCGACGACCAAACCGAGAATACCCCAAAAGATGTAGCGCGCGGAGCCGCTGAGCGTTTGCGTGATTCGCTCAGTTTTCGAACCCGTACCTTCCTGCCCTCCAAGCGTCGGGGTCGCCCGTTCTGCACGGAAGAGCTGATCTGCGACCAGAATCACGTCATACTGAGGGGACGCAACGCCGGAGTTTCCATAGTAGATCCAGACTGCCTCCGTGGAATCGGGCGCAGCTTTGAAGACAACTCGGCTGACAGGATAATGGCCGCGGAAATCATGCAGTTGGATCGCCGGATTGTCTCCGTTGTCAGTCTCCAAAAACAACTTGTCACTCCTCGGCGCGGTATTGAGGTGAACGGCAAATTCCCGCGTTGTCTCACCTGGCACTTTTCTCCAAGTCACGTGGCCAAGTTCGCAAGGGAACCTATCGCCACGCTCGTCGGCCACTTCTTCCCACAGACGCATCTTGCGCTCCAAGAGGACGGAATCCACAGCGCAAGTAATTCGCGTGACTGGCACGCCTGGCTGCGGCAATTTTAACGACCAGCGTGAAAGTCTCGGCTTCTTGGGATCATTGGCCGACATTGACGCCAGCGGAACCGATCGGGAAATAGAAGGGCGCTCAAGTAGAAATGGGAGTTGTCGACCTTCAGTCACAATTCGCAAATCGCGCTGATCCAGAGCCGCGCGTGCGAGCACATCGGGATCTAGTTCGATCTGCTGCGCTCCGGCCTTCGACACTTGAACGGGCTTGCGAAATTTCCAAGCGGCGAGATCGATTCTTGCGCCCGTTAATGGAAGCGCAGCAAGATTGTCTGGGGCCTTGTAACCCGGGCTCGCGATCAAAAAGGCTGGTCGCAATTCGATAGCCGCGGCGCTTTTTAATTCGCCGCTCAATTGCGACAGGTCGTAGCGCGGCGTCGAGCATTGACTATTTCCGGCAAGCAACTGATACCGACCCTGCTCGCGCGCAAGGAATACAAGCTGTGTCGCACGCCTGTTGGCATCAACCGCATCGATCACCAGAGGCGGGCTATCGCCATTATTGATGAGAACGATTAATTCGCGACCGCGAATCTGCGTGTCGATAGGAATTTCGAGGTACGATTCAATTTTGCCATTCAGATCCACGCGATAAATCGACCCGGTGCAGAGCGTCTCCTCGCGAATACTATCGTTAGCCAATTCCGGAATGGCGATCGCGACTAAACGCGCAAATAATGGATCGGACGTTTTGATCCGCAGAGATGCTATCGTCAAATTCGTCGCGCCAAGATCAACTGCCAGCCGTGTAACACCCAGACTTTCGTCACGCGACTTAATTGATACCGGAAGGGGTTCGACCGGTGCTTTTGTTTCGGCGACCTGCAGTTGCACGGCGGTGAACGGCACTGCAGCAGTTCGGCTGTCATCGATCGTCAGGCGCAGAAATTCCCAAACGCCAGCAGGAAAGGAAACACCCAGATTGTCTGCGCCGCCGGTCATTTTGAAAATCGGCTTATCGGTAATCAGCTCTCGCCACTGTGCGCCGTCATGGGAACCTTCCACTTGCACCGCCTTAATGAATTCAACACCTCGAGGCGTTTCGAAGATGACACCTTTGATCAACGATTTTGTTCCCGTTGTCAGGGTAATCCGCGTTGCCATTGGTTCGAGCGCAGTGCGCAATTCCTGCGATCGTAGCACGAATTCGTGGCGCGGCATGGGGCGATCGATCAAGTAAGGTATTTCACGTCCAGCACCGTCCAATATGCGCACATCTCCAAGATCGGGACGCGAAGCATCGAGCGTTTCCGCAGGCAGATTTATCCGGATCAATCCGTTCGCCGGTACATCAATGGCTTGACTAAATCGCCATTCGTTCGGCGTCAATGCACCAAGCGATCCAGCGAACAAAAACGCCGCGACCAGAAAACCTCCGGTCCACCTGTTCAGCGGGCCAATCTTCGATTGAAACTTCATTAGATCTGCTTTTGGGAAAGACCGAGAAAGCGCTGGTAGAGAAAAGACGCGAAGATGGCGATGATTGCGACGACGACGAACGCGGCGATTCGATAGAGCTGATCGAGTTGTGAAAGGTCGTGGAGGAAAAGTTTCAGGATGGTGACGCCGAGCAATCCGAGACTCGCATATCGCACCGGCCTGGCTGTTTGACGGATCCCAATAATCAGGAGCAGCAGCGCAAACAACCCCCACGCGATGCTGTAGCTCATGTCGCGCGCGAAGTTTCCTGAAAATTGAAACGTGAGCGCGGCGATGCCGGGTCGGCTGAAGTAATCCGCGATCTCGATGTTTAACAACAGAAACGCGAGAATGGCGCTGAGCGTGTAGAGCAACGGTTGCATGTTGTGACCGAGGACAAGATTTCGCGGCGGTGCGAGGAGTCGCGCCGCAGCGAAGAGGCAAATTGCCACGATACCGTAAGTGTAAAGATACCAATTAAAAATCGGCGTTGCGGAATGAGCATGATAACTGAGGACGGCCGGGTTTAGCGCGAGCCGCGCAAATGCAACCACCAGCAGAGCAGTTCCCACCAGACGCAACCCCGGATGCGGCACGCGATGGAACAACCAGCAAAGAGCGGCACCTTCAAGCGCCCAGCCAAGCGTGATCCACTGGCGATCAAACTGAATAGGAAAGATAAGCGTGATGAAAAACAGCGCCGCGCCACCAAACAATGCGAGCTGCGCATTTAGCGGCGGACTTTCCGGTGGCGTGCGTTTCAAAAGAACGATGAGCCCGAGCAGCGATGGCACGGCGAACACAGCGGGGACCAGGCCGAGTATGCCGTTTGGATAAGCGATGCGGATCACGTCATATACGAGGAAGAAGTGTAACGGCGCGGCCAGCGCAGCCGTCGCCCAAGGCATTGTTTTTAGGGCGAATTGTCGATGGAACAAAAACGGAAAAACTGTGAACAATGCGGCAAATCCAATGTACCAGGCGAGCGGCAGTAGTGCCCGATCCGCATTGAAGTGCCCCAAATGCCAGGCGTATTCCAACGCCACGGTCGATCCGAGACCGACCGCTGAAAGCAAATCCAGGGAAAATATCTTCGCCATGCCGAGAAGCAGAACGACGAACAGGAGCGCGAGGCCAAAAACGGGCGACGGATTTCCCAGCGGGAGCCGGAGCGTCACCATGATAAGCAGAAGAAAAGGGAGCGTCGCGGACAACGCGGGAAGCTGGATCGCTAAATTGGCCGGATCGCTAAGAGTGCCAAACAATTTTCCGCGCGTTGTTGTTGCAAGCCCTGCGCTGGCGAGCAGCTGTCGGCATGCCCAGACTGCCGCAAGCAGAAAGAAAATGCTGAAACACCCAAGAAGGAAGAGAGACGTTGGCAACCCGGTGAGCTCTATCGGGATTCGGAAAATCCATCCGGCAATTACAACGAATGTAAGTAACAAAACGACAAGGATCGGCAGCAAGGTGCTAGTCGCGACCGCCAAGAGGATGGCCAACAGATCCACACAGAACACGAGCGGCCAGACCAGAAACGAAACTTCCGGCAAGTTGAAGATCGGCATCAGAACCAAGACCAACGCCAGCGCGGGAAAGAGATGACCCCACGACTGCATCTCGATCTTGCGAACATGTTGCAGTACCAGCGGCGCCGCTGAGTGCAGCAATGCGAAGACGAAAAAGGCCGCGAGCGCCGCATAAAGATTTTGTGTCGTGAGGTACCACGCAGTCCAGATCGCGAGAAATACGAAGACGGCGAGACCGGTCACCGTGCTGATGTTCGCGAGTTTTTCTTTCACGAAAACGGTCGCCAGCAGGCCAATGTCCGCGAGGAAAATGTAGCTCAGCAATAAGGCCGGCCGATAACCAAAAACTTGAAATGAGAGAAAATAAAAGCCCCAAAAGATCGCCGCGGCGCCTATCCCAATCGTCGCAGCTGACAGAGCGCCTTCGGATTTCGAAGCGCGTTTTGTCGAAACCAGAGCGGCGCAAAAGAGAAGTTCGAAGCCGAGGAAAATTGCCATTGGCACAAAAACCTTGTCGCCGAAAAAGTACTTCTCGCGCAGGAAGAATTGCGTTACCCAGCCGATCTGCATGAGCACGGTTCCAATCGCGCCGAGAATAGGAAGCGCGCTCCACTCCTTCCTACGTGCCACCATTAACAGGCCGATATCAAGCAGCGCGACATAACCGAAGAGACCAAACGGATTATCTTGTCCCGTTGAAAGCAGGATTGGCGTGAGAAAACCGCCAGCCATCCCGAGAACGGCCACTGCGATTGCATTCAGACGCACCGCGAGCAGGAATGCCACCGCCGTGATCAGCGTCATCAAGATGAACGTCGGGATCAATCCGAAGAATGCGAAATGGTAAAACGACCGGCAGGCGAAAGTGACGGTGTAGAGGATAAGAATTCCGGTGGCACAAAGCGTTTGCGCCGTAACCACATTCTCTTTCCGCTTCAGCGCAAGACCGCCAACGACTAGCGCCAGACCGACAACAAAACCGATGACCACACGCACTTCCGGCGGAATGAGATTGTGCTCGAACGAGTACTTCACGAAAAACGCCACGCCGAGGAACAGTGCCAGCCCGCCAATCCATGCGAATAGTTTTGCGCCCATAAACTGCTCCCAGTTGATGGCGGGAAGCGAAGGTTGCGCCGCCAGCGGTTCGGCAGAGGGCGGTCGAGGAGGTATTGGCGGCGGCGGGGCAGATGCAGCCGTGGCTATTACTTCCTCTGGCAAAGGCGGCGGAACGGAAAGGGGCCGTACGGACTCCGAGATCGGTGGCAAAACGAAAGGCCCGCGCTCTGCGGCTTCTGTTTCCTTTCTTTCCTCAAACGGCCGTTCCGTTGTCGGTTCGCCCGCCCGGCGCCTTAGCATCTGCAACTCCGCTTCCAGACCGCGCAACCTGGTTTCGAAATCTTCAACGAGCCGCCGCGCCTTAGTCGCCTTCGCGATTGCGACCAGAGGCAGCACGAAACAGACGGCGATGACAGCCAGCAAAAGAAAAACGAAAGCTTCCATAGATTAAGATGTGCGAACCGGTTCAGATAATGCACGATTTGGTGGGGTTACGTGAATCGATAAATTTGCGGGTTGGCATCGAATTATTCGATCGTGAACATTCATCACCTCGAGCTCTTCTATTATGTGGCAAAGCATGGCGGCATTGCGGCGGCGGTGCGCAACATGCCATATGGAATTCAGCAGCCGGCCGTAAGCGGACAAATCGCCAGACTCGAAGAAGCTCTTGGTGCGAAATTATTCAATCGAAGACCGTTTTCGCTCCTACCTGCTGGCGTCGACTTATTCGAGTTCGTCAAACCTTTCTTCGATGATGTGGAGAAAGTCGCTGGCAGAATACGCGGCGCCTCGCAGCAATTGCGCATCGCTGCGCCTTCGATCGTGCTGCACGATTATGTTCCCGAATTATTAAGGCGGGTTCGCCGGCGCTTTCCAATTTTCCGCCTTGAACTTCACGAGGCAGCGCGAGCCGACGCCGAGAGATTGCTGCAGGCAGGAGAAATCGACGTGGCAATCACGGTGATCGACAGCAAGCGGCGTCCTGAGATTCATTCGCGGCCCCTCCTCGAACTGCCATTGATTTTGTTAGTCAACAAAAAGCACCAACTCACGACCGCGAAGCAATTATGGAGCCGAGACAAAATCGAAGAGACGCTAATCACTTTTCCACGCGGCGATGCGGTGCAGACGCATTTCCAGCGTGGTCTCGAGCAGCTTGGCGTGGAATGGTTTCCGGGGATCGAAGTGACCTCCACCCGGTTAATCGAGCACTATGTCGCCAACGGGTACGGAGTCGGAGCAGCCGTTGCCACGCCCCGTTTCAAACCGCCGCGCGGAGTACGCGTGATCCCTTTGCCAGCTTTTCTACCGGTGGTCGTCGGAGCAGCCTGGGCAGGAAAACTATCTCCGATCGCGCAACAATTTCTCGCTGAAGTCGAAATCGAAGCTAGTGCGGTAAAGCGCAGCGCAAAATTGCGCTAGCCACTCCAGCGAATATGCCCGCCACGAAGGGATTTTCCTTTTCGCGCGGTTTCCCCGCAAACCCGCACCCGAGAAAAATAGTCACGCGAGCAGAATCGTCATTCTGCTCGCGTGCTTAAGCACGAAGGAGCCGTCAATCTTAGAAGATGCGGCCGTGCGGCAGATGCGGTTGGCCATGATTTTGATGGCCGGTGCAAAATCCGCCGTTCGGGATCGGGATAATCGAGCCGAGGAATTGCGGCT
>WNGK01002006.1_pt1 | contig 21944 bp, 9 predicted proteins | sample 5400601 | NCBI WGS metagenome assembly WNGK01 (sample SAMN13153376, study PRJNA577476) | soil metagenome | isolation source: 60 cm soil or saprolite under Garry oak tree replicate 1 | place: USA:California | collected 2016-06-15
TCCACCAATTGCGGCCGGCGCCGGCCCGCGAGATCTACCTCCACTGGCCGGCCAGATCTTCCCAGTCCCCACTGGCCGTACGGGCGATCGAGATCGCCGTGGAGGTGGCCGCCGAGGTTTCAGCCGAGGTTTCAGCCGACCTGACCGAGCAGTCCCAGCCGACGTCCACATCACCGTAGCGTCACCTATGACGCAGATGGCATGGCGTTCCACCCGCCAGACACTGACCTCGCGAGCGTCACCCGGCCGAGGGCCATCCACAGTTTCTGATCATTGCTCATCGCAGGATCGAGATCATTGAAGGCCGGCCACCTGAAAAGGATGCTCAAGGAACATCTCGGCTTTTTCGTCCTGATCAGCCTGCCAAAGCTGCCCCGCCCGGGGCTCAGTGCGACATTGCATCGCCATCGCCGCATCGTGCCCCTAAAGCGCCTCACGTGCCAAGGTTGATCGGCTACGGAGTCTCGCGGTCGGGAACGGCGGTCACCCCTCGGTGGCGCCGAGGTCTGAAATTGTCTATGGGGTTGTGCGTCCAATGTGCGTCCATCGGCGCTAACCCCAGCCAGCACAGGCCAGCACGGCCGATCACTGACGCCAATGGAGAAGCGTCAGGACCAGCACCAACGGGTATTTGGCGGCATTGTCGAGCACAATAGAGCAGATAATTCCGCCACCTCTTAATCAGCGGGTTCGGGGTTCGAGTCCCTGGCGGCGCACCCCATCTGACCTGCGGTTTCTCCGAGACATGGCCTCGAATCATCCTCGCAGGCGCAGCGTCGTGTATCCCTCGTGCGTCCATCGGTCGGCGACGGGTCTGACCACTCTCGCCAGCGTCTGGCCGGACACTGGAATCCGCGCCTGGGGCCAACGGTGAGTCATCGGTGGGGCTAGGAAGCCGCCGGTAACAACGCCTGTATGTACTGCGCCGGTTCTGCAGGAACAAAGCTCGAACCGAGGGTGCCTCCTCGCGTTCAGCGTTCTTCTTGATGCTTCGCGATGTAGGCATCCAGGTCCTCACGCCCGCCCGATGGCAGCTTGATGCTCGGTGGCCCGACGCCGCTCGCTCGCCAGCGGTCCAGCGTCCGTCGAGTGACACGCAGATAGCGAGCTACCTCCCCCACTATCAGTAGCTCTTCGTGTTCGCGATCCCGCCCGCTGCGAGACATCGCTGGCCGATCATGACCAACATTCTCTCCAGACGCGGTGATCGTCTGGGCATGGCTCGGCTCGACTGTGGCTGTCTAGAGCTGGTGAATGTGCGTCACTTCAACACAAGTGCCCCGGCGGCGCGGCAACGCCCCGGGGCCGGTACCAGGAGGACAAGTCCTGATGCAACGCAAGGGCGCTGTTGCGTTGCGCCGACTCAGGGCATGGTGAAGCGGTGACCTCGGTCCTGGGTCAGATCGCCAAGGCCAACTCATCGAACGCCACGCCAGCCGCCGGGTCGCTGGCTCCTCAGCAGCCAGCTCGTAGTGCCCGCGCCGAACGTTCTGGACGAAGGCATGCCCGACAACGATCACCCTGGCGTTACGGTCCTGCTTGAGGTCACGCGTCGGCTACAGCCCGCGCCTTCAGCCGACCGTGATCACACTCGATGCCGTTGTCGGCGTACTGCTCGGTGCAATGCCAGGCTGCTGGCAGCAGGTCCTCGAGCACGATCGGGTACGTCGCTGCTCGGTCGGTGACCACCTCAACGGGTGGCACCTTCGTCGTGGCGATGGCCTGTTCGAAGAACCGGCGGGCCGCTTTGGCGTCTCTCCGCGGGGAGACGAACGCGTCGATGACCTGCCCGAACTGGTCGATTGCGGTGAACCGCTGGACCCAGCGGTAGATGGTGACGTGATCGACTTCCACGCCGCGCTCGGCCAGCAGCTCCTCGACGTCGCGGTAGGACAGGCCAAACCGCAGGTACCAGCGCACGGCAAGGACGATGACGTCGGGTGGGAACCGGAAGCCGGCGAAGGCGGACCGCGGGAGGGGAGCGGAGCGCGGGCGGCGAGGTCTCATGGCGACAGTCTCGCCGCTCAGACGCGGCCATGGCGAACGCAACAGAGCCCGCATTTACGCACCCTACGGGAATTAATTCGCAGGAGATCGTGACAAAGGAGGCAAGATGGCCGAGATCGTGGAGAGCATCGAGATATCCCGTCGTCCCGAAGACGTCTTCTCATAGGAACCCTCTGTAGCCCACCGTGGCCGAGCGACGGATGGATCCGCGTGTCGTCGCCGCGAGCGAAGAGGGGCACTGTTTGCATCTGCGCGGAAGGCGCCACCGACGGGTACCAAAGTGGAGGCTGGTTCCACTCCGAGGGCCACGAGAACGCCTCAAAGAAGCCGATCCTGAATGCTAGGTGAGCCGTTTCGGCCTCCAAGTGGAGGGTGCCGAAAGTGCTGATCGCCGGATGCAACAGTCCCTCGAGGAGGCCGGACATGGAGCGAACCACCTGCTGTGTCGTCGGTGGCGGGCCCGCGGGCATGGTGCTTGGAGTTCTGCTGGCCAGGGCCGGTGTCGACGTGACCGTGCTGGAAAAGCACGGGGACTTTCTGCGCGACTTCCGCGGCGACACCGTGCACCCCACCACCATCGAGCTGCTGGACGACATGGGGCTCGGCGAGAAGTTCGCCATGCTCCCGCAAAGCCGGCTTGAGGAGGTGTTGGTGCCGGTCGGGGACGGCTTCCAGCGCATGGCTAGCCTGCGGGCCCTGTCAGGCAAGTACAAGTACATCGCGATGGTCCCGCAATGGGACCTGCTCAATCTGCTCGCCGACGCTGGCAGGTCTGAGCCGCACTTCACCTTGCGGATGAATACCGAAGCCACGGATCTGGTCACCCGGAACGAAAAGGTCGTCGGCGTCGAGTACCGCACCAAGGACGGCGGCCAGGGCCGAATCGGTGCCGACCTCGTGGTGGCCTGCGACGGTAGGGACTCGGTCCTGCGTGCGGCGGCCGACCTGCCGTTGCTGGAGTGGCCAACCCAGATGGACGTGTGGTGGTTTCGGGTGCCCCGCAAGGAGTCCGACCCAAGTGGAGTAGTCCCGGTGATTAGCAGGCGGCGCCCGGTGATCATGATCGACCGGGGCAGCTACTGGCAGTGCGCCACGCTCATCCGCAAGGGCAGCGACGCCACGGAGCGTCGGCGGCCTGTCTCCGAGCTGCTTGCCACGATGGCCGACGCCGCGCCGTGGCTAGCCGACCGCGCCGACGCGCTGCGGTCGTGGGACGAGGTGAAGCTGCTCAACGTTCGCCTCGATCGGTTGCGTCGCTGGCACACCGACGGCCTGCTGTGCCTCGGCGACGCCGCACACGCGATGTCACCCGTCGGCGGGGTCGGCATCAACCTCGCCGTGCAGGACGCGGTCGCGGCGGCTCGCCTGCTCGCGGCGCCGCTGCGGCGCGGCACGGTCACGCCGAGGGATCTGGCCAAGGTGCGACGCCGACGGTTGCCGGCCACGGTACTGGTCCAGGGGATGCAACGGTTCTTGCACGCGAGGGCGCTGCGGCCCGCGCTGGAGGGCAGAATCGAGGTCGTCCGAGCCACCAAGCCGCCGTTGCCGCTGCGTGTGATGCGGCGCGTGCCGTGGCTGCAGCGGATCCCGGCCTACCTGGTCGCCAGGGGCGTCCGGCCCGAGCGCATCCCCGAGTTCGCCCGCCGTGCGCCGGAACCGGCTGACCGTCAACGATCCCAGGGGGCCACGACCAGGTCTTCCTGAACTGCCAACCTGACCTGGCTTGCACAGCTCGTCGCCGTACGCCCGGGCAACGAAGCGCGGGCTCCTCGACGCCCTGGCTCCCCTCTGGCTGTGAGACGTCGTTTCGCCCCTTGGGCGGAGTACAGGGTGATTCGCGGCCATGACGACGACTCGTATTGCGGAACTCGGAAGAGAAACCAGGTCCCTGTCGCGTGCGTCGGAGCGTCGCACAACCCTATGACAGCGCTTGCGGTACGACATTGATTTGGGCGTGGGGTGCCAGGAGTCAATCGTGGCCGTCACCAGCAGGTGCCGCTTGACGAAGGGCTACGATGCGTCCTTGCTCGCTTGCCTTCGTCGGCGAAGGTTTCGTGTGGTCTGGTCGTTCGTCTACTTGGCGCTGCGCCGCAGCCTTGAGCTGGTCTTGCTCTGCTTTCGCTCGGCGGAAGCCAAGGAGATCGAGATCCTGGTGTTACGCCACGAGCTTGCCGTGCTGCGTCGCCAGCATCCCCGGCCCTGCCTGCAGGCAAAGGACCGGGCGCTGCTCGCGGCGCTCAGCCGGCTGCTCCCACGGGCGCGCTGGTCGGTGTTCCTGGTGCGGCCCGAGACGCTGCTGCGCTGGCACCGGTGCCTGGTCGCAGGCGCGTGGACCTACCCGCACCGCCAGCCAGGACGACTACCACTCGACGGGGACCTGCAGCAGTTGATCGTCCGCCTGGCCACCGAGAACCCCCGTTGGGGCTACCAGCGAATTCACGGCGAGTTGCTGCGCCTTGGCGTACGGGTGTCGGCCAGCGCGATCAGGAGAGTGCTGCGCGCTCACGGCCTTGACCCGGCACCTCGCGGCGTGCCTCGACGAGGCTGGCGGTCGTTTCTGCGCCAGCAGGCCGCCGGGATCGTGGCCTGCGACTTCTTCACCATCGACACGGTGTGGCTGCGAAGACTCTATGTGTTGTTCTTCATGGAGCTGGACACCCGCCGGGTCCACTTGGCCGGCGTGACCGCCAACCCCGACGGCCGCTGGGTGACCCAGCAGGCCCGCAATCTCCTGCTGGTGCAGGGTGAGCAGGGTCGGCAGGTGCGCTTCGTGCTGCGTGACCGCGACACGAAGTTCAGTCGCGCGTTCGACGACGTGTTCCGCTCAGAGGGTTGCGAAGTGCTGGTAACCCCAGTCCGGGCGCCCAGGGCGAACGCCTATGCGGAGCGCTGGGTGCGGACAGTCCGCGCCGAATGCCTGGACTGGCTCCTGATCGTTGGCCGCAACCACCTGGAAAAGGTCATGCGGATCTTCGTCGAGCACTACAACCGGTACCGTCCGCACCGGGCGCTTCAGCTCAAGGCGCCGGACCCAGCCACCGGGCTGACGATCGTCGGCGAGAATCGACAAGGCAGCGTGCGTCGACGCGACCTGCTTGGTGGCTTGCTCCATGAGTACCGGCGAGCTGCATGAACGCGTTTGCGCACCTTTCAGGCGCTTCGGGATCTGTGCGGCATCGCGGATCAGCGCCCCCAGCTTCTCCAACGCACTGATGGCTTCCTGAAACACCCGCGCATCCTATTCACAGGCCTATTCAGAGGCGGTCGGGCCCCAACGAGGCGAGGACACTGGCGAAGGCCGACAGAAGGGCCGGGGCGTCCCGACCATCAGGGTCGGCGAGTTGAACGTCGACGGCCGGCAGCTCGGCCTCCGGCAAACCGGGCCACAGCGCCTCGATCTCGCCCTCGCCGCCGTTGTCGAGCGTCTCGCGGAACAGTTCGAACGCACTGCGTTGGTCGGCGAGTCGGGCCCAGCGCGGATCAGCGGTCTCACCGGAGCCTAGTGTGGGTGGGCGAAGCCCGAGTTGGCGTGCCATCGCGTCACGGCGAACGTCGCGGATCGTTCGGCATACGCCATCGGCCAGCTCGTGGCCCACGACAGTGAGATCGACGCCGCCGTCGAAGGTGAGCCCTCGCCGCGAGAACGTCGAGGTGCCGGCGAGCATCCAGACGTCGTCAACCACCGCCAGCATGCCGCGGAGCTGCTCGGGGCGGCCCGGGAAGCCGACGGGGTGGTACACGACCACCCGCCGGCCGCCCGCCGCCACCAAGGCTTGAACGGCGGCATTGCGGGCCAGGTGGAGCCGCTGCGCGAACGACTCGTAGCCGGGTCCGAACGGCATCCGCTTGGGCAGGACGAGCACGACGCGCAGATCCTTCTGGCTGCCAAGACGGCTGGTGAGGAGCGCGATGAGGTCGACCTCGTGCGGGTCGCCGCCGAGGCCGGTTGCCGAGAGAAGCGCCGATTCGATGTACACGAGTTGGCGGGCGTGAGCGAGCGCCCAGCGGAGGCTGTACTGGGTGTCCCGCCTTCCATGGTGCGCCGCCATGGCCTCGCGTCGCATCTCTTCGACCCAGCGATCACCGGCGGTCGGCGTAGGAATCGCTCCGACGAGCGAGGCCATGTTCGGAGGGAGCATCGGACCGATCAACGCGATGACGTCGTTCCACGTGACGGGAAGGTTGTCGGCTACCGCGGTGGTGAGGGCGGCCCGCAGCTCGGGCGACTCCACCGTGTCGGCCACGCTCTGCAGCACCGCACCGGTGACGCCACCGACGGCGCCCGGTATCGGGTCCCACCGAGTATCGTTAAGCTCGGGAAGGCGTCGTACGAGATGATGCGTTCGCCGCAGAGCCGCGCGGGCGATGAGTTGGGCGAGCGCGCCGGTCACGCGCACGCCGGGCGCGTACTCCTCCGGTCCGGCCGGGACCCCCGGGCTTCCCAGGCGGGGATCTCCCCGCAGTGACCGGGCGTCGAAGATGGCGGGGCTGAGCAAGGCCCTCCACGTGCCCGGGGTCGCGCCGTCGTGCCCGGCGATCAAGGCGTCGGTGCGCGCCATGGTCCACAGACGCGGTGACTCGCGGGGCGCCGCCTCGCCGAAGGCAGCGAGCACGGGATCTGTTTCCGACGCGGGCGCCGTCGGGGGGAGCCCGAGCACCGGCGCGGGGCAGATGCCCTTGCGATCGTCGGGCACCGCGGCGAATTCATTGGTGACCGTGGGCCGCGGTGGTGCCGTCCCGCCGGTACCGATCTCCACCGTCAACGAGCCGAGCAGGCGGGCCCTGAGGCCACTCGGCCCGCGGCTCACGATCAAGAGGTCGAAGATCAGGGTCGGGTCGGCCGGCCGCGCGCCGCCGCGCACACGGAAGGGATCGGTCAACAGCACCGACAGGCCGGTCGCGGCGAGGGCGATACCGGAGGCGCCGTCGCCTCGACGTGAGAACTCGGACAGCGCCAGCGGTACGATCGCCGGCCCGGGATCGACCCGAGGGAAGACGCGAACGAACGCTTCGCCCGGCAATGCGCCCGCCGGCCACGTCACGACGACGTCGGCCGTGTCTCCCACGTAGGCGGCGGTGGCGTCGCGGCGAGCCCGCTCGACGGTCGAGCCGGCGAGGTCTTCGACCGCCGTTGTCGGCGCCGGTGACGCCGGCCAGCGCTCGGCACGAGCGGCCGGCAGATCGACGTCGTTGGCAATCCGGGGGCTGACGACGAGCTCGATGCCCGGCAGGCCGACGATCTCGTTTGCCCCGCCGAGGACCGCCTGCCCGGTCGTGAGCAGGCTCACATCACCTTCGCGTACGGGCGGCGCCACTTCACGCCTGGTCGCTTCGTCCGCCGCCGGCACGCCATGCACGTCCCGGCCACTGCGGTTGCCGGCGAGATGCAACGGCGCGTCAACCACCGCGACGCGGAAGAACTCCCGGGGCAACGAAGGCGTCGGCGTGCCTGCGGTTGACAGCGGTGGTGCCGTCAAGGCGGTTCCGAGCAGCGTGCCGTCGGGCAGCAGCCCGACGCGGATGGTCGGTCCGGTCGGCGTCAGCGCATCGGCACCCCAGTCGTGGGGGCCGGCCCCGAGCCGCGCTCCCGTGCCCAAGCGCACGCCGTCGCGGTCGGCCTCGTCGCTCCACGGCCTCCCAAACAGGTCGATGAGATGCAGCCGGCGCCCGGTCGCCAGGCCGGCGGCGGTGGCGATGGCGCCCCCGGTCGGGTTGGTGAGGTCGACCGTCGTGCCGGCACCGTTCCGCAGCAGGCTCGGGAAGCCCTGCATCAGGTCGCGGAACACGCACGCGACGGCGACCGGGTCGATGATCAGCCCGCGGATGTCATGGAAGCTCACGGTGCCACCGCTGATCGGGTCCCCGGCGGCGACCAGATCAGGCGGCAGCGATCCGGTCTCAGAGAGGTCCGCCAGCTCGGGCGGCGGAGTTCCACCGACGATCACTGCCGACACCGGAAGCGGCCGCGTGGCGCGCACCGCCCCGCCGTCGAACCGTAGCCTGGCGAGTTCCCGTAGGCGGAGCACGGCCTGGGGATGGAACCGCACCAGGGCCAGTTCGCCTGTGAGCGCCGTGCCCGATGCGTCGGTGAGACCTGGCGCACCGGCTCTTGTCCACACCACCACCCCGCCGACCATGGCGTGCCACCGGGCGGGGGACGTGACCGTCATCGTCATCGCCGTGGCGTCGAATGTCGGGGCGTCCTCGGCCCACAACGAAGCGAGCTGGCCCGACGCCGGACCGAGCGCGTCGAGCCCGACCGTGTCGAAGGCGGCCGTGGTGATGGCGCGGTTGATCATGGCGCGGTCAACCGGGACAGCCGACCGGCCGGGTCGGTCACCTGCGCGGTCACGCTCGCGAGGTCCGCGGTCACGAGCGCCGTCACGCGAGGCGGTGACGTGGCATCGGGGCGATGGAGGAACATCGCCGGTGCGCTGGCTGCATCGGGAAGGGGTCCCGTGACCCGTTCGATGACGTCGGCACCTACTCGTCGCGTGGTCACGGTCGGCGGTGTCTGGGGCGTCGGGTCGATGGCGACCAACGTCAAGGCGAACTCGTGACTCCCGTACGTCGTGCGGAACGGTGGGACGTCGGCCCGGAAGCTGACGACGAAGTTGCCAGGGGCGACCGCCGGGTCGACTTGGAGATCGGAGAGATCAGGGGGATCGGGCGACGCGGCGACCGCCTCGACCGCGGCGCTCGGCGCCGACCGCCCGCCGAATACGCCGTTGGCCGGGTCCTCGGCCCCCCATGCCACAGCACGGTAGAAGTGCGGCACCCACGGCGGCGGCGGGCTCGGATCGTCCACCTCCCAGACGAGTGCCGTCCCGTCGCGCGCCGCGCTCGTACTGTCGACGACCACGAGCGGATCGGCGGCCGCCTCGAGCGTCCCCGCGAGATGGCGGCTGCCGACCCTCGTGATCTCGACCCGACCGACCGCAGCCGGCTGATCGCGGACACGCACCTCGAGCCGGATACCAAGGGCCGAGGCACGAACCCTCAGAATGGGTGCCTCCGGCACGACGAGCTGCCGCGGGGCGACGGCGATGTACTCGTTACCGCCGGTTGGCAACGACCGCTCGACGCCGGTCGCGCCGGTCGCCGTGACGCCGTAGAAGTGGATGAGCCGTGACCCTCGCGGCAACTCGACGGGCAGCTCGGGCGCTGTCAGGTTCTCGGCGATCCGCCGGAACGCCCGGCGCGCCCCGCCCATGTCGGCCGACCGCAGCGCGACGAGCCGCTGGGCGGCCGGCGTGTCGAGTGCCGGCGACGGCAGGGCGAGCTCTCGGGCGAGCGCCGTTTCGTCGGCGACGTAGACCGACCACGTTGCGGCGGCACCACCCCAGCGCAGCACCGCACGTGACACGCCGGCCGGGTCAGGCAGCGAGGCCCACTGCATCGCCGCCGGCACGAAGGGCGGTGGCGGGGGGATCGGGCTGACGGCGGTCGCCGTGGCCGCGCCGGAGAACGCACCGAGCACGCCTGGTCGCACGCGCTCGGCGGCCCGGGCCTGGGCGGTGAGCCCGATCCTCGGGTGCGTGGGGAAGTCGAACGTCAGCCCGCTCACCACGGCTCGGTACGTCCGCAAGGCGCCAGCGCGCTCCTCGACGATCTCCTCGACGCCGGGCGGCGGCGTGTCCGGTGTTGCCGACGTGAACCCGATGACGAGATCGGGGACCGGTCCGGCTCCGACGGCAACGACCGACCCGTCGACTGGAGGCGGCGGGTCGTCCGCCTCGTGCAGGCGTAGGCGCAGGTGTACCTGCTGGGGCGTGCGATTCGACCAGTCCCAGGTGAACTCGATGGCGGCCGATCCCGACGGCCCGGCACCACCGCCGCCGACGGCCGGGACCACGCGGCGCACCGCTGGCACCTGCGGCGGGATCACCGTGCGGCTGTGGTCGGTGGATCGCCACGGTCCCCATCGGCCGAACCAGTCGTGGGCGGCGACGGCGTACACTACATCGGCGGGTTCGCCGGGGAACTGTTCAGGGAGCCCCGAGCGGGTGAAGTGGATGCGGGGCCCGAGGTCCGCCGCTGCGGCGTGGGTTCGATGGCCACCCGCCGGCCGCTTGTCGATCACGAGTCGCAGCTGCTCTGTCCCGATCGCCTCGACCACGGAGTAGCCGGTGGGCGTCACGTCGGCGGCCGTGGGCCGGGGCGGGGCGTCCCAGGACACGTCCACGATCTCGAGCCAGGGGGCGTCGAGGTGGGCGGGACGATCGAGGCGGATCCGATCGACGGGTGGCGGATCGGCCCGGACGCCGGTCGGCTCGATCGGGACGGTGTTGTCGACTCTGGCGACCAGCGCGGCCAGCTCGCCGTCGAGCGTGAAGACGAGCCCGGGAAACAGACCGTCGATCTGCACCTTGTGGGCGAGGGTCACGAGGAAGAGCTGGAAGCCTCCCTCGTTCGTCGCCGCCACGTTCGGCGTGTCGTGCACCGACGCTTGGGTGAACGTCGTGCCGTATCCCAGGGCGAGCGCCGCGTACGGGTCGACGCCGGCGGCGAGCAGGAGGCTGCCGAGCGGTCGGATGCCGCCGCGGCTCTCGTCCTGCCATCGCGCCGGCGCGGCTACCCCGTGGACGGAGGCGGGGGCCGGCATCGCCAGGTCCACCACGACGTCGGCCTGGCGGGACCGCTCCGGCTCGACGGTGACCATCTGAAGAACGGCGTCCATCAGCGTCTTCAACTCTTCGGTCACCAGCACCACAGGATCGGGTGGGGCGAACGCCGGTGTTGGCCCACCGGTGTCGGTCGTGGCGGGCCAGAACGTGGACGGCGTTCCCTCCCCCACCCGCTCGGTCGCCGCATCGACGGGGGTGCGGTCGATGCCCGGTGGGCCCTGCGGATCGAGGGAGTAGTCGAAGGCGAATCGTTTGTCGACCGGCAGACCGACGCGATCGATGAGGACCCAATCTGGCGAGTCGATGAGCGCCTGCAGTTCGAGGATCTGCATGTTATCGAACGTGAACTCGCCGAGCAGGCTGAGGCTGGCGATGGGCGTGCCGACGAGCACGAAGCTCCGGGGGGAGGCCGGGCCGACGATGGTCTCTTCGTCGACGATGTGGCCACCGGCGTCCGGTCCCGAGTGCGCGCGGGCGCTCACACTCTTGCCCGCCGCCACGGTGATGCTTACCTGCACGGCCGCCGCCATTGGGAAGCCGGACCAGGTGAGGACGCTTTCGATGTCGTTCACGCGGCGGATCGTCGGCTCGAGCCGGGTGCCCTCCAGCCGGCCGCCGCCCCACCGCCAGACGCGGAACGCCTCGCGCGGCAGCCCCAACGACGAATGCGTCATCCACCGGAGTGCGATGCCGCCTCCTTTGGTGTTGACGAAGCCGCCCCACGCGGTGAAGAGGCCCGGAACGACGATCCTGCTCACGGCGACTCCCAGGGCGGTGCGGCCAGTGCCACCTCGCACAGCGTCAGCGGGGTGTCCGTGGCGTCGAGGTCGAGCAGGGGGTGCAGCGAGCGCCGCAAGCCCAGTGTGACCGTTCGACCCTTCGCCGTCGGGTGCAGGAACGCCAGGGTGCGGGTGCCGCTGGCGTCGCGGACGAGGCGGCTCACAAGCGAAGCGGGGGGCGGCGGCGGGGGCGGCGGCACTCCCACGTTGCGAAGGAACCGTCCACGCTGCTCGTGGACGCTCACGCCGATCGTGGTCATGACGCCCGAGCCGCGCTGTAGGAATGGCCCGCCCTCCGACACCGACACCGGCGACGTCGGCACCAACTCGTCGACGCCCAGCCACTCGGTCGACTCCAGCGTCCAGCGCTCGATATGGCCCGTGCTGCCGTACGTCGGCGTCGGCTCCGACCGGTACCGCCACAGCGGCTCCGGCGTCTCGAGGAAGATCGCCAGCGGCGTTGCCGGACTGTCGGGGCGCCACAGCTTCCACGCCGCCGGCTCGGTCGGGCGGGCGCGCAGATCGAGACCGGCGCTGAGCACGGCACTGTCCATCACGTCGTCGGTGACCACTGCGTCGAGCGCGTCCAGGGGACTGGGATCGGGGACGCGTCGCGAGACAACGCGAGCCGTCCTGACGGCCTGGGCGAGCTCGGTCCGGCTGGCGTAGCGGGATGTTGTGAAACGTTGGCGGAAACGGGGGCGGTCCCCGATGTCATCGGGCCGCGGCGTCGGACGGTCGACCGTGCCGTCCGGGCGCACCGCGTCGAGATCAACCACGTAGTCAGTCAGCGGGTCGAGCAGGAACGGGAGCACCGCCCGGCCATGCCCGTCGGAGTCGGGGTCGAAGTCGCCACAGGCACGGTCACCGAGCAGACGCCGGACCGTCGCCTCCCACGGCGAGGACACGAGCTCGCCCACACTGCTGAACCTCTCGGCGAGGAACAGGTGTGTGAACGGCTCCTCAGGAGTGCCGTCCGAGCCGCGGAACGAGGCCGCTCGGGCGACGGCGCGCAGCGTGCGGTCGTACGCGGCGAACAGCTCGAGCACGTCGTCGGTGGCGAAGACAATGACGACGGGATCGTCAGAGAAATGGTGACGCTCATCGGGTGGCGGGAATTGCGCGAGCATCCACGGGTCGAGGCTCCTTGGGGGCTCGGCGTCGGTGAAGAAGGTCCGCTGCTCGGTGCCAGAGATCGTGCGGAGCGACACGATCTCGTCGGGGTCTTGGCCCTCTTCCGGGTCGAGCGGCTTGCTGCCGACCTCCCCGGTGTACTCCACGATCACCTGGTACTCGGCGTCGGGCCGCAGCAGCGCGTGGCCGGGGTCGTCGAGCGCGGTGTCGAGCGCGCCGGCGTCGTCGGCGCCCTCGGCAGTGTCGTCCTCCGAGCGGCGTACCTCCCGCTCCGACAGACCCTCGATGACGACCAGATACCACGACGGCGGCCGCAGGCCGAAGCCTTGGAGCCCCTCATCGAGCGGGCGGATGCCGATGTCGACGTGGAGCGCGGGTGCCGGCAGCGAGATCTGGACGAGGAACGTGTCCATGTCGCGAAGGTCGCCGAAGGCGCCGAAGTACGAGAGGGCGAGGATCACGTCATCGCGCCACGGGGCTGACACCCAGGTCGCCGGGAGGTCGCCGGGGCCGGACACGGCCTTGAACGTGGCGGTCACTCCCGCGATTTCCGTGCCCGTGCTGTCGAGGGCGCGGACGCCGAAGAGGTCCTTGGCCACCATCTTCGACCGGGCGACGATCAGCAGCGTCAGTTCTCGGTGCGGTCCGCCAGAGATGCGCACGACGTCGCGTAGCTCGCGGCGGCGCTGCTCGTCGAGGGCTCTGAGCACCTCGTGGAGGGGACCGTCCTGGAGGCCTTCGGGGAGCCCGGCGGGGACATTGGCGCTCAGCGACATCTCGAACGGCGCCTCGAGCACCTTCGCCAGGCAGAAGTTGGCCGCCCGTGACGCGGTCACCGTGCTGAACACGGCCGGTGCCCGGAACCTGGCGCCGCCGATGTCGTCGGCCTCGAGCGGTCCAGGAGCGCGGGGCTGTCGGAAGGCGGCGCTTTCTCCCATCCACGGTGGCGCCGACGCCGCCGGTGACCGCCGCTCGGGAACGGGACGCCGTCCGACCCCCGCGCATGGAACGACCGCTCCCATCACCTCGGCCGGCTTGTAGGGGAGGAGACCGTCGAGCAACGTGCCCGTCCGCCAGGTCTCGCGCACGTGGAGCCTGGTGTCGACCGGCTGGCTGCGCCGCGTGCCGGGGGCGTCGGGCCAGGCCTCACCGTTGAGGTGCCAGCCGTCCTCATCCGGTCCGAGCGGCGCGGCGCGGAACGTCCAGAGCACCCGCGCCGGCTCGGCGACGACCACGCAGACGTCGCCCCAGCGGTCGTCGACCGTGCCGTCGAGCCCCTCGCCTTCCAGGACGGCCTTGTCGGCATTGGTCGGCTTCCAGTCCAGCAGGGCGAGGTCGACGGGCAGGCCGTCCGAGTCGGACTGCTGCGCGTCATGGCGCCACGTGTAAGGCCGGGGTCCCTCCGTGACGGGTGGCGTGCCGGGTGCAGGGACGGCGCCATGCAACCGCACGAGCCGCAGTTCGACCTTGGAGACGGTGTAGCGCACGTAGTTCGGGCCGCGCCGTTGCCAGCCGCCCTGCTCGCCGGGGGGCACACCGCCCGAGACGGGGCCGTCGACCGCGCCCGGCGTCAGCAGCGGGGCCACCTCGAACTGGACGAGCGGGACGGCGTCGATCGGGACGAAGACCTGTTGGTGCCCCCCGGCGCCGTCGTCGACCTCGGGGACCGACCCGTCGGTCGTGCCGTGGCACAGCACGGTGTCGACGCCGCGGTCGACGGCGGTGCCCTGCACAAGAGCGGGCGAGCGCGACTGCAACGTCAGGTCGCGCAGCGGCGTCGGCACCTCCGGAGCCCCCGGATCTGTCCCGAGGTCGAACCCGACGCACCCCTTGACGGAGAAGAAGAAGAAGCTGACCTTCCCGCAGACCTCCCCCGAGACCAGCGTGTCGTCCCCGTTGGAAAGGATCGTCAGTTCGGCGTGGGCGTCGATCGACACGATGAAGAGGTGCAGCGAGCCGTCGAAGTACACCTTGCCGGCGAAGAAGAACGGTGCGAACCCGACCCCGGCGTCGAACCCACCGGCCGCCCTCAGGTAGAGACCGATGTCGGTGTCGCCCCAGACGATCGACACCTTGAACCCCGTTGCCAGGGAGAACCCGCGCAGGCCACCGGGGACGAGGGGGAAGTCCGGGATGCCGTCGCCGTGGACCATCAGATAGGCGGTGGCGTCGAAGAGGTCGAAGACCCGTGCGGTCGCCGGCGCGCTGATGGTGCCAACGTCGAGGTAGAAGTGTTCGGGCGGGAAGGCCGGTGGGTCGTAGAAGAAGCCCGCCTCGGCGGGAATGTGCAGCTCAAGGATCCCTTCGATTTCGTACTCGATCTGAATGCCGATCAGCACCCGCTGCGGGCTGATGTCGACCACGGCGAACAGTGCGCCCGTCGACGGCTCGCGCGTCGGCCGGCGTTTCTTCAACAAGTTCGCCTTCACGAACAGCACCAGGCGAGGGCCGGCCAGCTCGATGGCGAGCAGTCCCTTGATGTTGACGATCGTGCCGCCCTCGATCGTCCCGGCGACGATCCCGAGACCGATGGACCAAGAATCGAGCGCCGGTCCCCAGCCCTCGACGCGCGTCGGGTCGCCGCCGACCGTGTCCACCAGCCACGACAGCGCCGGGTCACGTGCCGTCGGATCTTCAAGGCGCCGGTGGTGCATGCCGAACAGGCCGAGCATCCCGAACATCGCCAGGCCGGTGCCGCCGAGGGGAATCCCGCCGGGAAACTCGGCGGCCACCGTCACCAGCACGCCCGTCGCCGTGCGGTCGCCCTCGACCACCGTCTGGATCCGGACTCCGCCGGCGATCCGCATGCCGACCGTCGGCAGGCTGAGGTCCAGCTGCCCGGCGAAGCCGGTCGCCAGAATCTCGAGGTAGCCGCGGCCGTTGATGGCGTTCGGGATGTCGATGCTGATACCGATCGCCGTGATCGACGGTGTGTCGAGCGGGTCGATCGGCAGCCGGAAGCCGAAGGTGTCGACCTTGACCACCCCGAGGTCGACGCCTAGGCCGAGCTCCACCTCGATGTTCAGCGGGTTGGTGCGGGCGATACGGGCGCCGAGCACCTGGATAAGGTCCTTACCGCCGAGGCTCGGGAGGACGCGCAGCGAGCCGGAGTCGGCAAGATCGATCGTGTATCCCCGCGCCGAGTCGAAGACCGGCAGGAACCGCGTCGGACGGTCGGGCTGGATGTCGAGGCCGAACCCGACCGCCTTGTAGCGGATCTTCACCGGCTTGTCCGGCCTCGTCGTCACCACCTCGAAGGCGTCAGGGCCGGTGCCCAAGCGCAGATCGAGCCAGATCGCACTCTCGACGTCGAAGAGGATGGCGGCGTGGAGCTCGTCGGCGGCGTGGCGCACGCCGAGCTCGACGCCGTAGTGGGTGATGCGCAGGACGTGGGCGACGCCGAGCGTGGTCACGACGACCGGTGTGGTGAGCGCCACGACGAGCGGGACGATGCTGCCGTCGTTGGCGGCCTCGGACGCCGTGCTCGCCGTCAGCGGGGCGAGCGTGAAGTAGAGCCCGAGCAGATCGCGCCACGGGTCGGTCGAGGGCTCCGCGGTTGATTCCCTAGGGAGGCTGTGGTGTCAAGCGCGGGTGGCTTGGCTGGTGTTGACGAGGGTGGGTGGGGTGTCCAGGCTGGTGGTGGGGAAGGTCGCCTCGTGTCCAGCGTCATGCTGTGACTTGCCTTGCGCCTTGAGCGCCATGTGAGGGGCCTTCCCCGCCTGCTTGGTCGAGCGCCGCCGTCGGCGGACTTCGGCGGTGACGGTGTAGCGCTCGGCGATCAGCCGCCTGGCCTGCTCGGGGGTGACCGGCCGCCCGTCGAGGTCGCAGATGACGTAGGGCTCGCTGCGGGCCAGGGTCAGCCAGGCCCGCTCGGCGAGCCGGGCGGCGACCACGCACAGGGCCTTGCGGTGGGTGGCGCCACGCTGGGTCATCTGGGCGTGGTAGACCGCGGCGAGCTGCGGGTCGAGCTTGCGGGCGGTGTCGGCGGACTGGATGAGCTGGCTGCGCAGCGCCCGCGGGCCGGCCTTGGTCATGGGCTGGTGCTTGCGGTCGGTCTGCCCGGTCTCGCTGGCCCTGGGCGTCAGGCCGGTGAAGGCCTTGAACGCGCCGGCGTGGGGGAACCGTCCCGGGCGGCCCATCGTGGCCACCAGCTGGGCGGCGCCGACCGGGCCGAGCCCGGGTAGGCTGGCGGCCAGCCCGGCCGGGTCGATGCGGGCCATGGCAGTGTCGCGCGCCGTCTGGTGCCGGGTTCGCTCTGCCTCGGCGGCGCGCACCAGGCGCACCTCGCTGGCGATCTCGGCGGCCACGTCGTCGAGGGCCGCGGCGCTGTCACCGTCCCACAGCGTGACCGCCTCGGCTGCGGCGGTGCGGAGCGCCTGGGTCTTGGCCTGACCGAGCTGGCCGCGGCTGGTGGTGGCGATCAGCCGGGTCAGCCTTGCCGGGCCGGCGGCCAGCAGCGCTCGCGGGTCGGCGTAGCGCTCCAGCACGGCCAGGTCGGTCTGGTTCAGCCCGTCGTCGCTCAAGGCCGTGGGGATGGTGGGGATCAGCTGTTGGGCGAGGGCGCGGATGCGGGTCTTGCGCCGGCCGATGTCGGCGGTGAGCCGAGCCACGGCGCGTACGCGACGGTCCAGCGACGCCCGCGCCGGGCTGCCCAACTCCACCGGCACCAGCCCCGAGGGAGCGACCAGTGGCAGCCGGGCGAGGGTCTCGGCGTCGATGCCGTTGCTCTTGGCATGGCGGGCCAGGAACCGGCGCAGGTCGGCGGCCTTGGCCGAGCTGACCCGCAGCACGGTGTGGCCGCGGCGGCCGAAGAACACCGCGACCGGCAGCCACGCCGGGCCGGTCGGCTCCACCACCACGACCAGATGGGTGGCTGGGTCGGCGGCGGCGAGCGCGGCTTTCTCGAGCGCGGTGAGGCTGGCGACCGTGGGGCGGGCGCGACGGCGGGCGCAGATGCTGCCGGCGTCGTCGACCACGACGGCGGTGTGGTCGCTGGTGATGCCAAGGTCGATCCCGAGCAGACGGACAGGCGACGAAAGGTGCATGGCGACTCCTCCAGCGGGAGGCCAATGGGCACGAGCACCTCGGCCGTCCCAGGAACGCGCCGACCACTGCCACCGTCCCAGGTCACATCGCCTGACCTATGGCCAGGCGTGCTCCACTCATGTGCTGCAGCCGGGCCCGGCCCAGCAGGCCGGCCCACTTCCCCTAGTCGGGCGCCGTGGCAGGTGCCAAGGAGGCAATCAACCGCGCGAGACGACCCGGAACCCGAGCCTCTCAGAGCCGAACTTGTGGCGCCTCCCCGAAACCAGCCGGGCATGCCATGCAACCCGGAACCCCAGCAGCGATCAACCCGCCGAGGCTCCCTACATGAGTCGGCGGCCGGTATCGTCCCCCAGCTCCACAGCCCGTCGCGATCAGCCTCGGCGGCTCGGGCGACGAGGGTCTCGGTGAACGTTCCGGTCGCCGGGTCGTACGTGATGGCGAGGCGGAACTCGACGACGCCGTCCTCCGGGTTGGGGGCCGAACCGGGGTCCGGCAACCGTGCCTCCTCGGGCGCTTCGAGACCGGGGCGAATCGTCTCGATGTCGTCGCGAAACTCCTCGAGGCCCTCCTCGTGCGCGGTCTTGAAGTCGACCGTCATCCGGAACTCGCCGGCGATCGGGTACGGCTCGCGCTCCCAACGCAACGTGCCGCCGAGCGTGCGCAGCCAGTCGGGCTGCTGGGATGCCGGTGGGGCCGGATCGGGCGCCCGGTCCGGCGATGTCTCGGCGTCACGCACGAGATCGGCGGTCACGGTGGACGTTCCGATCGTCGGCGCAATGATCGACGCCACCGCGGTGCGGAACCGCTCTGGGCGGTAGTTGCCGCCCTCGTGGGCGGCATCGGCCGACTGGTTCCCAGGGGTGTGCCCTTCGATCAGGCGCGGATCGGGCGGAGGAGGCCCGCTCGAGGGATGTCCGTCCTCCCCCCACGGCGCCTGCAGGTCGATGTCCGCGGCGGCGAGGTCGGGGATGCCGGCGGCCAGGATCCGGTCGCGGAGCACGTTCATGCGCCGCGTCGCCAGCTCGCGGTTGTAGGAGATCCTGGCCTCGTCCTCGCGGCTGGCGTAGGCGTCGATCCGCACCCGCGGTCGTGGTTGGCTGGTGTCGCGGTTGACCCATGCGTCGCGGAACGCGTCGAACTCGAGATCGGCTCTCGTGCTCGACGGTTCGATCGGGCGGCTGCTGACCCGACCGATGTCGGCTCCTTGCGGCCGGTCGAACTCGAAGTACGCCGTGACACGGCCGAGCTCTCCCTCGCCGGGTCGAAGCCAGGTGGCGGCCAACGCCACCGTCTCGCCGGCGGCGATCGGGACGGTGGCCTGTCCGCCGGTGACCGAGACCGCCGTGCCGTCGGCGCTGAACGTGTGCACGTCCGGAGGCGTGAACGCGATCACGACGGCGGTGTTGGCCTGCGGCGGTCGGATCGCTATCGATCCGAAGCTTTCGGCGTGCACGTTGGTGAGCCGGGCGTCGTTGGGCGGTCTCGGGGCCGGGTGCAGGGAAGCGGCCTGCCGATCGGGGTAGACGTCGAGCACGATGACCCGGCGCTGAGCGGGATTCCGGCTCGTGATGCGCAGCGCCGCCCGTTGATCGTGCGAGAACAACCGCACCCGCTGGACGACCGACAGGGCCCCGGGCGAGTTGGCGGGATTGTCGAAGAATGCGTCGTCGGGGAACGTGTCGAGGTCGGCCGGGTGGTCCTGCCCGGTGACGGCAGTGATCGTGAACGGTGCCGCACCGCGCTTCACGTCGACATAGAGGAGGTAGTTCTCCGTCTCCGGACCGGCACTTGACGGCACCGTCACCTGGTAGCGGGCCTGGGGGGCCGCCTCTGCGTCGGTCGCGTTATTCGGGTTCACGGGTGTCGGGTCGATCCGGGTGCCGTCGACGGAGTAGAGCCTCAGACCGACGGCGACGGCGTCGCCGCGGAAGTCGACGTCGAAGCTGACGTCGCCCCACAGCGCGACCTCCGGCTCGAAGCCGACGAGCAGGTCGCGGGCGCCGACGTTGCCCGCTGTGCCGCTCGCCTGGTCGTCGGCGAAGAACAGGCGCAGCTCCGGTAGGTGGATGCCCTGCCAGTCGTCACCGAGACCGAACCGTTCGAGGATGTCGGGCGGTGTGCGCTCCTCCGAGAAGTCAACCACGGCCTTCTCGAACCCGAACCCGAACTTGCCGCCGTCGGCCAGCGCGTACGTCGGCGTCATCCTGATGAGGCTGCCGATCGCCGGGTCGGCGTCGTCGATCGTCTCGGCTCCCCACGTGCCGAGCGTCAGGTCGACATCCGTGTCGGCCGCGGAGTCCTGGGTCAGGCGCATCACGACACGTGGCAGGTGGATCTTGACGGTGCGATGCTCCGGGTCGGGCTCGAGGTAGGCGCCGCTGACCTTGGCGCCCGTGAGTTTCGGGAACGTCGCCGTGACCAACTCGAACATCAGGTCGAGCCGGAACTGCGTGTCGGGGAAATCAGAGCGCGTGCCCGCGGTCGCCGACCCCATCGCCTGCAGGGCAGCCCGCACGTCGGGATCGCTCAGCTGGGCGGGGTCGACGGCCGCCGCGGGCAACCTGGCGGCGGTCAGCCGGAATCGAACAGCCAGGTCGTGCCACTCGAAGGTGACGTCGCCGCTGCGCGGCGATGGGAACGTCGGCAGTCCGGTCGCCGATTCGTCGATCCGGGCCACGCCCCAGAACACCACTGCGTCCTCGTCGACGGCGGTGTCGTACTCGTCGACGTGGAGCAGCTCGAGGACGTGCTGGAACTGCGGTTGCAGCGACGCTCCGGCCATCACGTACGGCCGAACGACATCGACCAACGCGAGCCTGGCCATTCCCACCCCCGGGTCGAATGAGCCCGTCGAAAGGTAACAGTCGCACGATGGACGTTCAATGCAAGGATGCGCTGTACGTGAGTCGAACGACCTGCCAAGTAAGCCTTGGGGCGGTCGAACTGGTCTGCGGAGCGTTACTAATTCGGTAAGCAAATAGCGTGATGGTGTTGTGGATTTCGGACATGCGGAATGAGGACGCGATCACTACCAGGCGCAGCCCAGGCGGCGCTGCGCCGACGGGCTGTCCGGGCGGTGGCCGATGGCATGCCCAGGCCGAGGCCGCGCGGGTGTTCGGGATGCATCCCAATGCGGTCAACCAATGGATGCGGCGCTACCGGGAGGGCGGCTTGCAGGCGCTTGCTGCGGGGCGCCGCGGGCGCCGCGCTGGCGAGCGGACCGCCCTGTCCGAGTCCCAACAGCAAGAGGTCATCGCGCTGGTCCGTGAGACCACCCCGGATGCGCTCGGCCTGGCGGGATTCCTGTGGACGCGCGATGCGGTCGCCGAGCTGATCGCACGCCGCCATTGGGGTGCGGCTGGTGCGCACCACGGTGGGCCGCTATCTGCGCGCCTGGCGGTTCAGCCCACAGAAGCCGGTTGCGGTGCGCCGCTGGCTGGCCGAGGAGTTCTCCGCCGTCCGCGCCCGGGCCAAGTGGGAGGGCGGAGTGGTGTTGTGGCTGGATGAGATGGGCGTGCACTCGGATACGGCCGCGGGCCGGTCGTGGGCGCCGATCGGGCAGACCCCGGTCGTCAAGCGCACCAGCAAGCGGTTCCGGGTGAACATGATCAGCGCCATCTCGGCCGGTGGGCTGCTGCGGTTCCGGCTGTTTACCGGTCGTTTACCGGCCTGGTGTTCATCGACTTCTTGCGCCGGCTGCTGCGCGATAGCGGCGGGCGGAAGGTGCACCTGATCGCGGATGGGCATCCGGTGTACCGCGCCAAGCTGGTCAGCGCCCGAGTTGGGCGGCATGCCGAGCGGATCGGCTGCACTTCCTGCTCGGCTATAGCCCGGAGCTGAACCCGGTGGAGCTGCTAACCACGATGTGAAGGCCAATGCCGCAGGCCGGCGGCGCCCCCGGCGGCGGGTAAGCTTCGCGATGAGCTGCACGCTCCGTTGCATTGGCGCGAAGGGCGGCCGGGCAACGAGACTCCAGGGATGACAACCCCTCAGCGCTGTGGCTCGTCGATCCCACCGCGGTCCTCCTTCGCCGGTTTCCGCTTCCCTCCCGACGTGATCGTCCTCGCCGTCCGCTGGTACCTGCGCTACGCCCTGTCCTATCGTGATGTCGAGGAACTGCTCGCTGAGCGCGGCGTCGAGGTCGACCACGTCACCATCTACCGGTGGGTGCAGCGGCTCACGCCGCTGCTGGCCGATGCCGCCCGGCCATGCCGCCATGCCGCTGGGGATCGCTGGTTCGTAGACGGGTCCTACGTGAGGGTCGCCGGCCGGTGGCAGTACGTGTACCGTGCGGTCGATCAGTTCGGGCAGGTCATCGACGTGTTCGTGTCTCCACGGCGGGATGCGAGGG
>WNGK01022587.1_pt1 | contig 21930 bp, 17 predicted proteins | sample 5400601 | NCBI WGS metagenome assembly WNGK01 (sample SAMN13153376, study PRJNA577476) | soil metagenome | isolation source: 60 cm soil or saprolite under Garry oak tree replicate 1 | place: USA:California | collected 2016-06-15
CGATCCCTGGTTCTCCCTTTGCCGGGACGGTCCAAACGCGCCACACCCGCTCGCCGGTGTCAGCCTTATAAGCAGCGAGAAAACCGCGAATGCCCCAATCGCCTCCCGAGACTCCCGCCACGACCAAATCCTTAACGACCAGGGGCGCCGCCGTCGAGCCGTATTTCTGAAGTGCATCCGGCATGACCACTTCCCAAACCGGCTGGCCCGTTGTGCGGCTCAAGGCGATCAGGTGAGCGTTGTCGGTTGCCATGAAAACCTTGTTGCCGAGGATGGCCGCGCCGCGATTCGTACCCAGGGAAGCATCTGAGACCACTCCCGGCGTGCGCGGGCGGGAATACTCCCAGATTTCGCGTCCTGTAAGGGCATCCAGCGCAAATGCTTGGTGAGGGCCAGTCAGATACATGACGCCGTCGGCAACCAGTGGAGTCACCTCCAGCCCGAAGTATTTCATGTTCTCGTGATAATAGTCCGTATCCGGCAGAAACTGCTTCCATATTGGAACGGTAAAAATCCACTTTACACTTAATTGGTTAACATTTCCTCTGTTGACCTGACTCAGGCTGCTATATCGGTTGGCACTGAGGTTTCCATTGAAGGTCAACCAGTCTCCCGGCTTGGGATTCAACATTCGCTCAAAATCAATATCATTTCGCCCGCGAGGACCGGAGGATTCCAATACGCCCGGCTTCACGCCGGTCAGACGGCTGAGATAGGCCATCAGATCCTGGAGTTCTTGCGGGCTGGCAATCAAAGGGGACATTAGCGATGGCTTTTCCTCTCGGACGGCGGCGATCTGGCCTTCCTGAAGCAGATGAAGCCGTCCGTCCAGATCCTCCAGGCGAAGATCGAAATTGCTCCGGCTCCTGACGAAACCACGCAGGTTTTCCCCGTTCCGCATCTCCACAGTGGCAAGTTCATAGCCGGGCGTGACGTGGGCGCTGGGGTTGAGCAATGCTTCACGGATCTCGCGCGGCGTCATTTCATGCCCGAGATTTGACAGGTCGGGGCCGAGCGGGCTTCCATTTCCCAAGACCATGTGACAGGAACTACATTTCCCTTTTCCGAAAAAGAATGCTTTACCGGCTTCCGGATGGCCGGGCACGAGACTATTCGCCGCTTCTGAATTTAGTGAGTACACGAACACGGCTAGAGCATCAAGTTGTGCGGCGGGCAAATCGAAAGGCGGCATGCTTGTCCCGGGGATCCCATGGCGAATAATGTCGCGCAATTTCGGAAGGGGCCGGTCCTCTTTCTGACGGTCGCCGATGAGTCCGGGAGCTTGTTCCGTGCCACGAGCGTCAGAGCCATGGCATCCAACACAATTTTTCGCATACACTCGCTGGCCTTCCGCCAGCTTTGAGGCGCGAGGCGGAGGATTCTGCCCTCCTAGAAGCGCATGACCCAGTCCCAGCGCCAACATGATAATTGCCAGGCGCGATATACGGCAGCGACCGTGGCCGACGACATTCCCCGTCTTTTCCACCGACATTGTCATAAGCTGAAAGCGGCCAGCCTTTTGAATTTGCAGGAAGGTAAGTCGGCTGGGGGCTCGGCCCTGGCCCTAGTCAAAACTTGGTGAATCATGCCGGGCTATTGTGTTGTTTCGCATCCCTGTAAATGAGCGAGGCTTTAGCCGCAACGAAACCAATTCAAGCTTTCTTGGAAAGCGAAGTATCCAAAGGGTCTGAATACGTGTCAAGTCAAAAGATGCCAACCGCGTAACTTATACCAGGTGGCGTAGAATGAAGCGTACCACAAGCGAGGTATTTCGGATGATCCTCGGTGGCCGCCAAGCGGCAAGGGATTGGGCTCATTGGGGGTCCTATTGCATACTCTTCGCTTTCGCGTCAACCCTCTCTGCTCAACAGCAAACCCTCCGAGGTACCGTTGTTGACTCGACCGGTTCCCCCCTCAGCAACGCCCGCATCGAGTTCCGGGCCACCGAAGGCTTACGCTTCACGTCGACAGACCAAGAGGGGAATTTTGAGATTGCGGATGTTTCGGGCGGCACGCTGCTGGCCGAGTACCCCGGATTCGCTACCGCCACATTGGAAATTAGGCGCGGTTCACCAAGCTCGCCGCTTCGAATTGTTTTGAATCCGGCGGCGGCCCTGCAGCGGATCGAGGTCTCGGCGGCTGGAGATGATCGAGTCCCACCGGTGCCAAACGGTCAGTTCTCAATCCCGAGGCAGGAGATCGAAGTTTCTGGCAGCTTGGCGCTGGATGACGTTCTCCGGCAAGCACCCGGGTTTACGCTCTTCCGCCGCTCGGGAAGCTTATTTGCTAATCCCACCTCGCGGGGTGTGTCCCTGCGAGGATTGGGCGCGAACGGCGCAAGCCGTGCGGAGGTCCTCCTCGATGGCATCCCGCTGAATGATCCCTTCGGCGGATGGGTCTATTGGAATCGGATACCGCGTGCGAGCGTTGAAAGAGTGGACGTATTCAACGGTGGTTCGTCGGATTTATATGGCAGTGGCGCACTCGGCGGCGTGGTGAGCATTTTAAGCCGGCCGGTGCGCGAATCCTTTGCGACGGTCGAGGTCTCCTACGGGAATGCTGATACCCCAGAACTCTCATTGGATGTCGGACTCGAGGCCGGTAAGTGGGGAATCTCGGCAGCGGGGCAGGCTCTGCGGACTTCCGGATACATCGAGGTGCCACAGGATCAGCGCGGAGCTGTGGACACCGCCGCCGGGACCGGCGACTTGGCGGGCTCCTTGGAGGTTACGCGAAAGCTCAGGGAACAAGGAAGATTCTTTCTCCGGGCGAGTTCGTTTGGCGAAAAGCGGCACAACGGCACACCGTTCGAGACCAACAATACGCGCATCCCGGCGATGGACTTGGGTGCGGATTGGATGAGCCCGGCGGCGGGCTCCTTTTCGCTGCGGATCTACGGATTGCGCGAAGTCTTCAACCAAAACTTTTCTTCCATCTCCATGGACCGGAACGCGGAGGCCCTGACCGATGTTCAGCGTAGCCCTTCCCAGCAGGTCGGTTTTGTCGGGCAGTGGCAGCGCACCTTGAGCGGCAAACACACCCTGGCAGTCGGTATGGAAGGCCAAGACGTCCGCGGGGAAAGCGCCGAGAGGTCCTTCAACGTTGCCGGGCCCACGGCAGACTTGGATGCGGGTGGGCGGCAACGGACTCTCGGCCTCTTTGTGCAGGACGCCTACCACTTCGCGCCCAATTGGCTGTTCACTTTCGGCGGCCGCGCGGACAGTTGGTTGAACAGCCGCGGCTTCTCGAGCCGCACACCCCTCAGGGGCGGGGCGGCAACGGCCAACTCCTTCCCGGAGCGGACCGAGGCGGCCTTCAGCCCGCGCTTGGCGTTGCTGCACACTTTCAAGACAGGCGTCGCCGTAAGCGCCTCCGCATACCAAGCCTTCCGGGCGCCAACCCTCAATGAACTGTATCGGAACTTCCGAGTGGGGAACGTCGTCACGAATGCTAACTCCGATCTGCGCGCCGAAAAGCTGGCCGGCGGCGAATTGGGGATCAGCCTGCGAGAATGGGGCGAGCGGTTGACGCTGCGAGGGAATCTCTTCTGGAGTGACGTCTCAAACCCAGTCGCAAATGTGACGCTCTCCGTGCTGCCGACGCTCATCACGCGGCAGCGGCAGAACCTGGGTAAAACGCGCGCACGCGGAGTCGAGCTGGCGGGAGAGATGCGCCTCCCGAAACAACTGCGCCTTTCTGGCGGATACATTCTGACGGACAGTCGGGTGGTCCGGTTCCCCGCCAATACGGCACGCGAGGGCTTGCTGGTCCCGCAAGTGTCCAGGAACCAATTCACCTTTCAACTGAGCTACGCCGAGCGGAATTGGATGGCGGGATTGCAGGGACGGTTTGTAGGTAAACAGTTTGATGACGATCTGAATGCATTGCCACTGGGGCGTTTCATCACTCTGGACGCCGAGGCTTCGCGCCGACTGTGGCCGCACGCGCGACTGTTTGTTGCCGTCGAGAACTTGACCGACACTCGCTATGCCATCGGTCGGACGCCTGTCCTTACGCTTGGACCGCCACTGCTCGCGCGCCTGGGTTTCCGTCTCGACTTCTAGCCAACTGGTCCTGTGCCTCGCCAAAAACACCAGCAGTATGAAAACAATTGGCATAGTGATAAGGCTGGCCCCAAGGCAGTCCACATCATTTAAGTCGCGGGCTTCAGCGGGGATCACCGAGTTGGAAAAAGGAAAGAGGCAGGCGCAGTCCCGAGTGTGAACCCCGCGGCGGTTCAATGTGTTCTTTGAACGGCGGATTGTTGAATCAACTTCACGAATTCCTGTAGCTCGCTGTAATTAAGATCGGACGCCGCCCAAAATTCCATTCCGGATTGGGTCCAGTGGAGCAGATTGTAGCCTTGCCGCATCACCGCCCTCTGCCCTGAGTCGTGTGTCGAGGGCCAGATGAACAGATTGATGAAATGTTTCCGGCGTTGATAAACAAGCGCTGCCACTGGTCTGTTTTCCAGATAATCCAGGCGTCCACCTACCAGCGGAAATCCCTCCTTGGCCAAATCTTCGACGGGAGGAGAAAAATCGAGCTTGCCGTTGAACCACGGCTTCACCGTGTGCTGGTCGGAGGAAGGAACGTCCGCGAGGTGATTGGCCATGAGCGAACGAACATGGCTGTCTATCACTTCCTGCGCCACGAGTTCATCTCCAGAGGGCGCACGCGAAACGCGCGCCAGATTCCAGCTAATCACAGCCACCACAGCCAGGGCGGCCACGGCGCCTGCCCACCTCCACGCGGGCAGCGAAAGAAAGGCGCGGCGGGCCGGGGCGGCTCCGTCCGCTTTTCGCAACGACGACCGAATGCGCCTGCGAAGATCCTGTGGCGCAACGAAACGAAGTGGGACGGCCTGCAATGCTCTCTTGAGATCCTGTTGGGTCCGGTAGGCTCGCGAGCACGATTCGCAGCCTTCGATGTGCCGCTCGATCTCGATGCTGCGGACCAAGTCCAGCTCGCCGTCGACATAGCCGTGGATAAGCTCCTGCGTTTCCTGGCAGCTCACTTCGGCACTCCTTTCTTGATGATCCTGGGCAAAGCTTCCTTCAGCCGTTCGCGCGCCCTCGCCAAGCGGGACATCACCGTACCCACCGGAACGCCGGACACGCCCGCAATTTCTTTGTAGGACAATCCCTCGATCTCCCGCAGCACCAACGCCTCGCGAAACTCGACCGGCAATTCTTCCAATCCCTCTTGAAGATCACGTGTTCCGCACGATGGTAAGCAACCAGCCGCGCCCGTCCGTGCCATGGAATCCGACGAAGGACTTAAACGCCCGCAAGTAAGCTTCCTGCACCAAATCTTCGGCGTCATGATCGTTGCGTGTCAGCCATCGTGCCAGGTTATAGGCAGCGTCCAAATGCGGCAAGACGGTCTGTTCGAAACTTCCGATTCTGTTCTCTTCCTGCAACGGCAAGTTTCGCCTCTAATCCAGGCTGTCGTAGATAAGACTCTCAGGCCTGCGATTTTATTCCCGGAGCTAAATTCGCGCAATCTTCAGGAATATCCATTGGCCAGGGGCGGTAAAAGAGGGGGAAAGCGTTCCAGACGATATGCATGACAAGTTCAAAACGCGGAACGAACGCGGAATACCATTTGCCCACGCGACACGGGTTCAGAACTTCCGCTCTAACCGATGGGCCGATATGATTGTAAGACTACTTTCCCCTCTATTTTATTCCCGAGTCTTCCTCAATCCTTTTTCCGGGAATATTCCAAGGGACAAGTCAGTATGGCACCGTGAAGGCGGTTGAATTCACCGCCGCGGTTAAGCGCGACACGCGCAAAAGGAGAAGCAATATGTCGAAGAATAGTTCCTCTCGTATGACGGACGATCACATCCACGATAACGCGCCGAATGCCGACGGCGTAGACCGCCGCGGCTTCTTGAAGTGCATGGCGTGGGCGGGCACCGGCGCACTCTGCGTGATCAAGGGCGGTGTCCTCAGTTCCTATGCCCTCGGGGCAGCCGGCAAAATGCACCCCTCGAAGCTGAAAGGCGAGCTGAGCTTCGTGCAGATCAGCGATAGCCACATGGGGTTCAACAAGGCGGCCAATCCCGATGTCGCTCAGACGTTCCAGGTGGCGATTGACCGAATCAACTCCTTGCCCACGCCGCCGGCATTCATACTCCACACAGGAGACATCAGCCACCTTTCCAAAGCCGCTGAATTCGATACGGTGGACCAGATGCTGAAGGGCGCAAGCGCGAAGGATGTCGCTCGGCCCGGAGCAACTCGAGTGGCTGGCAAAAGATGTTAAGCGATTGAAGAGCAGTACCCCCATCGTGGTCTTCGCGCACATTCCTCTCTGGGCCGTGTATCCCGAGTGGGGTTGGGGAACGGAGGACAGCACGCAGGCGCTTTCGTATCTCAAGCGCTTCGGGTCCGTCACCGTGCTCAACGGCCACATCCACCAGACCATGCAGAAGGTGGAAGGCAACATCACATTTCACACCGCTACTTCGACGGCATTTCCGCAGCCCGCGCCCGGTAAGGCGGCGTCGCCAGGGCCGATGACAGTGGAAGCGGACCAGCTTCGCAGTCTGCTCGGCTTGACCAATGTGAGCTACGTCCAGGGCAAGCACTCGCTGGCGATCGTGGATTCAACGCTGGCGTAACCATGGCAGGTGACAGGGGACGAATGGCATGCGACCAGCGAAAAGATTGCCGATGGGATTCCCCTTGCGTCGGGTTTTGGGATTTTTTCCTGACACATGCCAGTCGTCAGTTTTTGTAGTTCCGTTCGACTATTGCTTTCTACTTCTAACTTAAGGAGATGACAAAAATGAGAAAGATTACTTTCAGTTTAACGGCCGCAACTTTTCTTCTGCTGATCTCCGGCTTGTTGATGCCCAGTCGCGTAACGCCGGCGGCGAGCCAAACGAACGATTCGGGCAACAAATATCAAGTCAACATCGACAACTTCAGTTTCACTCCCGCAACACTCACCGTCCCGGTGGGGGCGAAGGTGACTTGGTCCAATAAGGACGACGTGCCGCACACTATTGTGAGCACCAATAACGCCTTCCCCCATTCACCAGCGCTGGACACCGACCAGAGCTTCTCCTACACCTTCGCCAAGGCGGGAACTTATGAGTACTACTGCTCCGTTCACCCGAAGATGTTAGGCAAGGTGGTCGTGCAGTAATGGGTGATCCCAGAGGCTGAAGTGAGCGCTTGGGTCCGGGATAAACATCGACTGACCCTCCTGAAACTCCCTCTCCTTCCTCAGAAGGAGAGGGAGCCCTCCTGGAGAAGCGGAGGACGAGAAGGGTATCACTGGTCACCAGGGCCGGCTGGTTCGACACGGTTCAGGTTCTCAATATGCCGGTGATTTTCGGCAAACGCGAGCGTGACGAAGCCGAACACCGGGCCTTGTTCGAGGTTTCCGGAATGAGCTCGACTTGGATCGTCCCGACGATGTTACCGCTGAAAGTGATTGAGGCGGGCCGAAAGCAGGAGGAAACAGTTTCATGAGCAGAGGCTTCCTAAGGACCGCCGCCCCGTTCAGAACGGATCTGGTTTTCACTATCGAGTTGGTGATGGGTGCGGCACTTCTGACGGGTATGGTGCTGGCCCGACGGGGATATTACCGCGCCCACGCGCGGTGCCAGTCTGCGGTCGTGTTGCTCAACTTGGTTTTGATCGCGTTCATCATGGCGCCCTCTTTCAAATACCAGGTCGCGTCGGAGGTTCCCGCCAGCCTCGGCGATTCCTATTACGCCATCGCTGTCGCTCACAGCGCCTTGGGAACCCTTGCCGAGTTGCTCGGGTTGTATATCCTCTTGGTTGCGGGGACGAAAATCCTGCCGAAGCAAATTCGGTTTACCCGGTATAAGCCTTGGATGCGAACGGCGCTTGCCCTGTGGTGGTTGGTTCTGCTTCTGGGAGTGGGAACGTACGTTCGATGGTATGTCGTCCCACTGTGGGACAGATAAATCCGCCCGCCGGCAGTTGACCCAGCTTCCCGAATTGGTCGCGCAAGGCGGCGCGGTCCACGGCTTCTCGACGCCCGTGTGGACCACCGAGCGAATCGCCGAGACGGACTGACGGCCCTCCCTTCGGTCCGTCAGCGGAGGGACTCAGGGACAGAGAGTCCGTCGGCTGACGGATCGAATTGTGAGCCTGTCGCAGGGCGGCAGAAGGGGTTCAGCCTGCGCAGGCAGAGACGACAGCGTTACAAGCGTCCTTCATCATCCCTCTTAAGACTTTGGTACTGGCACCTAGGTGCTTTCCACCCCCTACCTACGGGCGATTGTTGAAGTCGCGGTCTTAGCCCAAACTCTTAATCGAAAGGCAAATTAAATCCTTTTCCAGATGTTGTGCAAATCGCTTCGCAAGGCCCCGAAGGCGGAAAAAATGAAAGAACGCTCGAATTCCAAAGGGACAAGGAGAAGTTACCAACGGGCCGTGCGTTTTCCGATCCAAACCGAGATCCACTACCGGCTCGAAGGCACAGAGGACTGGGAGTCAGGCGAGACGCAAAACGTTAGCCGCTCCGGAGTCTTGTTCAATGCGAGCGAGCTCCTCGCCGTCAACACGGCGCTGGAGCTGAGGTTTCCCCTCCCCACCGAAATTGCGAGCCAGGACGGCGCCATTCTCCTTCGCCGGGGCCAAATTGTGCGCACGATTCTTCCGCCCGAATCGGACCACCTCGGTTTGATGGCGGCGAGCTTCTCGGATTTGCCGATGCTGCCTGGAGGGTGCGAGCCCTCGGAAGACTGTTAATAAACCTTCCTTCAAATTCCGGATTCAACCGCCCAGTCCCACAGTCGATGTCGATTCACGCAGTGGATGATGGCCGGCCTGAACCTGTGCTGGAAGTAGTCTTGTGGCGTAACTACCCACAACGGCGGAGGGTTGCGGCAGTTTCGAAGTTGGGCGGGCGCATTTTGGCTTGTAAATTGCCCGTTTCAGAGATAGAAAAACCACTGGAGAGGAGGCCTATATGAGGTTCAGCCGCCGTCAGTGCCTCAAAGCGATGAGTGGCGCGCTTGCCGCCGAGGCCGCACTGGGGAGCGCGAGACAATTGGCGCTCGCGTCAAGATCCGAGTCGAAGTCCGATGCTGGTTCACTTCGAATGCCAGGCCCTTACCGAGGCCGCGTGGCCGCAATCGAAAACAGAGCGGTGCTTGTTTCGGGTCAGTACCAAGCCGAACAAGTCCGCCAGATGATGCGCCGCGGCATGATGGAACTTACTGGAGCAGATGATTGGGCTGGCGCCTGGCGGCAGTTTTTCGAGCCAGGGGATGTGGTGGGAATCAAGCTCAATCCTGTCGGCCAGCCGCTGGTGAAGTCGGACGCGACGGTTGTCCGTGAGATCATTGCGGGCCTGGAAGCCGCCGGCGTCAAACGGCGGGACATCGTGGCCTATGACCGCTACCGGCACCAGTTCTTTAGCGCCGGCTATGACAAATGGCTGCCGGAGGGCGTCCGGACCTCCTACGCCGCCGAGGATTATGACTCCGTCCAGCAGGCGATTGAAGGATACGACCCGGACCACTACATGGACATGGCGCTGACGCTGCCGAACTTTGGCGTCGAAAACGTTACGGCGCGCCGGTCCTATGCGGCCCGCTTTATCACCCGCGAGGTCCATAAACTGGTCAACGTCCCTGTGCTGAAGGATCACCAGTCCGCCGGAATCACTCTATCGCTCAAGAACCTCTCACACGGCCTCGTCAACAACGTCTGTCGCAGCCATTCCAGCCCCAGCCTCAACGCCTGCAATGCTTTTATCCCGGCGGTCGTGGCGATGCCGGTGATTCGAGACAAGGCTGTGCTGCACATTCTCGACGGCGTGAAGGGGGTCTATCACGGCGGACCCAGCGCGCGGGCCCAGTTCGTCTGGGAGCACAACACGATTTACTTCGCCACCGATCCGGTATCGCTCGACCACGTGGGCTGGGAGGTGATTGACGCCAAGCGCGTCTCGGTTGGAATGAAGAAACTCGCCGAGGATGCACCCGATCAGGTCAGCACATTCGTCCGCCGGCAGCCCGAACACGTCGAGATCGCGGGCGCCTTAGGGCTCGGGGAATGGGACAGGAATAAGATCGAGTTGCGCCAGGTGAAGCTATAAGGATCCCGATGGCAACAGCATCCGGTTCATCTGCGGAGGAAAATGAGATGGCATGGCCTGACTGGCGTTTCTCCAGGCGTCAATTGGTTGCGGAGGGCGGGTTTCTCGCAACTCTCGCCGCGATATCGGGCCGGTTGCTCTCGGCCGAGCAACGCGCCGGGAGCACTCGGGTGAAGAAAAATATCTACGAGCGGCTGGGCGTCCGGACGCGCATCAACGCCAAAGGGACTTACACGTATTTGACTGGGTCGCTGCTCCCCCCCGAGGTCGCCGAAGCCATGCGCGAGGCTGCCGAACATTACGTTTACCTCGAGGAGTTGCAGGCCGCGGCAGGAAAGCAAATCGCCGAGCGGCTCGGCGTCGAGGCCGCAATGGTCACGAGCGGCGCTGCAGGCGCGATGACGTTGGCAACGGCTGCCTGCGTGGCGGGGAAAGACCCGGACAAGATCCGCCGGATCCCCGACACGACGGGGATGAAAACCGAGGTCGTGGTGCAAAAATCGCATCGCAACGGCTTCGACCACGCCGTCCGCAACGCCGGCGTGCGGCTGTTGGAAGTTGAAACTCTCGAGGAGGCGGAACAAGCGATCAGCCCCAACACCGCTATGCTCTACTTCTCGAATTTCGCCCAGAACCGGGGCCGCATCGGTCTCGAGCAGTGGGTCGCGCTCGGCAAGAAGCACGGCGTCCCTACGTTCAACGACGCGGCTGCCGACGTCCCGCCCCTTTCCCACTTGAGCGATTACATCAAAATGGGCTTCGACCTGGTCGCATTCAGCGGCGGAAAGGGCCTTCGCGGCCCGCAATGTGCCGGCCTCCTTCTCGGGCGAAAGGACCTGATCGAGGCGGCGCTGCTTAACAACAACCCCAACGAGGATACCATCGGCCGCGGCATGAAAGTCGGCAAAGAAGAAATCGTCGGAATGTTTGCGGCCGTGGAGCGCTATCTCAAGATCGATCACGACGAGGAATGGAAAACCTGGGAAAGAAAGCTCGGTCAGATCGAACGGATGGTTTCGGCCGTTCCGGGCGTTCGCACCGGGAGGTTTGTGCCCGAGGTCGCCAACCACGTCCCCCACGTGTGCGTATCCTGGGACGAGGCTGCGCTTGGACTGACCCGTGCCGATTGCGCTGCGAGGCTGGAACAGGGCGACCCGAGCATTGTTTGCTTGGTGGACGATGAGCGCAAAGGAGTGGCCATCACGCCCTATATGATGCAGGCGGGTGATGAGCTGATCGTGGCGCGCCGGCTGAAATCCGTCCTCGTCGAAGCGAGCAAAAGACAGCGTCGGGCTTAGGGTGACCTGGCGTGGCCGGCATTTAATGACGACACGCTTCGCGCAACATTAGGCCGTCAGGTGCGGGGCCAGTTCGCGCCACCAGCCTTCCATTTCTTCTTCGTCAGCCGAATCGAGCACTTTCAGGTCGGGGATGCCGCGCCGTTTGGCCGTCTTGAAAATCCCTCGGCGGACCAGCACGGTTTTCGCAAAACCCACCCCGTAAGTTTCTTCCAGGTTGATCATGGGCAAAAGCTTTTCGAACAGAGCCCTTGCTTCCGCCATCTCGCCGGCGGCGGCCAGGTTGTAGATTCGGACGTCTATTTCCACGAACTCACAAGCTGGCATGGTCCCAGAGGAGCCGCGCGCCAACTCGTTCAACAGATTTCTTCCGGCATTCCCCGAAAAGACGCCCTGGAACCTACCCGAGCTTATGTATTCCGACAGCCGGTGCGGCGCGGGGGAAATCTCCTCCTTGACGTAACCCAGGCGCGGGTTTTCGCTGGCAAGCCGAATGACAAAGCTAGTGGGAAGAGCCGGCCCCCACTCGCCGCCTGAATTTTGGATGAAAACCGGCAGCCGGACCGCGCCCGCGATCGAGCGGTAGTAATCCGCAACGGCATCGAGCGTCACCGAGCCGTGATACGGCGGCAGGGAGATGACGGCGTCCGCGCCCTTCGCCTCCGCGTGGCGCGCGAGCCGCACCGCCGTTTCTCTGACTGGAGCCTGGACGCCGATCACCGCGGCAGCCGCTCCTCGATGTGTCCGAAGCAGGATTTCAGCCCCCCGCAGGCGCTCCGCCTCGGAAAGCACGTTGAACTCACCGTAGAGTTGTGGCCAAACCAGCCCCTGCGTGCCGGCCTTGACGCAAAAATTCACTTCACGCTCGAGGTCGTCCTCGTCCAACTTGTCGCCGAGAGTAAAGGGAGTCTGAAGGATTGCGAAGATGCCGCGGAATCCTTTCGCGGTTCGCTCCGCCGGCTTTGCGGGCATAAAACAGGGACGAGCGAGGAGCGGCATCGCCAGCACGCCGCCGCCGGCGCGGAGCAAGAAATCCCTGCGAGCGAATTTATTTTTCATGGTTTTTCCCGCCTTCAATCCGTATACGCGATGCACTCGATCTCAACGGGCGAGTTGCCCGGCAAGTCTTTCACGGCGATGGTGGAACGCGAGGGCGGGTCAACGGGGAAGTAAGTGTGGTAAACCTCGTTCATCGCCTGAAAGTTCGCGATGTCGGTCAGAAACACCGTGCACTTCAGCACTCGGTCGAGAGATGACCCGGCTGCTTCGAGCACGGTTTTGAGGTTTTCCACGCACTGTTTGACCTGATCCGCGAAGGGGCCCTCGGGGAATTTTCCCGTCTTAGGGTCGCGCGCGCCTTGCCCCGAAACGAACAGCAAATTGCCCAACTGGATTCCAGGGCTGAAAAGCGCACTCGGCGAGGGCTTTTCCCCGGGCAACGTGACCACTCTCTTCTTCGGTTTCGCTTGCTTGGCCGCCGCCTGTCCGGGCACGAAAACGGCGCCTGCAGCGCCCGCCACGGCAATCGCGCCAAGACTCCGCCGCAAGAAATTCCGACGCACTCCTTTTTCGCTGTTCATCCGAATCCTCCTCCTTTGAATTCTTACTTGGCCTCAGGTCTCGCACCGCGGGTCGGGGATTTCACTCCCGCAGTCGCGGGATGCCGGGGTTTATTCCCGCGCATAGTTGTCCGCCCTCGACGCGGGGTCGTGGCCCAGCTTCGGTGGCGTGAAATATTGCTTTGGAGCCTTCCGCCATGCGACCATGCTCAGGCCGGAAGGATCGTAGACGATTCGTCCGCCGAGGATGGTCATGCGGGCAATCAACTGCGCGTTGCCGTTCATTCGCGCGAACCCGTCGTCCATGTAGCTGAAATTTCCATGGAGCAGTTCGAATACCGCGATGTCAGCCGGCCGTCCCACGGTCAACGTCCCGAGCTCTGGGCGGTTAATTTCGCGCGCGGGATTCGCCGTCGAGCGCCGAATGACTTCCTCGAGCGGCACTCCCATGGCGAGAAACTTCGACATCACGTTCACCATCGTCACCGCGGGCCCAATGATGCTTCCAAGATGCGCATCGGTTGAGATGGAGTCCGGAAGGAATCCCTGCCCGACGGCCGGGACGGCATTGCGAAACCAGAAGCTGCCGGCGCCGTGGCCCACGTCGAAGATGACGCCGCGCTTCCGGGCGTTGGTGAGTATGGGATTCAACTTCCCATCCTCCAGAATGATTGGAAATTGTTGCGCGAAGACGTGCGTGTGGATGTCGCCCGGACGGAGCTTCGAGAGAATCAACTCATCATAGGAGCGCTCCGGAGGCCTAGGCCAGAAATCGACCATCACCGGAACCCCTGCGCGGCGCGCGCACTCCTCTGCGAGGTCGACGGCCGCCCAGGGCGGGTGAAATTCATCCCAAGGTTTCTCGGTCCAGTAATGCGCGGTCTTCACCCCCACAATGTACGGCACTTCTTGTTCCAATCCACCGTTCATCCCGTCCGCCACAATGTTGAGAAACGCGAGCACTCGGACCTTGGAATGATCCATCACGGACTCTTTCAGGCTCAGGAAGGTGTCCGCGCCGCTGCTCCCTGCGTCCACCGCCGTCGTTACCCCCCAAGTGAGAAACAGGTCCGCCGGGACGCCAAACGGAGGCACGTGGGCCGTCGAGGCCGGCTGGAACCAGTCAAGGGGGGCGCCGCCGTTCCCCACGTGAACGTGGATGTCCACTAGGCCGGGGGTCACGTAGAGACCGGTCACGTCCACAACTTTCCCAGCTTCGTTCGCCGGGATTTTCCTTTCCACGGCCGCAATCTTTCCACCGGAAACCGCGACATCCGCGACAGCGTCAAAGCGATTCGCGGGGTCAATGACGTGACCGCCCTTGAGGAGGAGATCGTAAGGAGGCCCCTGTGCCAACGCGTAAGTCCCCGTTGAAAGCATGATGAGAACGCCGAAAATCAGAGGCGGCCACTCCTTATTCAAATTGCACATGGTCATTTATCCCTCGGAGGATTCTGAAGTCACACGGACCCGCGATTCTTACTTTTGACCACGATCGTTCCCGCCGGTAACGGTCCCTCTCTCCTTGAGAACCTGTGGTCATTCTGAATTGTCCCGATGAATTCGGGACCACCAAGGATCTCCTATTGACCTTGCCGCGATGAAACCGTGACGCCGCTCATTGCTGGACCGTTCGAGCCTCGTCCTTTTTGTCGCCGCGCAACCTGAGTAGAGACTCTCGAGCCCCCGATGCGCCCGGGGAGTGATTGTACTCCCACAAGGCTTGCGGACGGCAACGACTTCCATCCGGGGGACGCCCGCGGGCAATTCCGAATTGCGCTCGCCTGCCAAGGCGCAGGACAGCCGTGGGCTTCGGTGCGCTCGCCAATGCGCCGCTTGTCAAACAAAGGGTCGTTTGAGACCCTTTCTTTACATTATTCAAAAGTTTGAATTTCAAACTGGAAATTAAGCCTTGGTAGCGCTACCGGGAATCGAAACCGGGTTTTCAGATTGAGAATCTGACGTCCTAACCCCTAGACGATAGCGCCTCAAGAGCAGTGGCGAGTGACAAGTGGCCGGCGCCTATCAATACTTAGACCCCTGTCCCTGGTCCTTTGTCCGTGGCAGCCCCCAATATAGCAGAGCCTTTTCCAAGGACTACGGACGACTGACCACGGACTACGGACGTCATTGTCAAAACTTCGTGACCGAGGAAAAATTGAAGTCGCGGATTTTGAGGGGGGGCACGACCATATCGAACGATTCCTCGCCCGAGGTGCGCTCGGCCGTGCCAAGCATTTCGATCTGGCCGAGCAGGGCTATATCCACGTAGTGGACGAGGTTGTGATTGAGCTCGTAAGTGCCGGCGGGAATTCCTGGGGCAGGGACAAAAGCCAACAACAGCGCGTAGCCGGCCAGTATCGATGCGGCAACCGCAGCCTGAACTCGCCAGGACTTTCGAACCAGTAACACGGCGACGAAGTAAGCGACCGCAATGGGCTGGAGAGCGCTGCTCAATTCGACCAGGCAGGGGGTGTTCAGAAATACCGATTCACGCAGCGAGCCCAGAAGGATGAGGACTATCGTGCGCTTTAGAGCATGGAGGACCATTTGCTGTTGGCTTTGAGTACCGGAGCGTTTGGCAAAGGAAAGCGGCACGGAAATTCCGACCATCAACATGAAGGAGGGCCAAATACAATCGTAGAAACGCAACCCCTGCCAGGGCGTATGGTTGAGCTCGTAGACGATGGCGTTGGTGAAGGGATTGTGGCTAAGATGTTGCAGCCCCGCCATCAAGGCTTCGCCGCCCACAATCCAAAACATGATGAAGCCTCGAAAAGCATCGAGCGATACCAGGCGCTCCTTCACGGGCGAAGGAGTGGGAATCGTCGGCGGTGCTTCGACCCGCACACTTGTCGTCGCGGCTTCCTTGCTCACGACCGGATTTGAAACTTCAGTGGCCATGTGAAAAACCTCCTTATGAACGTTTGGTCCGGCCTCCCCTAGTGCAATAACTTGGCAAGGCAGGGGCCTCCCGACATCCCAGGCAAGGTCCCTTCCAAGGGCGAGCTGCGAAGGCAGGGAGCAGAGTCATTCCCAAACAGCCAGAATGAGTGGCCGCTCCCAATCCGGTGTGCAGAGGAGATAGATTTGGCTGCATGAGAGTCCACCCCTCACTGAAACTCTTAGAAGCTGAGCTTGAGGCCAAATTGGATATCGCGGGGTGATCCCGTCTGCGACTCGATTAGACCGAAATCACCGGTATTCACGGTTGCGGCAGGGGCACCAAAGCTGGGATGATTGAACACATTGAACAACTGTGCCCGAAATTCGAGCGCAATGCGCTCGGTGATCCGATCGCGTTTGATGAAGGAGACGTCCCACCGGTTAATGCCTGGACCGAACAATATATTTCGGCTGGCGTTGCCGAAGCGGGGTGTTCCATTTGCCAGGCTTAATGCAAGGGCATCGGTGTTGAAACAACTCGTATTAAACCATTGCTCGACTGTTCGCGGTCCCGCACCGCTACATATGCGGTCCGGCCGCGGAGAAGCGGAACCGCTATTGGAGAAATCATCCGCTGAGTATACAGTATAAGGGAGACCATTCTGGAAGGCGAGAATTCCGGCGACTTCCCATCCGCCCGCAAGAGCGTTGACTAAGCCTTGGTGGTTGAGGATGTGTCGGCCGCTTCCAAAAGGTAACTGCCATATGGGGCTAATCACAAGTTGCTGGGGCACATCGATATCCCCGACAGAGTAGTCTGACCGAGGATTATTGGCATCTTGTAAAAGGGTGATTTCGGACGAATCGCCTCCGTTAAACTCCATCTCCTTAGAATACGTATAAGACAGAAGCATCGAAAAGCCCTGAGAGAAGTTCTTGGTCAGTCTGACCGTCAGGGCGTTATACCTCGAGATGCCGTCATAGGCGTTATACGTGTAGGGACCGAAATCGGGCCAGACTCGCCGCGGAGCAATATCCCCTATTCCCGGCTTAGCCTGATTTCCTGGAGAATAGTAGGTGCCGAGGTGGGCGCCACGATTGCCTATATAGCCAACCTCTACGGCCCAATTCTGTGCAAATTGCGAATCCAAGTCAAAACTCCACTCGTACACCGTGGGAGTAAAGTAGAAAGGCAGCGCCTGAAGCTGCCCTCCAATCGAGCGGAGCGGCGCCACTTGATTCGCAGCCGCAGCAACAAACATCGTTGTGGTGGTGGTGGGAGACCCGTTGATCAGCGGCGGAGCCTCCCCGAATGCTGGACTGTAGATGAGCGTCTGTGAGGAGACGGGATTATTGTTATTGTAAGCGACGAGTTGGTTGGTTTCGGGCAAATCATAAAATACGCCCGCTCCCGCGTGGATAACGAGCTTGTTGGAATTTGTAGGCCGCCAGGAAATCCCCAACCGCGGCGCAAAGCTGGTCCACCCACCGCCGAAGCTAACCTCGCGGCGCTTACCTCCTGTCAGTCCAAATTGTTTCCTCTGCGCCGAGCTCATCACGAGGCACTGTCCTGTCGCTGAAGTGAAATACGGATCGGAACACAAGGCATCGTTGGCAGCGTCGGGGAGTCCCGTGAGTAGAAGAGCGTCTCCCGGGGTGTAGCTGTTGCTTAGTGGAAAGAGCGTCGCAATCTTGTTATGTTTATCGTATGGTTGCTTCCGGTACTCCCACCTCAGGCCAAGTTCCAGACTTAACCTATCGCTCGCCCGGAAGGTATCCTGGCCAAATACGCTGAACCATCCTCCCCCAATGTATTGATTGCTGAAGGCGTTCTTCATATACTCCCCGTTGGCCGGAGCGCCCAGCATCAAATCAGCTAAATCGGAAATTGCGCCAACGTCCGGGATCTCACCCGCCAACGAAGAGTACTGCCCGTTGAATTGGATATCTCCGTTCAGCTCGGCGGGGTCTTGGTATCCGAGGAGTTGATAGAAGTTTAGGTCAGCCCCGGCGACGATTGTGTGCCGACCATGAATTTTGGTGAGACTCCCTTCGTATTTTTCGAGCATATCCGGGAGGATGTCGGGATTAAAGCTGCCATCTCCCACCTGGGCAAAATTGCTAAATTCCACACGAGGGACTATTTCCGTTTGGGGTGAAGGAGCGCTGACGCCGACTATCCCATAGCCGGCGAGGGTGCCTGGTGGGTGCGGGCACTCTGCACATTCTCTATTTTGAAATCCCCGCGCAATCCCCACTCGAGCTTCGCTGAGCAGCGTAGGCGAGAAAGTGTGAGTCCAGCCCAACACGGCGTTCTGACCCCGGTAATGTTGGAAGTTATTGAAAGGATCGAAATCTCCAGGAAAGAAGATGTTTGAATTGCCGAAAACATAGTGAAAGAACAATTGATCCTTTGGAGAAAGAGTTTCGTCAACCCGTACGACGAATGTGTCGTCCTGCTCGCGATAGGGCTTTCGGTTGATAAAATTAACGATTCCTGGCGCGTTGGGTGCCGGGAAACCCGGCAAAACCTCTTGGGCAAAGGAATCAATATTGGCAATCATATTCCCGGGGATCGGCTGCCCGGCAAGCACCGTAGAGCCCGCTAAGTCGCTCCCAGCGGGGCACGTAACTTGGAATTCGCTCGCGGGATCGAACAATTGTCCCGAATCGAAGTTAAGATTTGCCGGCCCACTTGCGCCGCAAAGATTGATCGTTTGCCCGGTTAGGAAGGAGCTGAAATTTCCCGCCTTTTCATCCGCAGTGGGAACCACCGAGGTCCCGGTCTGGCCTTGAGCCAGTCGCAATCCTTCATAGCTTCCAAAAATGAAGGTCTTATCTTTCCGAATCGGACCTCCCGCGGCAAAGCCAAATTGGTTCCGAATAAACTCCGGCCGCGCCGAGCCCGGAATATCCTCCCCGGTAGAAGGATTAACGTCATTCAGGGCAAAGAAGTTGCGTGCGTCAAGCTTTTGGTTTCGCAAGTAGTTCCATGCGGAGCCGTGAAGCTGGTTGGTACCGGAGGCGGTAACCATGTTCATCACCGAGCCGGCAGTAATGCCATACGCAGCGTCATAAACGTTGTTTTGAATTTTGAATTCCTCCACCATCTCGGGAGCGAGGTCCAGCGCGAAGCCACCATTGTTGAGGGCACGGTTGAGCATTCCATCAATCAGAATTAGATTGCTGGCAGACGTGCTCCCCACCGCGCTAAAACTGGTTTGGTTAAAACCCGAACCGTTGCCATTAGCCGAGGTTAGTGAGTTTCCTGAAGTATTCACGATGCCGGGAACCAACAGAGCCAGCTCACTGGTGCGGCGAAGGTTGAGCGGGAGATCGACAGTTTGCTGCGCGCCGATAAGTGTACCGATGCTGGCGCTGCTCGTGCTGACGAGCGGCGCTCCCCCTTTGACCTCGACCCTTTGCCTAACCTCTCCCACCCGCAGCTCCACATCCATCGTAGACTTTTGGTACACGCCCAGTGCGATCCCGGAAATCACTGTGGTGTTGAAGCCGCTCTTCTCTGCTACTAACGTGTAGGTGGCTGGAGCGAGTGACGGAAAGATGTAATTACCCAGCCCATCTGAGACCGTCGACACTGCGACACCAGTGTTCTCGTTCTTGGCCGTTAGCGTCGCCTGGGGGACCACCGCGCCACTGGCGTCCCTGACCGTCCCCCCTAAAGTCGCATTTACTTGTTGCCCCACGCACGGCAGGCCCGGAACTAGCAGTACCAGCACAATTAACGGCGCTTGAGCTTGTCTTCGAAGCGGCGTGTTTCTCATGGCTCTTTCTCCTTCGAAATGATTCCCCGGTTTGTATTTTGGCCCAATTAGATGGGCAGCGGTAGCTACTCCATATCGCGACTTTAGGGAGACAGCCTCGCGCTGTCAATTGGAAAGTGAAGTCCACATATCCCAACGGCGGGACGGGCTGCCCGCGATCAGCTGCAGGCGAGTGTGGCAGCCCTGCCAGTCTGCTCGTCGACATACAATCGCCGCTCGAGCCATTCCTCCTTGCAGCATATACTCGCTGGCGGAGAGCAAGGTTCATCAAGCGCAAGGGAATTTCGCCGCGGCCACCGCCGACTTGGAAAGAGGTGTTAAGATAGCCGCCGACTTTGCTGACGCTTGGCACCGTTTGGCTATTCTCTATAGAGGTCTCGGACGCGGCGAAGCCGTGACAAAAACAAAAGCGGGAATTGACGGGACCGCGGCGCCGTGGCGCGTTAAACCCTACCGCGCACTTCTTATCGTCGATCGCTGGAGCGATCCGGCCAGCGTCCTTGTCGACCACGAAAGAGACAACTTCCAGCCCGTCGCGGCGCTGCTTAAAGCTTGGTCAGTCCCTTTTGATGTCATCCGCTTGGACCAGCAGCACCTCGACGGCACGTATCTATTTTCGCGTTCGGGTGACATCCGCTACGGCGTCGCAATCTGGCTGGCCGACGCTCCCTCTTATTCCACCCAGGATGTGGCCTCTTTGGAGCAAGCTGTGCAAGCGGGGACGAGCCTGCTGGTGGCTGAATCTCGATGCCTCGACCCTGCGCTGGAACGGCTATTAGCGCTGAAATTCAAGGAAGCCTACACCGCTACCGAGCCTCTCCGAGTGGCTGAGGAGCACTTCATTACGCGCGAATTGGCGGCTCTGAAGATGGACCGCCTGGACGTCTCCTGGAATTTCAACAACCGAATCTGGATGGAGCCTCGAGGGGCGAAAGTGTTGATCGATCAGGCCCGGCATCCTGTGCTGACCGTCAATCAACCCGAGCCAGAAACGTCGGCGATTTGGATGGGGGTTCCCGCGCTGGGTTTGTTGCGGGACACTGTTTACTGGCGACAGCTTTTCTTTCGTTCGCTGCTTTGGGGTCTCGGATACCTGGTTTTACCCAACGTTGACTACTCCTCGCGGATCGAAATCGAGATCGACGACTGGGGAACAGCAGACAAAGGGTTCCTTTCCTATTGGCGCTACCTCGAGCCGAGCGAAGATGTTTTGCGTCGCTACGTGATCGCTCCTCTTGAAAAGCGGCATGCGGTCGTAGCCGCCAACGTGATCACTGGGTATGTTGACCGGAGCGGGAAACGGATCGCCTCCCCATGGGACCAGAAATTTACGGACCTGTACGGATTGCAGCAAAATTATGGTTCGACCGAGAGAGGCCTTAAAGCCGCGGTCGAAGCGGGTGTGGTGGAAATCGAGAGTCATGGCTGGACGCACATGCAACCCGATCTCGAATCTCCCCCTGGTCCTTGGTGGACGGCGGACCTCGCAGGGGAAGGCTCGGCAGACGGGTGGTACACGGAATTTGAGGACCAGAGGCGCGGAGTGGAGTCGCCGGCGATTGTTCAACTTTTCCATATGAAGCGCTCGCTGGAGTATTTACAAGAGGACTTCGGCCAACAAGCCCTGGAGCTTAGGCCCGGAGGCAGCGGCTGGTCGAAGTCGCAATTCAACCATACCGGGCGCCTTGCGGCCCAGGCGGGTTTTGGACTCTTCCATGCTGAGCCCGATTTTTATTATTACCTCGATCGGGATCTGGTTCTAGACATGACCGGCATCGCTCCCCAAGTCGGGACCACCAGCTATGACCGGCTAACTGATCTGCATCCGGAACGATGGCCCGCCCATCCCGATGGTCCGGCCATGCTGCTGTTCCACGACCGTGATATTGCTTTGCAGCCGGATTTTGTGGAGCGCCTTTTCGCGGCTTTGCCTCCGACTTACCAAACTCTGAGTGTGAACGAGTACATAGGGACGCTCCATGTCCAAATCGATTCGTCGGCCGCCGATGGTTGGCAACTCCGCTTCGGCTCCGATCCACACTACTGCGCTTATTTCGAAAGACATCCTTCTTCGTGGCGCTTGTGGCTCTCGGACTCCTTTAAGGAAAGGTTGAAGGCTTTGCAGGAAGTGCAGATATCAGTGGACAGCGGAGCGGCCCATAGAATCAAAGCTGCCGATTTCCTGAGTGGAATCATAAACATTGATCTTCCTGCGGGTTTGGAGCCACACGTGTGGAAGGTTAAAGCGGCAAGGTGAAAACGAAACTCGAAATTCGAGACTCGAAACTCGGCCTTCACAGTGTAGCT
>WNGK01002616.1_pt1 | contig 21918 bp, 25 predicted proteins | sample 5400601 | NCBI WGS metagenome assembly WNGK01 (sample SAMN13153376, study PRJNA577476) | soil metagenome | isolation source: 60 cm soil or saprolite under Garry oak tree replicate 1 | place: USA:California | collected 2016-06-15
TCCTTCGAACAGAACTTTTGTCGCGGTGATCTGGGTAGGAACTGTTCGTAGCAACCGGGCCGATCGCAAGAACGAATCGCTTGGGTAACACCACGATCGACCCTTGGCTGCATTCATTAGAGGGCCACACCCCCGACGTGAATTTCCTTTCCGTCAGATTGCCGGGCCCGATGAGCCGGACCGGATACCAACCGCTTCACCCAAAACTCATGCAAGCTTGCCGAAACCTCACAGAACTCCACGCGGCGTAAATACACTCTATCTCAACTCACTCCTCAATGGACTGGCTTACCATCTTCGCCTTCCGTCACCGCCACCGAGCTCCGGCGGTCCGCCCTACACTGGACCGCCACAATGGACCACTCTCATTCCGCCACTGACAGAAACGTCGAATTTCAACATCGCCTTGCAGCGCAGTTGAACACTCATGCCAATGGCGTCGCGGAGCGGTGGGTGGGAAGCTGTAGACGAGACCTCCTGGACCACATCGTTGTGCTCAATGAACGCCATCTGAAGCGCTTGCTCTCCGAGTACGTTCGTTACCATCATGAGGACCGCACGCATCTCGGACTTGGGAAGGGGACACCCGAGGGCAGAATTCGTTCCCAAGCTTCGGGTCGAGTCCTTTCACAGGAGCGACTCGGAGGGCTGCACCATCGTTACAATCGAGCGGCCTAGTCCGGATCAATTCTCGACCGGTCCTTTCTATATATGTGCGCTCTACGCGCACGCGGGTTGGCCCCCTCCAGAGTCTTCTTGCTCTATCGAACCGATAACCGCCTGCCTACACCACCAAGAACCGCCCTGTCTTGGGTCTCGGCTGGAGTTTTGGCGAACGACAGCAGGTAGGGCAAGGCGAAATCGGGCAGCAGAGAAACCGTGCGTCTACAGAGACGACACAGATAGCGGCGCACGCGGATCCAGCCATTGAAAGCTCCCTCCACCAGCGTGCGGGTGTAGAAACCGTGCGCCGTGAGAGGGTGCTGGGCTTGGCATTGCGGGCAGTTGTCCGGGCGATAACGGTCGGGATCGGAAACTATTTCTGCCTTGTACTGCTGGATGAAACCGGAGAACGGAAGTACAATTTGCATTGGAAAGTTCCTTTCCCGGGAGCGACGAACTCCCGTGATTTGTGTTTGGCCGGAGGGCTTATGGCCCTCCGGTTCTTTTCCCCTCAGCAAGCGATCTTACTATCAGGAAGGCAACCGGAGCAGTGGGATACCCACTATCCCTGCGGAGTCAATGGGAACTTCACGTTCGGCCACTGCAATTTCTCGTGATCGCCGTGGCTCAGGCAGAACTTAATTTGAGGGAAGAGACCTTTGAAGCGGTGAAACAATCCGAGGCGTTACACCCAACTGCAATGCGACTCTTGTCATTCAAGCTTCACTTGCAAACCCTTCGTCCAAAATCACCATTAAGGACCCCAACCCAACAACTAACGCTACAGCAAATTTGTCGACAACGACCAACTGACAAAGTACATCCGGGGAGGTTCGGCGAGACGCTAGGCCTCCCTGCTACAATCACACAGCCTAACTGGAGTCAAGATGAGCGGGATGCAGTATAATCCAGGCGGTCGACCGCCGGAGGAAAGGAAGCAACAAATGGAGAAGAGATTCATTGGCCCTTCTTTGCTTATTGTTACCGTGATGGGATGTCTCCTGTTGACGCTAAACGCCCGAACGGCACCCAGCTACCCTCAGTCACCCACGCCCGTTTCCGAGTCTTACGTTCAAGTCACTTCCGTCACGGTCGAACCATCCACCGTGCATAAGACGCAGAACCCCAATACAGTAACGATAATCGCCCAGATCTTACTTCGCGGTGAGGCCCCTCCGAGCCCAGAAGCCATAGTCGAAGTCGGGACTGCTTCATCTGACCCGCCAAACAACGAATTAAGGTACGAAAACCCGACCCGGACCGTGCCGCTAAAGAAGGGCGTGACGGTTGTCAAATTCAAGGCGGAAACCGTTCCCACGAGTTTTCAGGGGAAGATTAAGGTGGCGGTCACTCTCGGCGGAGCCACCAAGGGGATTGCTACCAAAGATTCAGAGCCCAAGGACTATATTGCAGAATTGACGGTAACGGACCCATAACTCCAGTTCGTCAATCCGTACCCGTCCGGCGAACCCATATGAGCCGACGGCAGGCATGTCGCCTGGAACGAGCGGTAGGTCAGGACTGGGTGGCTGATTTTGCGGCTGCCAACGGTCCGGCAGCAACTCATCGAGCTGGTTGTGCGGGTGAGTGCTGATGCGCGTGAACAGATCGCGAAGGTAGGCAAAGGGCTCGATGTGCTGGCTGTCCCTACCAAAAACCTCGTCGGGCAACCACCCGGCAACCACCAGAAGTTATTCGTATTTCACGGAATTTTTCCGCAGCCTGCTAGGATTTCAGTAAAGGTGCCAAAATGCCCGCGCGGAATTTCTGCAATAATTCATCGGCACTCTGAGTATGGGTCACAATGCGAAGAAACACGTTCACACAAGTTTCACAGTTAATTTCTGCAATAATTCATCGGCACTCTGAGTATGGGTCACAATGCGAAGAAACACGTTCACACAAGTTTCACAGTTCGGCTTACAATGCAACAAACAGACTGGGGTCCGCCCTTCCATACGAAAGAACTTTTCAAATTCTGATTCCGCGTCGCGCATTGCTCGATTATAGCAGGCTTCTCAGAATCCCAAGCAGCCCCCGCTAATATCACGTAGACCGCGCAGGATTCATCGCCCAGATAAAGACTACTGCAGATGGCTTGCGCCCGGACGGGCACTCTAACCTTGAATCTACGCTAAGTCTTGATTAACGTTACCGGACAAGTCCCGATCCCCGATTCCACTTGTCCGATTAGGCGACTTACCCTAAGTCCATGATATAAGCTTTCGGTCCGGGTCAGTGAATCTACGATTTTGCGAATTATCATGCGTCCAGTCATTCAAGTGTCTGGAGTCCGCAAGACCTACGGCCCAACGGTAGCTGTCGACGAGGTGTCGTTCGAGGTCAACGACGGCGAGATATTTGGTTTGATCGGGCCAAATGGCGCGGGAAAAACTACCACGATGGAGTGCATCGAAGGTCTGCGTACGCCCGACCGAGGCAGCATCTCGGTTCTGGGTCTTGATCCCTTTCGACAGGTCTACAAGCTGCAGGAGCGTATCGGGGTTCAGCTCCAGCAAGCGCAGTTGCAGAAGCGGATCAAAGTGTGGGAGGCGGTAGACCTCTGGGCATCGCTTTACCAGAAGAAAGCGATAGACGGCGAACATCTACTCGAACAGCTCGGCCTCACCGATAAGCGGAACGCATGGTTTATGAACCTTTCCGGAGGCCAGAAGCAACGGCTGTTTATTGCCCTTGCGCTGATCAACGATCCGGAGGTGGTGTTTCTCGACGAGCTGACCACCGGGCTGGACCCGCAGTCGCGGCGGGCAATCTGGGATCTGGTGCGCGGCATCCGCGAGCGCGGCAAGACGGTCTTTTTGACCACGCATCTGATGGAGGAAGCCGAACGGTTGTGCGACCGGGTAGCAATCATCGAGCATGGACGGGTCATCGACATCGACAGGCCGGAAAGCCTTGTCAACCGGCATTGCGCTGAACGGACCGTCGTTCTCGCGACAGCCAATCCGTTCGCTGAAGAGCGCTTTCGGACGATCCCGGGAGTGGAGGCCGTAACCCGGACTGACTCGCGATTCACCATTCGCGGCCGCGGCGATGACTTGGTCACCGAGGTCATTCATTGTCTGTCGGAGAACCACATTCGAGTCTCTGATTTCCGCACGATTCTTCCCAATCTTGAAGACGTTTTTCTGAAACTGACTGGTCACTCCATTCGCGAGTAGGAACGAGAATAATGCTGCGTGGGCTCTGGAAACTGAGTTGGCTTGAGATCAAGATCTTCATGCGTGAGCCGATGGGCGCGTTCGGCGCCATCGTTATCCCTGTTCTGGTTTTCCTTGTGGTGGGTCGGATTGTCGGCGGCAGGCTCGACCCGCCCACGCTCGCAGCCAACAGTTTTATCCGCGTGGGTCTCCCCGTTCTTGCATCGCTTTTGATTGCCATCAACGCAGTGATCTCGCTGGTCACCATTATCTCCATCTACCGCGAAGGCGGCATCCTCAAGAGGCTCCGCGCTACGCCGCTGCGCCCGCAGACCATCCTTACCGCCCAGGTGATCGTTAAGCTGATACTCACCGCGGCCACACTGGCTTTGATGGTGCTGGCTGGCAAACGCTACTATCCGGTTGGCGTTCATGCTCCTTTGTTCTCGTTTACGATCGCGCTGTTGATCAGCACTTGGAGCATTCTGTCGATCGGTTTCCTCATTGCCAGCATCGTTCCCACAGCGCGTTTTGCGCAGCTCATCGGCGGTTTCATTATGTACCCGATGGTCGGTTTCTCGGGACTCTTCGTGCCCGTCGAAGCGCTGCCGCCAGTGCTCCAAGCGGTGGCCCGAGTGCTGCCGCTAACTTATGCCGTGGCGCTTCTCCAGGGAATCTGGAACGGCGACACGTGGTCGGCGCACGTCGGCGACGTAGCAGCCCTAGCAGTAGTTTTTGTCGTTTGCACCGCGCTTTCTGCGAAGGTGTTTCGTTGGGAGTAACCCGGGCTGCGCGGTAACCAGGTTCTGTCTCGCCCAAATTGGGCGCCCGTGCCAGAGCAAACGCAAACTGAAAATTTCACTTGCTTGATAAACGCGCGCTAACCGTGCGCTAACCGGACAAGTGGCGATCAGCAATCCCGTGTGGTCAAAAATCTCAAACGCATTGAAAAGGCTTGGTTTCCGGTCTCATAATTTTCACACACGGCTGCTTTCTGAAACCCTCAACAGCATCTACAATCCGGGTTCGACGATCAAGTTTACGGAGGCTCTGGAATGATTTGGGCTCGCATGCTTGCTTACATCACCGGAACCGTAGACCAGGAACTACTACTGAGGAACGAATATCTGACCGCAGAGAACCGGATCCTGAGAGCCCAAATCAAAGGCAGGTTGCTGTTATCCGATGCCGAAAAGCTACGTTGGCTGAGATCGCCCACCGGCTCGGACGGAAAGCCTTGGAAGAATTGGCGGCTGTCGCGAAACCGGATACGCTGCTGGCCTGGTACCGAAAGCTCATCGCCAACAAGTTCGACGGATCGAAGTTTCGCAAATCCTATGCTAGCCACCCCACTACAGGCAATTGGCGGCACGAGGACTTTCACCTCGCAAGATTCGCAGCATTGTCGGCTGCTCCTTACGGCCCGGTACTTCTCCGCAGGCCCTTCGGATTCCATCTCGCGATGGACACTCTGCCCTCCGAACTACAGCAAGCGGTGGCTTCAGGTCGGTCTTGGCTGTGTCCGGCTTCGCCTTCGTGCCCGTTTAGACGTCTCCATACCTTCCGCTTTCTCCGGCCAGCGAGGCTAATAACCCCGCTTTTGGATATGGCGCCCCTCATTTGAGCCAGAGGGACTTTAACCCTCCTGAACAACGCGCTGCTCAGCACGCACTTCCTGTTTGCCGACCACTCGTCCAGAATCCCGGCCTCCACTGCGCACCGATGAACGGCAAAACCCGGGTCGCCAATGTATGGTTTGCGCGTCAGATATCACGGACAATTAGTGCTATTCTTGGGCCGCTCGCCTGCCGCTCAAGACGATTCGGCCTAAAGAAGAGTTAGACGGAGGTGTTCAATGATTGTCCGGCTTGAACATGCGAACCTCTTTGTACAGAACATCGAAGGGATGATCCGGTTCTTGCAGACCGCGTTTCCTGAGTTCCGAGTACGGGGCGAAGGCATATGTAACGGCTGCCGATGGGTACACGTAGGCACCGATGAGACCTATCTATCGTTGAATCAAGCGTACGCAAAGCCCGAGAAACCCTGGACGCCGTATCGGGGCCTGCCGGGAGTGAATCATCTCGCCTATGAAGTGGACGACGTCGAAGCGTTGTACGAACGAATGAAGTCTGCTGGATACCGAGACTCCACGCCGCCCAATAAGCATCCGCACCGGAAGCGCCGGTACTTCTATGATGCTGAGGGCAACGATTGGGAGTTCGTGCAGTACCTTTCCCAGGATCCCGCTGAACGCAACGATTACAAGTTGCCGGACCGATAAGATCTGATCGAAGCATCGGAGTGATGAAGTCCCAATGTCAAAGAGCCAGTCAGCGCATGCCGAAGAACTCGACGTGAATTGAGCGGCCGAGGCGCGAATTGAACAGCACATACCAGCCAGGATGCAGGTCGTCATCATAGACATAGACGCGGTCGCGATCCCATTCCCAGTCGCGACAGCGAGGAACGTCGTAGGGCGCGACGACCCAATTGGATTGGTCGTAGAGAATGATGTGCCGCGTGCGCGGATCGAAGCCGCGGACGACAATGACGTGCCGAATGTACGGGTAACGGCCGCGCGGATAGTAGTAGCCGGGGCGAATGCGCTCGCCATCATAATCCCAATCGTCGTAGTCGCCACGACCGTGATGCTTGTACCAGCCTTTGTGCTTGCCGTTGTCGTGGCGGTAGTTGTCATCATCATCGTCATCGCCGTGCTTATACCAGCCCTTGTGTTTACCGTGGTCGTCGTCTTGCGCCCTGGCCGAGGCAGCAGGCGCGAAGGCAAATACGAACGCAGCAAGTCCCAACGATGCAAGTAGCTTTTTCATGGTCTTCTCTCCTAAAGACCCTAATTCAAAAATTAGGTGTACTCCGAGTGCCAAGCGGCGCGTAGCAGTTGGCAGGGGCTGGGTATCACTGAAAACATCTGTTTTCGGAACGCCAGATCTTCAAATTCCCGCCGGTGTGGATTCAACGAGTTACGGCAACGCGCTGAGGTTGTTTTCGGATCACGCCTCATGCAGTAGAATCGTGGGTCCACTCCCAGGAGTACGCGCATGACAGATCGTGAAGAGGCTGGGCTTCGCGGCTCGGTCAGAATATGCGTCGAAGAAACCACTTACCCCACTGGGAAGTCCTTGACGACTACGGAGTACGGTCCTGACGGAAGGCTTCTCACGACTCGCGCCAGCAACTCCGACGGCTCAGAATGCTTCACCACGAAGACATACGAAGCTGATGGCCGCCTGGTCAAGACTTCCTCGGCCAAGTCGGGCGAACCGGCCACTGAAACCCTCTATGCGTACGATGAAGCGGGCAGGCTCAAGGAGAGTAGAGACGCGGATGGAGAAGGCAACCTGACCGGCTACCGTTATGACCAGCAAGGCCGCAAGTCCGAGATCAAAACTTTTGCCCCCGAGGTGATTGAACGTTACCGCAAAGGTGTGCTCGTCGCGGGTTCGCTGTGGGACGCCGCCCAGAGGGGCATAGGTGCGCTCAAGGGTGGAAGCGTCACCACTCTCATTGACGAACGCGATCTACCGATCGAATTCCCGTGTGGTCAAAAATCTCAAACGTATTGAAAAGGTTTGGTTTCCGGTCTCATAATTTCATCACACAGCTGCTTTCTGAACCATAAGGGGGCTTATTATGACGAGGAGATGTCACGCGGTAGAAATGGACCACCGATAATTGCGTCAGCAAGCATCACCTCAAACTCACGACTGCACTTCAAACATTTCACCGATTGACGTGCTCTCAACCAAAATCCGGTGCGAGCGAGAATCCGGACGACCTGCTCCTGTTTGCAGCGACCACAGGAAACAGTCACAACGGTATAGGGCTGGTTCAATTGTGGCGACGGCATAAGCGATCTCCCGCTGCCCAGATCTGAATGACCACGGGCTCGTCCGAAAACCGGATCGTTGTGAATCCCGCTTTGGAAAACCGAGTCACCGAAAATCGCCGCAATCAAGGGCAATATTCTGAATCCTCGCACGACTCCAGCGAAGATTCTTCCCGCTTCGTGTCCTCGCGGCCAGTTAGTAACTGGCTGTGCTAAGAGAGGACTCTTAAAGTTCGTGTCTCTGCCTCGAAGTTCAACCGGCTCTGATCGGGGTGGCCTTCCTCACTTCGGTCGGAACTCTCTGGCAGGTCGCCGTTATCTGCCCGCAGGTGCTTTAGATAGTTCCGCCTCAGTGAAGCAATCAGTTCCCGACGGCTCTTGGACACCACCGGCTTACCGGCATGAATCTTGCCCATGCCCTGAAGGATTCTTTCCGGCACCAAACCTGCGAACATCATCAGAGGCCAAGTGAAATTGGGCCCGTTCAATTTGCGGAGACGGTAGAGCCACATGAACAAGGATCCTACCCTCCAAGCGATCGGACCCCACCAACTGTACTGGCCAGGACGCAAGTTGTGCTTCCAACACTTCATCAGGAGCTGCCATTGGAGGGGACTAAGCTGGCGGGTGTGAGTGACGCCTGTTTGGTGCTCCATGCGCGTGTCGTGCAGCGGAGTGAAAATCGAAGGGATCAGAAATGCAAATAGGCCACAGCGCTCCATCTCATAGACGAGATCGAGCGTTTCCTGAACGTCCTGATCGGTTTCGCCCGGATTTCCGACCATCAGCGTCATCATGGGGAACCAGTTGTTCTGGTTGGCCACGCGCAAGCCTTCCAGAACGACGCTGGGCCAGTCGTCAATGGAAAATGGAACGCCCTTACTGGGCATGATCTGCCGGGCCATGCGTACGGAGCCTGTTTCAAGCCCGATCAAGGGGATCAAGGCCTTCTTTTGCGGATGAGAACTGAGTAGCGGCAGATGCATGGGACTCTTCGGGAGGAGAACTTCCGAGAGTTGGCGGATCAATTCCGGATCCACGACGAAAGGGGCCATGGTGCAGTGGCTGAGCAAATGATGTTCTACGCCCGGCGTATTGACGATTTCGGTGTAGAGATCCACCAGCGCTTCGCGGTTAGGAAAGAAGAATGGAGTGTCCGTGTGGACCTGGCCCCAGATAAACATGTCCTCGGTGGCCAGGGAGATCACTTTGTTGCCTTGTCGCACGTTGGCACGCACCGCGTCCAAGATGCGGGCCTTGGGCATGTCAATCTGGGGATTCAAGTCCGGCACGCAGAACTGACACCGGCGACCGCATCCGGTCGTCATCTCCACCACGCCGAACGTAGTACGCTTGTCGGGGAAGAGGATAGCGTCGCGTGAAGTCGGATGTACCAAATTGATTTTTCGCGGCAGCGTTTCCCCCACAATCGCCTTCTGGAACAGCCGAAGAGTGTCTGCGGATTCGCTGCGACCTTCCGCAACGCAGTCAACGCCCAGTTCCTCGTAGGTGTTGGTTTGCGTGATCTGCCAGCCGCCTGACCCGCCCACCACCACCTGAAAATTCTTGCGGTACGGGCTGGACCGAATCTTGTCAAACATTACCCGGGTGTAAATCGAATTGAGGGGCTCCTTTGAGGAGCCGTAAATCGAGGTGTAAACGCCTGCGGCAAACGTGACGCCCAGAGGGTTGTGAGTGGAAACGGCCACAACGCGAGTCTTGGGCCCGATGAATTTATCCAGATCGTCGGGGAAGCAGGCCACCACCTCGTCGGTAGCGTATTCGCGTAGCAGGGACTTTTCGAGCACGCGCACTCCGGCAGGCATGTATCTTGCGGAGCCGTCTTCGTTTCGTTCAACCTCGCGCCAGTTGGGATACCTCTTATTCAGAACAAACTCGAGCCATTTGGGCAGGGAGGCCAACGCCATCTGGATGAAGTAACCGGCGTGGTCAATCGTTTCCGTCAAGGGTGCAGTGAGAACGATTAACTTGCCGCCGCTGGATGTTGAATCGCTTGCGAACCCTGCGGTTTGATTTCGACGGAGTCGTTCCGTCTCGGTAGCTGGTCGCATGAGAACTAGTCCTCAGAGTTTCCCAGAGTAGTGGTGCGGACGAAATGCCCTCAGACGCCCGGGATTATACACTAGAGAGTGTTTAACAAGGGGTCACCGTCAAGGCCGCCAAGGCCGCAGGTCCGCCCATTTGTTGAAGAACAGCGCGTTCGACGGCAGCCGGGAGATTGAGCCAGATCACAGCGGCACTTGATGTCCGGTTTCGCGAGTTAGCCAGCCGTTGCTAAATGCCTCGCAACTGTGCGAAATGGGACTGCATGGCTTTCATCTCGATGCCCTTATGGTCAAAAAAGTCGTGCGTAGGGCTGAAGTCCCCGTGGATGGGCCCGACGAATTGTTGTTTTGCTTCGGTGTAGCAATGTTACATTGCGTTGAACCTTGACACCGTACCAATTCGCCAGGGACACCGTAGCGGCTAACGGTGTATAATTGTTTCATGGCTAAGGACGTGATTCACATCTCCGAGGCGGAAGCGGCGAGCGATTTTGCTGCACTGATGGCACGAGTGCGTGCGGGCGCGGAGGTCATCATCGAGAATGGCGCGCGGCCCGTGGCGGTCCTCCATGCCGCAGAGTCGGTGCGCCGCACCATCTCCGAGTGCATCGCGTTAGCCAAAGCGCACGAAGAAGAAACTGGCAAGGCCCCGGTCCTCGATCCTGACTTCGCGGAAGACGTGGAAGAAATTCTCAGCCACCGTAAGCCGTGGAACCCGCCAGCGTGGGAATAATCCTCGACCAATGATGAAGCAACCTTGAGGACTAGCGTCAAGACGCCCGTCCTCTGTGGGTTTTAGCTCGGGCGGCTTATAGGTTTACCGAAATAGGCAGCTCGCGAAAGTTGCTCCAGCGGCTGCGTAACGCTGGGAAACAGAGCCTTAGAACGCCTTCACAGGCTCCTCTGCAAGCTCCTGAATCTGCTTGAAGCTGTACCCCTGGCACGAAGTGTCTTCAACACTTCTTGCGGGGACACTTGCCCCTCGCCCATGAGCTTTCTCTCACCGACAGTCTTTTGCCCCATATCGTCGCCAGCATTAATCATGGCGTTGCGAGCCTTGACGTTCGTGAACCCTTGACCTCGCCTCCCCGACACGAAGTAATCGTGCAACTCGGGACTCTCTTTCATAAGTTCGTCATATGCATCTGGCCCATGGAGCTTCTTGAACGGCGACTTTGGTGTGGACCTCTTCTACGGCCCCGTCGGTAGTGGTGCCGATAGGCCAGCCAACGAAGCGGAGATGTTTCAACAGGCTAGAACAAGGCTAGAACGACTTATGCGGGTCTCTTAGGCCATAGCTCCGTGGCGACGACGGCAGGGTCAACATGCAGATACTGAGCAACGTGCGCCGCTGAGTCGCCTCCGGTCTCCGCTCGCACATGTGATAGCTTGAAGCGCCACATGGCACCCTTTTCACCGTCGTCCCGCTGGTCGTACATGAAAAACATCAAGTCACCATCAGGCAGCTTGGTGATCTTTACGCCCGAAAATGTAAGATTCGCCATCACTCTTCCACCAACTCTGTTGTCAGGTTGCGAGAAAGCGAAGCCCAGACGGTTGCCCGCTGCTCGGGTTTTTAGAGCCGGATGGACCAGCTGGTACATTTTGGCCCACGACCACAGGAAGCCAGCCGTCTTATCCACTGCGTCGGTCTCGTCCTTCGCCTCCACAATTGTACTTACCTTGTACTTTGCCACACACCCTCCGCTCTCTTTATTAGCAAGAGACGCCTGCTCCGTCGTTGATCTGAGGCACTTATACCGGGCCGCCAATGGGCCTCCACACAAAAAGTGTTTTACCGAGTACTCTATACAAGATCGCCCAGAAAACGGTGGCCGGGGATGGGGCACTCCGCAAGGACGTCCAGGTTTGCTCCTCGCAAGAACGAACTTTTTAGCATCCACGGCCTCCAACATTTTCCTCCGAATTGCCAGTATCAGGGTCAGGTCCACTGACCCATGAAGACCCTACACAGGAACGGCTATCATCTCTGCGAGGTTGACTTCTACACCCAGGAGTTGGACGAGGCCCGCGACCGCGAGGAGTCCTTCAACTTCTACAGAAGGGCTTCGTGACCCTACCCGGTCGCCGTTATGTCTATGACCCGGACGCGGTCCGGCTATCGGGCAGTTGGCGCTGGGTCTACGCCTCCCCGAGTCCAAACCCTGGACGGCTGCCTGTACAGTTTGACAGATGCCTGGTTCCCTCCGATATGGCCAACTTGTCCCCAGCCCAAAGACTTACGGCGAGCCTTGTGCGACAGGTTGAATCACATCGACCTAATTTAGAAGCAATGTCAGGAAGGGATGCTGCCACCGATTACGTACTCCAGGATTGAGTAGTGTCCGGATTGTTTCTGCATGGGCCGACGACAAATCGATAGCTGAAGAAACTCTGCGATGGGCTCATTGCAAGGAGCTGCGGAATGTTTTTTCGCGTAAGCTCGGCGGTTTCGATCGGACGACGATGGGTGGCAGTCACTGTGCTGTTTTTCGCGGCAGCGTGCAGCCAACCGACAGTTGCTCCCCCGGAAAATCCATCCTCAGGCGAGTGGCGCACGTTCGAAGGTACTTGGTCCGCATCAGGCACGCGTCAAACCCTGGAACTCGAGACAAATCACCGAGCCTCGATCTTCGATCTAACTGGATCGCTGGTCCTGACCGGAGATCGTGGGCTAGGAGTTGGGTTCCAGTCGCGGGCCATAGGCTTAACCGACAGTCTCATCGGCATGCAGGGCCGTTGTGTCTGGACGGACGAGCACGGAGATAAGGTCTACAGCGAATTGAAGGGTGAATTCGTAGCAGCCGGGAACCACATCCAGGGCACGTTCGTCGGAGGAACAGGCCGTTACGCCGGAGTGACCGGGGAGTACTCGTTTGAGTGGAGGTTCATCCTTGAGTCCGAGGATGGCAGCGTTGGCGGGCGAGCCGTGAACCTCAAGGGTCGGGCGCGATTAGGGTCGGCGACCGCCGCGCCTGGCGGAGGGCAAAGCCAATGACCAGACCCGCACCCAGCACGAGACTCCGCAGTCTGCTCAAACAAGCCTTGTCCTTCGCCCTCGCGTTGGGCATTTGGTTCTCGCCGATACCAGCTGGGCTGACAAAAGAGGCCTGGCATCTGTTTGCGATATTTGCGGCGGCAATCTTCGCTGTCATTCTGAATTCATTCCCGCTGTTGACGGCCTCGTTGCTGGCGGTATCGGCCGCCGTGCTTACCCGCACCGTCGATCCCGGCAAAGCCTTTGCTGGTTTCGCGAACGCGAGCGTGCTGCTGGTTGTCGTTGCCTTCCTGGTCGCCAACGCGGTAGTGAAATCGGGACTCGGACGGCGCATCAGCCTGTTTGTTGTGAGCTTATTCGGGCGATCCACGCTCGGGTTGGGCTACAGCATCTTTCTCACCGACGCCATGATCGCACCGGCGTTTCCGAGCAATACGGCGCGCGGCGGCGTGCTCTATCCCATCGTTCTTTCCCTGGCGCAGAATTCCGGGTCTATGCCGGACCAGAAGAACCGCCGGATGGGTGGCTACCTCATGTTCTGCGGGATGGCCAGCCTCAGCGTCTCCTCAGCGCTCTGGCTCACCGCTACGTCGGGAAATCCAATCGCGGTGTCATTGGCGGAGCGCTATGGAGTGAAGATCAACTTCGGCTCGTGGATCGTTGCGGCATCGATTCCGATATTGACGATGATCGTGTTGCTGCCTCTCATGCTGTATAGATTGTTTCCACCCGGCGTGACCAAGACCCCCGATGCACCGAAGGCCGCACGCGATGCCCTGCGCAACATGGGACGGTTGACCCGGGACGAGCGGATCGTCGCGGTCAGTTTTGCATTCATGGTGGCAGGATGGGTGATGGCGGGGACACTGAACCTGAGCCTGGCCGCGGTGGCTTTCGCCGGCCTCGGTGCGCTGCTGGCAACCAATGTCCTGACGCTCGACGACATCAACCTGCAGGGAGGCACCCTAGTCACCTTTATCTGGCTCGCGGTGCTCTTTGCCTTGAGCGGCCAGTTGAACGAGCTGGGTTTCATGGGCTACGTCGGAGCGCGGCTGACGTCGCTCCTTGGCGGAATCACCTGGCCCGTTGCGTATGTCGTTCTCCTCTTGCTGTACGTGTTGATGCACTACATGTTCGTGAGCCAGTCAGCGCAGATATTGGCTCTCTTCGACGTCTTCCTGGGGGTTGCCGTGAAGACCGGCGTTCCGGCACCCTTGATGGCTTTCGCCCTGCTCTTTGCCAGCAGCTACTTCTCGACGATCACCCCGCAAGGGGGGAGTCAAAACGTCATCTTCGTCGGCAGCGGGTACCTCACTCAGGTTGAGCTCTACCGACTTGGCTTTCTAACCACGGCCTTCTGTCTGCTCGTGTTTCTGGTGATCGGAACGCCGTGGTTGCTTTTCGTCGCGCGGTGACGTTGGGTTCAAGAGGGATTTAGAGGAAGATGCTTAAACGCGCAAACCTTACGTGCCGGGACGAACTCGGGCAGCAGGCCCGAGACTGCATCTCAAGCCAGGAAGCGCACCTGCCCCGTAGAAATGTCGTAGACCGCCAGCCAGTTTTGCTGGCATCTTGCGCTTCCGGCGTCGCCATCGCGAAAGGATTGTTTCGTTAGAAATTTCGTAACGAAACGATATCGTCTTTTTCTTTCGTTATCCAGGAGCGATTTAGGGACGGAAGAACTCAAGGGAAGAGGTTCAGACGCGCCACGCTAGTCCCGGCCCTCATGCGTTCCGGTGCGGCTACAATGTCCAATTCTCGATCAGCGGCTTTGTTTTCATCGCAGTGTCGGGAGTTCGACTCGCCCGGTCCTACCCATTGTACGTGCAGCCCGCAGAGACGCCCTGCAAAACCGGTTGGAGGGTTGGCCAGCGATTCGCTTCAGGCAAGCAGGAACCGCCAAATCCAAGTATCAGTTACCTCAGCTTCGAGTACTCTGCCTTAGCGTGGCTGTTACTTGCGGGGCACACGCTTCATGTAAGTGATAGGTATAAAGAGGCTTACAGGCACCACATCTGTAAATACCGTAACTAAAGAGCTTAGCGCGCGACGTTAGGACGCACAAAACCCCCTCAGCGAGGGGGGGCTTTTGCGCAAGGAAATGGTTTAAGCGGCAAAAGCTCTCTCTAAAAAAGACAAAGAAGTACTTGACAAAATATACTGTGTGCGATACAGTGTGTATCGTACACTATATGGTACATGGTACAAGCAACCACGAATTGTTCGAAAACCTGCGGCTGGAGCTGCGGCGGGGCTCCCTGGTCCTGGCGTGCCTCGCGGCTCTCCGCCAGGAGCGGTACGGCTACACGCTACGCAAGACTCTGGAGGAACAGGGCATGGCGATTGACGAAGGCACGCTGTACCCGCTGCTGAGGCGCCTAGAGAGCCAAGGCCTGCTGCTAAGCGAATGGCGCGAAGAAGAGAAGCGCAACAAAAGGTTCTACCGTCTCTCCGCGGACGGCAAGCTAATTTTGAAACAACTCCTCGGGGAGTGGCAGAGCATCAGTTCTTCTCTGAATGGAATGCTGTGACGAACCTACGGAGCGCGTTATGGCAGGAGAGCTGGGCCGACCGCTCACGGAATCGGAACAGCAGGCGCTGCTCAAGAGGCGCGGGAACCCGCTGGTGCTGGCCGGTCGTTACCGCCAGGACTATCGCACACTGGCGTTTGGCCGCCAATTAATCGGGCCCGTACTATTTCCCTTCTACGTAAGGGTGTTGTCTTTCAACCTGGGCCTGACCTTTGCGGTCATCGCCATCATTTTCATCGCGCTGGGCGTGAGCGGCCAGAAAGTCGGGGTCAATGACGTCCTTTCCTCTTGCCTACTGCAACTCTTTATTCAATTGGGCGCGGTGACGCTGATTTTTTCGCTGATCGAGCGCCACCTGACGAAAAATCCGGACCGCTGGGACCTCAGTGGCACATGCGGCGGTTTGCGGCTGGACTTGAAGAACGGGAAGAACAGCAGCCTGCCCATCGAGCGCGGCCAGTGGATTTCAAGGTTCGAGTCCGTGTCCATCATTATCGCTTCGACGGTTGCGTTGATCTGGGTTACCGGAGTGCAGCGCTATCCCTTCCTGATCCTCGGTCCCGCGGCGAGTTTTTTGAAGCTCGCTCCCATCTGGTATCAGGTGTATTTCCCGATCGTGTTGCTCACGGTTGCCGAAATCGTGCGGGCGACCATTAACCTTGTCCGCCCAGACTGGACGCGTTTTCGCGCGGTCTACAACATCGTTTCGCATTCGGGGGGACTGGTCGTTGTGTACTACCTGATTAGGTCCGGCAGTTGGGTCGCGGCTGTCGGTCCCGCCACGGAAATCACTGAACAGTACGCCCACTCTATCGCGATCGTTAACCAATGGACTTACTTCGCGTTGCTTGTGTTCGCTCACTGCGCCGTGGGGCGGGATCGCCCAGCGTGACCGCACCCGCCAAAGAAGGAGATTAGGCTAAGGAGCAAACATGTTGCGTCTTTTATTGTTACTGCACTCTTTCTTCACTGACTACCGAATCATTCCTGAGATCGCTCACTGTGCCCTTACAGGAGGTCTCGGGACCGTGAGTATCCTCAGCTGTATAAGCGTCGGCGTCGCAATTCGCTACTGGCTTGCAAGCCGCGGTCAAGCCTTTTTCCCAGTGTCACGCGCTCAATAACGGCGGGCGCTTTATGTGCTATGTGCCGGCGATTTAGTTCGCGGCATGAGACTGAACGAGAGTTCGGTCACCTACCACTGGCTCCCGAACGAGCCCGAACACCCTTCTCCCGCGCTGTTCACTCCGGCGAGAAACCCGTCGGAGCCTTCTGCGAGCGACGCGGGGTGGTAGCTCTGATCATAAAATCCCGTCTGGGGGTTGTCGTGAACGTATGCAGCAGGGTTATCTTTCCTGCTTCGGTGATTTTGAAAATGCGTTGCTATAATCGAGCGGGCCATCGCCCTTTCTCTGGAAGGCAGTCTGGAAGTTGAGGATAGTCGCAAAACACTGCCCGAAGGCGGTGAGTGAACGGCTGTCTCGACTTGGCGCCCTGGCCTCAAACCATCGCAGGAGAATCGCATGCGACTTTGCCAGTGTATTCTCGCTTTCCTGGCGGCCCTCTTCCTCTTTGGCCGTGGGGCATGGCGCCCGCAGTCGCCACAGGAGCACCGGAGCCAGACGATTTCGTGTTCTTCCGAAGACGGTGAGAAGCATTACTGCGAGGCGGACACGAGGTATGGCGCGAGACTGGTGCGGCAGCGCAGCGAGACGCCGTGCAAAGAGGGTGAGTCGTGGGGCTACGACGAAGAGGGAATCTGGGTGGACAAGGGATGCGGCGGTGAGTTTGCTTTGGGACGCGGTGAAAACAGCGGCAATGCTGGCGGCGAAAGTGCTGCCAGGACGATAACGTGCGCGTCAGAAGATGGCCGGCGAAAGGTTTGCCAGGCGGATACCAGCAACGGCGTGAAGCTCGTGAGGCAGCGGAGCGATGCGAAGTGCAAAGAAGGCTCCTCGTGGGGACACGATGCCCGGGGGATATGGGTTGATAAAGGATGCGGGGCGGATTTTGTAGTGGGAGTACCGGGGCATCCGGCCAGCTCGGGGACAGCCGCGCCCAAGGCCCAGACGATCAGCTGCGCCTCCTACGACGGAAGAAGGAATTATTGCGACGCGGATACTCAGGGGGCCAATGTACAACTGACAAGACAAATTGGCACAGCGACATGCACGGAAGGTGCGACGTGGGGGTACGATCGCGCTGGCATCTGGGTGGATCGAGGTTGCAGCGGGGAGTTCCTGGTACAGGCAGGAAGCGAGCTCGTCGCGGGCGATGCCTCGGGGAAGAGTTGCGCGAAGAGCGTGGGGAAGCAGGTAGCGAATGAGTTAGTGAGACAGTGCCTGCTCGTGTCGCCGGCACCGCATGCGGCGTGCAATGCGCAAAACTCGTGCAAGATGATGCAGGACGAAATTCAGCGCAGGTGCGAATCGCTGGGCGCTAATGCGCCAGCATTTTGCGGTGAGAACAAATGAGAGATCCCACCCATTTTGGGGGCGTGTGGAAGCCTCGGAGCGGAGTGTCGGGTTGCGCGGCACGTGATGGGGCGGCCGGGAGCGCAGACAGAGGTCGCGCCTGCTACGGGACTAGTCCAGCAAGGGGCGCTTCGAACTTCGGCTGGAGCCTCCGAACGAACTACTGCCGTGGGCTGCTTTGACATCCTCCCCGCCCTCAAAAAAGGGCGAGGATTCCTACGAAGCCTGGTTTGGTTTCAACCAGAGCACTTTCGGCGGGTTCCTGTTTCATCGATCGGCCTTACTGCGCCGCATCTCTGAAGGCTTCCCATCGGGCCTGCCCGGCCCTAGGTCTTGCGACAAAAGAACGATACACCAAAATCTGCGCCTTATATCCCCGTTCTCAAGAACGGAGCCTTACGGCGCATCTGGTATGTGTTGCTCTCCCAACAGTGTTAAACGACTGGGGAGAGCAATCGTCGCTGACTTCCCACGGATCCGCGCACCCGGCCATGCGCTTCATTCCGCCCTCGGATGCGAACAAATTTCAGCAAGGGCCTCGTGACTCGATGAAAGCGCTACTGCACGACGAGCTGCACCGTCGAGCTATGGGTCGCGCTGCCGCTAGTTGCCCTGATCCGCAATGTGAACGTCCCGGTGGATGTCAACGTGTTGGTACTTACCGTCATGGTGGATGTTCCCTGTCCGGTCACCGAGGGAGGGTTGAAACTGGCGCTCGAATTGGTCGGCAGCCCGCGAACGCGGAAACTCACCGCTCCGTTGAAGCCGTTGATCGCCGCCACGGTCACCGTGTAGGTAGTGTTGTTGCCTCGCGTGACCGTTCGTGAAGACGGAGAGGCAGATACGGAGAAAGAGTTCACAACCAAAGCTACGGTCGCAGACCTGATGAGGCTTCCGCTGGTTCCGTTGATCGTGAGCGTATAGCTTCCGGCCGGCGTGCTAGAACTTGTGGTAATGCTTAGGGTGCTGGTCCCTGAGCCGCCGCTGATGGGATTTGTGCTGAACGTGGCGTTGGCGCCCGAGGGGAGTCCGCTCACGCTCAAACTCACACTGCCGGTAAAACCTCCCGATGGAGTCACCGTTGCAGTGTAACTAGTTCGGTTGCCCGCCGTGACCGTTTGCGAAGACGGAGACGTCGAAATGGAAAAACTCTGCGAACCCGCGGAGTTCACGAGCAAAGTAACCGTCGTCGTGTGCGAGAGGCTCGGGCTGGTGCTGCTGGCGGCTATGGTGATCGTGTACGTTCCGGTCGGCGTGGATGTTGACGTCGTCAAAGTCATGGTCGAAGTTCCTGAGCCGGTCACCGCAGTCGGATTGAAAGTGGCGCCGGCACCGGACGGCACACCGGATGCGGCAAAGCTAACTGTTCCCGCGAAGCCGTTCTGAGCGGTGATGGTGATACCGCTTGTAGCGCTGGTTCCCTGCGTGACGGTCACGTTGGATGGAGAGGCCGAGACGTTGAAGTTCGGCTGGGACGTGGCATTCACGGTTAGCGTGACGGCGGTCGTTTCGGTGGTGTTGCCGGAGGTTCCTCTCACCGTAATGCTGTACGTGCCGGCAGCAACGGACGCAGCGACCGTAAACGTCATAGTCGAGGTCCCAGCACCCGTAATCGAGGTTGGACTGAAGCCTACCATCACGCCGGTCGGCTGTCCCGTCGCGCTCAAGGAAATGCCAGAGTTAAATCCGCCCGTGACCGAACTGGTAATGGTGGACGTTCCCGAACTGCCTTGCGTCACGGTAACCGAAGACGGCGAGGCGGATAAGCCGAAGCTGGGATTCGACGAGCTTCCGGCGAGCGCATTAATCAGGCCAGCACCGTTCGGGCTGCCCCAACCGGTTGCCAAGTCGTACCCGTTTGTTGCCGAATAGCCGTTGCTCCCGCCGTTAATGTCATGAAAACTGCTGCTGTAGCTTGATCCGCCACCAATGGCATAAAGACTGGGGTTGATGAAGCCCGCCGTTTTATTGCCGTTGGCAACTGACTGCTGATTGACAAGAGCGAGGTAGCCGGCCCACATCGGCGCAGCGAAACTCGTTCCGCCATAGTAGTTAGCCGTGCAGCCGGACTGGTCGGCGCAGACATAAAACGTAAAATTCGCGTTTGCCGATACGTCCGGACCGTTTCGATAGGCCATTGAACAGCCCGAGCAACTGCTCGCCGCGGTTGTCTGCCAGGAAGGAATCGCATAGCGATCCGGAGAAATGCCTCCTCCCCCATCCACCCAGGCGGTCTCCGAACTCCGCGCTCCGCCAGCCCCATTGGTCGTTAAGTCTGTTCCGCCGACCGACGTGACGTACGGGTCATCCGCCGGGTAAATCGCCGAACCGGACCCCCACGCCCCGCTGTCGCCAGACGCTTGAAACAAACTCTGCCCCTGCGCCGCAAACTCTTGGAAGTACGGGTTGTCAACATTGGGATCGGGCGGAGTCCAGGTCCATGAAGAGCTCAACTGTGCGTCGAGCGGGCTCGCCGTAGCCATGGCGTTAAAAATGGCGGCATCGCTCGAGCCCACATACACCACCAGGTTGGACAGGCCCGGGGCCATCCCGAGCGCCTGAGTCATGTCGAGAGTCTGCTCGGTATCGTCACAGACGGGATAGAAGCAGCTTGTGCTGGTCCGGTCCGTGGATAACAGGGTGACCGGGACGCGGTTCGTTTGGCCGATGTTGCTGAAGTACGTGTTTAAATCCGCCAGATCGGTTCCATAATATTCCACCAGTCCGAGCGACTGGCCGCTGCCAGTGAGAGATGTTCCACCGTAGTAGGCTGCCCTCATGTCACTGCCCAAAAAGGAACTCGCCGGGCCGGAGCCCGTGGTAGCGTTCGCGATGGCACTCTGCTTTCGGTGATGCAGCCCTGCCGGATGCGGGATCGCATAGTTGTCGAGCCCCGCGATGCGCCATAACTGGAACGGCAGGTCTAGTGCAGGTTCTCTGTCCGGTGCGTAAAAGATTCGATTTTCGCTAGGGTGCAGATAGGTCCCCATGGTCAGGTGCAAGGCTTTCTCAATGTTCGCTACCGACCCGGTTACGTCCACGTTCATCCGATTGCGCGACGTGCCAACCACGGTAAGACCGTGCGCTTCCGCGAAACGAATTACGGCGTCATAGTCTTCCTGAGTGGGTCCATATTTCGCTGTGAACTCTTCCACGGTCAGATACTGCCGGTAAGACGCGCTTGACGGATTGTAGAGTTCCTTGAGAAAGTTCTCGAGCGCGGTCTGGTCACGCAGCGGCAGACACAAGACGGATGGTCTCGATTTGGGAGAGGCGCCCAAGAGGCCGCGCCTGCCCATTCCGAGTAACTTGCCGCACATGACGAGTTAACGAGGATTGGGATTGCGCCTGGCAAACCGTATTCACCACCGACAAAAGCGCCACGATTCTCAGCAAAGACGTACTTAACCTTCGAATCATGAATTCTCCTTTTGTCTCGGGAATTTGCGCTAAAGCCCCCCCCTTCTTTGCGCCGCTATGGGTTTTTGGGCAGAGAAATGGACTTGGGCTTGAAGGGTGAACTGATTGTACATCCAATTCGCCTACCGGCAAGCTGAAATGCTCCCTCAAGAAGTCGCAACAGTTACGATCATGTCTTCCGCCTGACCGCTCAGGGGACCGCCAGCTTATTTCCTTTGCGTTTCGTGCCCAAGTCTTCAGCGCTAGTCAAAAAGCAATCATTGAATGAGGAACTCCCTCTGCTATTTTTCGCTTTGCTCACGAAAGGCGCAGCTGTGGTAGTAGGCGGGTTACTGACGGGATCTGTACAGGCCATCATCAACCTATACGGACCACTATGAGTTGAAGACGAGGAAAGGAGTTTGTTCGCAGCAGAACTCGCTTTTGCGTTTCCATCCATCCCAAACAGCGGTCAGAGACTCGAAGAATGGCGCGTGAGGAGCAATCGCTCGGGGCGCATGTCATCGCCGCGGAGTTCGCGCAGCGCATAAGTCACGAATTCCGCGGTCACCCGCTTTCTCCAGGTCATGTCGAAATCGGTGTTGTCCAGAGGTTTGGCCATGCGCGCGGCGAGAGTCGCCGCCTTGGCGATAGACTCCTCGTCGAGCGGCCCGCCCACGAGCGATCTCGCGGCTTCGGCGGCGAGGAGCGGGCGGCACGCCACCGAGCCCACCACAATGCGGGCTTCGCGGACGATGTCTTTCGAAGATAACAGC
>WNGK01004311.1_pt1 | contig 21918 bp, 20 predicted proteins | sample 5400601 | NCBI WGS metagenome assembly WNGK01 (sample SAMN13153376, study PRJNA577476) | soil metagenome | isolation source: 60 cm soil or saprolite under Garry oak tree replicate 1 | place: USA:California | collected 2016-06-15
TCAGGCGAATGAAGTTCTCGATCTCGACCACCTCGTTTCGTTTACGGGAATTGTTACTTTCAAAAGCGGCGTGGCGGTGCGAAAGGTCGCGGCAGAAATTGCGTTCTGGAAATTTATGCTCGAAACCGACTGCCCATACCTGGCGCCCACACCCTTTCGTGGAAAGCGCTGCGAACCGGCGCACACGCGCATCGTAGCGGAAGTGATCGCGGCGGCACGAGGCGTTTCACTGAGCGAAATTGCTGAAACAACAACCGAAACCGCAGAGAAGTTTTTCAGGTTTAATCGCGCATGAGATTAGGCAATTACCTTTTTCTTCTTGTTGCTCTATTCCTCGCATCCTGCGCAGCGCCCGATATCCAGCACCACATCGTCATCAGCACGCGCGACCAAAAGCTGGCCGTATTGGACCGCGGGACTCTGCTGACTATGTATCCCGTATCGACTTCGAAGTTCGGATTGGGTGATTACTTGCGAAGCAGTCGCACGCCGTTGGGCGAACTGGAGGTCGCAAAAAAGATCGGCGATAATGCGCCGCTCGGCGCCCTGTTCAAGGATCGGATTCGAACGGGCGAAATTGTTGCGCCAAATTCTCCCGGTCGCGATCCGATTGTCACGCGCATTCTTTGGCTGCGAGGACGCGAAGCGCAAAACGCCAATGCATTTGGCCGGTACATCTACATTCATGGCACGCCGGAAGAACGGGTGATCGGAAGGCCAGCGAGCTACGGATGTATTCGGATGCGCTCGAGCGACATTATTCAACTGTACAACATTGTAGGAGTGGGCGCGGCGGTGACGGTCGTGGACGTGCCGCTCATCAGCGCAGTTCCAGGGCTCGCTTCAGCTCACTCAATGTCGCCGGCAAATACCGCACCATTTGTGATGCGTTAGTGGTAGGGACATCGCTGCGATGTCCGGACGGCGCAGCGCGGCGGCCCTACCTACGGCAGTCTCCCGAGGCGCTCCCTCGGCGTGCCGCGCGAAAGTAAATCCATGTCCGCGTCAACCATGATGCGGATGAGCTCGTGGAATCGCACCTTCGGTTCCCATCGGAGAATTTTTTTTGCTTTCGAGGCGTCACCAAGCAAAAGGTCAACCTCAGCCGGGCGCTCGTAACGCGGGTCATGTTTGACGGACTGCTTCCAATCGAGATCGGCGTGGGCGAACGCCGCTTCGAGGAATTCGCGCACGGTGTGGGTTTCACCGGTGGCCAGGACGAAGTCGTCGCCTTCCCCGAGTTGTACAATTCGCCACATGCCTTCGACGTACTCCGGCGCGTATCCCCAGTCGCGTTTTGCCTCTAGATTGCCCAGGAACAATTCCTTTTGCAGCCCGTGCTTAATCGCAGCGACTGCCCGCGAGATTTTGCGACTGACGAAAGTTTCACCGCGTCGTGGGCTTTCGTGATTAAACATGATGCTGTTGCTAGCGCAGAGGCCGTAGCTCTCGCGATAATTTACAGTCGCCCAATATGAGAAAACCTTGGCGACGCCGTATGGGCTTCGCGGCCAGAAGGGTGTCTTCTCATTTTGAGGAACTTGCTGCGCCTTGCCGAACATTTCGCTGCTGGCAGCTTGAAGGAAGCGCGTGCGCAATCCCGCTTCGCGTATTGCTTCCAGGATCCGGATCGTACCAACCCCGGTAATATCCGATGTGTACTCAGGAATGTCGAAACTGACACGCACGTGGGTTTGTGCGCCGAGATGATAAATTTCATCCGGTTTCAATTCATAAAGAAGCTTTACCAGATTCACCGAATCGCTGAGGTCTCCATAGTGCAGAAACATTCGGACACCGTTCACGTGCGGGTCGGCATAAAGATGATCAATCCGCGAAGTGTTGAACGTACTGGCCCGGCGAATGATCCCGTGGACTTCGTAGCCTTTCTCCAGCAGAAAATCCGCCAAATAACTTCCGTCTTGGCCAGTGATGCCGGTAATCAGCGCCCGCTTCATTTGTTGTAGTGTAGCGCATGCATCCCGCATGCAATTCAAACACACGCAAGCCAGAGGCTCGCGCTACTTTACTCGGGTGGTGTTACCATGATTCGCGCTAACACTGCGCGCTGGGCCCCAATGAGCGCGCTGATGCCGTTGCGACCGAGCGTGAGCATCTCATCGAGCTGCGAGCCTGCAAACGTCGCTTCTTCTCCCGAGCTTTGCACTTCTACGAATTCTCCGTCCTCGGTGGCAACGAGATTGAAATCCACCGAAACCAGCCTGTCTTCATCGTAATTGAGGTCGACGACCGCCTGTCCATCGAGAATGCCGGCACTGATTGCGGCAACCAGTTTTTGCATCGGCGGCGAGTCGAGTTTTTTTTCCCTTACCAATTTTCGGCAGGCGATGGCCAGCGCCAGGCTGGCGCCGGTGATTGCGGTCGTGCGCGTGCCGCCATCGGCTTGCAACACATCGCAATCCATCCAGATGGTGCGCGGCCCGAGTTTCTCCAAGTCCATCACTGCGCGCAAGGACCGGCCAATCAATCGTTGGATTTCAACGCTACGACCGTCGATACGACCTTTTGTTACGTCGCGAGGTTTGCGCGGCTGGGTGGAGTACGGCAACATTGAATATTCAGCCGTCAGCCATCCGCCGGTCACTGCCTGTTCTTTCATCCAGCGCGGCACAGCTTCCTCGATCGTGACGGCGCAAATAACGCGCGTGTTACCCATCGAGACGAGCACCGAACCGCTTGCGTGTGGCGCGACGTTCAATTCGAAATTGACTGGGCGGATTTCATCGGGTGCGCGGCCGTCACTTCGCTGCATTGATTTGGAACTTAGATCTGGAGCATGATTTACGCGACGAGGATTTTGCAGCAGCAGACCGGCGGCGCAATCGGCTTGACGCCTCCAGCGGAGCATCGTTCTATAAGGCCTTTGCGTGAAAAGTATCGCTGAGACTCAGGCGGCGATTTGCATTGCCGGCGCCCACCGTTCAGGCACCAGTATGGTGACACGGCTTCTCCATTGCTGCGGGTTGGAGGTCGGAAGGAAATCGGAGTTAATGCCACCGCAAGCGGACAACCCCGACGGTTTCTGGGAGCATTTAGGCTTTGTCGCGCTAAATGACCAATTGCTTAGTGAGCTTGGCGGCGCGTGGGACCTGCCGCCGAAGGCAAACGAAGACTTCCTTACCGCACGGCTCGATCCGTTGCGTCTTAAAGCGCGTCTGCTCATCGAAAAATTCGATTCGGCGAGCGTGTGGGGCTGGAAGGATCCCCGCAATAGCTTGACCCTGCCCTTCTGGCAGCAGCTATTGCCCAGGCTCAAAACGATCGTCGTGGTGCGAAACCCGCTCGAAGTTGCTCATTCGATGAAGGAACGGAACGGAACTTCCTATTCTTTTGGTTTGCGGCTCTGGGAAATCTACAACCGGCGGGTAATTGAAGAAACAAATGGAAAAGAGCGACTCATTTCGCACTACGATAGCTTTTTCCAAGATCCTGAATTAGAACTCCTGAGGATCACGGATTTTATCGGGTTGCCGAATGCAAAAACAAGTATCGCCGCTGCTCTGGTCGCGCCGCGGAGACGGCACACGCATTTCACAGTCGAACAACTAATCGATGCCAGGGTCTCCGAGGAAATAATCGATCTTTATCGCGCGCTGCTCGCCGAAGCGTCTCCTGGCAAATCGGAGAACGCCCACGTGGCAAAAGTCTCGTCAAGCCCCAACGATTTGTTTCCTGGTTCGATTAGTCGGCTGAATACTTTTGTTCCAGAACGGATGGCGCAGATCGAACGTCTCTATAGCGACTTGCTCGCGCAAGCCGACGCGCGCCACAAGGCGCAAGTGGAGGAACTCACCAGGCATCTGGAGGAAACGAATGAGCTTCTTCGAGATAGAAGTGTCAGCCTTGCTGAAACCGAAGCGGGCGCGGAAGAGCTGCGAAACCGTCTCCGTGAGCAGCTGAAGAACATTCAAAGACTCTTCCGGTTCTTGGATGAGACTGATCTGGCGGCGGCCCAGCTTCGCTCTTCGGCTCGCTGGAAAGTGGCCAACCCAATCGCCGCCTTAAAGGCCAAACTTTCGCCCAGACGAGCGCGGCAGTTATTGGGCTACGGGCATTTGGAGAAAATCGTTTCGACTTATCGAAAGTGGCGAAGCACACATCTCGAGGTAGCGGAGATTGGCGGTGAAATCGAAGCTTTGGCTTCGGGCGCAGTTGCGGCGCGCAAGCAGGCCATTGCGCCCAATCAACCGCCAAAACCAACGCGCCCAATTGAGTTTTCTATTCACGAGGAGGTCGAAGTTTCAATCGTCATTCCAGTGTTCAACCAGCTGCGCTTCACCCAAGCATGCCTTGCATCTCTTCAGGAACATCAGGGAGCAGAACGATTTGAAGTCATTGTCGTGGATGATTGCTCCACTGACGAGACTTCGGAAAGCGTTCGGCAGATTCCCGGGATTGTTTATCTGCGCAATGAGACAAATTCTGGTTTCATTGCCTCGTGCAATCGCGGGGCAGAGAAGGCACGCGCTCAATATCTCGTCTTCCTGAACAACGACACGCTTGTCCGGGATGGCTGGTTAAGAGTCCTCCTTGATACCTTTTCAGAAGATCCAAAGGCGGGCATTGTGGGCTCAAAGCTCATTTATCCCGACGGCCGTTTGCAGGAAGCCGGCGGAATCATCTGGCAAGACGCTTCCGGTTGGAACTACGGCAAGTTCGATGATCGCCAAAAACCCGAATACAATTACCTGCGCGAAGTGGATTACTGTTCCGCGGCAGCATTGATGATTTCCAAATCGCTGTTCGAGAACGTAGGCGGCTTTGATTCGCGTTATGCGCCAGCCTACTACGAAGATACCGACTTGGCGTTCAAAGTCCGCCAGGCCGGCTACAAGGTGTTATACCAGCCGCTAAGCGAGGTCGTCCACTACGAGGGAGCAACCGGCGGAACCGATCTAAAAACCGGGACAAAAAAGCACCAGGAAATCAACCGCTCGGTGTTTGCAGAAAAGTGGGCTGCAGAACTGAAGACAAAATCAGTTAATGGCGACTGGGTGTTTCTGTGGCAGGCGCCGCGAGGGAAAAAAAATATCCTCGTGATCGACCATCATCTCCCGAAACCGGACCAGGATTCGGGCTCTCTTCGGATGTTTCAGATTCTCAAGTTGCTTCGTCAACTTGGCCACCGCGTCGCTTTTATGCCGGACAACCTGGCAAACGAAACGCCGTATGCTGCCGAACTCCAAAAACGCGGAATCCAGGTTGTACATTATCCGTACGTCAAAAAAGTGCGCGACTACCTTACGGCGCACGGCTCTGAGTTGGATGTCGTCGTGCTAAGCAGATGCGATTTTGCGTACAAACACACACCGGATGTCCGGCGGTACGCACCTCAGAGCCGAATTATTTTTGATACGGTCGATCTTCATCATGTGCGCGAAGGCGGCGAAGCGGAATTAACCGGCGATCTCCAGATGCACCGGAATGCGCAGCAAAAACGGCTACTGGAATACCAAGCCGTTGAGCAGGCCGATGAGACCTGGGTTGTAAGCCCACTAGAGCAGCGGCTGCTCCAGGAAAGCTTTCCCGCTAAATCAATTCAGCTGGTTTCAAACATTGTCGATATTGCCGGGTCGAAAACGCCGTTTTCGTCTCGCCGGGATTATCTGTTTATCGGCGGATTTCAACATCGGCCCAACATCGATGCCGTACTGTTTTTTGTGCAGAAGATCTACCCGCTTGTCAGACAACATCTGCCGGATGCGAAATTCTATGTACTCGGCGGTAAGGTGCCGCCGGAAATTGCGGCCCTGGCAACCGAACGAATCATCATCGCAGGGCCGCAAAAAGATGTCCGCCCGTTTTTCGATAGGATGAAACTGTCGATTGCGCCGTTGCGTTTCGGCGCCGGCGTGAAAGGCAAGATCAACCAAAGCATGGCGTTTGGTGTGCCGGTGGTGGCAACTTCACGTGCGGTAGACGGAATGGGGCTTAGAGACCGCGAGGAGGTTCTGATCGCGGACGAACCGGATGCTTTTGCGCGAGCGGTGATTGAGCTATACCAATCAGAGGAACTTTGGACCCGGCTTTCCGCTAATGGCATCAAGAAGACGCGCGAGCTCTATTCTCCGGAAACGGCGCGCAGAAAACTGGAGTTCTTGTTCAGCAACGAACACTTCACTTGTTCGGCATTACCCGCACCGATCGACCGGCCGAGTGTGGCCGTTGCAGCGGCAAGCTAGTCCGGGCTCTCTTTCCAGTGAACCGTGCAGTAAAAAGCGGATCGATTACCGGAAAAATAACCGCGAATCCTAATCCCCTGCCTTTCGGTCAAAACTGCGTGACCATCGCGTGGGAGACAAACGATCCAGTGGGAGCAGAGTTGCGCGTTGCAACGTCTCACGGCGAAGAAAAATTGGTGAGCAGGGGAGTAAACGGCCAGACAGAGATTCCCTGGATCGCCGATTCAATCTACGACTTCCGGCTGTACTGCGCCAGTCAGCCGGATACCCCCATCGGGTCGGTAACAGTGACACGCGACCTCAGCTCTGTTTCGGCCATCCTGGGCGAACTCGAAACCGCAGTAAGACAGGGGACCATTGAGATCAAGGAGATAGCGCAATTCATTGCGGCAGTAGTCCCCCGTTGCATCCAGAGCAAAATGTTCGGCCAGATCTTTCCACTATGGGAGCGACACGGGTTTCATGTCACGCCAGTCCATTTCTACCAGCCTATTCCCGATACCCGATCCTTGCCTGAATCTCTCTGGGGCCGACCAAGCGAGCTTGTAGGCATTGACATGAATCAGCGGGCGCAACTCAACTTGCTCCGGACATTTTCAAAATTCCGCGACGAATTTCAGCGGTTTCCAACTGCGCCACCTCCGGAGCACGATCGGTTTTTTCTTGGCAACGGTCTTTTTGATGGTGTTGACGCGCTGGTGGCCTACTGCATGGTTCGTCACTTCCAGCCGCGCTTGGTTATCGAAGTGGGCAGCGGTTTTTCTTCACTCGCATTGGGTGAGGCCGCATCGAAAAATGGCTTCGCGCCGATCATTTGTATTGAACCATTTCCACGCGACTTTCTTCGCAAAGGATTTCCAGGGTTGCAAACTTTGATCGAGAAGAACGTCCAGGAAATTAGTCTGGAATTTTTCTCGCAACTGCAATCGGGCGATATCCTGTTTATCGACAGTTCGCATACAGTCAAAATTGGGGGAGACGTAAATTACCTGTTCCTAGAGATCCTGCCGCGGCTCAAGCCAGGAGTGATGGTGCACGTGCACGATATTTTCCTGCCATTCGAGTACCGGCGCGATTGGGTGATGGATGAGTTTCGCTTTTGGAGCGAACAATACCTGTTGCAAGCCTTCTTGAGCTTTAATTTAGAGTTCGAGGTCGTGATGGCGAATCGATATCTCGCGCACAAATACCTGGACGATCTCAAAGTAGCCTTTGCGAATTTGGCAAATCTTGAAGCTGGTCGTCCCTCTTCAGTAAGATGGGGCGGAGGAAGTTTCTGGATGCGCCGGAAGCCACGCTAAATAATGACCGAGAGAAATGGAAGAGGGAACTAACAGACCCATTTTCGTTGTCGGCTCTCCGCGTTCGGGAACCAGCATCTTCACTTGGTGTCTGGGTCAGCATCCCAATATTTTCCCGGTGCCAGAATCGAACTGGATGGGCGATTTCGCGGTGCATGTTGCCGTTGCGTACCAAGTTGGCGCGGGACGAGGCGATCATAGCATTTTAAGCGCCATGGATATCGGGGAGGATGAATTGTTCGCGGCCTTCGGGCAAAAGATTAACGGACTGATCCTGCGTCATCGAAGAGACCTTGAAAGGAAACGGCAATCGAAAAGGCCAGCTGGCATTACAGGACGTTGGGTTCGCGGCAGAAATGCACACTGCGAGCCCAAAGCGCGCTGGGTGGATGGCACGCCGGAATACTCGCTGTTTATTTGTGGTTTGCGAAAACTGTTTCCACAGGCCCGCTTCGTTCACATTTTTCGAGAAGTAGGCGAAGTCGTGCGGTCAATGCTAAACTTTCATCGAATCGCGGGCACCCATTTGGTTGCCAACGAAGAGGAAGCGTACAAGTACTGGTTCCGCACTGTCAAAGCATGCGTCAAAGCAGAAGAGGCCTACGGTCCGACTGTCGTCCATCGGATCCGATACGCAGATCTAATCAAAGATCCTCAAGCGGCAATGCGTTCAGTGCTCGATTTTCTCGCTGAACCGTATTGTGCGCAATGTCTGGAACCGCTTTCAGAGCGGATCAACAGCTCCAATGTGCCGCTAGATTTCACGATCGGTGATCCTACGGTCAACCCTTCGGTACTCGAGAAGGCAATGCGCTTGTGCAGGCAGGTGAACGAAACTTCCTCGCCTGCTCGAACTTCAAGTGTGGCAGCTGCTGCAATGGAGACTGCATTTAGGCAACGCGTAAAGTACGTGGCGAGCGTAGACATCGCGTACAAGAAAATGAGGGAGCTAGTCAAGACGTTGAACCCATCGGCCTTGGTCCTTTGCGCAATGACCCATGCTGCGCTCGCAATCGGCGCTTCCGCGGCCGTCACCCTGTCGCAGCTGTCGTAACCGCGTTTTACAAGGGGCCTCAGAAGCCGACATTTTCGCGACCGGAGAATCAGCACACTGGCGAGATCAGGATTCAGGTAAGATGCAACACCAGAAAAACAGACCGATTTTCGTAGTCGGCTCGCCACGGTCCGGCACAAGCATCCTTACTTGGTGCCTGGGTCGGCATCCGAATATCATTCCGCTCGAAGAATCCGGCTGGATGGGAGACCTGGCCATCGATCTCGCTATTTACTATCAGATTGGAACCGCGCGCGACGATTACTCGCTCCTGAGTTCGATGGGCATCCACAACGCGGAATTTTTCTCCCGCTTCGGCGAAACCATTACCGAGCTGATTCTCAGCCACCGCGTCGATCTTGAGAGAAAACGATGGAGACGCGCCGCCGGCCCGGCCACGCCAGACCACTGTTTCGTCCCCTGGTATGACGCGAAGACACGTTGGGTCGATGGCACGCCGGAGTACTCGCTTCACATTTGCGGATTGCGCAAGCTTTTTCCCGACGCGCAATTCGTCCACGTGTTCCGCGATGCGATTTCGGTGGTTCGATCGATGTTGCACTTCCACCGTGTCTCCGGGCAGAGTTTGGTGGCCGACGCGCAGGAAGCCTATCAATATTGGCTCGCCACAGTAAGCAATTGTGCGTTGGCGGAACGCGCGTATGGCCCGGGAGCAATCCTTCGTGTGCGACACGCCGACCTCGTAGGTCTGCCGAAAGCGACTCTGGAGTCTCTCTTTGCTTTTCTCGGTGAACCTTTTGTGCCGGAATGCCTCGAGCCGCTGAGCCAACGCATCAATAGCTCGAACGTGCCAGCTGATTTTACGATAAACGAGCGCGAAGTAGACCCTGGCCTTCTGGAGCAAGCGAAAGAGCTTTGTCAGCAGCTCGAAGCAAGCCCTCAATCGCGCGAAACATCTCCCGCGGCGATCGAAGAATTGGAAGCTGCGTTTAACGAACGTGTGCATTTTGTCGCGACCTTGCCGAGGGAATTCCGCAAACCACAAGAGGTAATTGCAACTCTCCAACAGGAAAATCGCCGCCTTGCCGCTAGGGCGGAGAGACTCGCGCTGGAAGTGGAAAGAAAGAGAGCAATCATTGAGGGTCTTCGCGCGCGACGAGAACGTTCCAAATGGCTGCGTTCCCCGTTCAGGGCGCTGCAGAAGACTTTCCAGCGATCTCGCCATCGCATTTGACGAGACCACACTGAACACACGCACGCTTAAGAGCATGAGATCATCCATCAATAGCAGCTGGCAATACAGTTTCTGGAGCCGTGTCATTGCTCGGTTGCGCAGTCCACGTTTTAGAGTGTCGCAAGGCGTTTTGGTGGTCGTTTGTGTTTGTCTTGTCGGCCTGGTAGGATATGTCGATTACCTGACAGGGTACGACCGCCCGCTTCTTCTGTTTTATTTGGTGCCTATTTCCCTGGCCACGTGGTTTGGCAATTTGTTGCTCGGATTGATTATTGCCATCGCAGGAATCGCAGCCTGGATGTGGTCGGATGTCGCGGCCGGCATTCCAGCGCTGAGGTTTTGGAATGTGGCCATGGCGCTGGCGTCGTTCGCGCTTTTTGCCGGGATGTTATCTAAGCTGCGAACGCTGGTGCGTGAGCTGGATCAGCGCGTGCTTGAACGAACGGCGGCCTTGGAACGCGAAGTCGCAGAGCGGCAGCGACTCGATCGCGAAATCGCCAGAGTTGCTGACCGCGAGCGCCGCCGGCTGGGCCAGGATCTCCATGACCGCCTTGGCCAACATCTGACGGGTACCGCTCTTGCGGCTCAAGTGTTGAAGGAAAAACTCGGCACAAAATCAGCGCCAGAAGCAGCGGAGGCAGAGAAGCTTGTGCGTTATGTCGAAGAGGGGATTGACCTTACCCGTAATTTGGCACGCGGTTTCTTTTCGCCGGAACTCGAAGCAGATGGTTTAAGCGTAGCATTGGAGGGTCTCGCCGAGAACATCAGCGAGCGGTTCACAGTTAACTGCATTTTTCATGGAGGGGACTCAATTCCGGTGCGCGATTCAGCAGTTGCTACACAACTCTACCGCATTGCTCAGGAGGCGGTCACGAACGCCGCCAAACACGCTGCTGCGGAGAATATTGATATTCGCGTCACCGTGAATGGTTCTGAACTTGCACTCACAATCACCGATGATGGAGTTGGGATCCCAGACAAGCTGCCAGATTCGAAAGGGCTTGGGCTCCGCTTGATGCGCCATGGCGCGGCGCTAATCGGCGCAACCTTGAGTGTCCAACGGCATGGCGGGAACGGAACGGCCGCGATATGTAAGTTGAGGATTCCAAACCAAAGCGAATCAAGTATCTCAATGTGAACTCGGACCCTCCTGTCACTGAGATGCGTAAACACCGGATTTTTGTTGTTGATGATCACCCGCTGGTCCGTGAAGGACTTACCAACCTCATCAATGGGCAAACCGATCTCTTAGTCTGCGGGGAAGCGGAAGATTCGGCCGGCGCCATTGCTGGTATTGCCAAAGCGCGGCCAGATGTTGCGCTTATCGATATCTCCCTAAAAAACGAATCGGGATTGGAACTAGTAAAAAACCTGGACAGTCAATTCCCGCTAGTTGCGCTTATCGTTCTGTCGATGCACGACGAAGCATTGTATGCCGAACGAGCTCTGCGTGCCGGCGCGCGGGGTTACGTGATGAAACGCGAGACCTCCAAGAGCGTCTTGACCTGCATTCGCCGTGTTCTTCAAGGGGGAGTTTATGTAAGCGAGAGAGTCGTCAACAGCATGGCACGCCGATTCAGCGCCTCGCCCAAAACACCACAGGCTTCTCCTGTGGAACGGTTAAGCGATCGCGAATTGGAAATATTCCGTCTCCTTGGTCAGGGTCGGACGACTTCCGAGATTGCGGAGGATCTGCATCTGAGTCTAAAAACCGTGCAAGCCTACTGTGCACGCGCAAAGGAAAAATTCGGCGTCAGCTCCTTGGGTGAGCTGCTCCGCGCAGCTATTCGATGGGAAGATGCTACGAATGTAAAATGATTATTTACCTACGGCAGTTAAATAAATCCGGATGTCTGTAGGGCATCGTCCTACAAAAAGATTCGGCCACATCCATCTATCCCTGCCCCTTCGCGACGCCAGATTATGGCGTGACACAAAAGCAGCTTCGCGTCGACCAAAATAGCAACGCCTCAGGAACAACGCTGACGGAAACGTTCCGCCAATTTTATGACTGGCTTCCACGCGTACTCTGCAATCGCTTAGAAGGTGCACCGGCGGCCTTTCGGGAACTAGAGCGCAAGCGAAAAACTCGTGAACGCACTACGTATCCGCTTCGACAGCTCGCCAGAACAACTCAGCAGAATTTTTGGGAAATCAAATTGGCCGAACGTCCCAAGTCCTTCTGGTATCCCTACTCGACCTTGCGCAATGTTGCAGTCTTGGAAGAGCTGTGCTCTAAAGCGGATGTCAATCTTTTGGAGCTATGCCGAGGCGTACACGAAAAAGTGGCAGACATTGGAGCCGCTGACGGAGATCTCGCGTTTTTCCTGGAGAAGCTCGGCCTATCGGTCGAGGCGATCGATAATGAATACACAAACTTCAACCGTTTGGAGGGAGCACGAACTCTCAAGAAGGCCTTAAACTCGTCCGTAGCTATTCTCTCTATCGATCTAGATTCCCAATTCACACTCGGTGCGCAAAAATACGATGCAATTTTTTTGCTGGGAACCCTGTATCATTTAAAGAACCCCTTCTTTGTTTTGGAAAGCTTGGCGCGAATGGCGAAGTATTGCTTTTTGAGCACACGCATTGCCAGGCAGACTGCGGACGGTGCGCCTCTGACGTCGCACCCTGTAGCGTATCTGCTCGAACCACGAGAATGCAATAACGACGACACGAACTTCTGGATCTTCTCAGATCAGGGTCTAAAGAGACTATTCGATCGAACGGGGTGGACCCTTCTCTCGTATCTTACGATTGGTGATATAACCAGATCTACTCCGGCCGACCCTGAAAGAGACGAACGCGCGTTTTGCCTTCTGGAAAAACGCCCACCTTCGTTCACCGCCAACCCGAATCCCGTGCCGACTGGCGAAGGGCCTGGTACAACTACAATTTCCTGGGACACTGCCGATGGAAGCATCGGAAAGATCTATGTCTCTGTGAACCGCGGCCAGGAACTACTTTTTGCAGATGGCCATCGCAGTTCTGCTTCCGCGTATTGGATCGAGACAGGTTCGGAGTATGAGTTTCGCCTGTACAACTCGGATCACACGGAGTTGCTAGCGAAAGTGACCGTTACAAGAAAAACCAAGTAGTCCGCATTGGAAGCTTAAGCAGTTTCACGGCGATTCATCTTAGTCGGTTTGCGTGGCTCCCAAATGAAGCGGTTAAGTAAAAAAGACCCAATCCTTCTACGGCGCGTTTTCAAACTTAGACCAAACTGCAGTGTACACTGGTCCGTATTGGGATCTGTAAGCTCAGTATAGCCAATTGTCCCGCTAGTCTCCGAGCGAATCTTGCAAATCAAAGCATCGTCGGTCGGCTATCTTTTCGGTGAATCGAGCGTTTACGCTGTCGCGATTTCATGAGGTGATCGAATCAACCGGAGGGCGCGTCACGGAGAGCTGTGCAACGCGTCTATTACGATCACGACTGGTGTAAAGACTAAACTCGTATATTGCACCTGTCTCAATGAACGATGCCTCTTTCGATCCGTGCGAACCACCTGCAAAAAGAGCTTCCTCAATACCGCCGCCTGACACGTAGATTGCCGCATCGGGGGTGGCATGAGAGGACCAGCTGACAGTGGTTTTGCCTGGGCCGATGCCGGGCGGCACTGGGTTTGGCGAAGCGTATAGCTTGGAGGATGTCACTGGAAGCCCCGAGAAGTAGTTGTGTAAGAAAAGACTCATGATGTGCCTAACGACCTCTCCCTTTACATGCCTCATGTCTTCCTCCCAAGTCAGACTCCGATCCGAGTTCTGAACGATCTCATAGCTTGGAAAATAATGCACATTCTCATGCGAGGTGGCCCATTCCTGGGCTACGGCGCGGAGGAGAGATTTCGAATAAGTATTGGCAATTACAACATCTTCCCCAGAAAAGGTTGCTTGCAGCGGTACGGGCGACACCGTCACTACGATCTGTACGTCTTGGTGACCGAACTGGCTGAGCAGCCCGTGAATCCATTCAAGATTCGAAAGGTTCTCAACAAAACTGGTGAGGTGAAGCTCATAACGATCTGGATAACTCTTAAGCATACCGGGAATCAGCCGATTAATGAAAACATTCGCAGTGTTGTCGCGCCACACTTCGACCAGGCCGAGAGTAATTATCACGACCCGGCACTGCGAAATTCGGCGGGTGACCATCTGCATGATCTCACGCCGATGAATTGTCTGTTCGAGGCCGGTCAGCTGGAGTGCCGGATTAGTATGCGGATCATAGAAAATGCCGTTTCCAAGATCAACAAGGCTGTGACGAGGGAATTCTGCCGCCGGGTCCAGTGCCCAGCGCAGTTCATTATGGATCGAGAATGTGTTGTATTTGTTGGTGAAGCCCAACGGCAGTTCGCCATTCATTGATGGGAAAGAATCAAACTCGGCAGTTCTGCTTAAGACATCCATTTTCTGGCCAATCAGCGCGAGCTCAACACCGCGGGCAAAACACGAGCCAATGGCGAAAATTTTGTCTTCGCGCTGCATTTTAAACCCCGGCGAGATCGCAGGCGAAAAAAGCGGTTTACGCAACCGCTGGGAGGCAAGCGTTCCGTCTAGCTCGCCCGGCAACTGCTCTTTTTGGTGCCAACGACTGTAGGGGCTGACGAAGTTCCGCTTGGCTTGTGCCGGTGTAATAGGACTGAGCATTTGAAATTCAGCTGGTCAAGCCTCGGTAATCAGGAAATTCTAGACACTAAATGAAACGGAACTATAGCCGTAGTTGCTGCTTGTTCCACACATGCAGCATAGCCATGACTCGCTCTTAGGTAAAATTGCTTGTGCCCAAATCGCAAATCAAAGTCGCCACCGTTGGCGTAATTACTCTGTTCCTCGCTTCCGCTGGAAGACGGCGCAGAAGACTCGACGAGCCGTCCGGTTTGTTACTACGGTTCTTCGTCCTATCAATCCGGTCGCCTCGGTGACACTTCGCGATCTTGTTGAGTCATTTCGGGATTGTTTCACATGAGCCTATGAGAGTGAGTATGCCCAGATTAGTGGCGACATTTGTTTAGCGTGCCTACATTGGTCGAGAAAAAAGCTAATCTGCGCGGGCATTTTTTCAATTTGAACAAAGCTGATATGGACCGTGTGCGGTACTTGGATCTTCAAGCCCAATATGACAGCATTCGCACTGATGTGTTGAGCGCATTGGAGGAAATTTGCGAGTCAAGCAGATTCGCTCAGGGACCGGCGACATCAAATTTCGAGGCGCAATTCGGGAGCTACTGCGGCGTTGATCATTGTGTGAGCGTCAACAGCGGCACGAGCGCTTTGCACCTGGCTCTGCGCTGCCTGAATGTCGGTCCAGGAGACGAGGTCGTTACCGTCGCCATGACGTTTATAGCCACTGCATGGGCCATCAGCTACATCGGTGCCAAGCCAGTCTTTGTGGACATCCATCCTGTGCGCCGAACCATGGACCCAGACCAACTCGAAGCCGCAATCACGCCTCACACAAAAGCGATTATCCCGGTGCACCTGTATGGGATGCCCGCAGAGATGGACCGGAGCAAAGTATCGCGGCAAACGTGTAGGCCAGTTTGGCAGAATTGCCTGTTTTAGTTTTTATCCCAGTAAGAATCTTGGGGCGTACGGGGAAGGCGGCGCTCTAATCACAAACGATGTATCTATAGCGCACCGCGCGCGTTCTCTGCGTGATCATGCGCAGAGTCAAAAATACTTTCATGATGAGATCGGGTATAACTACCGAATGGACAGCTTTCAGGCGGCTGTTCTCTCGATCAAACTAAAACATTTGGACGTCTGGAACGCGGCTCGTGTTGAGCGCGCGAGATCCTATAGGAAATTACTCGAGGGCTCTTCTTACAAGATGCCTGCGAACGTTTCCGATTCCGAGTGCGTCTGGCATTGCTACGTGATTGAGACTGCGGAGCGCGATCGAGTCCGCTCTGCGTTACAGGATGCCGGGATCCAGACTGCCGTTCACTATCCTTTGCCCGTTCACCTCCAAAAAGCGTACGCACATCTTGGGTACGAACCAGGCGACCTGCCCGTGACCGAAGCCTTATGTGAACACTGTCTCTCGCTTCCGATCTACCCCGAGCTTTCAAAAGAGAAAATCTCCCGTGTTACTTCCATTCTTCTCGATCTTGAGAAATCGCCGACGCCACAGGCATAGGTCCGGAAACGAAAGCAACAAGAGTGCGTTTGTAATCTTTCCTTAATCAGTGACGATGAGGAATGGCGACAGATCGCGATTACGTTCTCGGTACACACGAGCAGGAACTGGCCAGACTCGGTTTGCAACATCGCGTCTGGCGACCGGTTACTTTGGATTGCTGGCAACGGGCCGGGATCGCCATAGGCAAACGCGTTCTCGACATCGGAGCAGGTCCCGGTTATGCGGCCATTGATCTGGCCGAGATCGTTGGGCCAACCGGTGAAGTGGTCGCGCTTGAACGTTCGCAGAATTTCATTCGCGCAATGGAAACAACTTGCCGCACCCGCTCGCTCGCGAACGTGAAGATTCACGAACTGGATTTGATGCAGGATGAGTTACCAAGGGCCGACTACGATTTCCTATGGTGCCGCTGGGTGATCTCTTTTGTTAATGATCCCTCACTGCTAATCAAAAAGCTTGGCGCGATCATGCCGAAACGCAGCGTCGCGATCTTTCATGAGTACGGCCATTACGAGACGTGGCGATTTTTTCCGCGATTGCCGATGCAGGAGCGTTTCCGCCAACACGTCATTGCGACATGGCACGAATCTGGCGGCGAACCCGACGGCGCCGCGCATTTACCTGCGCTGCTTGCGGAAAATGGCTTTGTAATTCGCTCCGCTCGGCCTCACATCTTTTGTCTGCAGCCCCGCGATTATATGTGGCAGTGGCCTGCTACGTTCATAGAAACATATCTCGAACGGCTAATTGGAATGGGACGAATCGATCAGAAATTCGCCCGTCAAGTCGAAACCGATCTCGCGAGTGCCGAAAAAAATCCGAATGCCCGAATGCTTACCCCACTGGTATTGGAAATTATTGCAGAAAAATTATAGCCCCGGGGTTCGCTATGCAGTTCCAGCAAGTCCGAGCCGCTCCGCATCCGCTTTGAGGGCGTCGATAACTTGTGCGATGACGTCGTCGAGCGTTATTCCGAGCTCTTCCGCGCCGTGGATAATGTCGTCACGCCTGACCGCGCGAGCAAAGGCTTTGTCTTTCATCTTCTTTTTCACGGCGCGGACATCGACGTCGTGAATGCTTTTAGTTGGGCGGACGAGCGCGACGGCGACGACGAAGCTGCTGAGCTCGTCCGCTGCGTAGAGAGTTTTCTCCAGATTCGTTTCGCGTGAAACACCCGAATAATCAGCGTGCGAAAGGATCGCGCGGCACACTTCATCGCTCCAACCGTTCGCGCGTAGCCACGCGACACCCACAAACGGATGGCCGGCTGTAGCCGGGATCGGGGATCCCGGCTCGACCGAAGCTGCCTGCTCTGTGCTGCCTGGGTCACCGACCCCGGCTACAGCGAACGGATGCCGCTCGTAATCCATGTCGTGCAATAGTCCAACGGCTTCCCACAGGTCGGCATCCTCGCCACGCAATTGTGCGAAATGCTTCATCGAATCGGCGACGGCGTAGCAGTGTTTCCGCAGGCTTTCGGATTGGACCCAGTCGTGCAAAATACTTTGGGCGCGATCGGCGAGCGTCTCACTCATCGTTGAAGTTAGTGAATGGAGACGCTATCGCCCGGTTTTATTTTTGTGGCAAGCCGAACGACGTCCCAATTCGCCAAGCGGATGCAACCGTGGCTCGCCGCGCGTCCGATCGAATCGGGATTATCGGTGCCGTGAATGCCGATGCCTTTCTTGTTCAGCGCAATCCACATCACGCCCACAGGATTCCGCGGCCCGGGTGCGAGCAGGTAGAAATTGCCACTGCGTTTGCCATGTTGCAGCATTTCTTTGTCGTAACGAAACGTCGGCATCTTTGTGATGCGCATCACTTTCCAATCTCCAATAGGTGAAGCAGTATGCTGAGAACCGACCGTGACTGGATACGCGGCGATCAGCTTCTCGGCATCGAATACGCTGAGCATGTTTGTTTTCGTATCGATTTTAATGGAGACATTTCGGGGTACCCCGGCATTCTCGCCTGGCTTTGGTGCTTCCGTTTCGGGTTGATATTCAATCTCGTTCACTGCCTGCCGAGCGGTTTCGCTGCCGGGCTGGATGTCTTTTACGGAAGCCACTTCGAATGCCTCAACGTTCGGCACCAAGACTTGGTCGCCCGCTTTAATTGCTTTCAACTTTCCTGGATTGAGCTGTTCAAGGAAATGAATGTCGCTGTGAAATTTCTCGGCAATTGCGTCGGCAGCGTCCCGGTACGGGAGGAATTTTAGTTTTGCTTGTTGAGCTAGCTGGCTGGGCAAATTTCCGACGCTTTGGACGTCCCCTTCAGTAACCGTGTATGGAATGAACACCGGTTCCACGGTGGCCAGGTCGAGTCCCTTAACGTCAGGCTGGACATTCCTTTGTCGGGGCGCGACTTGCTGTTGTTCACCACGCGATTCACGGTAAAGGGCCAGCGCTTTCCACGCGAAATCGTTGTAGCGCCCGTCGATCCTCCCTGGAGTAAAGTTCGCTCGATCAAGAAATACCTGGAGCCGCGTGGCTGCCTGGGTCTCCACTTTGCTCGGGCGACCTGGTTTTGATGCCGCTTTCCTTTTCGCCGCTGCTGGAAGAACGCCGGTTAGGACCAGCAATACGACGGCTGCAAAGCAATGCACAGCATTCACTCAAATGCATCGTTCCGCTCGCGAATTGTGGCTGTGGGGCGCGGCCAAAGTTGGTGAGTTTTGCGATTGGAATCCTGTAGGGATTCCTATCGTGAAAAATGTGGCTGTCACACTGGAACGCTCTGGTTCACAATTTTTGAGGTGATATTTCTATGCGTCCAAAGCGGAGTTTGATTCGGTCCGACCGGATCGCGCGTAATTTGCTTTGGCTGCTGGTGCTCATGCTCCTGGCCTGTGCCGTGCTCTTAATCCGCAGCTGTCACGGTTAAAATGGTGCAGCAACCGTCGCGCGACTTGAACTCGAAATACTAATTTCCGACCGCTTTCAGTCCGAACGTGGGCTGCCGGCCGCAATTATTTCCTGTTCTTTTACCGGCGGACGTTTGATTTGCATTGTCTCGTCCGGCCGCCGTTTCTTTGGAACCGGCTCGATTCTCACAGCGCGCCCGATCTCGGCCGACTCATAGATTGCATTGATCACACGAACGTCAGCAAGGCCTTCTCGGCCTGACGGCTCTGGGGTTTGGTCGTGAATGATGCAGTCGGAAAAGTAAATCAGCTCGGGTGCGAATTGATCGCCGGGCGTAAAGATTTTCTCGCTTTTTTTGCCGTCGATTGTGGTCACACATTTCGTGTCGTCCTGATACTCATATGCGTTCTCCAGTCGAAGATGTCCTTTTGTGCCGACAACTTCGTATTCGGCAATCGCAACAGAACCGAAACTACAGGTAAACGTGGCCAGTCGTTCGCCGGGGAACCGTAGAATCGCGCCGGATATCTCCTCGATTTCCGCAAAACGCTTTTCGCGGTTGTTTGCGGTTAAACCGACTACTTCAATCGGCTCGTCGCGAAACAAATAGCGCGCGGCGTTGATGCAATAGACGCCGATATCGAACAATGTTCCGCCGCCCAGCGCTTTTCGTGTGCGGATGTTACCCTCCTTTACCTGAAGGCCAAACAACGATCCAAAATAGCGCGGCTCGCCGAGCTCGCCGGATTGCGCCACGCCGACAGCGTGCAGGTTGGCATCGTTAAAATGGAGACGATATGCGATCATCAGTTTGACATCGTGCTCCTCGGCGGCTTGTATCATCGCCTCGCATTCCTCCTGAGTGGTGGCCATCGGTTTTTCGCACAACACATGAACACCTGCCTGCGCGGCGCGTTCCGTATGCTCGCGATGGAGACTGTTTGGCGTCGCAATGTAAGCGGCATCGATTTGCTCCTTCTCGAACGCGCGTTCCAAGTCGTCGTAGTGATAGGCAGTAACGCCATAGTGGTCGCTCAATTCGCGATTTTTCTCGCGAGTTCCAGTGACCAGCGCACCGAGCTCTGAATTTTCCGCATGTGCAAACGCAGGTAGCACAGCCGTTTGCGCGATGTGTCCCAATCCAACGACTGCATAACGAATTTTCGGTTTCATGATCTTCCTCCGCTTTCTCGCCCCACAAGAACTTCGTGCCGGCACCGCCGTTCGCGTGCAGGAGATTTGCCGTCGAATGGATTTCACGTTGCGCTACACGCCGAGCGGGCACAATGCGCTTGCGTTTCGAAGTGCGGCGCTACCGCCGGTTTTTATTTGTTTGTGCTAGATGCCTTACTACCTTCCGAAATTGTGATATATTCTCCCGATGCAAACGCCAGAAATTACCGCATACTTGAAGACCTATTGTGGCTGGAGCGCCGGTGTCCGCGCCGTTCTGGCCAAGTACAATCTGCCCTACACGGAGAAGGACATCATCCAAAACCCGGCGTTCCGCTGGGAAATGGAGACTAAGAGTGGCCAACCGCTTTCGCCATGCGTTGAGGTCAACGGCCACATACTAGCCGACATCAGCGGCGAAGAAGTTGAACATTATCTGATTGAGAACAAGCTCGTGAAGGCGAGCGATGCTGCCACCGATGTCCCGACCAACGCGCCTTGCGCCAATGAGCAACACGAAGGTGTAGTGAAGCTGAATTTGTGATTCGCTTGGAGGGCGTCCGCGTCGTCGGCGCCCTCAACTTTCCACGTCGTGGAAAACCGCAAAAGTCCGGCGCATCCGCCAGTTCGCGAAAGATTCAAGGAACCTATTATTGTTTTTCTCACGGTCTGCAGCAAAGATCGCAAACCGGTATTTACAGGCGCCGATTCGGTGGCTGTCATAATTGATGCATGGCAGCAGGCCGAATCATGGAGCGTCGGCCGCTACGTCGTGATGCCGGATCATATTCACCTTTTTTGTGCACCTGCTGTGTTTCCGACCCAGCCACTGATGCAATGGGTTCGCTACTGGAAAAGCATTGCCTCCAAAAATTGGCCGCGTCCTTCCGAACAGCCGCTCTGGCAACGCGATTTCTGGGACACGCAACTGCGGCGTTCGGAGAATTATGATTCGAAATGGCAGTACGTTCTTGATAATCCGGTTCGCGCAGGTTTGGCGCTTCACGCGGATGAGTGGCCGTTTCAAGGAGAATTGCATTTCCTACCTTGGTAATTGGAGCCAAGGTTGGTCCCGCGCGCCGACGGCGCAGCGCTCTCCAGGTTGGTTCCGCCTTCGGTTTGCTTTCGCGCAACGCGATGTGCGGTTAGATTGTCTTGTTTCCTAGCCGATGAAATTTTTCGCTCGTCTTCGACGCTCAACGAAAGCGCGCGGCAATATTCTCTTTCGCTACGGCTGGAAGATTACACTGCTTCTTTTGCTGGCGGGCGCCGTGTTCGCCGTGTTTCTTTTTTACGGCACCTGGGCGCAAACGTTCGACATGAAGAACGTCGGCGAAATGCCGGAACGAAACACTGTTTACGATGTCGATGGAAAAATTTACAGCCGTTTGGCGGGAGCTAATCGTCTCAAGGTCTCGCTAAGCGAAGTGTCGCCGTATTTCATCGCGGCGGTGCTGGCGCGCGAGGATACCCGATTTTACGAACACAAGGGCATTGATTGGCGCGGAGTCCTGCGCGCGTTGACCCGCGACATTCTCAGCAGATCCGCAAAGGAAGGGGCGAGCAGTCTAACAATGCAATTAGCGCGCAACAGCCTTCCTCTCGGTGGCCGCACCTTCAGCCGGAAATTGCTGGAAGCAATGGTGGCGCTGCGCATCGAACGCGACTTTACGAAACAACAAATTCTCGAGCTTTACCTAAACCGAATTTATTTCGGCACTGGTTGTTATGGAGTCGAGACCGCTTCACAAGCTTACTTCGCCAAGAACGCCTCAAAACTGAATCTTTCCGAGGCCGCGCTGCTGGCCGGCTTAATTCGCAGCCCGAACCGGTTCTCGCCTTTGAAAAATCCCGAGGGTGCAGCTACGCAGCGGAACGCGGTTCTGGATCGCATGGTTGCGCTGAAAAAAATCACGTTGTCGCAGGCCGGCGAAGCAAAAAAAGCAAAGATCGTCACGCATCCGAAGCGAATGCCACAGGTCCA
>WNGK01003602.1_pt1 | contig 21903 bp, 13 predicted proteins | sample 5400601 | NCBI WGS metagenome assembly WNGK01 (sample SAMN13153376, study PRJNA577476) | soil metagenome | isolation source: 60 cm soil or saprolite under Garry oak tree replicate 1 | place: USA:California | collected 2016-06-15
TGCCAATATGACGCTGGCCCGCGTCGGCGCGCGTCGCTGGCTCGCAATCATGATGGTCCTCTGGGGCATCGACTGCATGGTTACCGCCTTCGTCGCCGGCGCGCCTTCTTACATCGCCGCTCGCCTGCTCCTGGGAATCGCCGAGTCGGGCTTTTATCCCGGCATCATCTTCTACTTCACCTTCTGGATGCCTCCCTCCGCCCGCACCCGCGTCCTGGCCATCTTCCTTCTCTCCTTGCCGCTTTGCAATTCCATCGGCTCTCCCATCTCCGCGCACATTCTGCTCCTGGATCACGTCCTTAGCCTGAAGGGCTGGCAATGGCTCTTTCTCATCGAAGGCGCGCCGGCCATCCTCCTCGGCATCGTCTCCTGGTTCGTCCTCACCGACACCCCCCAATCGGCAGCCTGGTTATCAGCGTCTGAAAAGGCTCAACTCGCACACGATATCCGCGCCGAGCATCCCATCCAGCCCCCTCGCACCGGCCACATCGTCTCCAGCGTCATCCGCGATTCCGCCGCCTACTTTCTGTGGAGCTCCGGCAACTACGGCCTCATCTTCTTCCTGCCAAAAATCCTTGCCGCCCGCGGCGCCTCACCTCTCGCCACCGGCTGGTGGGCCACCCTCACTTTCGGCATGGGCGCGCTCTCCATGTATGTAGCCAGCCGCAGTCGGAGCTTCCGTTCCCTGCCGCTTCTCTTCCTGGTTGCAGGGTTAGGCTTCGCCGCCGTCGGTCTCGTTCATTCCCTCCCCGGCGCGCTGGCCGGATTCTGCGTCGCCGCCATCGGCCTCATGGCCTCCGTCCCCATCTTCTGGAGCCTCGCCGCCAGCCGCCTCTCCGGCAAGGCCGCCGGAGCCGCCATCGCCATCGTCAACTCCGTTGGCGCTGTCGGCGCCTTCTGCGGCCCCTACGCCATGGGCTGGCTCCGCGACGCCACCCACACCTACGCCACGGGCCTCTGGGCCATCGCCACCTGCCTGGCCCTTGGGGCGATTCTGGTCCTGGCCGATGCGCGCACGACCCGCAACAACCAGACCCAGGGAGACCTCGTCGATGAGCGCGCATGAACGTGTAGCCGTAATCACCGGCGGAGCCCAAGGCATCGGCCGCCGCACCGCCGAACTTCTCGCCGAGCAGGGCTACCACATTGCCGTCATCGATCTGCAGCAGCCTGCGGCGACCGTGAACGCCATTGAGGCTGCCGGCGGAACGGTCTCCGCCTTCACCGGCGACATCACCGACGAGCCCAGCGTCGCCGCCTTCGCCGAGTCCGTCCTCAACCGCTATGGCCGTGCCGATGTACTCGTGAACAACGCGGGAATCAGTCACATCGCCCCCGCTGAGGAGACCTCCTCGCGTGACTACCGCCGCGTGATCGAAGTAAATCTGGTTGCGCCGTTCCTGCTCGCCCAGGCATTTGGCAAACACATGCTCGAAGCCAGCCGCGGCTCCATCGTCAACGTTGCCTCCATAGCCGGCCTCCTGGGAATCGCCGACCGCGCCGCCTACAACGCCTCCAAACACGGCCTGATTGGCCTCACCCGTACCCTTGCCGCCGAGTGGGGCGGCCGCGGCGTACGCGTCAACGCCGTCTGCCCTGGCTGGGTCAAAACCGAGATGGACATAGCGGATCAGGCAGGCGGCGGTTACACCGACGCCGACATCACCGGCCGCATCCCCATGGGCCGCTTCGCCACCCCCGACGACATTGCCCACGCCATCGCCTTCCTGGCCGACGATACCCAAAGCAGCTTTATCAACGGCCACGCCCTCTCCGTCGATGGCGGTTGGGCCTCCGACGGCTCATGGGATTCCCTCCGCCTCCGCAAACGGTGAGCCGACGGACCGGAGCCCAAATTTGAGTTAGAATTTAATATTAGGTAACACCTCGGGGGTAATTATGACTACTTCCACTACAACAAGTGTTAAGCTCGAACCGGAGCTCAAAGATCGCGTGCAGCGCCTCGCCCAGTCACGCCGCAGGTCTGCTCACTGGATCATGCGCGAAGCCGTCGAGCAGTATGTGTCCCGCGAGGAGCAGCGCGAGCAGATTCGGCAGGATGCCCTGGCTGCGTGGAATCACTGCAGCACCACCGGACTTCACGTCACCGGCGAAGAAGCCGACGCATGGCTCGCTAAACTGGAAAACGGCCAGAACGCAGAGCCTCCCGAATGCCACGAATAAGGTGGTCGCAGTCAGCCTTGCGCGACGTTGTCCGACACTTCGACTTCCTTAGCTCGAAAATCCGTGAAGCTGCCACACGAGCAATCAAAACCATCCGGCAGGGAGTCAGGATTCTCGCCTCCCAACCCGAAGTTGGTCGACCCATCGACGATATGCCGCATGAATTTCGCGAGTGGATCATCGAGTTCGGCCACGGAGCGTACGTCGTTCTCTATCGCTACGATGGAAAAGAGGTCGTGCTGCTGGCAATCCGACACGGCCGCGAATCGGGATATTGAGTTCTCTCTCGCCATCAAACAACCTCTCCTCACTTGCTAAACTGGTCCTTGCATGATTCTCCCGTTTGTCCGCGAAATCTTCGCGGACCTGGAGCAAACCCCCGCCTTTGATCGCGTTCGCAGGCACCTCAGCCTGGGTTCGGGACGCCGTCTTGTGTCCGGACTCACCTCGACCGCGCGTTCCCTCTATATTCCGCTCCTGGCGCGCGCCGCCCGTCAGCCTGTCATCGTTCTCGTCGCCGACAACAAAACCGCCGAAGCCCTCGAACCCTCTCTCCGCGCCGGTTGCGAGCTCACCGGAGCCATCGATCCCAACCCTTCGAGAATCTCTCCCCCCACCCCGACGTCCAGGAGCAGCGCGCCGCCGCCCTGTGGAAGCTCGCCACCGGCGCCGTCTCCATCCTCATCGCGCCCGTTGAAGCCGCCGCACTCCGCCTCTTCGAGCGCGACTACTACTCCTCGCTCGCCGTCAGCATCAAGCGCGGCGAGGAGATCGACGTCGAAGTCCTCACCGCCCACCTCGCCAGCGTGGGCTACACGCAGATGGACCTCGTCGAGATGCCCGGCCAGTTCACCCGCCGCGGCGGCATCCTCGACGTCTACTCGCCCGAGTCCGACCGACCCGTCCGCATCGAGTTCTTCGGCGACGAGATCGACACCATCCGCAAGTTCGATCCCGAAACGCAGCGCTCCCAATCCGGTCTCGACGAAACCCAGCTCCTTCCCCTCACCGAGACACCCGTCACCGAGCACCTCCTTGCCGCCGTCCACGCTCGCCTCAGCAAGCAGCGCCTGAAAATCGAATCTGACATCGACAATGAAGACCCCGACGCCGAGGAACTCGCCATCGAAGCCGCGGCCGCGGGCGGTGTCAGCGTCTTCCCGGGATGGGAATTCTTCTCCGCCGTCGCCGGCGCCGGGAGCCACCTCCTCAAGCTCGTCCCAAAGGCCGTCCTATTCGTCGACGAGCCCGGCATGGTCCGCAACCAGATCGACCGCTGGTGGAACAAGGTCGAGCAGCGCCACGAGCGCTCGGCCATCGGCAATCTCATCCGGCCTGAAGATGTTTATCTTCGCCCCGAAATCCTGCAAGGCCTGCTGCAATCCCACTTCGGCCTCGACATCGATCAGCTCGGCGCCGTCGACATACTCGACGAAGACTCGACCCTCGGCGAAATCGCCATTAACACGCGCCCCACGGTGCGCTTCCACGGCTCCATCCCCGCGCTCACCGAGCAGCTCCGCAAACTCATCGCCGTCGAAACACACATCGTCATCGCCGCGGCCAACCAAGGCGACGTCGAGCGCATGGCCACCGTGCTGCGCGAGTATCAGCTCCCCTATCGCCTCGGCAGTCGCACCGTGCACGCCAGCAGCGAGACCATGCTGGAGGAGGCCAGCTACCTCGCCGGCGATATGCGCGTGCCCGTCATCGTGCGCACGCCCATCGCCTCCGGCGTCAGCTTTCCAGACTCCAACCTCATCGTCTTCGGGGCAAATGATCTCAGCGACGAAGCCGACATCGCCGCGCGCCCCGAGCCCAAACGCTCCAAGACTGCCGCCTTCGTCTCCGACTTCCGCGATCTCACCATCGGCGACTACGTTGTCCACGTCGAGCACGGCATCGCGCAATACCAGGGCCTGCGCGAGATTGTGCAGGACGGTCTCGCCGTCGAATTCATGATCCTCGAATTCGCCGAGCAAGCGAAGCTCTACGTCCCCCTCACTCGCCTCGATCTCATCCAGAAATACCGCTCCACCGACGCCGGCCCCGCGCCCGTGCTCAACCGCCTCGGCTCGCAGCAGTGGGTCAAAACCAAGGCCCGCGTGCGCAAGGCAATGGAGGACATGGCCGCCGAGCTGCTCAAGCTCTACGCCGAACGCCACACCGCGCAGGGCACCTCGTTCTCGAAAGACAACGAATTCCAGAAGGAGTTCGAAGACGCCTTCGATTACAACGAGACCGAGGACCAGCTCTCCGCCATCCGCGCCATTAAATACGACATGGAGTCGCCCACGCCAATGGACCGGCTGCTCTGCGGCGACGTGGGCTACGGCAAAACCGAAGTGGCCATGCGAGCCGCCTTCAAGGCCGTGCAGGACGGCAAGCAGGTCGCCGTGCTCACGCCCACCACGGTCCTCAGCTTCCAGCACTTCGAGACCTTCAAGAAGCGCTTCTCGCAGTTCCCCATCAACGTCGAAATGATCTCGCGCTTTAGATCCCCGAAAGAACAGAAGGTCATCCTGGAAAAAGTGGAGACCGGCAAGGTCGATATCCTCATCGGCACCCACCGCATCCTCTCGAAGGACATCAAATTCCAGGACCTCGGCCTGCTCGTCGTCGACGAAGAACAGCGCTTCGGCGTGCGCCATAAGGAGCGCCTCAAGCAGATGCGCAAGGAGATCGACGTGCTTGCCATGAGCGCCACGCCGATTCCCCGCACGCTCCACATGTCCCTCGTCGGCCTGCGCGACATGAGCGTGATCGAGACTCCGCCCAAAGACCGGATGGCCATTCAAACCGTGGTCGCCAAGTTCGATGAAAAAATCATCCGCTCCGCAGTCGAACTTGAGCTCGAGCGCGGCGGTCAAGTCTACTTCGTCCACAATCGCGTCGAAACCATCTACGAAATCGCGTCGCGCATCCAGGAGCTTGTTCCCTCCGCGCGAGTCATCGTTGGCCACGGCCAGATGGGCGAAACCGAACTCGAACGCGTCATGCTCGCCTTCATGAATCACGAGTACGACGTGCTCGTCGCCACCACCATCATCGAGAACGGCCTCGACATCTCGCTCGCCAACACCATGCTCATCAACCGCGCCGATCGCCACGGACTCAGCGAGCTCTACCAGCTCCGCGGCCGCGTCGGCCGCTCCAATCGAGCTCACCGAGATTGCACGCCGCCGTCTCGCTGCGTTGAAAGAATTCAGCGACCTTGGCGCGGGCTTCAAAATCGCCGCTCTCGACCTCGAGCTGCGCGGCGCCGGCAACATGCTCGGCGGCGAACAGAGCGGCCACATTGAAGCCGTCGGCTTCGAGCTCTACACCACCATGCTCGAGCAGGCCGTGAAGGAGATGAAGGGCGAGTCCGCCGAAGAGAAGCCGACCACGCAGCTCAACCTCGGCATCGCCCTGCGCATCGACGAGGCCTACGTGGCCGAAGAAAATCAACGCCTGCGCCTCTACAAGAAGGTCGCCGGCGCCAACAGCGAGAAGGCCATCGCCGATCTTCGCGCCGAGATGGAAGACCGCTACGGCCCGCTCCCCGACGCCACCGTCTATCTCCTCGAAGCGGCGTCATTGCGCCTCGAATGCGAGCGCATCGGCATCGCGCAAATCGACCGCAAACGCTCCGAGTTGCAGATCCGCTTCACGGAGAACGCCTCCATCGACCCCCAGCACTTAATGCGCATGGTGGCTCGCAACGCCAAGCGCGGCGCCCAGTTCACCCCGCAAGGCGTCCTCAAGTTCCCCCTGGCCGCCACCAAATCTGACGAAGTCCTCCTGGAAATCCGCGAACTAATCACCAACCTCGCCCCCACACCCGTCACTGCATAGCGAGCTCTCGCACTATCAAAATCTGTCTGCCTGAGCGGAGCAAGTCGCGCATTGCGCGACTTGCGCAGTCGAAGGACCTGCGTTTGTTCTTCGCGCGCAAACTCGCCACAAATGCTCCGTGCCCCATCTTTGCGCCTTTTTTCTGGCGCAAGGGTGGGATACCACGAACCCTATCCTCACAGACTCCCACCCCAACGCATTAGAATGTCCCCGACTCTTATGCGCCCCAAAGACCTCCTCGCAATCCTCGCCCTCCTCGCTCCTGCACTCCTAGTCTCCGCCATCCACGCCCAGTCCCCTGCCATCATCGCCGTCGACGCCGCACACCCTGGCTCACCCATCGCTCCCACCATGTTCGGCATCTTCTTCGAAGACATCAATTTTGGCGCCGACGGTGGCCTCTACCCCGAGCTCATCAAGAACCGCTCCTTCGAATTCGATGAGCCCCTCACCGGCTGGAAGGTCATCCTCCCCTACGACGCCACCAGCGGCATCGGCCTATCACCAGGCGAACTCAACATCCGCACCGACGCCCCGCTCAACGCTAACAACCCGCACTACCTCCACGTGAATGCCCTCGCGCCCGGCTACGGCTTCTACAACTCCGGCTTCCGCGGCATCGGCGTCGAGCAGGGCGCCGAATATCGATTCTCCGCCTACGTCCGAACTACCGGCCCCAAGGCCATCCGCGCCACCATCACGGACGCCGCCGGTCACGAAATCGGCAGCGGCCAGCTCTCCGGCTTTGACGGCACGTGGAAGCGCTACGAAACCATCATCCGCGCCAGCGCCACCGCGACGCACGCGCAGTTCAACATCTTCCTCGACGAAAAGGGTTCGGTCGATCTCGACGTGGTGTCTCTCTACCCGACCGACACCTGGAACCACCGCCCTAACGGTCTGCGCAAGGACCTCGTACAGCTGCTCGCCGACATGCATCCCGGCTTCATCCGCTTCCCTGGCGGCTGCATCGTCGAGGGCCGCCTCCTCGCCAACCGCTATCGCTGGAAGACCACCGTAGGCGACATTACTGAGCGCAAGACCATCATCAATCGCTGGAACGACGAGTTCGACCATCGCCCCACGCCTGACTACTTCCAGTCCTTCGGCCTCGGCTTCTACGAGTACTTCCAGCTCGCTGAAGACATCGGCGCCGCCCCGCTCCCCATCCTCAACTGCGGCATGGCCTGCCAGTTCAACTCCAGTGAGACCGCCAAGCTCGAAGAGATCCACGAATACATTCAGGACGCGCTCGATCTCATCGAGTTCGCCAACGGTCCCGCCGACACACCCTGGGGAAAGATCCGCGCGCAGATGGGACACCCCGCGCCCTTCAATCTCAAAATGATCGGTGTCGGCAACGAGCAGTGGGGCCCGCGCTACATTGACCGCTACAAGCTCTTCAACGAGGCGCTCAAAGCCAGTCACCCTGAGATCAAGCTTGTCGTCGCTGCGGGTCCCTCACCCTCCGGCGCGCAATTCGACGAAATGTGGGCCTACTGGCGCCAGTCGCACCCTGACATCGTTGACGAGCACTACTACATGAGCCCCGACTGGTTCCTGCAGAACAGCAATCGCTATGACAACTACGACCGCAGCGGCCCCAAAATCTTCGCCGGCGAGTACGCCGCCCAGTCCACCGGCGCCCCGGTCAGTCCTAAGAATCGCAACAACTGGCAGACCGCGCTCTCCGAAGCCGCTTTCATGACCGGCCTCGAGCGCAACGCCGACGTCGTGCAGATGGCCTCCTACGCGCCGCTGCTCGCCCACATCGACGCATGGCAGTGGACACCCGACGCCATCTGGTTCGACAATCTCCGCTCCTACGGCACCACCGACTACTACGTGCAGAAGATCTTCGCCAACAACGTCGGCACGCGCATCGTCCCCTCCACGCCCCACGCCGAAGCCGGCCTCTACACCGTAGCCTCCATCGACGACCGCACCCACGAGCTCATCATCACCGCCGTCAACGCCTCCAACGCCGCGCGTGCCACGGAGCTCCATCTCGCCGGCGTCACACCATCCGGCAGCGCCAAGGTCACCACGCTAGGCACCAACGACCTAGCCGCCGAGAACAGCTTCGACCATCCCACGAACGTCGCCCCCGAATCCTCGACACTATCCGTCACTTCCTCCACCATTCCCGTGATGCTGAGCCCGAACTCCGTCACCGTCTTCCGCATTCCCATGAAGTAGCGATGCGCGCTCTACCACTAGACTTGTCATCCTGAGTGTTCGATGGGCATCGTTGCCCGCCTGAGGGGATGAAAATCGGCTAGCCCTCGAGGATGAGCCGGATGCGCGTGTGGCTGCTGGAACAAGGCGTCTCTGAAGCAGTGATGATCCTCCTCGCCCTCGCCGACTCCGACCTTCACGGCTACGGCATCATGCGCAGCGTCGATTCTGCATCTGGAGATGACCAGGCACGTCCCATGCAGCATTTTTGGGTGCGTAAGTATACCGTTACGGTGATCGGAGGGCTCGTGATGATCCACGCGCGTGATCCGGGTCGATGGTGGGTTCGAGGTGTCCCGCCCTTGCGACGGAGAGAAATCGCAAGGACAGGGCACGGAGGTTTTGTGGGTGCGTTGGCATCTCTAAGAGCAACTGACCCGGTCGCCTACAATGTGCGCTATGACTAGACGCTTTGGCTCGCGTTCCCTTTTTCTTGGTACTGCTTTGTTGGCGATCGTTCTCCCTGCTGCCTTCGTTGCGGGGCAGGATGCGGATGGCAAAGACCGCTTGATGCCGGAGATGCATTGGCGGATGATCGGGCCGTTTCGCGGGGGACGGACGCGGGCGGCGGCGGGGGTGCCGGATCAGCCCAACTTGTTTTACGTGGGGCAGGTGAACGGCGGGGTGTGGAGGTCGACCGACTTCGGACGGACTTGGAATCCGATCTTCGATGGCCAGCAGACCCAATCGATCGGGGCGATCGTGGTGGCGCCTTCGGACAGCAACGTGATCTATGTTGCCAGCGGCGAGGGGCTGCACCGGCCAGACCTGTCGGTGGGCGACGGCATCTACCGCTCGGCCGATGCGGGGAAGACCTGGGAGCACCTGGGACTGCGGGAGGGACAGCAGATTCCGGCGCTCGTGGTCGATCCGGCGAATCCCAACCGGCTGTTTGCGGCGGTGCTCGGGCATCCTTACGGGCCGAATGCGGAGCGGGGAATTTATCGCTCGGAGGATGGTGGCAAGACGTGGGACAAGGTGCTCGGCAAGTCTGGAGAGACGGGGGGCGACCGGATCGGCGGGTCGGATGTGGTGCTTGATCCCAAGAATCCCCAGGTCGTGTACGCCTCGCTGTGGGAGGACACGCTGGGGCCGTGGGAGGACGGCAACCAGTACGCCGGGACGGGAGGCGGTCTGTTCAAGTCGACCGATGGGGGCACGACGTGGAAGCAGCTCAAGAATGGGCTGCCGGAGAATCTGGTGCAGATCAACGTGGCGGTTGCGCCGAGCGATCCGCAGCGGCTGTACGCAACGCTTTCGACAATGGGGGAGGCGGGCTACGCGCGCGCCACGGGGCTGGGGGTGTACCGATCAGACGATGCAGGCGAGACTTGGCGGAAGATCACGGAGGATCCGAGGCCGGCGATGAAGATTGGCGGCGGCGATCTGCCGGTGCCGGCGGTCGATCCGCAGAACCCTGACGTGGTGTACAGCACCAGCATTGTGACGGAGCGGTCGACGGACGGCGGCAAGACATGGATAAGCCTACGCGGGGCGCCCGGAGGGGACGACTACCAGAACATCTGGATCAATCCTCTGAATCCGAAAATCCTGCTGGTGGTGAGCGACCAGGGCGCGATTGTGAGCGTGAATGGCGGGGAGAGCTGGAGCTCGTGGTACAACCAGCCAACTGCGCAGCTCTATCACGTTGCGGCGACCAACACGTTTCCTTACCAGGTGTGCGCGGGGCAGCAGGAGAGCGGGTCGGCGTGCACGTCGACGCGCGGGAACGACGGCGCGATCACGTTTCGCGAGTGGCATCCGGCGGGGATCATCGAGTACGGATACGCGGCGCCCGATCCGCTGCATCCGGAGATTATTTATGGCGCGGGGCGGACGGAGGTGTCGCGCTACGACACGGTGACGGGCGAGGTGCAGAATGTGACGCCGCTGCCGGTGCGGAACAAGGATTTTCGCGCCGACCGGACGGAGCCGATTTTGTTTTCGCCCGTCGACCCGCACTTGATGTACTACGCCGCCAATCATCTGTTCAAGACGACGGACTACGGGCATAAGTGGGAGACGATCAGCCCGGACCTGAGCCAGGAGCACGCGGCGCAGCCTGCGTCGCTGCCGCCGCTGAAGCCGGAGGACCAGGCGGAGCGAAGGGGCGCGATCTACGCGGTTGCGGCTTCATACAAGAACACGAAGACCATCTGGGCGGGGACGGACGACGGCCTGGTGTGGATTACTCGCGATGGCGGGGGGCATTGGAGCAACATCACGCCGCCTGGCGTTTCGCCGTGGAGCAAGATTGCGCAGATTGATGCGTCGCGGTTCGACGATGACACGGCGTATGTGGCGGTGAGCCGGCTGCGGATCGACGATCTGACGCCGCATGCGTTCAAGACGCACGATGGCGGGAATACCTGGGTGTCGATTGCTGCCGGGCTGCCTGAGAATGCGCCGGTGGATGCGGTGCGGGCCGATCCGGTGCAGCCGGGATTGCTGTTCGCGGCGACCGAGCGGGCGGTATGGACGTCATTTGACGATGGGGCGCATTGGCGCGCGCTCGAGTACAACTTGCCGCATACGTCGATGAGGGATTTGCTGATTCACGAGGATGACTTGATCGTGGCGACGCACGGACGGTCGTTCTGGGTGCTGGACGATATTGCGCCGTTGCGGGAGCTGGCGGCGGCGAACGGGATAGCGGCGGGAATGCTGTTGAAGCCGGCGGCGGCCTGGCGCGTGCGGCGCGATATGTACACGGATACACCGCTGCCTGCCGATGAGCCGATGGGCGAGAATCCTCCGGACGGGGCGATTGTGGACTACGCGCTGCCGGAGGGTGTGACAGGGCCGGTGACGCTGGAGATTCTGGATAAGGACGGCGCGGTGATCCGGCGGTATACGAGCAACGATCCGGTGAAGCCGACGCCGGAGGAGTTGCAATCGGATTTGATACCAGCGTACTGGCCGCTGGTTCACGGGCCGCTGCCGGCGACGGCGGGGATGCATCGCTGGGTGTGGGATTTGCGGGCTACGACGCCAACGGCCACACATTACGAGTACCCGATTTCGGCGGTGCCGCATCGGACGCCGAAGGTCCCGCTGGGGCCGCTGGTGACGGCGGGCGAGTACACGGTGCGGCTGACGGCGGGCGGGAAGAGCGAGACGCAGCCGCTGACGGTGAAGATGGATCCGCGGATTCACACGCCGGCTGGGGAGCTGGAGAAGCTGCATGCGGAGCAGGTGAAGATGGCGGCGACGCTCGATGGGCTGGCAAAGGCGGATCTGGCGGCGCACTCAGTGCAGGAGCAGCTGGCGAAGCCGGAGAATAAGGGGGTCGCGGGGCTGGAGCCGTTTGTGGCGAAGGTGAAGGCGCTGGTGAGTGGGGATGAGGGTAAAGGTGGCGCGGTGGGGTTGGATGGCGCGTCCGGCGAGGCGGCGCAGCTGTATGGGGAGCTGGAACAGGCGGATGAGCCACCGACTGCCGCGTTGCTGACGGCGGCTGCGCATGCGGACGATGAAGGGCGCGAGGCGTTGCCGCGGTGGAAGGAGTTTGTGGCTCGCGAGCTGCCGGCGTTGAACAAAGTGTTGAAAGGGGCGGGGCGGCCGAAGATTGATCTGGATAAGACACCGGGGGATATGCCGGATTCGGGGGATGAGGATTAGGGTCGTTGGCTTGATTGAGGGGGCGGGGCTTCAGTCGTGCCCTTTCAAAACATGAGTTTTTCAGCAAGCTGTGACGCGTTCTTGCCTGTTCCGAAACGTTCACATTGCTACGGGCTACTTGGGACGCTTGCGGCGGGAGGTGCGGCCGTCGGGGTCGGTGAGGACGATCTTGCCTGCCTCATCGATGCTGCAGAATTTGGTGGGGCGCTTGTTCTGCTTTGGGCGGGATGCGGAGAGGATGGTGTCGAGGCGAAACATGCCAATCGACAAAAGGGTGATAAAGACAACAAAGAGCAACACGTCGATCCAGATGGATCCGGTCATGGAACATCTCCCAGGGGTCGCGGGCCAGAATCCAACCGGGGCGAGGGAAAATCTGGACCTGGTGCAGGGTCAGCCTGCTTCGCCGGAACCTTCCATGGGGGAAAGGGCGATCTTTCCAACATGGAACTCGAACAACCTGACCACTATCGACCAAGAGAGGGGGAACTAACTTTGCCGAGGAGCAAACAGGAGTCTTAACGATTTTTTTAGAGAAAATCGGTGCGCTCGAGAGCTCTCCAAGGTAACTGCTCCCGTCGCTGGCCATCGGCCAAGACTTCTGGTTTGGACCAAGTGCGTCAGGGACGAATCTCTACGGGCGTGCCGACCGGGACGAGGTTCCAGATCTCGTCGATCTCCTGGTCGGTGACGGCGATGCAGCCGAGAGTCCAGTCGTAGAGGCGATGGGCGGATCCTACGAAACCCTTGCCATTAGGCAGGCCATGGATCATGACCGCTCCACCGGGTGCGACGCCGAGGCGGGAGGCGCGCTTGCGGTCTTCAGCGTTCGGATAGGAGATGTGGAGAGCCTTGTGGTAGTGGCTGACCGCGTTGCGGGTGTCGACGACGTAGCGGCCTTCGGGGGTGCGACCGTCAGCCTCGCGTTCCTTGGGTGCCAGGCCACCGGTTCCGAGCGCAACCTTGTAAGTGCGGATGACCTTGCCACCCGCGAGGAGTTCGAGGAGGTGATCCTTCTTAAGGATGAGAACGGAGTCGGCGTGGAGCGGCGGCTGCTGCTGGGCGCTCGCCAACGCGGACGCGGCGAGGATCAGCGTGGCGATGGCTCTGAGGTGCATGGGCCCAATGTACAGCAGCGGCCTGATGGAGGTAAGCCGCACGAATGGTGAGGGATCCGACACGTGGCGTTTGAGTGTTGACCAAGGAATAACATCACGATTGGGACGGCTGAATGCTGGGGCGTTCCCGGTACCTAATCCCATCTCCTTTACGGGATGATCGGGGTGTCTGGCATCATCTGCACGGGTACGGGAGTGCTCTCGCTGCATCCATTGCACCTCGCAGTGTAGTCATAGATCCGTGATTGGTTGCTGAACTAATGTTGGAAAAAGTAGTCTCAATTCGAGGTTACATGGTCTATGACAGACTGGTTCGCGCGCCCCGTCCTACACGTCAAGGACGTCGATGCCTCTCTTCGCTTTTATGTTGATCGGCTCGGCTTCACGAGCCCCTGGCGCCACAACGAGGACGGCAGAGCGGATGTCGCACAGGTCGACCGGCAGGGCTGCGCGCTTATCCTGGCCGACTCGTGGCCGGAGAAGATTGGCAAGGGTTTGATGTTCATTTCTCTGAACGTCGAGCCGGCGACGCGCGCGGCCGCGGTCGCCGCGTTGGACGCGCTGCGCGCAGAACTCGAGGCCAAGGGCGTTCCGGTCAAGGAGGGTTGGTGGGGCTACCGGCTCCTGGTGGTCGATGATCCCGACGGCAATCAGCTCTTCTTCAACTATCCGAACGAGCCTGCATCCGGCAAGATTGCTGGAGAGGAAGCATAATCGTCCAGCCTCGCCGGGAGAGGCGCGACAACGGCGGCCGGAGTGACACTGCAATTCCGTGAGGTATTCGAACGATTGGCGCATTATCGCCATAAGCACTCGTCGACGCGCAGATTAGTACGGATATGTCGGCAAATGTTCAGGAACCACGCCGCTCCGTGTACCCGAAGAGTATTCACCTTTTACCCGGTGCAGGCGGCGCCTTCATTTGTGGGCCGGTCTGTTTGCAAGTGAGGGTCGAGTGTTGTTTCAGGATCTACTCCGAGCCACGCGATTGCGCCTGCAATAGCCAGGAGGGCGGCGGCGAGGAAGGAGGACGTCCAGCCAAACCGCTGGGCGATCCAGGGGGTGAGCGAAGCGGTGACGGCGCCGCCGATCTGCGCTCCTGTATTCATGATTGCCGAGACTACTCCTGCATTCTGGCTGGCGATGTCCGCGGTGACTGACCAGTACGAACTTTGCGAGATGTAAAGCGCGCCGGCGCCTGCGGCGAGTGTGAACGCAGCGATGGGCGCGCTCTCTACACGCGAGCCAAGGATGAGCAATCCCGCCGCCACGAGGAGTGAGAAGAAGCCGGGGCCGCAGCGGCCCGCGCGCATTCCGTGACGCGCTGTGAGCCAATCGCCGAGCACTCCGCCGGCCAGGCAGAAGACGGTCATGGCGAGGAATGGAAACATGGTGTAGACCGCGCTTGCCTTCAGGTCGAGGCCGCGCGCCTGCGCCATGTAGAGATAGAACCAGCCGAGGAATATCCAGGCGATATAGCCGAAACAGAAGCAAGCAAATGTCAGCAGAAGCAACGTGCGGCTGCGCAGGATCGCATTCCAGGGAACGCTTGCCTCGACCGCCGGGACTTGAATTGCATTGGCGCGAATTTCTCCGAGTTCCTCGGCCGAAATGAGCGGATGTTCTTCGGGCGTGTCGCGCGCGATGAGAAACCAGGCGATGCCGGCAATCACACCCAGTGCGGCACTGAACCAGAACGCGGCGCGCCACCCATACGTGGAGATGATGGCGGCGAGCAGAGGCGGGGTTAATCCTGCTCCGGCGCCAACGCCAGCGAAGATTACGCCGTTGACGCGACCGCGCTCGCGGAGTGGAATCCACCGGGCCACGAATTGGTTGGAAGCCGGATAGATGATGGCCTCACCGACGCCGAGCGCGAAACGGACTGCGATGAGTACACCGAGCGCGCCGCGCATTCCAGGAGAAACGAGTGCAGTGCCGAGCGTGAATGCTCCCCACCACAGGACTCCGATCGCGAGAGCGCGCCGGGGTCCGAGGCGGACGGCGATCCATCCGGCAAGGACCTGGGATGCGGCATATCCGACAAGAAACGCGCTGAACACCCAGCCGAGACGAACGTTGCCGAGTCCGAACTCGCGGCTGATCTGGGGTCCGGCGATGGAGATGTTGGTGCGATCGAGGAATGCGATGGCGCTCAGCAAAAAGAGGCAGAAGACCAGCCCGGCGCGCAATGGCAATTTGCCCATTCTGGAATACTACGATCCTGGAGTCTGTCTTTTGGGCATCCGGCGGTCGGATTCCCGCCCTGGCGGAGCTAGGACCGGGCACCCCGCTTCACGGCGTCCATCTTCGGTAAGATGATATTCACACCAAGCTGCCGATGTATGCATTGCCTTTGAAGGGTGCGGTGTCGAGAAACGGTGTCGGGCGAGACCGGCGAGAGCTTTGGCTTATCGGCGGAGAATTTGCGCGTGTTGCGCGCGCTGAAGACGCCAGTGCGAACCCAGAAGTTCATTGATGCTTTGACGTATCAGTACGCAGATACTGCGTGGTCTCCACTGCGCGTGCGTAAGGGACACTGCATGGAGGGAGCACTGCTGGCCGCTGCCGCGCTGCGGGTCAATGGGCATCCTCCGCTGGTGATGGACCTGGAGGCCGTGCATGACGACGACCACGTGGTGGCCGTCTATCGCGAACGCGGTTTGTGGGGAAGCATTGCCAAGTCGAACTTCGCAGGGCTGCGCTTTCGCGCGCCCATCTACCGGTCGCTGCGCGAGCTGGCGCTGAGCTACTTTGAGCACTACTACAACCTGCGCGGCGAACGAACGCTGCGGTCCTTCTCGGGACCGGTGAATCTGGGGCGCCTGGACAGTCGGCACTGGATGACTGCGGAGGAGGACGTCTGGTGCGTGCCGGAGCTTCTGATTGCAGCGAGGCACTACCCGCTCTTTCCCCACAAGGTGGCGCGCACGCTGCCTCGGCTCGATCGCCGCAGCTTCGAAGCGGGAATGCATGGCTGGACGAAGCACTAAGAGTGCCGCACGCGACGTGGTGCTGATCGGGCCGTCGGCTAGAGATGTAACGCGAAGCCGAAGCGAAGGAAATGGTTGCCGACAGGTAAGAATTTCCCAGTCGCGGGGAGATTCTTCCGTATTGCCATAGCGCCTGGAAAATGCAACATGCGGCGATTCAGGAACTTGCAAATTGAAGAGACTGGCACTCCACGTGCTCTGCCCAGGGTGGGAACGGATTTGCCGTTCCGCGTTTATTCCTTCTCTGGGGAGGGCACGATGTTCGAATTTTCTTCTGCGCCAGGAACTCTGGCGAAAGGGCGGATCGCGGCTTACGCCGCCGTGGTGGCGGTTGGCGGAACTCTTGGTGGATACGCGATTCATGAGCACAATAATGCGCAGAATCTCGCCGCAAAGAATGTGCAGACAACTGCCGCGCTCGACGAGACCCGGCATGAGCTGCTCGATCTGACGACCAAGGTGAATACGCTGGTGGCGCGCAGCGAGACACAGGCTGCTCCGGCGGCGGCTGCTGGACAGACGGTGAACGACGGACGTGCCGCGAACAGCGGACAAGTGGCGATCACGTCCCGCCCCGCGAAGCCTCGCGCGCGCGGGGTGGATCCGCGCTTCAAGAAACTGCAGTCGCAACTCGACGCGCAGGGCAAGGCCATTGATGACACGCGCAATCAACTGGCCGGCACGCAGGGCGACCTGGTGAATACGCGCACGGAGTTGACGGGCTCGATTGCGCATACGCATGACGAACTGGTGCTGCTGCAGAAGAAGGGCGAACGCAACTACACGGAGTTCGACCTGTCGAAGTCGAAACAGTTCGAGCATAAGGGACCGTTCGGGGTCCGCCTGAAGAAGGCCAATGTGAAGCACCAGTATGCCGACATGGAGCTGATTGTGGACGATCGCAACCTGTCGCAGAAGCACATCAATCTCTACCAGCCGGTGATGTTCTATGTCCCCGACAGTCCGCAGGCTGTGGAAGTAGTGATCAACAACATCAGCAAGGACCACATCCACGGATACGTGAGCGCACCGAAGTACCGGCAGTCGGAGTTGGCGTCGATGTCGAATGCTTCAGCGAACGGTGCACAGAGCGCGGAACAGGGGACGGCGAATGGCAACAGCCAGCCTGCGCCGCGGCAGAAGCTTCCATTGCCCCAATAAGCGTGGTCCACGGATAGACTATTTACTGCGAGCCCATCCTTGTATAGATGACGCAAGGATGGGCTCGATATTTGTTTGCCTTCGATTCCCTTCCGAAATAACACAGAATCAAGTTTGCAATTCGAATCGGTGCTTCCTTTGCTGCGGATGGAACTCCAGCCATCCGTCGGCGCAGTGCACATGGCAGTTGCGGCTTCCGGACAGAGTAACTGCGGAACCGCTGTAGACTCAGGAGCGGATCATTGAATGCTCTGGAGGCTCCATGTCTTCATTCAGAGAGCCGACCCGCCGGGAGTTCCTGGCGGCGGCTTCTTCCGCGGCGCTGGCAGCGGCTGCCGGTGCGGTTGGTGCTCAGACCGATCCTGACGTAGCGAATCCCACTGATCCTTCTCCTGCTGCAACGAGTCCGTATGCGGCTGCGGATCTGCTGAAGGCCGCGCCGCAGCGCACGTTCAGCGGAGAGTATGCCACGCAGGTTGCCATGCCCATGGGAGGCATTGGGGCGGGCTCCATCTGCCTGAATGGCTACGGGGGATTGCAGGATTTTTCGATTCGCACGCGGCCGGAGACGACGGCATTGCCTTCAGCCTTCAGTTCCAACTCTGCCGAGGCTGCGTTCGCGGTGCTGCACATCAAGGGAGCGGGCGGGGTTACGAAGCCGACCGGAGTCACCAAGCTGATTGAAGGGCCGTTTCCGGCATTCAAGATTTTTGACCAGGGGCTGCAGGGGCAGGGATTGCGGCGCGGCGGCTTCGAAGGCTTTCCGCGGTTCGCGAAGTGCGTGTTCCAAGGGGAGTATCCGTTCGGGGAGGCGCGGTTCAGCGATCCTGCCATTCCGCTTGAGGTCGCGCTGACAGGGTGGAGTCCGTTTATTCCTCTCGATGACAAGAACTCCGGGATCCCTTGTGTGCTGCTGGAGTACACGCTGCACAATGCGACGACTCGCGTGGTGGAGTATGAATTTTCCTATCACCTCTCGCATCTCGCGCCGGGGTGCAAGCCGGAACAGGCGACTTCCGTGAATACGGTGATTCCCGGGAGAGGTGTGCTGCTGCATAACACGGAGGAGGCAAACTCGGAAGGATTCGGCAGCGGGAGCCTCACGGTGATTGGCCACGAGCCGCGCGACCAGAATCTGAAAATCAAGGGAATGTGGCTCCGCAGTCCGGGATGGGAGTTCGATTCGCTCTCGGCGTTGTGGCGCGAGGTTTCTACCGGAACATTTTCGGCGAACGACGGCTCGAACGGCATCGACACGAAGGGCAGGAATGGAGCGTCGATTCTGCTGGAAGGAAGGCTCGGTCCCGGTGAGTCGGCCATTTATCCCGTCGTGATAGCGTGGCACTTCCCCAATTGCTATATCCACGATGGCGGAAAGGCACCGGCGGGGATTCAGGGAGAGCCCGGGTGTCGCACGATGGCGGGAGGGAAGCCGCCTTTGTGGCGTCCTTACTATGTGAACCACTGGAAGGATGCGCGTGACGTGGCACAGTACGTGGAGACGGAGTACTCCTCGCTGCGCGAGCGGACTGCGAAGTTCAAAGACGCGCTGTTTGGATCGACGCTGCCGCCTTACGTGCTCGATGCGGTGTCGGCGAATCTTGCCATCGTGAAATCTCCTACGGTGCTGCGGCAGGAAAATGGAAACATGTGGGGATGGGAAGGGTGCTTCCCCGATAGCGGTTGCTGCCACGGGTCGTGTACGCACGTGTGGAACTATGCGCAGGCGTTTCCGCATCTCTATCCGCAGCTGGAGCGGACGCTGCGCGAGATGGAGCTGGTGCGCTCGATGGATGAGCGCGGTCATGTGACGTTTCGCGGGGCCATTCCCGACGGGCCGGTCGATCATGGATGGCACGCTGCGTCCGATGGGCAGCTGGGCGGAATCATGAAGGTCTATCGCGACTGGCAGATTTCGGGAGACACCGAGTGGATGAAGCGGATGTATCCGCTGGCAAAGCGCAGTCTCGACTACGGCATTCGCACGTGGGACCCGGATCATCGCGGCGGCCTGTTTGAGCCGCACCACAATACTTACGACATCGAGTTCTGGGGTCCGGATGGAATGTGCACGAGCATTTACCTGGGTGCGCTGTCGGCCATGGCTCAGATGGCGGCTGCGGCGCATCCTGAGGACGAGGCCGAATACGGTGAGCTTGCCAAACGCTGCGCGGCGTTCATGGACGAACAGCTCTTCAATGGCGAGTACTACCAGCAGATGGTCGAATACATGGACCTGCACGACACGTCGTTCGCGGCCACCGTGGCGCACGTGGATGACAAGAGCAGCGAGATGCAGCAGCTGCTCAAGCGCGAAGGCCCGAAGTACCAGTATGGAAGCGGGTGTTTGTCCGATGGCGTGATTGGCGCGTGGATGGCGCGGACTTACGGGATCGAGACGCCGCTGGCGCGGAAGAATGTGCGTTCGACTCTGCAGGCAATCTTCAAACATAACTTCAAAACCGATCTCAGCGATCACGCCAACGCACAGCGGCCGGGATATGCGATGGGGAAGGAACCAGGATTGCTGCTGTGCAGCTGGCCGCGCGGGAGCAAGCCGACGCTGCCCTTTGTGTACTCCGACGAGGTGTGGACCGGCATTGAATACCAGGTGGCGTCGCATTTGATTCAGGAAGGCTTCGTGACCGAAGGATTGACGATTGTGAAGGCGTTGCGCAGCCGTTACGGCGGCAAGACGCGCAACCCCTGGAACGAATATGAGTGCGGCAATTACTACGCTCGCGCGATGGCGAGTTATTCGCTGCTGGGCGCGCTGTCGGGGTTTCGCTATTCCGCTGTTCAAAAGACGCTCTGGTTCGGACCGCGATTGAAAAGCAGGCCGTTCAAGAGTTTCTTTTCGGCGACCGGGGCATTCGGAACCATCGAATTGGGACCGGACGCCCTGCATGTCTCCGTGATTGAAGGCGAGCTGCCGGTCGAGAAGCTGGTGCTGCATGATCCGGAGGGCGAGAAGAGGCTGGAATGGAAGACAACGGTTCGGCAAGGCATGACCGCGAGCAGGTCGATCGCTCCCGTCTGAGTCAGGGGCGAAGAAACGGCGGCGCAGGGGGGGGTGGGGGTACCCCTCCAGGTATTGTGGAGAAGCAGCCATCTGGGATGCCGTGACGACTTGATGGGCGCAGCGGTCATGTCCGGCTCCTCCTTTCGCGCGATTTCTTCAAAGCCGTGAAATGCAAAAGGCCCGCGCGGTGCGCGAGCCTTTTTTGCCACTCTATTCCAGTATGAACTGTTCCGCGAATTAATCCCCAATTTTTCGAAAAATATTTTCGCTTTGTTTTGTGTGGCTTAGGTCGTTTTTCCACAGGGTGGGGGGCTTGACACGCCTGGGGAGGGGCTTCGGAGTAGCGACTTCGGGTGGGGCGGCACAAAATACGCCCCGGGCATCCTGTCCCCGGCGGGAGGAGTTTTGCCGGATGGCTGGAGCCTGGGGCGTTCTGGTTGAACGGTTGGAGGATGGTCCCCGGCGCTTCCACCCGCCAGGGACGGCGGGAGAGCTACTGGTTGTGGTCCGACTGGGCCACGCTCTGGTCGGGGTGGACGGTGCGATAGCTGGCGCCACCCCTGGACCAAACGAGCAGGAGGATGTCCCGGTCAGCGGGCGCGGCGTGCACGGCACTGGTGAACTGGCCGGCATCGCCGGCGGGCTTGCGGTTCACTTCCTGAATGACATCCCCGGGCTGCAGGCCGGCTTCTTCGGCCGGGCTGCCGGGGCGCACTTCCTGGATGACGACGCCTTTGACCTGGTCAGGGACGTTGAGCTGCTGGCGGACCTGGTCGTCGAGGTTGGCGACGGCGATTCCGATCTTGCCCTTCTGGTGGCTCGCGCCGCTCTCGTTTCCGGCTTCCTCAGTCTTGGCGTGGTACTGGCCAACGGTGAGGTTGAGGTTCATTGGCTTGCCTTCGCGGAGGACACCGAGCTTGAGGGATGTGCCGGGTGACATCTGGCTGATCTCAACCTGAAGCGCGCTCATGTTGGCGACCTTCTGGCCATTCACCTCGGTGATGACGTCGCCCTGCTTCAGGCCACCTTTGCCTGCCGGGGAGTCAGGCGAGACGCCGGCCACGATGGCGCCGGATGCGTCCTTCAAATTGAAGAACTGGGCGTTGTCGGGGGTTACGTCGCTGATGTTGATGCCGAGATAGCCGTGCTCCACGTGTCCGTGCTTGATGATCTGCTCCGTGGTGGCGTGGACAATCTGCGACGGGATGGCGAAGCCGGCGCCGGCGAACGAGCCGGAGTCGGAGATGATGAACGTGTTGATGCCGACCAGCTCACCGCGTGCGTCGACCAGCGGACCGCCGGAGTTGCCGGGGTTGATGGCCGCATCGGTCTGGATATAGCCGCCGAGCCTGCGGGCGTCGTGCGAGTAGGGGTTGGGCCGGTCAACCGCGCTGACGATGCCGCGCGTGACGGAGAACTGGAAGTAGCCGAAGGGGCTTCCGAAGGCGAGCACGGTCTGGCCGGGCTCGAGCTTGGTGGAATCACCCCAAGCCACGGTGGGCAGGTTGCTGGCGTTGATCTTCACCACGGCGAGGTCGGTCAGCTTGTCAGTGCCGATGACCTTGGCGGTGAAGACGCGGCGGTCGTTCAGCGTGACGCGGATCTGCGTGGCGCCGTCGACGACGTGGTTGTTGGTGACGATGTAGCCGTCCGGCGAGATGATGATGCCGGAGCCGATGCCGTGCTCGATCTGCTGGCCCTGAGGCATCTGCGGCATCATGGGGCCGAAGAA